>Ga0075331_1000375_pt1 | contig 9966 bp, 9 predicted proteins | sample MayberrySE_TuleA_FD_120090 | JGI IMG/M metagenome (GOLD analysis project Ga0075331, IMG submission 120090) | Natural and restored wetland microbial communities from the San Francisco Bay, California, USA, that impact long-term carbon... | ecosystem: Environmental > Terrestrial > Soil > Wetlands ... | reverse complement strand
GTGTTCTACGAGTTCATCGAGCGGCACGGCTCGCTCGGGTTCGGCAAGGGCAACTTCAAGGCGCTGTTCGAGGCGATCGAGCGCGAGCAGGGTCTGCGCGGCAACCTCTGACCCGCGCGCTGACTCGCCTGCGGTCGCTCGGCTTCTGCGCCGGGCGACCGCAGGCGTGAGGGCTCAGCCGCTCGGGACCACCGCCACCGGGGCCTTGGCGTGGTGGAGCACGCCTCGGGTGACCGAGCCGAGGCTGGTACCGCGCAGCCGCTTGTGGCCGTGAGCGCCGATCACCACCAGGCCGGCGCCCTCCGAGGCCTCGACGACGACGTCGACGGCGTGCCCGCGCACGACCTCCTGCTCCACCGTGACGTCGGGGAAGCGCACCTGCCACGGCCGCAGCGACTCCGCGAGCTGCTGGCGTGCCTCCTCCTCGTAGCGGTCGAAGCCGCCGACGACGTCAGCCATGTCGCCGGCGAAGATCGGGCTCATCTCCCATCCGCGCACGGCGTGCAGCGTGGAGCCGGCGGACTCGGCCGCCTCGAACGCGGCCTGCACGGCGCGCACGTTCTCGGGGGAGGAGTCGACCCCCACGACGATCGGGCGGGGCTGGTCGGCCGGCTTCCAGTCACCCGGCACGACCACCAGCGGGGTGCGCGTGCGGTACGCGGCGGCCGTGCTCGTCGAGCCCATCAGCATCCGCCGGAAGCCGCCGCCGCCCCGGCGCCCGAGCACCAGCAGCTGTGCGCGGTCGGCCGCATCGACCAGCACCTGCGCCGGCGGGCCGACCCGCACCTCCGACGACACCTCGATCTCGGGCTGGGCGGCGCGCGCCTCCTGAGCCGACCGGGCCGCGAGCGCCTCGGCGTACTCGTCGAGCTCACGTCGGGAGATGCGCGAGGTGAGGATGGTCTCGTGATCCAGGCAGTGCAGCACCTGTAGGGGCACGCCCCGGATGGCGGCCGCCTGGGCCGCCCACGCGATCGCGGCACCGCTGTCGGGCGAGCCGTCGGTGCCAACGAGAACCGGCCGCGACGGGTCGACGGCAGGGGAGTCGGACTGGGTCATGGCGAGCCTCCTCGTCGACGGGATCTGCGAGACCCGATGCTAGTTGTCCGACGGCGCCCGGGTCAGGTGCTCGCGAGGTTGTCAGTCGAGGGGTGCACCCTCGCAGCAGGACGCCTTGAAGTGGCAGTGCGGGCACAGCCACCGGGTCGCGACCGGCTCGAACTCGCGCTCACAGTTGTCGCAGCGGATCATGTGGTGCACGCTACGCCGCATGGGCAGCGAGCATGACCAGGCGCGCGGAGGCGCGAGACCTCCGGGACACGACGCCGCGCACTGGGACGAACGGTACGCCGAGAGCGAGCGGCTCTGGTCCGCTCATCCCAATGCCACCGTGGCGGACGTCGTCGAGCGGATGCAGCCCGGCCGGGCGCTGGACGTCGGGGCCGGAGAGGGCCGGCACGCCGCCTGGCTGGCGTCCCGCGGCTGGCAGGTGACGGCGGTCGACTTCTCGGCCGTCGGGATCTCCCGCGGCCGGGCCGAGACGGCCGGACTCGACATCGACTGGGTCGTCGACGACGTCCGCACCTGGGAGCCGCCCGCGGGTACGACGTTCGACCTGGTGCTGGTGGCCTACCTGCACCTCGCCGACGACGTACTCGGCCGGCTGGCCGCGTGGGTCGCTCCCGGAGGCTCGCTGGTCATCCTCGGGCATGCGCTGCGCAACCTGACCGAGGGCGTCGGGGGGCCGCAGGACCCTCGGCTGCTGCACACCGAGGAGCAGCTCGCGGCGGCGGCACAGGGTCTGCAGGTCGAGCGGCTCGGCGAGGTCTTGCGCCCGACCGCCGAGGGGCACGCGATCGACCTGTTGCTGGTGGCGCGCCGCGCGGACTGATTGCTGGCACCGACAGGGGGAACTGTCCCATCCGGGGGGACGAGCGGAAGGCATGATCGCAATGACCGACCAGCAGACCACCACCCGGCAGCAGCGAAAACCGCGCTGGCGCATCGTCGGCCCCGGCATCGTCGTCGCGGCCACCGGCGTGGGCGCAGGTGACCTCGCAGCGACGCTCGTCGCCGGCGGCAACTACGGCTACGCCCTGCTGTGGGCGGCGGTCGTCGGCTGCCTGGTGAAGATCGCGTTGGCGGAGGCGACCGGCCGGTGGCATCTCGCGACGGGCAGCACGATCTTCCAGGGCTGGTGGTCGATCGGTCGCTGGACCGCCGTCTACTTCGGCATCTACGTGGTCATCTGGGGCTTCGTCTACGGCGCCGCGGCGATGTCCTCGACGGCGCTGCCGCTGCGGGCGATGTTTCCGCAGCTGTCCTTCAACACCTGGGCGGTGCTGAGCGGTGTCGTCGGGCTCGTGCTGGTGATGCTGAACCGCTACGAGGTGTTCGAGCGGATCGTGGCCGCGCTTGTCGGACTGATGTTCATCACGGTGATCACGTCCGCCGTACTCGCGACGCCGAACGTCCCCGACATGCTCGCGGGGCTGGCGCCGACCGTGCCCGATGGCGGGTTGCTCTACACACTCGGACTGATCGGCGGTGTCGGCGGCACCATCACGATGGCGGCCTACGGCTACTGGGTGCACGCCAAGGGGTGGCGCGACGCCTCGTGGATCAAGGTGATGCGGTTGGACAACTCGATCGCCTACGTGCTGACGGGCTTGTTCGTGATCGCGATGATGGTGGTCGGCGCCGAGCTGATCTACGCGTCCAACATCGCGCTGGAGGGGGAGGAGAGCCTGCTCGAGGTCGGCAACGTGCTCGGTGACCGCTACGGCGACACGATGCGCTACACGTTCCTCGTCGGCTTCTGGGCGACGTCGTTCACCTCGCTGATCGGCGTGTGGAACGGTGTGAGCCTGCTGTTCGCCGACTTCGCCGAGAGCGTCACGGCGAACCTGCGGGGGCGCCGACTGCCCGAGCCGACCGAGCGGGCCAGCACGAGGAGCCCGTGGTTCCGGGGGTACATGCTGTGGCTGACGTTCCCGCCGATGCTGCTGCTCCTGCTCGGCGAGCCGATCGCGGTGATCATCGCCTACGGCGCGCTGGGTGCGTTGTTCATGCCGTTCCTGGCGCTGACGCTGCTGTGGCTGATGAACAGCTCGCGGGTCGCGCGTGAGCATCGCAACGGGTGGCTGTCCAACGTCGTGCTCGCAGTGTCCGGCCTGCTGTTCTTCATGCTCTGCATCAACGAGCTGCGCGGCCTGTTCTGAACCCGCCCCCTGCCCCCCGCGAGCGGCTTTCGGCCTGTCGTGGACCTGGTCGCGGGCCCGGCTCGTCGTCAGGTGCGGGGCGGGCGGATGCGGCCGGCGACCTCGCCGAGGGCGATGCGGCCACCGTCGGCGCCCGGTGCGGTGGCGCTCAGCACCACCTGGTCGCCGTCCTCCAGGAAGGTACGGGTGGTTCCGTCGGCCAGCGTGACCTGCTCCCTGCCGCCCCAGCTCAGCTCCAGGAACGACCCCCGCTGCTCACGCTCGGGCCCGCTGACGGTCCCGGAGGCGTACAGGTCACCGGTGCGCAGCGACGCGCCGTTGACCGTCAGGTGCGCCAGCATCTGGGCCGGCGACCAGTACATCGAGCGGTACGGCGGTCGCGACACCACCGTGTCGTTCCAGCTGACCTCGATGTCGATGTCGAGACCGGCGTCGCCGTCCACCTGCAGGTACGGCAGTGGGGTGGGCTCCTGGCCGGGCAGCGGGACGTGGGCCGCCGTGAGTGCGTCCAGTGGGGTCACCCAGGCCCCGATCGAGGTCGCGAAGGACTTGCCGAGGAATGGCCCGAGCGGCACGTACTCCCACGCCTGGATGTCGCGCGCCGACCAGTCGTTGACCAGCACCACGCCGAAGACGTGGTCGGCGAAGTCGGCGACGCCCACCGGCCGGCCGAGCCCCGAGCCGGTGCCGACGACGAACCCGAGCTCGGCCTCGATGTCGAGGCGCTGCGACGGTCCGAAGGTCGGGCTGTCGTCGCCCGGTGGCTTGCGTTGCCCGCTCGGCCGCACGATGTCGGTCCCGGTGGGTACGACGGTGCCGGCGCGGCCGTGGTACCCGACCGGCAGGTGACGCCAGTTGGGCAGCAGCGGCTCGGCGTCGGGGCGGAAGATCCGGCCGACGTTCGACGCGTGGTCCAGCGAGCAGTAGAAGTCGACGTAGTCGGCCACCTCGAACGGCGCATGCATCCGCACGTCGGCGAGCGGCACGAGGAACGGCTCCACCTCGGGCCGTGCGGCGGCGTCGGTGAGCAGCTCGACCAGCCAGCTGCGCACCGACGTCCAAGCCGGCCGCCCCATCGACATGAACGGGTTCAGGCTGGGCTGCTCGAACACCCGCGCGCGGTCGAGCATGTCGCTCGCGGCCAGCGGTGCGAGGTCGATGACGAAGTCACCGATGCGTGCGCCGACCCGTGGCTCGTCGTCGGGCAGGCTGAAGACGCCGTAGGGCAGGTTGGTCACGTCGTACGGCGATCCGTGGGCGCCGTCCACCCATGTCGTCATGCGTCGGCTCCGGGGGTCGAGGGTGCGGGGACGTCGATCAGGCCGAGGTCGACCAGGTCGTCTCTCGGCTCGATGATGCTGCAGCTGCCGAAGGAGCGGAACCACCGACGCGCGGAGGCGAGCCGGTCGTCGCCGTACTCCTTCACCTGTCCGACGACCGCGGACGTGTCCCGCTCGCCGAGCACCGCGGAGACCCCCTGGACGCCGGCGCTGTCGAGCGCCGCGCGGGTCGCGAGCAGCACGTTGAGGAACCCGTGGTGCGGCCAGCCGGTGTCGGGGGCGGCGTGCGCGACCGCGTGATGCAGGCCGGCCGTGCACTTGAACGCCACCTCGCGGTCCAGGGCCGCCTCGATGACGGTCGCCAGCTCGTCGGCCGGTGGGAAGGCGTCCGCGTCGAGCCCACCGGTGCGGTACTTCAGGTGGTGACCCGACGCAGCGACCTCGTCGAGGGCGGCCGCCCAGCTCGCGGGTACGTCGGCGGAGCGGAGCCGGGGCAGCTCCACGAACGCCTCGGCGCCGTCGGGGAGCGATCCGGCCAGGACGGTCGTGACCCTGGTGGCGTTGTGGGCGAGGTCGGCCTCGTCGCGCAGGGCGACCTCGACCGCGACGAGCTCGAGGTCCGGATCACGGTCGACCCAGGTGAGCGCCGGCTCGATCGCGCCCGCGCCGCCGGTGACGGTGAGGCTGATGCCCAGGGTGCGCTCGCGGCCGGGTGTTCGCTGCAGCTCGGGCAGCCGGGTGTCCGCGCACACGAACGGCCCCACCAGCTCGGCGTACCAGCTGCGGCGATGCTGCTCGTGGGCGGGGACGGCCTCGGCCATCGGCGCATCGCCCGGCGGGAAGATCGCCGCGTCGTCGACCAGGCCGGCGAACATCGAGGGGATGGCTGCGGTGGTTGACATCCCTCGAAACCCTAGCGCATCGTTGAATCTGAGCGAACGATCGCGTCCGCTATCCGATCAGCAGCATCCTTCCGGGAGGGCCGGAGCCATGGCGCACTACCAACGGGTCGGCGAGGTCCCGCCCAAGCGGCACACCCAGTTCCGCGACGAGCAGGGCAACCTGCGCTACGAGGAGCTGATGGGTGAGGAAGGCTTCTCCTCGGACTCCTCCCTGCTCTACCACCGCGGTGTGCCGTCCGCGATCGTCGACTCCCAGGTCTGGGAGCTGCCCGACCTGAGCACGCAGGCCAACCACCCGCTCAAGCCGCTGCACCTGAAGCTGCACAGCCTGTTCGACACCGACACGCTCGCGTGGAAGGCCAACGACCCGGTCACCGCGCGGCGGCTGGTCCTCGGTAATGCCGACGTGCGCATCAGCTATGTCGTGGCGGGGGAGGCCTCGCCGTACTACCGCAACGCGGTGGGCGACGAGTGCGTGTACGTCGAGGACGGCGACGCCACCGTCGAGACCGTCTTCGGCGTACTCACAGCCCGCAAGGGCGACTACGTCATGATCCCGCGGGCGACGACGCACCGCTGGCTTCCGGACACCGCCGGCGGGCCGCTGCGTCTCTATGCCATCGAGGCCAACAGCCACATCACGCCGCCCAAGCGCTACCTCTCACGGTTCGGCCAGTTCCTCGAGCACGCGCCGTACTGCGAGCGCGACCTGACGGTGCCGAGCGAGCCGCTGCTGTGCGAGGGCACCGACGTCGAGGTGCTCGTCAAGCACCGCGGCCACGGCGTCGCCGGCATCGTGGGGACCCGGATGACCTACGCGACCCACCCGTTCGACGTGGTCGGGTGGGACGGCTGCCTGTACCCCTACACCTTCAACGTGGAGGACTTCGAGCCGATCACCGGGCGGGTGCACCAGCCGCCGCCGGTGCACCAGGTGTTCGAGGGGCACAACTTCGTGATCTGCAACTTCTGCCCCCGCAAGGTCGACTACCACCCGCTGTCGATCCCGGTGCCGTACTACCACTCCAACGTCGACTCCGACGAGGTGATGTTCTACGTCGGCGGCGACTACGAGGCACGCAAGGGCACCGGCATCAACATCGGCTCGATCTCGCTGCACCCGGGCGGGTACGCCCATGGGCCGCAGCCGAGTGCGATCGAGGGCTCGCTGGGCGCGGAGTACTTCGACGAGCTCGCGGTCATGGTCGACACCTTCCGGCCGCTCGAGATCGGCGAGGCCGGAGCCGCGTCGGACGACGGCGTCTACGCCTGGTCGTGGGCCACCTGACCCCGATTCGTCTGCGGTCGCCCGCCGCGGAACCCCTCACCGCCCGCAGACGAATCGGGGGTGGGGTCAGATGTCGCGGTGCCGCACGATGAGGAGCAGGGCCACCACGAACACCGCAGCGTAGGCTGCCAGCAGCGCGCTCGCGGTCCCGCCGTCGAGGACGGAGAGCACACCCGGGGTTCCTCCGTTGGCGCCGGGGTCGCCGCCGCCGGCCGACTCGCCGACGGCACCGAGCGCCCCCGCGAGCGAGCCGGCCGCGGTGCCCGGCAGCAGGTCGGTGACCGTCTCCAGCGGACCGAGCAGCCCGGCCACGCCGCGCAGCAGGTTCTCCGCCACCAACGCCCAGACCAGGCCCAGCCCGACCGCCAGGGCAGGACTGCGTGCCAGGACACCGAGCACGGCACCGAACGCGCCGAACATCGCGGTGATCAGCAGCCCGGCGCCGACGCCCCGCGCGAGGTCGGTCGCGCCCGGCCAGACAACTGCCTGTGACTCCAGCGCCATGATGGCAGCGCCGGCGGCGACGTCGAGCGCCAGCGTGACGAGGACCAGCCCGGCGATGATCATGGCGAGCGCGACGAGGGTGCCGCCGACAGCACGCAGGCGACTCGGGCCCTGGGTGTACACGGTCTTCCACGTGGTCCAGCCGTAGCCGCTGCCGGTGGCCAGCGCGGCGAGGATCAGCACGATGGCGCCTCCGAACATGGGCATCCCCTGCACGAGGGTCGGCGGCAGCTGCGCCATCGACACGTCCTCGAGCAGTACGGCGGCCAGGCGGGTATCGCCGTCAGCGACGGCGCTGCGGTAGCTCAGGTACGGGAACACGTAGGCGAAGCTGAGGTTCATCAGCAGCCACACCCCGCCGAGGACCATCGTGGTCGGCCACCTCAGCAGGCGGAGCAGCTCCGCGCGAACACTGGCCGTCATGACGCCACCTCCACGGTGCCGGTCATCTCGAAGAACGCGTCCTCCAGCGACTGGTCGATGGGGCCGATCTCGTGCACGTCCACGCCGGCGTGCACCAGCGCCCTGGCCAGTGCCGCACACCGGTCGGCCGGCAGTTCGATCCGCAGCAACCCCTCGGGCTCGCGGTGCACCGCCGCCGAGGTCACCCGGGCGAGGGTTCGGACGGCGAGGTCGACCGGCTCCGCCCGCAGCCGAACGCCGCTGGTCTCGCGCAGGTCGTCGACCGTGCTCTCGGCGACGAGCCGCCCGCTGGCGATGACCCCGACCCGGTCGCAGATCTGCTGCACGTCGCCCAGCAGGTGGCTCGAGAGCAGCACGGTCTGGCCGCCTTCGGCGAGCCGGCGCAGCAGACGGCGCATGTCGGCCATACCGGCAGGGTCGAGGCCGTTGGTCGGCTCGTCCAGGATGAGCAGGTCGGGCCGGCCGAGCAGCGCACCGGCGCCGCCGAGCCGCTGCTTCCTTCCCATCGAGTAGGCCTTGAACCTGTCCGCGGCCCGGTGACGCAGGTCTACGGTGTCGAGCGCATCCTCGACCTCGGTCCCTCCCACCCCGCGATAGCGCGCGAGAACCCGCAGGTTGTCGCGGCCGGACAGGTAAGGGTAGAAGCCCGGCCCCTCCACGAGGGCACCCACGCGTCGCAGCACTGCGGGACTGCCCGGCCGTCCGCCCAGGATCCTCGCCGTGCCGCTGCTCGGTCGCGCCAGTCCGAGCAGCATGCGCAGCGTCGTTGTCTTGCCGGCGCCGTTGGGCCCGAGGAAGCCGTAGACCTCCCCGTGGCGCACGGTGAGGTCGACCCGGTCGACGGCGGTGCGCCCGCCGTAGCGCTTGGTCAGCTGGTCGGTGACCACGATGGTGTCGTTCATGCCGCCCAGCCTGCGCTGCGCACCGCCGCGAAGTCGTCGGCCACAGACCGTCATCTGGCGTACGCCAGGCTTCGTACGCGGATACCCGTCCACGCGGACGCAGGCCCGGTCGTGTCCGCCCTATCGTGGGCATCATGACGGCTGCCGCCACCCGTGAGCGGATCCGCGTCGCCGACGTTGCCCTGGCGGCCGTGCTCGTCGTCGTCGGGCTGATGGGCACCGGGCCGGCGTCGCAGCACCAGCCGGGCGTGCTGCCTCCCGACGTGTGGGCCTACGGCCTCGTCGTCACCGCGTCCGCGGCTGTCGTCGCCTGGCGGAGGTACCCGCTGCCGGTGTTCGTCGTGACCGGAGCCTGCGTCGTCGCCTACATCGCCCTCGGCCACGCGTTCGGGCCGATCGTGTTCCCGGTGGCACTCGCCATGGCCGGCCTCGCGGCACGTCGCCCCCTGCGCCTCGCGCTGGCGGCGGCGGCGATCGACCTCGCAGCGATCGCGGCCGCGCTGGCCGTGCGCGCCGAGCGGGTCGGGTCGATGGGTCCGGTGGACGCCGCCACCGGTCTCGCGCTGGCCGGTGGTGTGTGGCTCGGCCTGCCGCTCGCGGTGGGCGCGGTGATCCGGATCCGCCGGGAGGCCACTGCTCGGGTGAGATCGGAGCAGGCACGGCGAGCGGTGTCGGAGGAGCGGCTGCGGATGGCGCAGGAGCTGCACGACGTCGTGGGTCACGGTCTGGCGGTGATCGCGATGCAGGCAGGCGTCGGCCTGCACGTGCTGGACCGGGACCCGGCCAAGGCACGGGAGGCGCTCGAGGCGATCCGGGGCACCAGCCGGGAGGCGCTGGAGGGTCTGCGCCACGAGCTTCAGGCGTTGCGAGGCGGCGGGCCGGGGAGCGAGGCAGGCCCGCGGCGTCCCGCGGACGGCTTGGCCGACCTGCCGGTGCTCGTCGGCCGGGTCCGATCCGGCGGGGTGCAGGTCGAGCTGCGCACCGAGGTCGACGACGCGCAGGTCTCCACCGAGACCGAGCTCGCGGCCTACCGGATCGTGCAGGAGGCGCTCACCAACGTGCTGCGACACGCCGGGCCCTCCGTGACCGCCCGCGTGCTGGTCCGGGTCGCACACGCACGCGACCTGGTCGTGGAGGTCATCGACGACGGTGCCGGCGGCGCGGAACCGGTCGTCGAGCCAGGCGGCGGCCTGGTCAACATGCGTGAGCGCGCGGAACGCCTCGGCGGTGAGGTGCAGGCGGGACCGCAGCCGGGTGGCGGCTTCGCGGTGCGTGCCAGGCTGCCGCTGGTGGCTCCGGCGGGTACGGCGGGAGTGCCGGCGTGATCCGCGTCGTGCTCGTCGACGACCAGGCTCTCGTGCGCGGCGGCTTCAAGGCCCTTCTCAACTCCGATCCTGACATCGAGGTGGTGGGCGAAGCAGCGACGGGCGCGGAAGCCGTCGCGGT
>Ga0075331_1000374_pt1 | contig 9968 bp, 10 predicted proteins | sample MayberrySE_TuleA_FD_120090 | JGI IMG/M metagenome (GOLD analysis project Ga0075331, IMG submission 120090) | Natural and restored wetland microbial communities from the San Francisco Bay, California, USA, that impact long-term carbon... | ecosystem: Environmental > Terrestrial > Soil > Wetlands ... | reverse complement strand
CTTCCCGAGGGCACCGACGTGATCGTCTGCGTGCGCCAAGGCGGCGTGCGCCTGATGAAGCCGGGGCAGGGCGCCGAGGGCCGTATCCTCGACACGCGCTTCCTCGGCGATGTCGGGCTCGTGGAGGTTGCGGTCGCGGGTCTCGACGACCCGATCCTCGCCCGCGTGCGCGAAGCCGACGTGCTCGCCCCCGGCACCGAGGTGAGCGTGAGCGTGGACAGGGGCGCGGTGCTGATATTCCCGGCGGAGAACGGAGGGGAGGCGCCTTCACCGTGACCGGCGGTCCGCTTGCGAGCGGGCGGTCTTTACTGTCATAGTGCCGCCGAACCGTTGATATGCGGGGCCGCGCGCCCGTGCTGGAGGCCTTTCATGGGACCGAGTTGGTGGCAAATCCTGATCGTGCTGGTGCTCTTCGTGCTCCTGTTCGGGCGCGGCAAGATCTCCGACCTGATGGGCGACGTCGCCAAGGGCATCAAGAGCTTCAAGTCGGGCCTTGCCGACGAGGGTGAGGAGAAGGCGGCCGCCAAGACGTCCGACCCCAAGGTGATCGAGCACGGAACGCCCGCCCCCAAGCCGAAGCCGCGCGCCCGCGCGCCACGCAAGCAGAAGTCAAGCTGAGCGCGGGCCAATCTCTATCGTGCGCGGACGCGCTTCCGCGTACCGCCTGAACCGAACCCATGCTCGACATTGGATGGTCCGAACTTCTGGTGGTCGCCATTGTGGCGATCGTCGTCGTGGGCCCGAAGGACTTGCCCAAGCTGATGCGCACCCTCGGCTTCTATGCCGGTAAGGTCAGGCGCGCCGCGGCCGACTTCCAGCGCCAGTTCCACGAGGCCATGGCCGAGAGCGAGGCCGACGAGGTCCGCAAGAACATCGAGTCCATCCGCGCCAATATGGGCACGGCCGAGGAGTGGAATGCGGGTCTCGACAAGCCGGTCATGACGGGCGAGCCGCCGCGCACGGCCCTCGGCGCGCCGCCCCTCGACACGCAGCAGGCGGAAGAGCCGACGCGGAAACGGGCGCCCGCCAAGAAGGCGGCTCAGGCCAAGTCCAAAAGTGTGGCGCCAAAGAGCGCGTCACCGCGAAAGGCCAAAGCCAAGTCGCCGGCTAAGCCCGTGGCGAAGAGGCCCAAAGCCAAGACGAAGGCGAAGCGGTGAGCGAAGAGGAGGATATCGACGCCACCAAGGCGCCGCTCATCGAGCACCTGATCGAGCTCCGTCGGCGGCTGATGTGGTCGTTGGCGGCGATCTTCGTCGCCTTCCTGGTCTGCTTCTGGTTCGCCAAGCCCATCTACAATCTCTTACTGTGGCCGTATCGTGTGGCCGTCGGCGTCGATGCGCCCATCGAGCTGATCTACACCGCGCCCCAGGAGTTCTTCTTCACGCAGGTGAAGCTCGCGCTGTTCGGCGCCATCTTCATTGCCTTTCCAGTGATCGCCTCGCAGCTCTATATGTTCGTCGCGCCGGGGCTTTACCGGGCCGAGCGCAAGGCCTTCCTGCCGTTTCTCGTCGCCACGCCCATTCTTTTTCTGCTTGGCGCCGCGCTCGTCTATTTCGTCGCCATGCCGCTCGCCATGACGTTCTTCCTGTCGATGCAGCAGACGGGCGACGTGCAGATCCTGCTGACGGCGAAGGTCAGCGAATATCTGTCGCTGATCATGATGCTGATCCTCGGCTTCGGCATCTGCTTCCAATTGCCGGTGCTGCTCACGCTGCTCGCGCGCGCAGGCCTGGTCACCTCGGATCAGCTCAAGCATTACCGGCGCCACGCCATCCTCGGCGTGTTCGTGGCGGCCGCCATCCTGACCCCGCCCGATCCCGTCAGCCAGATCGCGCTCGCGCTGCCGACGCTTCTTCTCTACGAGATCTCGATCTTCGCGGTGAAGATGGCCGAGAAGAAGCGCGCCGCGGCGGATGCCGCTGAAGCCGCTCAGTAGGCGGACGAAACTCTCCCGCCGGCTGCGCGTTGAATCGAAAGCGCAGCCTGAAACGGCAAGTCCAAGAAAAATCAGGGAGAGATCGATGAGTTATGCTCGCTTCGGGGCGATGATCGTCACCGCGACGATCGTCATGTTCGGCCTGATGTACCTCAACACCTACGCGCTGGATCATGTGTGGTTCAGCCAGACGCGCGCCTGGATGGCCGTGGTGATGGGCGCCACGATGGCCGTGGTCATGCTGGCCTTCATGCTGAACATGTACAAAAGCAGCAAGGCCAACATCGCCATCTTCGTTGCGAGCCTCGTGCTGTTCGCGGGCGCGCTGTGGCTCGTGCGCAGCCAGGAGACGGTCGACGACGTCTCCTTCATGAAGGCGATGATCCCCCATCACTCGACCGCGATTCTGACCAGCCGGCGCGCGCATATCCGCGACCCGCGCGTGCGCAAGCTTGCCGACGAGATCATCGAGGCGCAGGTCCGCGAGATCGGCGAGATGGAGAAGCTCATCGCCGATCTGGAGAAAAATCCCGTTCCGCCCGGCTCGCCTGATCTCCCACCTGGCGAGTAGCAAGAGCTTTCCCAGACGTCGTCATGCCGGCCTTGTCCCTCACTCTCTCCTCGTCATACCGGCGAAAGCCGGTATCCAGAGTGGCGATGCACGGCGCTTGTTGCCCCTGGACCCCGGCTTTCGCCGGGGTGACGCGGGTTTCTAATCCCCGCGTTATCCCCGCCCTCCGAAGCTGCGTTACAATGCGATCACCTCGTCCGTTGAAGGGCGTTCTCATGAGGCGTTCGTGATAGCGGGACGAGGTGCGGCGCCTGCGGGCTTCTCTCGCAAAGAGGCCTTCGGGCGGCGGCGGGGCACCCCCCGGGGCTACTACGAGCCCCTGCCGGGAGCCGGCTGACGGTCCGGATTTGCTCCGGGAAGCGAAAGCGGGGCTCGCTGCCGACAAGACGCCGCGATTGGCGCGCCGGAAGGCGCCCGCGCGATCTTTCGATCGCGACACCGATTACGGACAGCGCTTTTCGGCGCGCCATCCCCTTCGCCAAGAAGGGGAGCAAGAACAGCAAAAAACCGGACGCCTGGCGCGCCGCGGCGGCAAACCCGCACGCCGTCACCCCGGCGAAAGCCGGGGTCCAGAGTCACGATGCACGGTGCCGGCTGCCCTGGATTCCGGCTTGCGCCGGAATGACGGAAGTAAAGGCAGGGCCATGACAACGGCCCGATCGGGCCTTATACGGGGGCCACGAACCCCCCGAGTCGCTGAGAGAGAAGAAGCCCCGTGCTCGACGTCAAATGGATCCGTGACAACCAGGAGGCCTTCCTCAAGGGGCTGACCGATCGTGGCTTCGACGATCCCCGCGCCACCTTGAATCAAATCCTCAAGGCGGACGAGCAACGCCGCGAAACGATTCAAGTCTTGCAGGAGGCCCAAGCGCGCCGCAACGCCGCGTCCAAGGAGATCGGCAAGGCGAAGCAGGCCAAGGACGAGACGGAAGCGAAGCGCCTCATGGACGAGGTCGCGGGCCTGAAAGCGACCATCCAGGAAGGCGAGGACAAGGAGCGCGCCCAGGACAAGGCGCTGCACGATCTGCTCGCCGGCATTCCTAACATGCCGGCGGACGACGTGCCCGTCGGGTCCGACGAGACCGCCAATGCGGAGCTCCGCAAGGTCGGCGAACCGCCCAAGTTCGATTTCGAGCCGAAGCAGCATTTCGAGATCGGCGAAGACTTGGGGCTCATGGATTTTGAGACGGCGGCGAAGCTGTCGGGCGCGCGCTTCGTGATCCTGAAAGGCCCGCTCGCGCGCATGGAGCGCGCGCTCGCCCAATTCATGCTCGACCTGCACACCGACCAGCACGGCTACACCGAGATCGACCCGCCGCTGCTGGTGCGCGACGACACCATGTTCGGCACCGCGCAGCTTCCGAAGTTCAGGGAAGAGCAGTTCCTAGGTGCGAGCGAAGGCACGCGGGCAGAATTGCTTGATGAGGCCATGAAGGAGGCGACATCTGCGGACCGAGATGCGGTTTGTTCTAACAGCAAGTCGATCAAGGATGTTGTTGAGAACATCCTGGAACGCGCACCGTCAAAAGAATCCTACTGGCTCATCCCGACCGCCGAAGTGCCGCTCACCAATCTCGCGCGCGACGACATCACCGACGAGGCGAAGCTCCCGATGCGGGTCACCGCGGGCACGCCATGCTTCCGCGCCGAAGCCGGCGCCGCCGGCAAGGACACGCGCGGCATGATCCGCCAGCATCAATTCTACAAGGTCGAGCTCGTCTCGGTCACGACGCCGGAGCAGTCGGCGGAGGAGCATGAGCGCATGACCAAATGCGCCGAGACCGTGCTTCAGAAGCTCGGCCTGCCGTACCGCGTGGTGGTGCTGTCCACCGGAGACATGGGCTTCGCCGCGCAGAAGACCTACGACATCGAGGTCTGGCTGCCGGGGCAGGACACCTACCGCGAGATCTCGTCCTGCTCGAACTGCGGCGACTTCCAGGCCCGCCGCATGAACGCGCGCTATCGGCCCAAGGACTCCAAGGCCACGCAGTTCGTCCACACGCTGAACGGCTCCGGCGTCGCCGTGGGCCGCGCGCTCATCGCCGTGCTGGAAAATTACCAAAACGAGGACGGCAGCGTGCGTGTGCCGGACGTGCTGCAACCCTATATGGGGGGCATGACTAAGATCGAGGCACCCAAGTGAATCAGAAAAAGAACAAACCGGCGAAAGTGCCGAAAAAGACTCGCAAAAAAATGCGGATCCTCCTCACCAACGACGACGGCATCGAGGCGCCGGGCCTCGACGTTCTGGAGAAGATCGCGACCGACTTGACCGACGACGTCTGGGTGGTGGCGCCGGAGACGGACAATTCCGGCGCGTCCCATTCGCTCACGCTTGCCGAGCCCTTGCGCATGCGCGAGCTCGCCAAGCGCCGTTACGCCGTGAAGGGCACGCCCACCGATTGCGTCATTATGGGCGTGCGCTATCTGCTCAAGGACGACCCGCCCGATCTCGTCATGTCGGGCGTGAACCGCGGCCAGAACCTCGCCGACGACGTGAACTATTCCGGCACCGTGGCCGGCGCCATCGAAGGGACGCTGCTCGGCGTGCCGTCCATCGCGCTGAGCCTCGCCGTGGGCAATTACGATCACGGCACGCCGATCTGGGAGACGCCCATGGAGCACGGCGCCGATCTCCTGCACAGGCTGCTGGACGCAGGCTGGGCCGAAGGCACCGTGCTCAACGTCAACTTCCCCGATTGCCAGCCGGACCAGGTGAAGGGCATGGTGGCGACGGTGCAAGGCTTGCGCGACGCGGCGCTGCTCGACATCGACGACCGCATGGATACGCGCGGCAAGGCCTATTACTGGATCGGCATCACCAAGCGCGGGGCGAACCCGCCCAAGGGCAGCGACCTCTGGGCGGTGCGCAACAACTTCATCTCCGTTACGCCGCTCTGCCTCGACTTCACCGACAGCAACTCGCTCGAGGCGCTTGCTGGGGTTCTCGGCGAAAAAGCCAAATAGTCCTTACCCCCGCGCGCTCGAATCGGCTGATACTCACGGAAAAGCCGCCTCGAAGGGAGGTGGACGGGATGGCGAGCGCGCAGGACCAAGTCAGCCTTATCATGCAGCTCAGGCGTCGCGGCATCCGCGACTCCAAGGTGCTGCGCGCCATCGAGTCCATCCCGCGCGAGCTGTTCGTGGACGAGGCCTTCGTCGACCACGCCTATCAGGACATCGCGCTGCCCATCGAATGCGGGCAGACCATCTCCCAGCCCTTCGTCGTCGCCTTCATGACGGAGAAGCTCGCGCTCGAACCGACGCACAAGGTGCTCGAGGTCGGCACCGGCTCCGGCTACCAGGCAGCCGTGCTGTCGCATCTCTGCCGCCGCGTCTACACCGTCGAGCGCTGGCGCGAGTTGCAGAAGGCGGCCGAGGAGCGTCTGGCCCGGCTCAAGATCAACAACGTCACGACGATCATCGGCGACGGCTGGCTCGGCTGGCCGCCGCAGGCGCCCTTCGACCGCATCATCGTCACCGCCGCAGCCCTCGACGCCCCGGCCGCTCTTCTCGATCAGCTGAAGGAAGGCGGCCGCATGATCATCCCGTTGGGGGAGACGCGGGACTCCCAATCGCTCGTGCAGATCGACAAGACCGAGGAAGGGCTGGTCGAAAAGCCGCTTCTGCCCGTGCGCTTCGTGCCGCTGGTGCATGGGCGCGTGAAGCGGGACTGACCCTGAGGAGTGTCCCTAACGCGTTGTTCGTGATTCTTTTTTGGGCAGGCGGGGAAAGAACCTTAATGCGTTGTTTACCGCCTGGGCGCTTTACTTCTCCCGACGGGTTTTGCGAGGGGGCCAACGGGGGATGCGCGTGGCGTTCTGGTCGGAGTATGCCCGCGGCGCATGTGGTGTAGTCGCGGGTCTGAGTTTTGCGTTCGCCGTGGCGGGGTGTAGCTCCGGCGTCTCGCGCTTCGACTTTCCATCTTTGAATCTCGCTGACGACGACACGAGCTCGGCGGACATGACGACCACGTCATCGCTGCCGGTACCCTCGGAGTCGGTCTACGGCCCCGGACGCTACAATTATTACGGTGATCGCTCCGCCGCTCCGCCGCCCCAATCGACGGCGGCTTACGCGCCGGGCAGGGCTCGCTACTACGGAACGCCGCCAAGTGCGAAGCCTCCGGCGCCGCCGCCCGTCGCACAAGCCTCGGGCCCGCGCATCAAGGTGCAGAAAGGGGACACGCTGTCGAGCCTGTCGCAGCGCTATGGCGTGTCCATCGATACCATTCAGACCGCCAACAATCTGCCGGACGCGCGGCTGCGTGAAGGTCAGGTGCTGATCATGCCGGGCGCGAAGGTCGCCGCGACACCGAGCGCCGCTCCGTCCGCGCCCGCGCCGCGCGTTGCCGCTGCAACGCCTACGCCGAGGGCGGGCGAAACGACCTACACCGTGCAGGCCGGCGACACGCCGAACAGCATCGCCCAGAAGTTTGGCGCCAGCGAGAAGGACATCATGGTCCGGAACGACGTCCGAGCGGATGCGCTCCAGATCGGCCAGACGTTGATCATCCCGGCGGGCTCCGGGGCGCCAGCCGTCGCCCAAGCGCAGGACTCCGATCCCTCGGGCGTGCGCAAGGTGAAGACCACGACGATCTCCGCGCCGGGTGCGGGGACCATGCAGAGCACGGACAAGGCGTCCACGCCCGCGAGCGCGCAGCAGAAGGTGGCCAGCATCGCGCAGCTTCCCAATCCGGAACCCATGGCCGGCGGCAGTTTCCGCTGGCCCGTGAAGGGCCGCATCATCTCCGGCTTCGGCACCAAGCCGGATGGGGGGCACAATGACGGCATCAACATCTCCGTCCCGCAAGGTACGCCGGTGAAGGCATCGGAGAACGGCGTGGTCGCTTATGCCGGCAGTGAGCTGAAGGGCTATGGCAATCTGGTTCTGGTGCGCCACGCCAACAATTGGGTCTCGGCCTACGCCAACAACGACGAGATCCTCGTCAAGCGCGGCGACAAGGTGACCCGCGGCCAGGTGATCGCCAAGGCGGGCACCACCGGCTCGGTGTCCCAGCCGCAAGTGCATTTCGAGCTGCGCAAGGGCTCGCGCCCCGTCGATCCGACGAAGTACATGAGCAGCATGGCCGCGCAAGCCGACTAATAGGCTGGCTACAACGCCGTCCCGAGACGTCCTGCCAAATCCTGAATGAACTGCCAGGCGACGCGGCCCGAGCGGCTGCCACGGCCGCGCGCCCATTCGAGCGCCTCCCGGGTCAAATCCGCGTCGAGGCAATCGATCCGGTAATACTCCGCATAGCCGCGGACCATCGCCAGGTATTCGTCCTGGCTGCAATTATGGAAGCCGATCCACAGCCCGAAACGGTCGGACAAAGAGAGTTTCTCCTCGACCGCTTCGGACGGGTTGATGGCCGTGGAGCGCTCGTTCTCGACCATCTCCCGCGGCATCAAGTGCCGCCGGTTGGAGGTGGCGTAGAGCAGCACATTCGCGGGGCGCCCCTCGATTCCCCCCTCGAGCACGGCCTTGAGCGACTTGTAGGACGTGTCGATCGCCTCGAACGAGAGATCGTCGCAGAACAGGATGAAGCGGTGCTCGGGCACTTTGCGCAAATGAGCGAGAAGCCGGGGCAGGGAGGCGATGTCCTCCCGATGGATTTCCACGAGCTTGAGGCCGGGCACGGCGCCATGGACGGCCTTGATGAGCGAGCTCTTGCCCATGCCGCGCGCGCCCCAGAGGAGCGCGTTGTTGGCGGGAAGACCCTTTGCAAACCGCTCCGTATTGGTGAGCAGGATGTCGCGGTGGCGGTCGATGCCCTTGAGCAGGGTCAAGGGCATGCGGTTGATGGCGGAAACGGGCTGGAAGCGCTCGGATTCGGCCTGGAACACGAAAGCGTCGGCGGCGGTGAAATCCGGGGTTTGCGGCCGGCCCGGCCCGAGACGCTCCAGCGCCTGGGCGATCCGCTCCATAAACCCCGAGACTGGCTCCTGAAAGTTCATGTCAGGCCCCGTTGCAAAGGCGTTCAGGCTCAGTATAGTCGCGCCAATCGCGCGATAAGAGCCTGCTCGCACCCGCCGCGAGACACGCCAAACCGGCCGAAAGCGGCCATCCTTAAGCCAAGCAGGGGACACGGGCAATGAACGGTTTCGCATACGCTCAAGCAGGCGGTGGCGGGTTCGAGATGCTGAACAGCCTGCTCGTCCCGACCATCCTGATCATTGGCATCATGTATTTCCTGATGATCAGGCCGCAGCAGAAGCGGATGAAGGAGCACCGCGAGATGATCGCCGCGATTCGCCGTGGCGATACCGTGGTGACCTCCGGCGGCATCCTCGGCAAGGTAACCAAGGTCGAGGAGCACGAGCTCCAGGTCGAGATCGCCGACGGCGTGCGCATCAAGGTCCTGCGCAGCACAGTGTCCGAGGTGCGCGGCAAGGGGGAGGGCGGCGCCCCCCCGGCAAAAGCCGAGTCGAAGGCCTCCGAGTAGCAACACGAGACAAACGACCGATCTGGAGTTTCAAACCCGGCAATGCTGCATTTCCAAAGATGGAAGATGATTTTGGTGTTCGCCGTGGTGCTTGCCGGCTTCATCTTCGCGATTCCGAATCTGATCCCCGCTTCGTCCCTGCAGGGCCTACCGAGCTGGGTTCCGCATAAGCAGGTCAATCTCGGTCTCGATCTCCAGGGCGGCGCGCATCTGCTCTATCGGATCGACGAGAAGGAACTGGTCGACGACTGGCTCGGCAATATTCGCGGCGATGTGCGCGAGACGCTGCGCAGCAATCGCATCGGCTATATAGACCTTTCGCAAAATCTCTCCGCGCGAACCGCATCGGTTCGCATTCGCAATCCCGAGGATGTCGAAAAGGCGTTCACCGAGCTGAAGAAGCTCGCGGTTCCCGTGGGCAACGACGTTTTCGGCGGCTTCTCCGGCAACGACCTCGAAGTGACGAAAGAGGGCGACAAGATCACGCTCGCCGTCACCGAAGTCGGCTTGAACGATCGCATCGGTTCGGCCATTCAGGCCTCGATCGAGACCATCCGCCGCCGCGTCGACGCTTTCGGCACGACCGAGCCAAGCATCCAGCGGGAGGGACGCGACCGTATCCTCGTCCAGGTACCGGGCGTGTCCGACGTGCAGCGGCTCAAGGGCCTGATCGGCGAGACCGGCAAGCTCGAATTCAAGCTCGTCGATCCGGCGGCCAATGCCGGCGAGATCGCGGTCAGCAAACAAGTTCCACCGGGTGACGAGCTGGTCTACTCGGACGGCGAGCCCCCAATTCCGTACGTGCTCAAGGACAGGGTGCTGGTAAGCGGCGAGAATCTCGTCGACGCCCAACCCGGTTTCGATTCCCGCACGGGCGAGCCCATCGTGACCTTCCGTTTCGATGCGGCGGGCGCCAAGCGCTTCGGCCGCGTGACCCAGGACAACGTAGGGCTGCCCTTCGCCATCGTGCTCGACAACAAGGTGATCTCCGCGCCGGTTATTCGAGAGCCGAT
>Ga0075331_1000373_pt1 | contig 9976 bp, 10 predicted proteins | sample MayberrySE_TuleA_FD_120090 | JGI IMG/M metagenome (GOLD analysis project Ga0075331, IMG submission 120090) | Natural and restored wetland microbial communities from the San Francisco Bay, California, USA, that impact long-term carbon... | ecosystem: Environmental > Terrestrial > Soil > Wetlands ... | reverse complement strand
GGAGGTCACCTCGCGGATCAAGGCCGACGGCACGACCGTGCTGATGGTGGAGCAGAACGCCGGCGCCCTGCCGTTCGCGGACCGGGCGCTGATCATGGAGAAGGGAACCCTGGTGCACACCGCCGTGGGCCGGGAGATCCGAGACGTCAACCTGCGCGAGGCCTACCTCGGGGCATAGGAGTCCGTCATGCACAACAACCTCGGCCGACTCGGTGGCCAGCTCGGCGTCGGGCTGTGCCTCCTCGGCTTCGTCGTCATCTTCTTCGGGTGGAACGGCGCAGCGAGCACCAACTACGTCCCCGCCCAGTTCCCCTACCTCGTCTCCGGGGGCGTCGCGGGCCTCGCCGTTGTCGTCATCGGTGCGGCGATGATCGTCGTCCAGAACCAGCGGGCCGACCGGGCCCGGCTCGAGGAGGTGCTGGCCCGGCTGGCGGCCGCGGTGGAGCGCCAGGGCCTGGCGGCCGGTGCCAGCCAGGGCATGACCGGTCTCGGAGGGCACGTCGTGGCCGGCACGACGTCATACCACCAGATCGACTGCGGCCTGCCCGAGGCACGGGAGGAGGCGCGCGTCGTACCTCTCGAGGACGTCCGCAGCAGCGGGCTGGCTCCGTGTCGGGTCTGCCGACCGCCGCAGTTCGGTCGCCTGGTGTCCGGCCCCGAGCCGACCCCGCCGCTCGTCGGGAGCTGAGGCGGGGCGGGGGTGCCCCGAGCCGGCGGGCGCCACCGCGACATACTCGGCATACCCGATCTGCTGAGGAGCCTCCATGCGCGCTGTCCAGGTAGTCCGGCCCGAAGGTCCCTCGGGTGTCGACGTCGTCGACGTGCCCGAGCCCACCGCCTCCGAGAGACAGGTCCTCGTCGACGTGCGCGCCGTGGGAGTGAGCTTCCCCGACCTGCTCCTCTCCGCCGGGCAGTACCAGCTCAAGCCCGAGCCGCCGTTCCAGCTCGGCGTGGACTTCGCCGGCGTGGTGCGGCAGGCCCCCGCGTCCTCCGGGTTCGCTGCCGGTGACCGGGTCGCCTGCGTGCTTCCGTACGGCGGTGGCGCGGACGTCGTGGCCCTCGACCCGGAGAGCGTCTTCCCGCTGCCCGACGCGATGACGTTCGAGCAGGGCGCGGCGCTGCCGATGAACTACCTCACCGCCCAGTTCGCCCTCGCCACCCGCGGCCGGCTGCAGGAGGGCGAGACCGTCCTCGTGCACGGAGCGGCCGGTGGTGTCGGGACCGCCACGATCCAGGTCGCCAAGGGGTACGGCGCCCGGGTGATCGCCGTGGTGTCCACCGAGGAGAAGGCGCAGGTGGCCAGAGCGGCGGGCGCGGACGAGGCCGTCCTCGTCGAGGGCTTCCTCGCCGCGGTCAAGGAGCTCACGGACGGCCGAGGGGTCGACGTCGTGGTCGACGTCGTGGGCGGGGACCTCATGACCGACTCGCTGCGTTCGCTCGCGCCGCTGGGCCGGGTGCTGGTGGTCGGCTTCACCGCCGGCGCGATCCCGGAGGTGAAGGTCAACCGGCTGCTGCTGAACAACATCGACGTGCGCGGCGTGGGCTGGGGCGCCTACGCCATGGTGCGTCCGGGGTTCATGCGCAAGCAGTGGGAGGAGCTGCTGCCGATGATGGAGTCCGGCGCCGTGAACCCGCCGGTCGGCACGACGTACCCGCTCGAGGACGTCCGGCGGGCGCTCACCGACATGGCCGAGCGGCGGGCCACCGGGAAGTCGGTGCTGAGCCTGGGCTGACCCTGCCCCGATGGCTCAGGACTGGAGCTCGGCGTACTCCGCGTGCTCCTCGACGAACTTGCGGATGAACGGGCACTTCACCCGGATCCGCATCCCGCGCTCGCGCACGTCCTCGAGGGCGCCGCGGGCGAGGGTCGAGCCGATCCCCTGCCCCTCGAAGGCGTCGTCGACCTCGGTGTGCCTGAAGACGCGCACGCCGCCGATGTCGCGGTACTCCGCGAAGCCGGCCACGACGCCGGACTCGGTCGAGGCCTCGTAGCGGCTGCGCTCCGCGTTGTCCTGGATCGTGACCTCTGCCAGCTCGCTCATGACTTCAGTTCTACCCGGAGCCCGGTAAGACATCCCTCAGCCCTTGACGGACCCCTCGATCATGCCGCGGACGAAGTACCGCTGCGTGAAGAGGTAGACCACCACGACCGGCAGCGCGACGAGTACGGCGCCGGCCGCGAGCAGGGACGTGCCGGAGGTGTACTGGCCCTGGAAGTTCGACAGTCCGAGCGGGGCGGTGCGCAGGCCCTCGTCGACGACCATCACGAGCGGGATGAGGAACTCGTTCCAGGTCCACATGAAGACGAGCAGGGTCATCGTCAGCAGCGCGGGCCGTCCCATCGGGAGCAGGATCGACCAGAAGATGCGCAGGTGCCCTGCGCCGTCGAGCCGCGCCGCCTCGACGACCTCTCGCGACGAGCTCCGGAAGTACGTGCGCATCCAGAAGGTCCCGAAGGCCAGCGACTGCGCGACCTGCGGCAGGATCAGCGCCGCATAGGTGTCGGTGAGCCCGAGTGCACGGAGGTCGTAGTACAGCGGCACGACGAACGCCTCGTTCGGGACCATCAGTCCGAGCAGGAACACGTAGAAGAGCGCCGAGGAGCCGCGGAAGCTCATCGTGCCGAAGGCATAGCCGGCCAGCGAGGCCAGAAGCGCGCTCACGACCACGACGCTCACCGCGACCACGAGGCTGGTGCGCAGGTAGCTCCCGAACCCGCCCTCGACCCAGGCCTCGGCGAAGTTGGAGAGCGTGAAGGCCTCCTCGCTGCCGATCCGGTCCGGGCGCAGCGCGAGCACCAGCACCACGAGCAGCGGTCCGAGGGCGAAGGCGGTTGCTGCGAGGAGCACGGCGTAGCTGACCACCCGCTCGAGCCGTGAGGTCATTCGTCGGCCCCCTCGGCGAGTCGGTTGATCGCCACCGTGACCAGCAGGATCACCGCGGTCAGCAGCACGGCGACGGTCATCCCGGTGCCGACCTCGGACTTCACGAAGACCCGGTCGTAGACCTCGTACGCCGGGACGCGGGTCCTGCCGCCGGGCCCTCCGCTGGTCATGACGTACACCAGGTCGAAGGTGCGCAGCGCCGCGATGATCGTGAGGGTCAGGGCCACCGCGAGCTCGCCGCGGAGCGCCGGGAGGCTCACGGCGAAGAACTCCTGCACCGGGCCGGCGCCGTCGAGCCGTGCGGCCTCGTACAGCTCGCGCGGCACCTTCGCGAGCCCGGCCAGGAACAGCACGAGGCACAGGCCGGAGGTGAACCAGGTGCCGACGAAGCCCACCGCGACCAGCGCCCACGACGGCTCTCCCAGCCAGGCCCTGGCGAAGCCGTCCAGCCCGACCGTCCGGAGCAGGTCGTTCACGAAGCCCTCGGGCTGGTAGAGCGTCTGCCAGGCGATGCCGACCACCACCATCGCCACCACCTGGGGCAGGAAGAGCATGGTGCGGAAGAACCCCAGCCCGCGGAGCGGGGTGCGCGACATCATCGCCGCCAGCGCCATGCCGACGGTCACGGGCAGGAGGCTGAAGAAGAGGACGAGCACGAGCGCATGAGCGAAGGGCGCGCGGAGCTCGGGGTCGGTGAGGACCTCCCGGTAGTTCTCGATCCCGACGAACGTCCCCAGGCCGAGACCGTCCCACTCGTAGAAGGACAGCCAGACCGCCCGGATGATCGGCCACAGCAGGAACGCCCCGAACACCAGCAGCGCCGGGGCGATGTAGAGGTACCCGACGGCTCGGGGCTCCCCGGGAGGGCCGGTGGGCCGGCGCTCCCGGGGAGCTGCTGGGCGTCGTACGGCGTCCGCGGGCACGTCGGTGGTCGCCACCCCCGTCACTCCTCCAGGGACGAGGTGTAGTCCTCCTCCAGCGTCGACAGGAAGTCCTCAGGCGTGGTCGAGCCGCCCAGCAGGTCCTGCACCTGCGCGGAGAGGACGTCGTAGGAGTCCAGCGTCGCCCAGTCGAGGTAGGGCGTGAGCGCGTCCTCGCCCGAGGCCTCCTTCCAGGCGTCGATCACCTCGGACTGCGCCTGGCCGGTGGTCTCCGCGTCGGTCTCGAGGACGGGGAGGTTGCCGGCCCCCTGGATCATGCCCATCGCCTCGTCGCTGGTGATGAAGTCGAGGTAGGCCGCCGCGGCATCCGCGTTCTCGGAGGCCTCGGTGATGGCGAACGGGAGCCCCGTCGCGCCGGTGACCGCGAGCTCGCCGGTGGCACCCACGGGCGGAAGCATGAACCCGAGGTCGTCGCCGAGGGCCGCCTGCAGGTCGGCGAGCAGCCAGGTGCCGGAGATCAGGAAGACGCCCTCGCCCTTGGCGAACGCCTGCCACGAGGGGTCGTAGCCGAAGCCGTTGAAGCCCTCGGTGAAGAAGCCGCTCTCGGCCCAGCCGGCGATGGTCTCCGCGGCCTCGGTGTTCTCCGGCGTGGTCCACGAGGCGCCCTCGCGGCCGAAGCCGAGGTCGCGGACCTCCTCGCGGGGCACGAACGCGTTCTGCACGAAGCCGAACTCGTGGATGCCCGGCCAGGCGTCGAGGTTGCCGAACTGGACGGGGATCTCGCCGGCCTCCTTGGCGGCGGTCAGCGCGGCCTCGAAGTCCTCCCACGTCTGCGGGGGCTCGATGCCGAGCTCCTCGAGCTTGGCGCGGTTGTACCAGACCCCGACGAGCTCACCGGTCTGCGGAAGGCCGTAGAGGTTGCCCTCGCCGAAGGTCTTGCCGTCCTCGCTGTACGACGACACGGCCCGGACCGACTCGGGGAAGCGCTCGTCCCACCCGTAGGCCTCGGAGTACGGGTCGAGGGGCTGAAGCTGTCCGGCCGTGACGAAGGCGCCCATGCCGGACCGGGAGTTGTTGGCCTGCACGACGTCGGGAGCGTCGTTGCTGTTGATGGCGAGCCGGAGCGTGCGCTGCAGGTCCTCGAAGGACCGGGAGACCCGCTCGATCTCGATGTTCGGGTACTCCTCCTGGAAGGCCTTGTTCAGGGCCTCGATCTGCTCGGCCTGACCGCCGCGCACCTCCTGGTCCCAGACCGTGAGCGTGATGTCGCCCATGGACGCGACGTCGGTCTCGACGTCCGACGGCTCGGGCTCGTCCCCGCCGTTGGAGCTGGAGCCCGGCGCGCAGGCCGTGACGGACAGGACCAGCGCGGCGCCGAGGGCTGCCCATCTGGGCCTGGTCGGTGACTTGCTCATGCTTCTCCTTGCTCTCTGAGGCGGTCCGGTCCCCCGCCCGCACCGGTCGTCAGGGGGTAGGGCGCAGGTTGATCGTGGCCGACGCGCGGTCGAACTTCTCGTGTGCCGCGCTGAGGTCCTCGAGATCGTCGAGGAACGCGTAGTCGTTGGCCTGGGCGGCCTGCGGGGAGGTGCTCTTCCACCAGTCCCGGACCGCCGCCCATCCCGGAGCGGCCAGGGCGCCTCCGAAGTCGCGCACCGAGAGCGCTGCGACGAGGTTGGCGAAGCGCAGCCGCTGCTGGAGCGGCCAGCCGCGGAGCGTGCCCAGGACGAGCCCGGCGAGGAACACGTCGCCGGCTCCGGTGGGGTCGAGCGCCTCGACGGGAACGGCTGGTGCCCAGGCCGTCTCGCCCGTCGTGCTGTCGGCCGCGAAGGCCCCGCCCGCACCACAGGTCACCACGGGCAGGGGGACCCAGTCGCGCATCGCCGCGAGCGCCGCGCCGGGGCTCGTGGTCCCGGTGTAGGCCATCGCCTCCACCGCGTTCGGGACGAAGGCGTGGCAGCCCTCCAGGCGCTCGCGGAGCTCGAGGGAGTCCCACCGCTCCGAGGCGTCCCAGCCGACGTCGGCGAAGATCAGCGTCCCGCGCCCGATCGCCTCGGCGACCCAGCGCGGCCGCTCGTCGCTCGCGTCCATGAAGCCCACCCGGCTGACGGGCGGCTCGCCGACGAGCTCCTCCATCGGCACCGGCGAGCCATGGGCGTGCGTGACCATCGCGCGGTCGTCGTCGAGCGCCAACGACACCGTCACGGGAGAGTGCCACCCGTCGAAGCGCCGTGAGTGGGACAGGTCGATCTGCTCCTTGTCGGAGAGCACCTCCCAGCAGTAGTCGCCGTACACGTCGCCGCCGAAGGCCGCGGCGAGGGACGTGCTGAGCCCGAGGCGCTTGCAGGCGACCGCGAGGTTCGCCACCCCGCCGGGGCTCGAACCCATCCCGTCGGTCCACACCTCGTGCCCGCCGCTGGGGGCCGTGAGCATGCCGGTGAAGACGATGTCGAGGAAGACCGTCCCGGTGAGGAAGATGTCGACCTCGGGATCGGCGCTGCGCTCGGTCGCTGGCTCGTTCACGTACACCTCCGTCGGCAGTCTCTCATTGTGGAAGGCTGCTCAACGCCAGGTGTGTCGCGCGGGCGAGCGGGGACTCCCTCGCAGCGACGCGTGGCTGCTGGCCGAGAAGCAGGGACGGAGGTAGTGCTGACATGAGGCTCACGGTGCTCGGGGGTGGCGGCTTTCGCGTGCCGCTGATCTACCGCGCCCTGTCCACCGAGCCGGAGGGGCCGGAGGTCGACGACCTCGTCCTCCACGACCTCGACCCCGTGCGGCTGCGTCGCATCGCGGCCGTGCTGGAGGGCCTCGCCGCGTCGCCCGGCGCGATCCGGCGGCCGCGGGTCCACCTCTCGACAGACTTGGCCGAGGCGGTCAGCGGCGCGGACTTCGTCTTCTCGGCGATCCGGGTCGGAGGCCTGGCCGGGCGCGTCTGCGACGAGCGCTCGGGACTGGACAACGGCGTCCTCGGCCAGGAGACCACCGGCGCAGGCGGTGTCTGCTACGGCCTCCGGACGGTGCCGGTCGCGGTCGACATCGCCCGGACCGTACGTCGCCACGCCCCCGGCGCCTGGCTGATCAACTTCACGAACCCCGCCGGCATGGTGACCGAGGCGATGTCGGCCGAGCTCGGTGACCGCGTCGTGGGGATCTGCGACTCCCCCGTCGGCCTGTTCCGGCGGGTCGCGCGGGCCCTCGACCTCTCGCCGCGCGACGCGTGGTTCGACTACGCGGGCCTGAACCACCTCGGCTGGCTGCGGCGGGTCGTGGTCGACGGCCGCGACGTGCTCCCCGACCTGCTCGCGGACGACACCGCTCTGGGCTCGATCGAGGAGGGCCGGCTGTTCGGGCCGGACTGGCTCAGGTCACTGGGCGCCGTACCCAACGAGTACCTCTACTACTGGTACTTCACCGACGAGGCGGTGCGCGCGGCCAGGGCCGCCGAGGCCACCCGCGGGGAGTTCCTCCTCCGCCAGCAGGGCGCCTTCTTCGCGGCCGACCCGCAGACACCGGCGGAGAGCCTCGCGGCCTGGGAGCGGACCCGGCGCGAGCGGGAGGAGACCTACATGGCCGACGCCCGCGACGTGTCGGGCGCGGGCGAGCGCGGGAGCGAGGACCTGGAAGGAGGTGGCTACGACCGGGTCGCTCTGCAGCTGATGCGAGCCATCGCCCACGACCGGGCCACGACGCTCGTCCTCAACGTCCCCAACGTCACCGCGCTGGAGGGACTCGACCACGACGCAGTCGTGGAGGTGCCCTGCCACGTCGACCGGCACGGGCCGCGCCCGCTCGCCGCAGGTGCCCTCGAGCCCTCCGCCGCCGGCATGGTCACCTCCGTCAAGGCGGTCGAGCGTCAGACCATCCACGCCGCTCTGGCCGGTTCACGATCCGCTGCGGTACGTGCCCTGGCGCTGCACCCGCTCGTGGACTCCGTCACCCGGGCCCGCCGCATCCTGGAGGACCAGCTGGACGGGTCCCCCGAGCTGGCCGAGGTGCTGGTCGGATGAGCTTCCTCGAGGCCGAGCTCGCCCGTCAGCCCGACGACTGGTGCCGGGCCGGCGAGCTGACGGAGAGGTTCGCCGAGGCGCTGCCCCTCCCGGGGGAGCGCGTGGCGATGGTGGGGTGCGGCTCGTCGTGGTTCGTCGGCCAGGCCTACGCCTCGCTGCGCGAGGAGACGGGCCATGGGCTGACGGACGCCTGGTCCGCCGGCGACCACCGGCTCCACCGGGGGTACGACCGGGTCGTCGCCGTCACCAGGTCGGGGACCACGTCGGAGGTCGTGGACGTGCTGCGGCAGTGGCACGGGAAGGTGCCGACCACGGTGCTCACCTGCGTCCCGGACAGCCCGTCCGGCGAGCTGGCCGACGTCGTCGTTCCCCTCGACGTCACGGAGCGCAGCGTGGTCCAGACGAGCAGCGCCACAACGGCCCTTGCGGTCCTCCGCGCGGGTCTCGGCGAGGACCTGGAGCCGGTGGCCGCCGTCGCGGCGGCCGCGCTCGGCGAGGACGAGACGGATCTCGGGCCTCTCCGGCGGGCGGAGCAGGTCACCTTCCTCGGTGCCGGGTGGGCGGCTGCCGTGGCCTCCGAGGCGGCGCTGAAGCTCCGCGAGTCGGCGCAGATGTGGGTGGAGAGCCATCTCGCGAGCGAGTACCGGCACGGGCCAGTCAGCCTCTCCGGCCCCGGGCGGGCGGTGTGGGCCCTCGGCACCCTCCCGCCGGGCCTGGCGGAGGAGATCGCGACGACGGAGGCGTACCTGGAGTGGCGGGACGCGGACCCGATGGCCGAGCTCGTGCGCGTGCACAGACTCGCCGCCCTGCTGGCCAGGGACAGGGGCCTGGACCCGGACCGGCCGCGCCACCTGTCGTACTCCGTGACCCTCTGACCTGATCCGCCCGGGTGACAGCCTGGCTAGGCAGTCCGGCCTGACTATTGCCAGCGCGAGGAGGGCGGAGAAGCGTGAGGGACAACCGGTGGCGCCGCCGGGGCGCTGCCCCGTTCGAAGGGGGTAGGCCGTGTACGCACGATCCACCACCGTCCAGGCCCAGCCGGAATCGATCGACGCCGGCGTCGCCTACTTCCGCGACGAGGTCATGCCCGCGCTCCAGGAGATCGACGGGTTCGTCGGCTGCTCCATGATCGTGGACCGGGAAACGGGCACGTGCATCGTCACCGCCAACTACTCGTCGCCCGAGACGCGCGCGGCCAGCGCCGAGAAGGTCATGCCGCTGCGCGACCGGGCCGCCGCCGTCCTCAACGCCAGCTCCGTCGAGGTCGACGAGTGGGAGATCGCCGGCATGCACCGGGATCACCGCGCCGGCGATGGTTCCTGTGTCCGCACCACCTGGCTGCGCCTGGACCCGGCAGACCTCGACCGGATGGTCGACGTCTGGAAGCACCGCGTACTCCCGGCGCTCGAGGAGCTGGACGGCTTCTGCAGCGCCAGCTTCATGGTCAACCGTGAGTCCGGTCGCGCGGTCGGAACCGCGAGCTTCGACAACCGCGAAGCGCTGGAGGCGAGCCGAAGCCCGGTTGAGGTCATCCGGAGGGGTGCAGTGAAGGAGGCTCGTGCAGAGGTTGTCGAGGTCCTGGAGCACGAGCTTGCGCTAGCCCATCTCGACGAACCCGAGATGGTCTGACACGGGGTCCGCGGCCGCAGGGGCGCCGCACCACCCCGCCTGCCCCGGTCGCGCTCCGGTCGGACAGCCCGACGTGAGCCCAGCCGGAACCCCGTGTCCCGGCTGGGTCACGGCGTTAGGGTTGGCGCCGTGACGATCCTCGACGACGCCAAAGACGGCATGAACCTCGACATCCGTCCCCAGGACGACCTCTTCGGACACGTGAACGGCGCGTGGCTCGAGACCGCGGAGATCCCCTCCGACCGCTCGAGCTGGGGGCCCTTCGTGAAGCTCTCCGACCAGTCGGAGGAGCGGGTCCGCGAGATCATCGAGGACGCCGCAGCCGGCAGGATCGCCGGCGAGAACGGCAAGAAGATCGGCGACCTGTACGCCAGCTTCATGGACGAGGAGCGCATCGAGCAGCTCGGCGCCGAGCCGATCACCGAGATGCTGTCCGACGCCGCGAAGGTCGCGGACACGAGCGAGCTGCTCCACTTCGTCGGTGAGCTCGAACGGCTCGGCGGCGGCGGCCTGTTCGGCTCCTACGTCGACACCGACGACCGCAACTCCGAGCGCTACGTGCTCAACCTCGTGCAGG
>Ga0075331_1000371_pt1 | contig 9983 bp, 10 predicted proteins | sample MayberrySE_TuleA_FD_120090 | JGI IMG/M metagenome (GOLD analysis project Ga0075331, IMG submission 120090) | Natural and restored wetland microbial communities from the San Francisco Bay, California, USA, that impact long-term carbon... | ecosystem: Environmental > Terrestrial > Soil > Wetlands ... | reverse complement strand
GTCGTCCTCGGGGTCGCACGCGGCCTGCACGTAGGCGCGTGCCGCCCGGCCGTCCGGCTCCGGATCAGCCTCCATGGCGCGGCCGACGTCGGCTGTCCAGTCCGCTAGCGCCGACTCGACCAGCCCGGCCAGCAGGGCCTCCTTGCTGGCGAAGTGGTAGAGCAGCCCACCCTTGCTGACCCCGGCCTCTGCGGCCACGGCGTCCAAGGTCAGGGCGGGTACGCCGTCGCGAGCGGCGAGGGAGATGGCGGCGTCGATGACGCGGTCACGTGCGGCAGTCATGCCCTTTACTGTACCGGCTGGACGGTAAAGTTCGGAGGGAATGTGGCCGGCCCCGAGTGTGTTTTACGTGAGCACTCACATAAAAGGGAGAACGATGCGCACCCACGAACTGCCTGTCCTGCCTCTCATCGACGACGTCCTGCTGCCCGGCATGGTGGTGCCGCTCGAGGTCGACGCAGAGCGACAGGCCGCGGTCGACGCGGCCCGCTCCGCCGACGACACCAACCCGCGAGTCCTGCTCGTGCCACGACCGGACGGTCGCTACGGAGACGTCGGCGTGATCGCCGACATCGTGCAGACCGGCCGCCTGCCCGGCGGTGCGTCGGCCGTCGTGGTCCGCGCGCTGCAGCGCGCCCGCATCGGGGCCGGCGTCACGGGCCCCGGCGCTGCGTTGTGGGTCGAGGCCACCACCGCGGACGAGCCCGTCAGCGAGCATGCTCGCGAGCTCGCCGCGGACTACAAGAGCGTCCTGCTCACGCTGCTGCAGCACCGTGAGGCGTGGCAGGTCATCGACGCGGTGCATCGGGTGACCGATCCCGCCGAGCTGGCCGACAGCGCGGGATACGCTTCCTGGCTGGATCGCGAGCAGAAGGCCCGCCTGCTCGAGACTTTCGACGTGGCCGAGCGGCTCGAGATCCTGCTCGAGTGGACCCGTGCCAGGGTCGCCGAGGAGGACGTCAGCTCCAAGATCCAGGACGAGGTGCGCGAGCAGATGGACAAGACGCAGCGGGAGTACCTGCTGCGCCAGCAGCTCGCCGCGATCCGCAAGGAGCTGGGCGAGGGTGAGCCCGACGGCACCGACGACTATCGCGCCCGCGTAGAGACCGCCGATCTGCCGGACAAGGTGCGTGAGGCGGCTCTGGCCGAGGTAGGAAAGCTGGAGCGTGCGTCGGAGCAGTCGCCGGAGTCGTCCTGGATCCGCACCTGGCTCGACACGGTCCTCGAGATGCCGTGGACCGTGCGCACGACCGACAGCGCCGACGTCTCCCAGGCGCGTGGCGTCCTGGACGCGGATCACTCGGGCCTGGAGGACGTGAAGGAGCGCATCACGGAGTACCTCGCGGTTCGGGCTCGCCGGGCCGAACGAGGACTCGAGGTGGTCGGCGGCCGAGGCAGCGGTGCCGTACTCGCACTGGTCGGCCCGCCAGGCGTCGGCAAGACCTCGCTCGGTGAGTCCGTGGCGCGGGCACTCGGCCGGAGGTTCGTCCGGGTCGCTCTGGGCGGCGTGCGTGACGAGGCCGAGATCCGGGGGCACCGGCGCACCTACGTCGGCGCGCTGCCCGGCCGGATCGTACGGGCGGTCAAGGAGGCCGGCTCGATGAACCCGGTGGTCCTGCTGGACGAGGTCGACAAGCTCGGCGCGGACTTCCGCGGCGACCCGGCCTCCGCGCTGCTGGAGGTCCTCGACCCGGCACAGAACCACACCTTCCGCGACCACTACCTCGAGGTGGAGCTGGACCTGTCCGACGTGCTGTTCCTCGCCACGGCCAACGTGGCCGAGGCGATCCCCGAGGCACTGCTGGACCGGATGGAGCTGGTCACCCTCGACGGCTACACCGAGGACGAGAAGGTCGAGATCGGCCGTGACCACCTGCTCGCACGGCAGCTCGACCGTGCCGCGTTGCGGCCCGACGAGGTCACGCTGACCGACGGTGCGCTCCGGCTGCTGGCGACCGAGTACACCCGGGAGGCCGGCGTGCGCCAGCTCGAGCGCGCCCTCGCCAAGGTGCTGCGCAAGGTGGCGACCCGGCTCGCCTCCGGCAGGGCCGAGGCGCCGGTCACGGTGGACGCCGAGGACCTGCGCGAGTACGTCGGTCGGCCGCGGTTCACCCCCGAGTCCGCCGAGCGAACCTCCTCACCCGGCGTGGCGACCGGACTCGCGGTGACCGGCGCCGGTGGCGACGTCCTGTTCGTCGAGGCGGTGACGATGGCCGGCGAGCCCGGGCTGTCGCTCACCGGCCAGCTCGGCGACGTGATGAAGGAGTCGGCCGAGATCGCCCTGTCCTACCTCCGGGCCAACGGCACGGGTCTCGACGTCCCCGTGGAGCTGCTGCGCGAGCAGCGGGTGCACGTGCACGTGCCCGCGGGCGCCGTGCCCAAGGACGGACCGTCGGCGGGGGTCACGATGACCACCGCGCTGGCGTCACTGCTGACCGGTCGCCCCGTGCGGTCCGAGGTGGGCATGACCGGCGAGGTCTCCCTGACCGGTCGGGTGCTGCCGATCGGAGGCGTGAAGCAGAAGCTGCTCGCGGCTCACCGCGCAGGTCTCACCGAGGTCGTGCTGCCGCGGCGCAACGAGCCCGACCTCGACGACGTACCCGCGGGGGTGCTGGACGAGCTCGCCGTGCATCTCGTGAGCGACGTGTCCGAGGTCCTGGGGGTCGCCCTCGCGCCGGCGGAAGCCCCCGAGGCGGCCGAACGGGCCGACACCGCCGCCTGACCACATCCCCATCGCGCCGACCTTGCGCGAGATGCCGACATCTCGCGCAAGGTCGCGCGAACGGATGGGGCCGGTCAGGACCAGTAGACGATGACCTTGTCGCCGACGTCGACCTGGTCGAACAGCGACACGATCGCGGCGTGGTCCCGCACGTTCACGCAGCCGTGCGAGGCGCCGTTGTAGCCGTTGGCCGCGAAGTCGGGGGAGTAGTGCACCGCCTGGCCGCCGCTGAAGAACATCGCGAACGGCATCGGGGTGTCGTACAGCGAGGAGACATGGTCGCGGGACTTGAAGTTGACCGCGAACTGGCCCTCGCGGGTAGGCATCTCGTCGGAGCCGAACCGCACGTCGACCGTCGTCCGCACCTCGCCGTCCACGACCCAGCGCAGGCTGTTGCTCGACTTGTCGATACAGAGCACCTCGCCGGTGCGGCAGCGTGGGTCGAGCCGAGCTCCCGCGGTCGGCTCGGGCCGCCGGTTGAACAGCTCGGCCCGGGTGGGCTGGACCGTCATCGCCAGCAACCGGTCCCAGGTGCGCTGGTCGACCTCACCGGTCGACGGGATCTCGCGCTTGACCTGGAACCCCTCGACGGCCTGCGTCGTCATGTCGCCGTAGTGGTCGGTGACGTCCTCGTCGAACCAGCCGATCTGCTTCAGGCGCGCCTGCAGCTCGCGCACCTCCATCCCGGAGTCGTCCGGGCCGATGATGGTCGGCCCGGGCACCAGGATGTTGTGCTTCTCCTCGTGGGTGGGCTCGCGGGTCATCTCCAGCAGCCGCTTCCAGGTGCGCCGGTCGACCTCGCCGGTGGCCTGGAAGCCACGCTTCCTCTGGAACCCGCGCACCGCGGCTGCGGTCACGTCGTCGTACGTGCCCGTCATCTTCGGGGCGTACCAGTCGATCTGCTGCAGCCGTGCCTGCAGCTCGCGCACCTGGTCGCCGGTGTCGCCCCTGGCCAGGATCGGCCTGGGCTCCAGCTTCGGGGTGGCGGTAGCCGTCTCCACCGGCTTGCGAGGGGACGGCGCCGGCGCGGGGCTCTGCTCGGACGCGACCGTTCGCTCGACCGGCTCGGGCCCCTGGGTGAGATGGCTGACGCCCGCTGCAGCGCCCGTCGCGAGCGCCACCGCCCCGACGGCTGCAGCGACTCCTGTCCCGATGGCTCTTGCTCGTCCCACGGTGCTGTACCTCTTCGCGCCCCCGGCGCGCCGGGTGCGCACCGCTCCTACAGGTGATGACGCCTATCGTGCCCTCTCGGTTGCACACAGTCGCGACCATCCGCCCGGGACACCATATCCGCGTGTCGCCCTAGGCTGCATCCATGGCCACCTTCGACCGGGAGATTCGACATGGCTGAGCTACGCGCTGTCGAGATCCGTGAGGGCTCCATCCGGCTCGGGCAGTTCCTCAAGCTTGCCGGCCTGATCGACACCGGCTCCGACGCCAAGTTCCTGCTCACTGAGGGCCTGGTGCAGGTCAACGGCGAGCCCGAGGACCGGCGCGGCCGTCAGCTGCATCCCGGCGACACCGTCACGGTCGGCGGCGAGCGCGTGCAGGTGGCCAGCGAGTCCTGACCGTCAGCGGACGCCGACGAGGTCCACCACGAAGATCAGCGTCTCGCCGGGCGCGATCACGTTGCCGGCGCCGCGATCGCCGTACGCGAGGTGGGGCGGGATGACCAGCCTGCGACGGCCACCCAGCCGCATGCCGTCGACGCCCTGCTCCCATCCCGGGATGACGCGCCCCGAGCCGAGCCGGAACTCCAGCGGCTCTCCGCGGTTGTAGGAGGCGTCGAACTCCTCACCGGTCGAGTAGGCGACGCCGACGTAGTGCACGCGTACCTGCGAACCGGCACCCGCCTCGTCACCGTCGCCGTGGACGAGCTCGGTGACCTCGAGCTCGTCCGGGGGAGGGCCGTCGGGGAAATCGATCTCTGGCTTCTCGAGCATGCCGCCGAGCCTACGGGGCGGCAGCCGGTCGGCTACTGGGCGCCTGCCACGTAGTTGCTGAGCTGGTCGCGCTCGAACTCCAGCTCCCCGATCCGGGACTTGACGACGTCGCCGATGCTGATGATGCCCGCCAGCGAGCCGTCGACGAGAACGGGCACGTGGCGCACGCGCCGCTCGGTCATCAGGTGCATGAGCGTGTTGACGTGCTCGTCGGGTGCGCAGGTGTGCACGTCGGTCGTCATGATCTCGCTGACCGCCGCGTCGAGCACCTCCGGGCCCCTGGCCAGCTTGCGCACCACGTCGCGCTCGGACACGATGCCCGCGACCGTGGTGCCGTCATTGCTGACGACGATCGCACCGAGATTGTGCTCCTCGAGCAGTGCCACGAGCTCTCGCACGGAGGTCTCTGGCGTGATCGTGACGACGTTGTCACCCTTGTTGTGGAGCACTTCGCTGATCCGCATCCAGCCCTCCTGTGGTCGACCTGCTTAGTGGCAGGTTAATGCCGTGTCCCCGGGGACGGTAGGGCCTCGCCACAGCGTGGTCCCGCAGACTCGGCGGTCGGACCGATGGTTGGATGGCCGGCATGCCGACGAGCCCCCGGACGCTTCCGTGCACGAAGGTCACGGCCACCACGCCGGGGCCGGCGGCGGCGCTCACGGGCATGGCGTGGCTGACGGTGGTGCTGCTCCTCGACGCCACTGCGGACCTCGGTACCCAGCGGCTGCTGGGGCTGGCGACCTGGGGCGTCCTCGTCCTCGTGCTGCGCGCCGAGAACGCGCTGGTGCGGGTGCAGACCGCGGTGGTCGTCGTGTTCGCCACCGCGATCGAGTACACCTTCTCCCCGTGGCTCGAGGTCTACGTCTACCGCTTCGACAACGTGCCGATGTACGTCCCGCCGGGCCACGGCCTGGTCTATCTCGCGGCGCTGGCGCTCGGGCGCACCACCTGGGTGCGGGCGCGCGAGCCGGTGCTGACCGGCCTCGTGATCGCGATCGGCGGCGCGTGGGCGGCGCACGGGTTGTGGTGGTCGGAGCGTCCCGACGTACTCGGGGCGTTCTGGTACTGCTGCCTGGTCGGGTTCCTGTGGTGGGGGCCGTCGCGTGGTCTCTACCTGGGGGCATTCGTGGTCGTGAGCTACCTCGAGCTCGTGGGTACGGCGCTCGGCACCTGGACCTGGCAGCCGGTCGATCCGACCGGGTGGATCTCCATCGGCAACCCGCCGTCGGGCGCTGCGGGCGGCTACGGCTGGTTCGACCTGGTGGCGCTGCTCGTCGCACCGCGGCTGCTCGCCAGGTTGCCCCGGCCTGCCGACTGAGCTGCGGGTACGTCACTCCCAAACGACTGTTTGACAGTGCCGGTGCCGCCCGTCTAGGGTCCCAAACATGTCTTTGGAGGTTGCGGCCCTGCGGGCCCTCGCGCACCCGTTGCGGCTGCAGATGCTGTCGCTGCTCACCGGCGCGTCGATGAGCGCCGCCGAGGTCGCGCGCGAGCTTGACACCACGCAGGCCAACGCCTCCTACCACCTCCGCGCGTTGCGTGCGGCCGGCCTGGTCGAGGACGCCGGCGAGGAGGTCGTCCGGGGTGGCGTCGCCAAGCGCTACCGGTGCGCCCCCGCAGAGGCCAGGTCGGCCGATCCCGCCGACATACGGGCCTACGCCGAGGTGCTGGGCGCCGAGCTCGTCCGCCGGACCGTGCTCCGCAGGCTCGACACCGAGGCGGCGAACGCCGACGCGGAGCTCTGGGTGCCACCGGAGGTGTGGGCCGACGTGCGGGAGCGGGTGGTGGCCGCGATGACAGAGCTGCACGCGGCCGCCCGGCCGCCGCGCACCGAGGGGACGATACGTACCTCGTCGACGGTGTCGCTGTTCGAGATGGAGGGCGGACGGTGACCTGGAGGGAGTCGCTGCAGCCCCTGGGCCGACCGGCGTTCCGGGCGTTCCTGGTCGGCCGTTCCGTCAACCTCCTCGGCAACTCGATGGCTCCGGTGGCCGTCGCCTTCGCCGTGCTGCACGTCGGCGGCAGTGCGGCCGATCTCGGCCTCGTGCTCGCCGCACGCAGTGTCCCGCTCGTCGTCCTCACGCTGTACGGCGGCGTGATCGCCGACCGGTTCGGCCGTGACCGGGTGCTGGTCACCGCGTGTGTCGTCGCAGGGCTGGTCCAGGGCGTCGCGGCGTACCTCCTGCTCGGCGACGTGGCGACCGTCCTGCTGCTCGGTGTGGTGGAGGCCGTCCAAGGCACCGTCGCGGCCTTCACGATGCCCGCGATGCACGGTGTCGTCCCGCTCGTGGTCGAGCGCAGGCATCTGCAGCACGCCAACGCCCTGGCCGCGATCGGGCGCAACAGCGCGGTGCTGATCGGGCCGGCGGTGGGTGGCGTCGTGGTGGCGACAGCAGGTGCCGGCTGGGCGCTCGCCGCCGACGGGCTGTGCTTCGTCGTCGCCGGGGTGCTGTTCGCGCGACTGCGGCTGCCCCGCCGTACGGCGAGCGCGGTCACGTCGATGGTCGGCGAGCTCAAGGAGGGGTGGGCCGAGTTCGTCGCGCACACCTGGCTCTGGGTGGTCGTGCTCGGCTTCGGTGTGCTCAACGCGGTCTACGCGTGCGCGTGGACGACGCTCGGGCCGGTGGTGGCCGAGGACACGATCGGCGCCGACGGCTGGGGGTTCGTGCTGACCGGCCAGGCCGTGGGCCTGATCGTGGGCACCGTCCTGCTGCTACGGGTGCGGGTGCGCTACCCGCTGCGGGTCGGCATGCTCGGTGCGTCGGCGCTCGCGCTACCGATGCTGGCCCTCGGGCTCGCGCCGGAGCTGGCCGTGCTCGTCGTGGCGGCGTGCACGGCCGGGATCGGGATGGACCTGTTCGGGATCACCTGGGAGACGGCGCTGCAGGAGCACGTGCCCGTGGACCGGCTCTCCCGAGTGACGGCGTACGACGTCGTCGGCTCGCTCGTCGCCGTCCCCGTCGGTCAGGTCGCCGCAGGCCCGCTGGTCGAGCTGTTCGAGCTGCGGTCGGTGTTGCTCGGCTGTGCGACGGTCTACGTGCTCCTCACGGCCGTCGTACTCGCGGTGCCGTCGGTGTGGCGCCTGCAGTCACGGGCACCCTCAGTCGTCGTCGGAGGCGGGGCGACGCCGTGAGGACAGGTGGTGCAGGGAGCCGCCCAGAGGGTCCCGGACCGGTTCGTCCGGGTCACCGTCGGCGGGCAGCGAGCCGACGTAGGACAGCGCCTGCTCGTGCAGCCTGCCGTTGGTCGACAGCGCGTTGCCGCCGAACGGGCCCGGCCTGCCTGCCAGGGACGTGAACTGGCCGCCGGCCTCCTCGACGATGACCGTCAGCGCCGCCATGTCGTAGAGCTCGAGGTCGGGCTCCACCGCGATGTCGACCGCGCCCTCGGCGACCATCATGTGCGACCAGAAGTCGCCGTACGCGCGGGTGCGCCAGCAGCGCCGGCCGAGCGAGAGCAGGTCCTCCAGGCGTCCCTGCTCGTCCCAGCCGGAGAACGAGGAGTACGACAACGACGCGTCGCCGAGCGTGGCGATGTCGGACACCTGGCACCGGGTGGGGCTCATGATGCTGCGCCCCGTCCAGGCACCGTCGTCCTTCGACGCCCACCACCGGCGGTTGAGGGCGGGTGCCGACACCAGACCGACCGCCACCTCGTCGTCGATCACGAGAGCGACCAGCGTCGCCCAGACGGGGACGCCACGGATGAAGTTCTTGGTGCCGTCGATGGGGTCGATGATCCAGCGGCGCGGCCCCCACCCGGACGACCCCTGCTCCTCGCCGAGGATCGCGTCACGCGGACGTGCCCTGCCGAGGGTACGGCGGATCGCCTCCTCGACGGCGCGATCGGCGTCGCTGACCGGGGTGAGATCGGGCTTGGCCTCGACGTGCAGATCCAGCGACTTGAAGCGGCTCATCGTGAGGGAGTCCGCGTCGTCGGCCAGCACGTGGGCCAGTCGCAGGTCGTCGGTGTGAGGGGAGCGCATGGGGTGAGACTACGACCAATCCGGATCGTGGTCTCACACGTACTACCGGTGTCTGCCGAGTCTAGGCTGGAACCACGGCGCGCTGAGCAGTGCCGGAAAGGGGCGAGGGGCATGTTCGACGAGTTCTTCGGACTACCGCTGCACCCGCTCGTCGTGCACCTGACCGTGGTCCTCGTGCCGGTCACCATGGTGTCCGCGATCGTGTTCGCGACCGTGCGGCGCTGGCGCTGGGTGGTGCGTTGGCCGCTGGGGGTGATGGCGGTCGGCGCGCTGGCGTCGACCGGCGTGTCGGTGCTGGCGGGCAACGCGCTGCTCGAGGACCGGCCGGAGCTGGCTGACCTCGTCGCCGAGCACCAGGCTGCCGGACAGCGGCTGCTGCTGTTCATGGTCGCCTTCGTGGTGGTGGCGCTGGTGGCCACGTCGACGCTGGGCGGCCCCAGCCCGCTGCGGTCCGGCCGCGGCCAGGGGCGTGGCCTGCCGCGTCCCGCGGAGACCGCCGTAGCGGCGCTGCTGATCGTGGTCTCGGCGGCCTGCCTGTACCAGGTGATCCGCACCGGCGATCTCGGTTCGCGGGCCGTGTGGGGAGGCTGACGCGCCGGCGGTGCCCGCCGGTGGCAGTGTCGAAAATTGCCCGTGCGGTGAATCTTGGTGCGCGCGGTGCCCGGCGGATGGTCGAACATTGCCCGCGCGGTCAATTTTCACCGGCACGCCGCGCCGGAGCGCAGGGGCCACCGGCTCAGTAGCTGCTGTCCGACTCGCGGCTGGCGAGGATGCGCCGGAAGGACTCCACCCGCACGGCGTCGAGGCGTCCGTCGGCCACGGCCGCATCGAGGCCGCACTCCGGCTCCGACTCGCTGTGCGTGCAGCCCCGCGAGCAGTCGACCGTGAAGTCCGTCAGCTCGCCGAAGGCGTGGATCAACCGGTCCGGGTCCACGTGCGCCAGGCCGAACGACCGGATCCCGGGCGTGTCGAACACCCATCCGCCGAACGGCAGCCGCAGCGCGTAGGCAGAGGTCGAGGTGTGCCGGCCCCGGCCGGTGACGGCGTTGACGAGGCCGGTGGAACGGTTCGCGTCCGGCACGAGCGCGTTGACCAGTGTGGACTTGCCGACGCCGGAGTGGCCGAGGAAGACGCTCGCGCGATCGCGCAGGTGGTCGCGCAGGAGGTCGAGGTCGCCGCCGCGCCGGGTGACGACGTGGTCGACACCGAGCGGGCGGTACAGCTCGAGGGCGAGACCCTCGTCGTCGGCGGGGCCGAGCACCGGCTCGATCCGGCGGCAAGGATCGTCGTGCTCGGCTCGGGCAAGGCGAGCCTCGCGATCGGCGCGGCGGTC
>Ga0075331_1000370_pt1 | contig 9985 bp, 8 predicted proteins | sample MayberrySE_TuleA_FD_120090 | JGI IMG/M metagenome (GOLD analysis project Ga0075331, IMG submission 120090) | Natural and restored wetland microbial communities from the San Francisco Bay, California, USA, that impact long-term carbon... | ecosystem: Environmental > Terrestrial > Soil > Wetlands ... | reverse complement strand
GCCGCAGGTCAGGCGGCCTACCCGCCCACGGACAAGGGCCACCGGAGCGGAAACTTCCTTCCGTATTCCTTCCAGCTAGCGTCTTGACAGGCCGCCAATCGACGTTTCCGCAGGTCAGCGGCCTGCCCGCCGCAAGCCGGGCGGAACGTGCGATACCCGTCGAACGCATACCCCGCAGGGGTACATGCGAAGGGCCTCCGACCGGCAAACGTGCTGGTCAGAGGCCCTTTTAGTCTGTGGCAGGTGCAGGATTCGAACCTGCGTAGCTATACAGCGACGGATTTACAGAACGACGCTCCCCACGGGGTCACCAGCACGTTTGTCGCCGCACTTAGGAACTTCCGTCCGATTTCCCCACGCCCAAAGCCAAGGCCCACCGGTCCCTGTTGCTACGACGACCGTTGCTGTGCACCACCTCGGCCTGCGTAGTGTCAACGCCGCGTCATTAATACGAGAGCAAGGGAGCCCCACCCGGAGCAACCACCACGTCTTCGAGGTCTCCGACATGACCCTCGGACGCCGAGCAGTTGAGTCCCCGATAGTGGTGTAGCGCGGTCGCCGAGCGTCCTCGGTCAACGTCGAGAGCATCCCGGGTCACGGGACCCAGATGTGTCTCGACCCCAATACGGTGCACGAACCGGCCATTGCCCTGCGCTTTTCGGATGGTCCACGCCGCCACCAGCATGTTGACTGTAACTGTGCGTCCCGCTCCTGCGCGGGCGTGCGCTCGGCGCCGCCACGGTCGGTGGCGCGGCAGCGAGGTGTGCCCCGTCTCGGTCAGGTGGTATCTGCCGCCGGGAGGGCACGGTCCGGCCTCTTGCGCTCAAGCAGCCGGGTCCGCGAGGCCGTGGGGAACGGTTCCGACCCCCTGTCCGGAACCGTTCCCCGTTTCGTCGTCAGGGTCGTCGCGGTGGGTACGGCGGCGGCGCCAGCCGAACTCGGAGGGGGTGAACTTCAGCGATCGGGGAGGATCAGCGACGTGAGACGCCGAACAATTACACACGCGAACGCTCGTGTGAGCCCGAACGGCAATTCGGGGTCACGCTCCGTTCTTCGGGCGGGCGGTGAGTTCGCAGTTCGGGCGTCCTGGTTCGCTCCGGTCTCCGGGGGCGGCGACCTCTTGCTCGGAACCCTGACCACGCACCACCGGTCCCCGCGACGGCGGAGGTCATGTGCACGCGAGCGCGCCGCCGAGCGGCCTCGCATGGTCCCTCTTCAGCCAAGCCTGCCACCGACGGTGCCTCCCCGGATTGGTTCGGTGGAGCTGGCCTCGCACTATCGCACCGGTGACCGAGCAGTCGACGTCGGCGGCGACTGGTTCGACGCGGTGCCCGTTGACGACGGTCTGGTGCTCGTCATGGGGGATGTGGAAGGTCACGATTCCCGCGCAGCGGCCCTCATGCGAGAGCTCCGGGCGGTTACCCGGGTTCTTGTGTGCGAGGAGAAGAACCCGGCCGCCGTCCTCGCACGCGCTTCAGACTGGCTCGACCGGATCGACAGCGACTTGCTCGCGACCGCGCTGGTCGTCTACATCGACCTCGACACCCGCGTCGCCACAGCCGCGTCTGCGGGGCACCTGGCGCCGGCTCTGTTGAGGCCGACAGCGGCAGGCACGCTGCTGAGCCCGATGGGGCTGGAGACCGGGCCCCCCTTGGGCATCGGACAGGAATGGGATGAACGCAGCACGCTGCTGCCGTCCGACGCCGTCCTGTTCCTCTACACGGACGGTCTGGTCGAGACGAGGACCGACGACATCGATGAGCGCGTACGCCGCCTCGGCGAGCTGTTGGAGGGCTTGCCCGTCGATGCTCGCACGGTCCTCGACAACGCGCTCGAGATCCATCCCGGCGGGGACCAAGACGACGACGTCGCCGTCCTCGTCGCACACGTCCCCTAGCGCAGCGATCCGACCCCGACGGCGGGTCCTTGCTCCATCCGCGCCGGGGCCGGGCCGCCCCTCTTGCTTCGCGCCCCGCAGGGACTCGACACTCGCACTATGACGCAGGAAGGCAGGAACCGTCGGCCCAGCACGGCCACTCGCCGATGAGCACGGACGAGGTGGCGATCGGGCTCATCTCCGCACCGGGTATGGCCACAGAGATCGCATCAACCCTGGCCGACGACCTGCGCACCGAGCTGAGTCTGCACCTGCCAACGGTCCGGTGGCGGGTGCTGACGGTGGTCGACGCACTCGTACTGCCACCCGCCACCGACGACGCCCTCGTCGCTGCTGCAAGGGACCGCCTGTTGGCGGAGGACTGGGACCTGGTCGTCTGTCTCACCGATCTGCCGCTGAAGGCTCACCGGCGACCGGTGGTGGCTCACGCGAGCCCCCTGCACGCCGTGGCACTCGTATGCCTACCGGCGCTCGGCGTCATCGGACTGCGTCGACGCACGCGGGACACGGTCGTCGGCCTCGTGCGCACCTTGCTCGGGGACACGGAGCACCACGCCCTGTCGGGCCCTGTCACCCGCCTCGGCCGCCGCGCCCGCGAGCTCGGAAGGAGCCAGCAGCCGGAGCGAGATGGCAGCGTCATGTTCACCGCGAGGGTGCTCAGCGGCAACTTGCGACTCCTGATCGGAATGATCCGGGCCAACCAGCCGTGGAGGCTGGCAATAGGACTGTCGAGAGCGCTGACCGCCGCCCTGGCAGCGGGAGTGTTCGCCCTCGTCACCTCCGACATCTGGCGGCTGGGCGACGCACTCGGCTCGACCAGACTCTCGGCGATCGCGGTAGGGTCTGTCGCCGCGATCACCGTCGCGCTGATCGCCGGCGCTGGTCTGTGGGAACACGCGACGCATCCGGTTGCTCGCAAGCAGGTAGCCCTCTTCAACGTGGCCACCACGGCAACAGTCCTGCTGGGTGTGCTCTCCCTCTACGCCGCACTCCTCCTGCTCGCACTGCTGACCTCACCGCTTCTGGTGCCCTCACAGCTGCTTGAGGAGGCCATCGGGCATGCAGCTGGCGCTGGTGACTACATGGAGTTGGTGTGGCTCACCAGCTCCCTGGCGACGCTGGGCGGGGCGCTCGGGGCGGGTCTGGAGAGCGACGAAGCGGTGCGGGCCGCCGCCTACACGTACCGGCCGGATTCGCGTGAACGCCTCGGGAAGGAATGAGCAGCGCTCGTCAGCGTCGTCCGGCAGCAGCGAGGAAGTCGTGTATCTGGCGTACGGCGATCGCGCCCTCACCAACGGCAGAGGCCACGCGCTTCACCGAGCCGCTGCGCACGTCACCGACCGCGAAGACGCCGGGCCGGCCCGTCTCGAACATCCCATCTCTCGTCGAGCCCGTGCGCACGAACCCCTTGTCGTCCAGGGGAATCTGCCCCTGGAGCCACGCGGTGTGCGGCATCGACCCGATGAGGACGAAGAGGGCCGTGGTCTCCAGAGGGCGCATTTCGCCGCTGACCAGGTTGCGGATAACGACCGCGGCGAGTTTGGCCGAACCGACCAGCTCGCTCACCTCGTAGTTGCGCCAGATGTGCACCCGAGGTGTGCGCGACACCCTGTCGGCCAGATAGCGCGACATGTCCCGGTACAGGTTTTCGTGGAGGATGACGAGGTTCACCGCTGCTGCCTGCCTGGCCAGGAAGACGGCTGCCTGGCCGGCGGAGTTGCCTCCACCGACGATCGTGACGGGGTCGCCCCTGCACAGCCGGGCCTCGTTCTCGGTCGCGGCGTAGTAGACGCTGGCAGGCTCGAGGCGGTCCAGTCCTGGCACCTCCAGCCGCCGGTAGCGGACGCCCATGGCCAGGATCACTGCGTGGGCAGTGAGCTCCTCACCGTCCTCGAGTCGCACCACGTTGTACCCGTCCACCAGGCCGAGCGACCGTGCCTCCCCCGGCACCGAGAAGCTGGCACCGAACTTGCGAGCCTGGACCACTGCCCGATCCGCGAGCTCGGCCCCGGAGATGCCTGCCGGAAAGCCCAGGTAGTTCTCGATCTGCGTCGAGGTGGCTGCCTGCCCACCCGTTGCGACTGCGTCCACGACCACGGTGGAGAGCCCTTCCGAGGCTCCGTAGACAGCCGCGGCAAGGCCCGCGGGACCAGCACCGATCACCGCCATGTCGTGGGCCGCTCGTGCGGGCAGTGCGCGCAGGCCGATCACTCTTGCGAGGTCGTCGTTGGAGGGGTTGCGCAGCACGTTCCGGCCTTTCCAGATCACGACCGGAGTCTGCTCGGGCGGGATGTCGAGCCGTCGCAGGATGCCTTCGGCTTCCCCGTCCTCCTCCAGGTCGATCCAGCGGTGAGGTATCCGGTTCCTGCTCACGAAGTCGCGCAACCTTCTGCTGTCGCCTGAGAACCGTGAGCCGATGATGCGCAAGCCGGCGCCCACTCCCGACTGAAGGGACCGGCGGAGGGTGAACGCTCGCAGGATCAGGTCCCCCAAGTCGGGGTCCTCGCTGACCGCCTCCTCGAGACTGCCCACGGGGACCGCGAGCACCTCGACGTCCTGCTGCGCCACAGCCGTCGAGTAGACCGTCTGATTAGTCAGCAGGGAGACGTCTCCGAGGAAACGGCCCGGTCCGTGCACCGCGATCAGCATCGGCTCGCCGTCGGTCTCGTGCACGACCGCCACCGTCCCGTCCAGTACGACGAAGAAGTCGCAGTCCCGGTCTCCCTCGCAGAAGAGCAGCGCATGCTTGGCGACCCGCCGTCGCGTCCCGAACCGCGAGAGCAGCATGATCTGCTCGTCGGTGAGCCTCGGGTACGCGCCAGCCACATCCGGGGTCTCGGGTCGCTCCGGCAGCCTGAGCTCAGACGAACTGCTCGTGGGCATAGCACCACATCCAGCTCTCTCCCGGCTCCAACGAACGCACGACCGGGTGCCCGGAGGCCGCATGGGCCCGTGCATGTCGCATGGGGGAGGAGTCGCAGCAGCCCACCTTCCCGCATGTCATGCACAGCCGCAGATGAACCCATGGCGTGCCGAGCCGAAGACAGTCCTCACAACCGTTCGGCGTGCGTGGCCGCACCGGCCGCACAATCGCGAGATGCGGGTCGGGTGCGACTCGTCCGCCGATGGTGCTCAAGACTTCTGCTCCTCGAGCTGCTCGGTGAGCCAGGACCGCAGCACGTGAGCGGGCGCAGCACCGACTTGCTCGTCCACCACCTCGCCCTGGCGGAGCAGGACCAGGGTGGGAATCGCCTTGACGTCGAAGCGACGGCTCACCTGTGGTGCCTCATCGGCGTTGACCTTCACCAGCTTCAGCCGTCCCGCCATTTCACCGGCCAACTGCTCCAACACCGGGCTCACCATCCGGCACGGACCGCACCAGGGCGCCCACATGTCGACGAGCACGGGGATCGTCGCTTCGTCCGCGACCGCGGCGAAGTCGCCGTCGGATGCGTCCACGACCCAGGGGAGCGGTTCATGGCATCGGCCGCACCTCGGCACGCCGCTCGCAGCGGCGGGGATGCGGTTCTTGGCGTGGCAGTTCGCGCACTCGACCTCCATCGTCGGTCGCTCCAGGGTCTCACTCATGCGACGTCCCTCCGCTCCTGTGACTGCCTCATGGGTACGACTGTGAGCTGGCCGTGGGTGACGCCGACAGAGATCAACCCGCCATCGGGAACGTCACCTCGAAGCAGCGCTCGTGCTAACCGTGTCTCGACCTCCCGAGCGATGAATCGTCGCAGTGGCCGCGCGCCGTACGCCGGGTCGAAGCCCTGCTCCGCAATGAAGCGGTGCGCCTCCTCTGTGATCTCCAGCGCGACCCGTCGCTCCTCGAGGCGGGCTCGCAGTTCACCGAGGAGCAGGTCGACGATCTTCTCGATCTCGGCGAGTGTGAGCGGCTTGAACAGTACGATCTCGTCCACCCGGTTCAAGAACTCGGGCCGGAAGTGGGCGCGAAGCGCACCCATCACGAGATTGCGGGCGTCTTCCTTGATCTCGCCGCCCGGGGTGACCCCTTCCAGGAGAAACTCCGATCCGATGTTCGAGGTCATGATCACCACGGTGTTGCGGAAGTCGACCGTGCGGCCGTGGGAGTCGGTTAGGCGGCCGTCGTCGAGAACCTGCAGCAGGGTGTTGAACACGTCGGCGTGGGCCTTCTCGATCTCGTCGAGGAGTATCACCGAGTAGGGCTTGCGGCGTACCGCCTCGGTGAGCTGGCCGCCCTCCTCGTACCCGACATAGCCCGGTGGAGCTCCGACCAAGCGGCTCACGGTGTGCCGCTCCTGGTACTCACTCATGTCGATGCGGATCATGTTGTCCTCGGTGTCGAAGAGAGTTGCCGCGAGCGTCTTGGCGAGCTCGGTCTTCCCCACCCCCGTGGGACCGAGGAAGACGAAGGAGCCGATGGGCCGCCGTGGGTCCTTGATTCCTGACCTTGCTCTCACGATCGCATCGGCGACGAGCTGGACAGCTTCGTCCTGGCCGACGATGCGCTCGTGCAGTACCTCGTCGAGGCGGAGCAGCTTCTCACGCTCTCCCTCCTGCAAGCGACTCACCGGGATGCCCGTCCACCGCGACACGATGGCCGCAATCTCATCCGCCGTGACCACCTCGCGCAGCAGGCGGTGACCCCCTTGCTTCTCGGCAAGCCTGGTCTCGGCCGCTTCGAGCCGTCGCTGAATCTCAGGCAGCTTGCCGTGGCGCAGCGACGCAGCTCGGTTGAGGTCGTACTCCCGCTCCGCCCGCTCACTCTCCAACCGCACCTGCTCGAGCTCCTGCCGCAAGGCCTGCACTTCGCGAAGAGCCGCGCGTTCCGCCTCCCACTGGGCACGCATGGCATCGGCTGCGGCTCGCGCGTCCGTAAGCTCCCGGCGCAGCTCCTCGAGCCGTGCCTTGCTGGCGGGGTCTTCCTCCTCGGCCAGGGCGGCCTCCTCGATCTCCATCCGGGTTACTCGGCGGGTCAGCTCGTCGAGCTCGGCGGGCATGGAGTCGATCTCCGTGCGCAGCATCGCACAGGCTTCGTCGACCAGATCGATGGCCTTGTCGGGCAGGTACCGGTCGGAGATGTAGCGATGGCTCAGTGTCACGGCAGCCACCAGAGCCCCGTCGTGGATCTTGACACCGTGAAACACCTCGAGACGTTCGCTCAGACCGCGGAGGATCGACAGAGCATCCTCGACGCTCGGCTCGTCGACCAGGACTGGCTGGAACCGGCGTTCGAGCGCTGCGTCCTTCTCGATGTGGCTGCGGTACTCGTCGAGCGTGGTCGCGCCGATCATGTGCAGCTCGCCTCGGGCCAGCATCGGCTTGAGCATGTTGCCGGCATCCATCGCGCCTTCGGCCCCCCCGGCGCCGACGACGGTGTGCAGCTCGTCGATGAACAACAGGATCCTGCCTTCGGCACTCTGCACCTCGTTGAGCACGGCCTTGAGCCGCTCCTCGAACTCGCCGCGGTACTTCGCTCCGGCTACCAGCGCCCCCATGTCCAGAGCGAAGATGGTCTTGTTGCGCAGACCTTCCGGCACGTCACCGTTGCTGATCCGCTGGGCGAGACCCTCGACGATCGCCGTCTTCCCGACGCCCGGCTCCCCGATCAGCACAGGGTTGTTCTTGGTCTTGCGGGACAGGATCTGGGTGGTCCTCCGGATCTCCGAGTCACGGCCGATGACGGGCTCCAGGCGTCCCGTGGCGGCATCGGCTACCAGGTCCCGGCCGTACTTCTCGAGTGCCTCATAGGTTCCCTCCGGGGTGGCAGAGGTGACGCGCTGATGGCCCCTGATCTCGGTCAGGGCGGCAAGGAAGGTGTCGCGGGTCAGGCCCTGCTGGGCCATGAGGCGTCCGGAGGCGGACGAGGAACCCTCGTCGAGGAGCGCGACGACGAGGTGCTCCACCGACACGTACTCGTCCTTCAGCCTGCGGGCCTCCCGGTCGGCGGCCTCGAGCAGGCGGGACAGCCGCTGAGTGACGTACACCTGTCCCGGCGACGCGCCGGGCCCGCTGACACGCGGGCGACGCCCCAGCTCTTCTTCCAGGTCTTCGCGTAGCCGGTCGGGGTCGGCACCCGCCCGAGCCAACAGCGGCCTGACCAGCCCGTCACCCTGGTCCAACAGCGCGAGCAGCAGGTGCTCGCCGTCGACCTCGGTGTGCCCGAAGCGGAGCGCTTTCGTCTGGGCCTCGTGCAGTGCCTCCTGTGACTTCTGGGTCAAACGGTTCAGGTCCATCTGTCTCCTCCATGTGAGCGCGTGCGGCGTTGCGACCGCTCGAGGTCACTGATCCGGTCGAGCAGATCGATGACCAGGCCGAGCGAGCTGTAGGGCAGGTTCAGGCCCAAGTGCAGCCGCTGGACGCGGGCCATCGAGCGGACCTGGGACGGGTCGAACCAGAGGTCGCCCTGGGCGTCGCGGGTGGTCTCGAGCAACCCGAGCCCCACGAGTCGGCGGACCAGGTCCGGATGCACACCTGTCACGTGTGCGTAGCTGTCCAAGCTCAGCCGGTACGGCCGAGCAATCGCGCATCTCCGCTGGTAGCTCACCGTCGGCTCCTGGGATTGAAGCTGGAGACCTTGCCGAGCTCCTCGAACAACCGGCGTTCCTCCGGTGAGAGAGAGGTGGGCACCCTGATCTGGGCCTCTGCAAACAAATCACCCGGTTTGCCACGCCGATTCGGCAGACCCCTGCCCTTGAGACGAAGCCGCCGGCCGCTCGATGTACCGGCCGGCACGTTAGCAGTGGCGGGTCCTCCGGGCGTGTCGATCTCCACGGCAGCGCCCAAAGCAGCCTCCCACGGGGTCAGGGGCAGCAGCATCTCGAGGTTTCGGCCCGACACTCGGTAACGAGGGTGCGGTGCGAGGCGCACGACCAGGTAGAGGTCGCCGGGCTGCGCCCCGCCGATGCCCTGGCCGCCCTGGCCGCGGAGCCGGATCCGCTGCCCGTCGACCACCCCGGGAGGGATCGTCACCTCGATAGTGCGCGGTCCCTCCGCACCGCTGATGGTCAAGGTTCGGTGAGTCCCGTGGTACGCCTCCTCGACAGTGACCTGCACCTCGGTCTCATGGTCGGAACCCTGCACGCGTCCCCAGGCGGCGCCGCGACGGCCGCCGAACATGCCACCCAGGAGATCCTCCAGGTCGACGTCCTCACCCAGGTCGGTGAACCGCACGCCCCCCGAGGGCCCGGCCGTGCCGGGCGACCACTCAGCACCGCCGCGCCTCGCGCCCGCCCCCGCATAGGCACGCGACTGGCGCCAGCCTGTGGGATCCACGTCGGGTGAGACGCGGCGGAAGTCCTCCCCGAACGCGTCGTACCTCTTGCGCTGTTCAGGATCCGACAGCACGTCGTACGCCTCCGACAGCTCCTTGAACCGCTCCTCCGCGGCAGGGTCCTTGTTCACGTCAGGGTGATGACGTCGAGCCAGTCTGCGGTAGGCCCGCTGGATCTCGGACTGGTCCGCGTCCCGCGCGACGCCTAGCACCTCGTAGAAGTCACGCGCCATCACTGGTCCCTGGTGGCCACCACGACGGCGGCGGGTCGAAGAATCCTTTCGTCCGTGCCGTAACCGGGGCGGACCACCTGGGCAACCGTTCCGGGCACGAACTGCTCGTCCGTCACCGAGCTCACCGCCTCGTGGACGGCGGGGTCGAACGCCCTTCCGGCATCGTCCCGGCGAGGGAACCCGAGCTCGGACAGCACCGAGAGGGACTGCTCGTACACTCCGCGAACCCCCTCGATGATCTGGTCCGGCGCCGAGTCGGCGTGCGCCAGAGCCCGTTCCAGGTTGTCGATGACCGGTAGCCAGCGCGCGGCCACCGCTGCCCGCTCCTCCCGCCGAGTCCGTAGCAGGTCCTGTGCACAGCGCTTGCGGAAGTTGTCGAGCTCCGCAGCTGTGCGCCGCCAGCCTTCCTTCAAGTCGGCGATCTGCCTCGCTGTCTCGTTCAGAGCGGCTGCTTCCTCCTGGGCAGCGTCGGCCTCGGGCATCTCCTGCTCGGACATGACAGATCAGTGGGTGGTGAACTCGGCGTCGATGACGTCTTCAGAGTCACTGTCTGAGGCCGGCCCCTCGCTCCCGCCACCCGAACCGCCGGTAGTGGCT
>Ga0075331_1000365_pt1 | contig 10029 bp, 9 predicted proteins | sample MayberrySE_TuleA_FD_120090 | JGI IMG/M metagenome (GOLD analysis project Ga0075331, IMG submission 120090) | Natural and restored wetland microbial communities from the San Francisco Bay, California, USA, that impact long-term carbon... | ecosystem: Environmental > Terrestrial > Soil > Wetlands ... | reverse complement strand
TGATCGACTCCACCCCGGAGCTGCAGGCGCCGGGTGGAATCGGGCTGCGGGGCTACCTCTCGGGGTCGGCGACCAACGCACCGGTGTTCGCCTCGTTCGACAACCTCTGGGCAGGCCCGACCGCCTGATCCGTCGAAGCGCTGCTGTCGTGTCCGGAATGCGACGGTGGATGGTCTGGTCGGCAACTTCTGGTCATCTGTTGCTCAGGGACCAACGCGGTGAGAGGGCGGATCCGTCGATGACCTCGAGTCGTCCTGCGCGGTTGAGAGTGTGCAGCCGCTGTCCTGGCCACAGAAGACCCGGTGCAAGATCTCCCACGACACGCTGCTCGAAACCGTCGTCATCGAGTCGGGTGATCTCCGCGAGCGTGAGGGCTGCGCCGTACCCGCGTCGTCCGTCTTGTGCTGGGCGGATCAGTCGGTCATGACGAGTTACTACCCGCCCGGCGGGACGCGCAGCCGAAATGTCGAGCAGCACCGGGTTCTTCTGGTGTGCTCGCCACGGCCCTTGCAGGCGGTCCGCCGACCACAGATACAGGGCATCTGAGAAAGACCCCCCGGTCCGTACCGTTGCGCTTAGCCACCAGCGCCCCTCGTGACGGAAGGGGGTCACGTCGCTTGCCTCGATCCCGTCGAGCAAGATCCGTTCGCGGGTCCATCGGTCAGGGAACCGCACCGCTCGGTACAGCTCGACCGTCTTGGCCCCCGACGTCTCCGGAATCATCCAGTAGTCACCCTCGTCCTCAAGTACGAACGGGTACGAAAGGTGCACATCGTGCGTTAGGACAGGTCGTGGGGTCCCCACCGGACCAGACTGGTCGAACGGCACCATCGAGATGACACCACGACCGACGCGGTGGTCGAAGTCCTCTACGAACAGGTAGGGAACACCCTCGACTTCGATCGGGAACGGGTCCGCGTAGAAGTGGAACCCGTCGTCCGGTAGGTCATGCCATCCGGAGGGTGGATGCCGCAGACAGTCGATGCTGTCCGGCCCGTCCACGAACCTCCAGCCGACCCGCCAGTGGGGCGCGCGATACATCGTTCGGTACACCTTGTGCAGCGTCGCGCGGACCAGCGCTTTGCTACCGTGCTTGACCAGCCTCCCCGGCGTGGGGGACGCAGGGGCCTCCGCGGTGCACGTGAGTGTTGTGGATCCACGTCCCTCGAGGGCGGATCTGATCAGTGTGATGCATCCCGCGAGAAGGTCTTCGAAAGCAGCCGTGACCACGCCGGGGTTTTCGCTGCCGGGCCTGCCGCTGGCGATGACGGTGTCATGCTCGATGTCCCTGACCGTGGTGAGGGGAGATGCTCCGTTCAGGAGCAACGAGACGGCGGCGGCCTCGCCCGGGACACCGTCGAACTGCAGCTGCCAGGTGCGGGGTGCGCCAGGCTTTGGCGACGTTTCGGTCAGGTCGAGGATGCGATCGGGTGGTGACTGACTGTCACTGCCGTTTTGCCAGGCGAAGGCTTCTCTCGGCACGAGCGCGGATCTGCCACGGGGCAGCCGGTGAACAAGTCGCTCGAAGGCGAAGAGTCTCTCGAGCGCGATGGGCGTGTCCTCATGGTCGGAGAAGAACACGGTGACGTCGGCGCCGACTTGCTCGTCGAGCGCCTGCAGCAGCTCGAGGTGCCATCGACGCAGTGCTCTGCCGTTCAGGTTCACTTGAATGCGCACGTGTGATCTCCAGCCCCCGAACTCGTGATCTGACGTGGCAAGGTCCCCGAAATGGCGACTTTAATAAAAACTCGCCCCTGGCGCAGTACTTCATGAGAAGTCACAAATCGGACAGGCCAGGACGGGCGCTGCCGACCCAAACCATTTGCCAGACACCTATGACTCACCGACATACGCTAGATCAGTCGGTTCATCCCGTACCGCAGAATGAATTGACTTCGTACCCGAGGGGGGCGGCTGTGACGTTTGCCGAGTATTTCGTTGTGCTCCAGCGGCGCTGGCGAGTGTGGGCCTCCATGTTGTTGGCTGGGGTCTTCGTCGCGGGCCTGGCGTCGGCGCTCGCTCCAGTGAAATACACAGCCGTGGCCACCTCGTTCGTAACCGTCGTGGACAGTTCGAGTGATGATCAGAGCGCTATCTTCCAGGGCTCACAGTTCGCGGTACAAAGGGTGAAGTCGTACTCGTCGCTGGTCAGGAGCCCTTCAGTGATCGACACGGTCATCACAGAGCTCGGACTGGAGATCTCATCGCAGGAGCTGAGTGAGCAGATCGTCGTATCAAGCCCACCCGAGACCGTTCTCATGGAGGTTTCGGTTGTCGATCCCGACCCCACGCGTGCGACCGAGATTGCCAACGCAGTTTCCAGACAGCTGGGCGTTGTCATCGAAGAGCTGGAGACAGGCCGGGGCCCGGCATCGTCGAGCGTCAAGGTATCCCTGACTCAACCTGCGGCTGTCCCCAGATACCCTTCGTCGCCTCGGGTCGTTGTGAACTTGCTGCTGGGCGCGCTGGCGGGGCTGACGCTGGGCTTCCTGGCAGCGGTCCTCCGACACCACTTCGACCGGAGGATCAAGTCGCACGATGATCTCCGCAACGTGGCGGGCATCTCGCCGTTGGGTTCGATCCCGCTCGAACCGTCGAGCGACGAACAACCCCTTGTGGCGTTGGACTGGCGATCCGTCTCGGCTGAGGGGTACCGCACTGTGCGCACGGCGCTGAAGTTCGCCGCGGTGGACAGCAATCTCAAGCACTTCGCAGTGAGCTCCGCGCTCGCCGGAGAGGGGAAGACATCGACGGCGTGCAATCTCGCGATCAGCTGGGCGCAGAGCGGTGCCTCGGTCTGCCTGGTGGAGGCGGATCTCCGGCGCCCGAAGGTGGCCGACTACTTCGGCATCGAGGGAGGAGTCGGACTTTCCGAGGTACTCGTCGGCGAGCTCCCTTTGGATGAGGTGCTTGTCCCCTGGAACCGGGAGATGCTCACGGTGCTGCCGGCAGGCTCACTTCCGCCGGACCCGAGTGCCCTCCTCGGCTCCGATGCCATGCGCGCGCTGGTGCAGCGGCTGGCCTCCAAGTTCGACGTCGTCATCTACGACTCTCCGCCGCTGCTCCCCGTGCCCGATGCGGTCGTGCTCGGGACCGAGCTCGACGGTCTTGTACTGGCGGTCCGATGCGGCTCCACGACACCCGAGCTGGTGTCGGAGTGCATAGGACTGACCAAGGACTCTCGAGTGACACTACTCGGTGGCGTCCTCACCTTCGCGAGATGGAGTCGGCCGGCGAAGCGGCATCGCTACGAGTCGCGGTTCTCAAGTCAGCGACCCGAGATGTCGCCACTGGTCGCTCGTGCGGCCAGGGCCGACTCGGCAGAGAAGCCGGCATCCGCAGAGTATGCGGGCACCGAACACAAGGTCCGCTGATCCGCCGGGGCCAGCGCAGTCGCGGTTTCTCGAAGTTCAGGTCATAGCTCTGAGCAATGAGGTGGCCAGGTCATCGACCGAAGAGATCAACAGTCGACGGACCAGGGTGTGCGGAACGCCGGGCTCCTTGTGCGCGTCCGGAATGTCGTGACTGTGCACCAAGGTCCGTCTCCACGAACGCGAAGAAACCCTGAGATTCTCGACACGAGCCAGTCCGGTAACCCCTCGGGCCTGGTTCATCTGGTCGACGAACCAGTCGAGTGTCCGTGCGGATGCATTTCCGTGTGGGAGCGGGTCGGAGAGGACGGCGCCGGCGAGGGTCGCTGCTTCACGGAGGGTGAAGGTGATGGAGTGCAGCTGCGGATCAAGCCTCACCACGCCCGTTCGCACGGCGCGGTCGGCGGCCAGAAGGAGGTTCGCGCGCCCGGCGAGCTCAACCGTGAGCTGCGTCGGTCGGTGCAACTTGCGAATTGCCTGCACGTCAGCCTCGGAAAGTCGCCTAGAAAGGATCTCCTCGCAGATCGACTCGTCAACGGGCTGCAATCCACAACTGCTCACCATCACCTTGTCGGCGATGGGAGCGTGAATCAATGCGCGATTGAGAAGCCCGGCGCTCATTGGTGAGCGACACATGTTGGCCGAGCAAATCGCAAGAATTCTGATCATCAGGAGGCTCGTGTTCGTTCGTGTTTCAAGTCGTGCTCGGAGGGGGCGCAGAGCGCTAATGACATGAAGGCAACGAAGAGCACCGAGGCGTCGAACATGCCGCTCTCCAGAATGCTGGTGACGATCAGGTACACGAATACCCCGGTACCGAGAAGACGGTAGGGTCGTGAAGTCCTGAGGACGTGTCCGGCGACGTTGAGGACGAGCAGCACCAATACCGTGGTGCCCAGAACCCCGGCCTGAACGATGGCAGATATCCAAGTGCTGTCGAGAATCTGTTCGCTGCGATACATCGCGGACACGGGGATGGACTTCACTGCGAGGCCGGCACCGAACAGCCGTTCGCCGAAAGAGTCTGCGTAGTCCAACGCGGCGCTCCATGCCACGGTCCTAGAACTCAACGTCGCCACAGATCCGGCATCCCCGCGCGTCAGGTAGGCACTCAACACCCCGGTCGACGCTGCGGTGACAGCGACCGTAGGGATGGTCAGCATGATCACGGTGAACACCGGGATCGACAGGCGCCGGACAAGGAGGACCATGACCAGGCAGGAGACGACGAGTGCAGCAAGGCCGGTGCGTGAGCCGGTGGCCCACACGAGTGCCAGAAGCGGAACAGCCAGGTAGACGTCGAGCCACGTCCCGGATCGGATGAGCAGTCGCCAGACAATGCACAGCAGGGGAAGGTTGATGAGCAGCGCGATCGCATTGGGACTCAGCGGCGGTATGCCACCCCCCAGTCTTCCGTCAGCGAGCGTTCCAACACCGGTCCCCGCGGCGACGAGCCCGACGAGCAGCATTGCGGCCAGCAGCGCACTGAACGTGAGCTCCCAGCCGTAGGCACGGACCGCCAGGATCGGGACTGCTGCCACCAGTGCTACCCGGACGACGAGCACCAAGCCTGCCTGAGCGTCGCCGTAGAGCAACCCCCCGACGGTAGCGACGAGCAGGTACGCCAGGAGCCACATCGCAGGCGATGCCTTGATCTCAGACCATGTGTGGTGCCGAGCCCGCGCGGTCGTGGCCAGGACGAGCGCCAACAATGTGAGCGCAGCCTTCGCCACGACAACCATGTCCGCACCACCTTCGTAGTACGTGCGTTGCCGCCAGCTCACGCACGAGCCAACGAGAAGTGCGAATATGAGTAGAAGCCGGATAGGCATCGGACGAACTGGTGAGATGAAGGCGTGGCGGTACGTCGAGGCGGCGTCGCTGGTCCGGCTCACCCGCCTCGAGGTGTTCAGTTCGCTCGCCAAGGCTGTCTTCCCCCCTCCGCCGTGTCGAGTCCCTCACATTCATCCCGCTTCTGGTCCGCGGAAAAACAGTTCAGTGATGACGCACTGAGCTCGACGTCGGGTGTTCCGGTGGGCTCGCCTTGCCTCTGCTCTTCACGCGTGAGGGGGCGTAGGAGCAGCTGGCGGCACATGACTCCTCCGGCGAACGACCCGGCCGACAGGAGAAACGGCATCCACTCCGTGGATGCGTGGGTCGCCAAGAGGACCCATGCGACGAGGGCCATGGACAGTGCGGAGTCGAGGACTCGGATCCCGAAGACTCGACTCTGACGGCCCCGGACGGCGGCAAGGCTTCCGAAGGGCATGACCGCCGCACAGGATGCGGCGTAGACGGCCCACCCAAGCACAGCGACAACGCTGAGGTCGTACTCACCCGCGGTTATCCACGGTCCGAAGATCGGGACCGTCAGGGCAGCGATCAGTCCGCCGAGGACGGAGACCACCAACAGACTGACCGCAGCCTTGTCAGCCCGGCGAAGCAGCACGGCGGTCGGTTGAGCGCGATCTGCCGCATAGTTGGACAACAGATACGAGCCGACTCCACTCACGACCAGCATGGCGGGTGCCACGTACACCCTTGCTGCCTCGAGCTCGCCGACGGCAGCGGTGCCTGCGGCTACAAGCACTATCCAACGAGACAGGTTGAGCATGGTGGGCCTGACGAACTGCTGCAGCGCTCGCCAACTCCCGAACTTCAGCACCGTGGAGACCGCGCCGATCCGCCAGACACGCCTTGTGCGGTCGTCGGCGGGTACGTAGTGCCAGGCCAAGACCGACGCGACGGCCTGCCCAACGCCCAGCGCCAGCAGCAGAGTCGCCAGGGTGATGTCGGCACTACTGAGCCAAACGGTCCCGAGAGTGGCAAGTGAGGCTGCCAACCCTGCCGCGTCGACGATGACGAGGTGCCAGAACCGCATGTTCGCCATGAGCATGCGCCTGAGCAGGTCAGCGACGACGTAAGCCGCCATGGCGCCCGCGAACATCAAGGAGGTCCGGAAGGGTAGATCGCCCACTGAGACAGCCAGAGCGACGGCTGACGCCGTACCCAGAAGGATCACACCTAGGGCGAGGGTCCGCAGGGCCGATCGGATCGCGCGATCCTTACGGTCAAGAATGGTCAACGAGTCGCCGACGAGCCCGGTCGACAAGGCGGTGACCATGATGATCGAACCGAAGAGCAGCGCGAACACACCGAGCCCGCTGGCGCCGAGCTCCCTGGCCGCGATCAGTTGGAGCACGAAATTGCCGAGGGCTTGAGTGGCCTGGGAAGTTATGGCGCCGACAGCCCTCGGCGGACGCAGGCGTCGAAGACTGCCGGCATGTCTCCCCACCTATGACCGTCCCAGCGTGATCGCTTGTTGGTCGTATGCGCGGAGCTCCCGCCACCACTTCGCCAGGGCGAGAATGAGCAGTGCCGCGTTCGCCAGCATGAGAAGGGAGTAGCCCGCGAAGAAGAGTGGTGGCCATGCGATGAGGAGGAACGTCCAACACACCAGACCGTAGTCAGTCGGGAGGAGCAACCACTTCCGGATCGGGTGCTCGCGGGACGTGGACGACGTGCTTGATCCCGCTGGTCTCAGAAGTTGCACCAGGATCAGTCCGAAGAACGTGGTCACATCAACGACCTGGTATGCGATCGGGACCAGGAGCGCCCAGTCAACATCCACCGGCGGAAACCGGTACCAGGAGATCAGGACGGCAAGGTGGAGGCTCACAGACTTGACGCAGTCCACGGTGTGGTCCAACCACTCCCCGCTGACCGAGCCGCCGCCGCGGAGGCGGGCAAGCTGGCCATCCACGGAGTCCATCACGTAGCCGCTTGCCAGCAGGACAGGGACCAAGAGGGCAGCGAACGGGCCAGGTTCCATCGTGGCCAGGAGAACAATGCCGACTGATGAGAGGGTGGCACTGATGGCTGTCGCCTGATTGGGTGTCAGCCCGACCGTGTGTCCGAGTGCCGCGACCCGGCGCCCTAGGGGCCGATTCACCAGGCGGGAGTAGGCCGGTGTCCCCCGTTGTGGTTTCTGAGCGGCCCGTAACGCCTCCAAGTTCTGCCTGAATCCGGCAGCCCGTACGCGGGTAATCAGCCTCATCGCATCAATCGCCTGTGGGTTGGTGTGCGGACGGACCAATTCAACAGCGGAACTCGGTGGCTCGTGGCGAGTTAGCGAAACCCTGCACGGACACAGGCCGCGGCCCTACGCTCGGCCTGATTCGCCGTGTACTCAGAGGGGGGTGCGTCGTGGAGCGAGTAATCGGATATGCGCCGGGTGTTTACGACCTTTTCCACGTAGGTCATCTGAACATCTTGAAGCATGCGAAGAGCCAGTGTGACTACTTGGTCGCGGGGGTTGTGTCAGACGAGATGTGCGCGGTGGCGAAAGGGTTCGAGCCGTTCGTCCCCCTTGCCGAGCGTGTCGAAATCGTTCGTCACATCGACCTTGTAGATGACGTTCACATCGAGACGAGTCCAAGCAAGCTCGACGTGTGGAGGACCGTGCGTTTTCACCGGATCTTCAAGGGCGACGACTGGCGCGGCACCACCCGCGGGATCAACCTGGAGCGCAGCTTCGCAGAAGTCGGGGTCGAGGTCGTGTACTTCCCCTACACAGTGCACACCTCGAGCACGATGCTTCGTCGCGCGCTCGAGAAGGTCGACGTGAAGTCCAGCAATGTCTGACGCGCGCTCCTCGGAGCCCGGCAGGACTGGACCCACCGTCCTCGTCGTCAACCCAGGATCCGATGTCTACGGATCGGACCTTCAGATGGCACAGAGTGTCGCGGCCATGACCGGCGTTGGCTGGAGGGTGGTGGTCGTGGTGCCTTCGGACGGCGCGCTCGCGCCTCGTCTCAGGGAGCTCGGCGCAGAGACGATGGTGGTCGACTACCCCGTGCTTCGCCGATCGAACGCCTCGCTTCCAGGCGTTGTCTCGATGGCGGCAGATGCCATCGGTGCCCTACCGCGGATGCGGTCCGTGATCAGGCAGGTACAGCCGGCGCTTGTTTACGTCAACACCGTCACCTTGCCGTGGTGGCTGCTCGCTGCCCGCGTCGCGCACGTCCCAGCGGTGTGCCACGTCCATGAGGCGGAGATCAAGGAGCACCGCCTGGTGCGGCTGGCGTTGAACGCACCCCTTCATCTGGCGACCGCCCTTGTCCTGGTCAGCCGGTCTGCCCTCGAGGCAATGAGGACGGTCGCTCCTCGTCTGGAGCGGAAGGCGCATGTGGTTCTCAACTGCGTTCCTGAACCGCCCCACGTTTCGGAGCCGCATTCGGCGCGAAAACGTGTCAGGTTGGTGGTCGTGGGCCGATTGTCGCCACGCAAGGCTCCTCACGTCGCCCTCGAGGCCACCGCGTTGCTGCGTCGGCGCGGTCGTGAGGTCGAGCTTGAACTGTGTGGATCCGGGCTCGACGTCCACCGGGGATACATGGCAGCTCTCAGGGAGCGCGCAGCAGAACCGGAGCTCGCCGGTGCTGTGCATTTCTCTGGCTACACCTCTCCGATCTGGCCGTCGTTGGCCGATGCGGACATCCTGGTTGCCCCATCGCTCGGGGAGTCGTTCGGTCTCGCGGTTGTCGAGGCGCAGATGGCGTCTCGTCCTGTCGTCGCCACCGCGGTTCAAGGGCACTGCGAGACGGTCCGCGATGGTGAGACAGGGCTGCTGGTCCCGGTCAACGACGCCGAAGCCATGGCGGGCGCGATCCAGCGGTTGATGGACGACCGCGACCTGGCATTGACGATCACCGAAGCCGGGCGGCGGAGCGCAGTCGCCAACTTTTCGGTCGAGCGCTACCGAGCAGACCTCGTGGCCGTACTCAGGAAGTACGCGAGGCAGCGTCCAGTAGGGGAATCTGGTCTGACACTCGCGTGAGAGGCTAGGGCGCGTGACTGACAGAGACTTCGACGCAGGACAGCCGCCGGCAGAGGCGGCCACCGACGACCACGCCCTTGCCGCCTGGACCGCCACCGTCGCCGGCGAGCTGCTCCTGCAGGTGCGCGGCGAGGGCCTCGAGGGCAAGGAGCTCAAGGACGCCGGCGACCGCGCCGCCCACGAGCTCCTCATGCGCCTGCTCGCCGAGCACCGCCCCGACGACGCCGTCCTCAGCGAGGAGGGCAAGGACGACAAGGCCCGCCTGCAGTCCAGGCGCGTGTGGATCGTCGACCCGCTCGACGGGACCCGTGAGTTCTCCGAGCCGCCGCGCGACGACTGGGCCGTGCACGTGGCGCTGTGGCAGGACGGGGACCTCGTCGCCGGTGCGGTGGCGCAGCCCGGTCTGGGCACCACCTTCAACACCGGCCGGCCCCCCGTCGTACCTCCTCGCACCAGCGAGCGTCCCCGCATCGCGGTCAGCCGCACGCGTCCGCCGGAGTTCGTGAAGGCGCTCGCCGAGGAGATCGACGCCGAGCTGGTGCCGATGGGCTCGGCCGGCGCGAAGGTGATCTCGGTCGCCCGCGACGTCACCGACGCCTACGTCCACGCCGGTGGCCAGTACGAGTGGGACTCCGCCGCGCCGGTCGCAGTGGCACGCGCCGCGGGCCTGCACACCAGCCGCGCCGACGGGGCGAAGCTCGAGTACAACCAGGACGACGTGCTCCTGCCCGACCTGCTGGTGTGCCGTCCCGAGCTCGCCGAGCAGATCACCGGCTTCGTCGAGCGGTACTGGGCGGAGAACCCGCCGGCCTGACGCGGCGC
>Ga0075331_1000364_pt1 | contig 10033 bp, 8 predicted proteins | sample MayberrySE_TuleA_FD_120090 | JGI IMG/M metagenome (GOLD analysis project Ga0075331, IMG submission 120090) | Natural and restored wetland microbial communities from the San Francisco Bay, California, USA, that impact long-term carbon... | ecosystem: Environmental > Terrestrial > Soil > Wetlands ... | reverse complement strand
CTGTCGGCGCTGCGCTCGCGGATGGCCGGATGGACCGCCCAGGTGCGCGAGTTGCAGGCGGCGGCCGGCACGCCGGGCGACGCGGCCGGGACCGTCCAGCAGTGGTTCGGGGACTTCGCGATCCCGCAGCAGATCGTGATGTGCGAGTCGGGCGGCAACTACGGCGCGCTCAACCCGTCGAGCGGCGCTGGCGGCGCGTACCAGATGCTGCCCGAGACCTACAAGGGCCTGGGCGGGCAGCACGCGGCCCCGCACCTGGCGCCCAAGTCCGAGCAGGACCGCCTGGCCGCCAAGCTGTGGGACGGCGGCCGCGGCCGCGGCAACTGGGAATGTTGAGAAAAGGGCCGGCCGCCTGCAAGCAGGCGGCCGGGTTTGCGTCACTGCGGCGTAGCTAGCCTTAGCTAGCAGTTGACCGTCAGGTGGAACGGCCGGTCGGCCTTCACGCCCGCGCTGTCGCGGGTGACGACGTGGACCGCGTTGGCATTGCCCGCGCGTTGTGAGGCGCCCACCTCGCCGCCGGGCGCCTCGGTGGCGTCGCCCGTCGAGATCGTGGCGTTGTAGGCGCATTCGCGCACGTCGCCGCCGAACACGACCTCGAACTCGCCGGCGGACAGGCGGCTCGAGGAGGCGGCCCCGTTCTTGCGGGTGAGGCTGCCGTCGGAGCCGACCACCGCCCACAGGTCCTTCGCGCGGGAGATGATCTCGTCCGCGTGCAGGTCGTCCACGCGGTCGGCGTTCAGGTTCGTGACGCGGCCGGCGGCGTTCGTCCCGAACGGCGTCGCGTTCGTGTTCGGGTTGCCGTTGCCGACGTCGATGTAGCCGCCCTGCGTGCCGCTGCGGCTGTCGAACTCGAATGCGCGCCCGTTTTTCAGGTTGTTGGCGCGGATGCAGGGCTCACGGCCCGTGCCGCTGCGGCAACCGTAGATCGCGCCACCGCCGTCGCCGTCCTTCTTGTTGGACTGCCGGGTCCCGTAGGTCCCGTTCTCGGCGATGATCTCCGTCTCGCGCGTGTAGGCCTGGCTTGGGTTCGAGCTCGGGTTGCGGTCACCGCCATCGATGGGGCGGCCCTCTCCGGCCGCGATCGCGAGCGGCGCCACCAGCACCGCCAGCAGCACGGAGCTGAGCAGCACCCAGCGGCCGTTGCCCTGGGTGGCGGCGCGAGCGCGCCGCCGGATCATGGATCTCATCGTGAGTGCCTCCTTGGATCTTGGGGACCCCGGCGCGCAGCACTTCGGGGCCGTGCCGGCCGGTCAGGTGCGCCTTCACCGGGACGTCTCCGGATGAAACGCCCCATTCGCCGAAGCGCATCGGATCGTGCGCAAAAGAGCCCCGCTCTTAACGGGATTTCAATCTTCGGGCGCGTTCTGGGCGGAATCTGGCGTCACCCCTCGGCCCTACACTTGACGCTCCGTGAGCCCGACCGGCGCCGTCCACCTGCACGTCCACTCCGAGTACTCGCTGCTCGACGGTGCCTGCAAGATCGAGAAGCTGGCGGCCCGCGCGGCGGAGCTCGGGATGCCCGCCCTCGGGCTCACCGACCACGGGGTCCTGAACGGCGCGGTGGAGTTCTACAAGGCCTGCCGCAAGCACGGCGTGAAGCCGATCCTGGGCCTCGAGGCCTATCTGGTCGACGACCGCAGGGAGCGCGAGAAGGTCCGCTACGAGCGCAACCACCTGACGCTGCTGGCGCGGAACGGGGAAGGGTTCCGCAACCTCATCAAGCTCTCGTCGCTGGGTTACCTGGAGGGCTTCCGGCGCGGCCAGGCGAACGTCGACATGGACCTCCTGGACCGCCACTCGGAGGGCGTGATCGCGCTGTCGGGCTGCCTGCAGTCCCGCTTCTGCCAGCGCATCGTGCAGGAGCGTGAGCAGGAGGCGCGCGCCCACGCGGACGAGCTGTTGGGCGTGTTCGGGGCCGACAACGTCTACTTCGAGGTCCAGAACAACAAGATCCCCGAGCAGGACCGGGCCAACGAGGGCATCGTGCGGATCGCCCGCGAGGTGGGCCGGCCGCTCGTGGGCACGGCCGACGTGCACTACCTGCGGCGCGAGGACTATTCGACCCACGCGGCGCTGCTGTGCGTGCAGACGAAGTCGACGCTGGCCCAGCCGAAGCTCAGCTTCGACACGAACGAGTTCTACCTGAAGGACGCGGCCGAGATGGAGGACGCGTTCCGCGAGTGGCCGGAGGCGGTGCCCACCACCCTCGAGGTCGCCGAGCGGTGCGACATCGAGCTGGAGCTCGGCAACCTGCTGCTGCCCAGCTACGAGACGCCGGACGGCTCGACGCCCGGCGCATACCTGCGCCGGCTCGCCGAGCAGGGTGTGCGCGAGCGCTACGGCGACCCGGCGCCCGCCGAGGCGATCGAGCGGATGGAGACCGAGCTCGGCGTGATCGAGAAGATGGGCTTCGAGTCCTACTTCCTGATCGTGTGGGACTTCGTCAAGTACGCGAAGGACAACGGCATCGCGGTCGGGCCGGGCCGCGGCTCGGCGGCGGGCTCGATCGTCAGCTACGTGCTGCGGATCACGGACGTCGACCCGCTCGCGTCCAACCTCCTCTTCGAGCGGTTCCTGAACGCCGAGCGCAACTCGATGCCGGACATCGACATCGACTTCTCGATCCGCGGGCGCGACCGCGTGATCCGCTACGTGCAGGACAAGTACGGGAAGGACTCGGTCGCCCAGATCATCACCTTCGGCAAGATGAAGCCGCGCGCCGCCACGCGCGACGCCGCCCGCGTGCTGGGGCTCGACTACGCCACCGGCGACCGGCTCGCGAAGCTGATCCCGGAGCCGATCATGGGCCGCAGCCCGAGCTTCGACGACTGCCTGGCGTCCGGGCAGGAGCTGCGCAAGGCCTACGACTCCGATCAGCAGGCACAGCAGATCGTGGACGTCGCGCGCGGCCTCGAGGACATCGTGCGCAACAACTCGATCCACGCCGCCGCCGTGGTGATCGCCGACCGGCCGCTGACCGACATCGTGCCGCTGCAGCTGGCCGAGGACCGCGGGGTGGTGGAGCCGAACGGCGACGAGAACGGTGGCAAGCCCGAGCGTGTCTACAAGACGGTCACGCAGTACTCGATGGGGCCGATCGAGGAGATCGGCCTGCTGAAGATGGATTTCCTGGGACTCCGCACCCTGGACGTGCTGGAGAGCGCGGTCGAGATCATCGAGCGCTCCGGCGGCGAGCGCATCGACCTCACGACGCTGCCGCTCGAGGACGCCAGGACGTACGAGATGCTGGCCCGCGGCGACTCGGTGGGCGTGTTCCAGCTCGAGTCCGAAGGCATGCAGGAGGCGCTCAAGAAGGTGGGCCCGACGGAGTTCGACGACATCGTCGCACTGGTCGCGCTCTACCGGCCCGGCCCGATGAAGTTCATTCCCGACTACGCGCGCGGCAAGCGCGACCCCGCGTCGGTGCGCTACCTCGATGACCGCCTGCGGCCGATCACCGAGTCCACCTACGGCATCGCGCTCTACCAGGAGCAGCTGATGCAGATCGCGCGCGACATCGCCGGCTTCCCGGGACCGAAGGCCGACACCCTGCGCGCCGCGATCGGCAAGAAGAAGCGCGACCTGATGGCGAGCCTGAAGCCGGAGTTCATCGCGGGCTGCAACGCGAGCGGCACGTCGTCGGGGGTGGCGAACCAGCTCTGGGCGCTGATGGAGTCCGCGGCCGACTACTCGTTCAACCGCAGCCACGCGGCCTGCTACGCGCTGATCGCCTACCGGACGGCGTACCTGAAGGCGAACTACCCCGCGGAGTACATGGCGGCGCTGATCTCGAGCGTGATGTCGACCAAGGACAAGGTCCCGTTCTTCGTGTCGCGCTGCGAGGACATGGGCATCAGCGTGCTGCCACCCGACGTGAACCAGTCCGGCCACGACTTCGTCGTCGTGGAGGGCGACATCCGATTCGGGCTGGACGCCGTGAAGAACGTCGGGTATGCCGCGGTCGAGAAGATCCTCGAGGCGCGCGAGGGCGGCGGTCCGTTCACGTCGATCTGGGACTTCTGCTGCCGCGTCGACTCCCGCACCGTGAACAAGAAGGCGATCGAGAGCCTGATCAAGTGCGGCGCGCTCGACTCGACCGGCGGGACCCGCAAGGGCATGCTGGGGGTGCTCCCGCAGGCGCAGGCGTCGGGTGCGAAGGCACAGGAGGACGCGCTCTCCGGCCAGGGCTCGATCTTCGACCTCGAGCCCGGCGACGTAGCCTCGCAGGCGCCGGCCGCAGCGCATTACCCGCCGCTGCCGGCCGATGAATTCGAGCGCTTCGAGCTGCTCGCGATGGAGAAGGAGACGCTCGGCATCTTCCTCTCCAGCCACCCGCTGGCCGAGGTCCGCCACCTCCTGCGTGCGCGCACCGACTGCTCGCTGGCCGAGGTCGCGGCGAAGCCGGACGGGAGCTGGGTCACGGTCGGTGGCCTGATCACGCAGGCCAAGCGCATTCGGACCAAGTCCGGCGAGCCGATGATGTTCGCGACGCTGGATGACCTCGAGGGCCAGGTCGAGATGCTGATCTTCAACTCGGCATACGCGAGCAACGAATCCAACGTCGGCGTCGACCGGCGCGTGATCGTCCGCGGCCGCATCGACCACAAGGACCGCGGCGAGACGAAGCTCGTGGTGCAGGAGGTCGAGCCGTTCGAGCCGACGCCGGAGGAGATCGCCGCCGCGGGCGCGGTGCCGGTCGACCTGCCGGCCGCCCGCGCGCGCCGCCCCGGCACGGGGCAGCCCGTCGTGATCAAGGTCGACGCACGCCGTTGCGACGAGCACCTGATCGCGGACCTGAAGGCGGTGCTCGAGCACTTCCCCGGCCAGAGCGAGGTGCAGCTCGAGATGATCACGACGAGCGGACCGCGGCGGCTGCGGTTCGGTCACGGCTACCGCGTCAGCGTGACGGGCCATCTGCGCGCCGAGCTCGACGAGCTGCTCGGACCGGAGGCGCTCGTCGCCTAGCTTTTCTCGCGACCGCGCGCTCGCCGGAAAAGTGCGGCGGGCTCGGCGATCGCGGCTACACTGCGCGCATGGCGGTCAGAGCCAAGACCAAGGAGCAGACGGAATGCCGGCAGTGCTGCGCGTTCTGTGACAAGACCGTGCATCCGCGCGGCTGCATCGAGATCGACTGCCAGTTCCTTTACACGTACGAGGACGAGAAGTCCGGGCGCCGCTACATGGGCTGCCTGCAGAAGGTCTTCGGCGTCGAGATCGACGTCGACCTGTTCCAGAAGGCGGAGCGCACGCGCGCCGGCTACGGCGGCGTGAAGGCGATGCGCGAGCCGCTGCCGATGTGCCCGTTCACGGTCGAGCGCTCATACGAGGGCGACGGCCCGGCGTTCGACTGCGTCAACCCGCGCTTCTTCGACGCGGCGGACGGCGAGCCCGGCGGCTACCGCGCCTTCGACCTGCGCGACCGGGTCTAGCGCGAGCGCGCAGGCCTCGGTTCACCACCAACGCTCCTGCAGTTGTGCATGACAGTGATGCTTAAGTGCAGGACCGATCGCCAGCACCACGAAAATCGCGAAAGCGTCTAACGGCGTCGCTTTCGCGGTCGCGCGGCGGGCGGGCGCAGCCGCTTCGCGAGCGCGATCTGGGCCTTGTCGGGACCGTGGCCGTCCGGACCGGGCACCTCGATCAGCACCGGCAGGCCGGCGAAGCGGCGCTCTCCGAGAAAGACGCGGATGCCGTCCTCACCGAGCTCGCCTTCGCCCAGGTTCGCGTGCCGGTCGACGTTCGCGCCCAGCCCCACCTTCGAGTCGTTCAGGTGCAGCGCGCGCAGGCGCTCGAGGCCGACGATGCGGTCGAACTCGTCGACCACCGCCTCGAACGCGGCGCGCTCGCGGACCTCGTAGCCCGACGCCAGCAGGTGGCAAGAGTCCAGGCACACGCCGGTGCGGCCGTCGCCGCCCGACACGTCGAGCACCCGGGCCAGCTCCTCGAACGTGCGGCCGATCGTGAACCCGGCGCCGGCGGTGTTCTCGAACAGCAACGGGCATGACTCCGTCGCCGCGAGCGCGGCCTTCATCGCCGTGCCGAGCCGCTTGAATACCCGCGCCGGGGCCTGTCCCTTCCCGCTGCCCGGATGCACGACGACGCCCGCGGCCCCGATCGCGTCACCCACCGCGAGCGCGTGCGTGAGCGACGTCAGTGACTTGCGGCGTACCTCGGCGTCGTCGCTGGCGACGTTGATCAGATAGACGGCGTGAATGTAGACCGACCGGACGGGGCTCGCGGCGAGCCGCGCGCGGAACGCGGCGATGTCGTCCTCCCGGTAGCGCGTGGGACGCCACATGCGCGGGCTCTGGTTGAAGACCTGCATCGTCTCGCAGCCGCGCTCCTCGGCCCGCTCGAGCGCGCGCACGAGGCCGCCCGCGGTGGAGACGTGACCGCCGATTAGCATCTCGCCGGATGTCCGGACATCGGTTCAGGTTCGCACCCAGCCCGACGGGCTTCCTCCACATCGGCGGAGCGAGGACGGCACTCTACAACTGGCTTCTGGCGCGGCAGTCACCCGAGAACGCGCTCGTCCTGCGCCTCGAGGACACCGACCGCGAGCGCTCCACGGACGAGGCGATCGCGCAGATCCTGGAGGCGCTCGAGTGGCTCGGCCTCGACTGGGACGAGGGCCCCGTGCGCCAGACCGAGCGCGCGACGCTCTACGCGGCCCGCCTCGACCGCCTGCTCGCCGCGGGCGCGGCCTACTGGGACACGGCCAGCGCGGATGAGGTGAAGCGGGCCAAGGAGGAATCGGGCGGCCGGGGCTACCGCGGACGGGCCGTGGCGGAGGGGACGGCGGGCGCGGCCGTGCGGCTGCGCGTGCCCGACGAGGGCGAAACTGTCGTGCGCGACGTGATCCGGGGCGAGTCGCGCTTCGAGAACGCGCTGCTCGACGACTTCGTGATCGCGCGCGCGGATCGCACGCCGCTCTACAACTTCGCCGTCGCCGTGGACGATTCCGAGATGGGCATCACCCACGTCGTGCGCGGCGACGACCACCTCTCGAACACCCCGCGCCAGCTGCTGGTGCTCGGCGCCGTGGGAGCCGAGGCGCCCCTGTACGCCCACCTGCCCCTGCTGCACGGCACCGACGGCAAGCCGCTGTCCAAGCGCCATGGCGCCGCCTCGGTGCAGGCACTGCGCGACCTGGGCTACCTCCCCGAGGCGGTGCGCAACTACCTCGCGCTGCTGGGCTGGGGCTACGACGCGACCACCACGTTCTTCACCACCGACGAGCTGATCGAGAGGTTCTCGCTCGAGCGCGTGTCCCGCTCACCGGCCGTGTTCGACGAGCAGAAGCTCTCCTGGATGAACGGGCACTACATCCGGGGGCTCGACAGAGCAGAGCTCGCGCGCCGCACCCGCGAGTACATGGAGCAGCACGGGATCGAGGGCGCCGCGGACCCCAAGCTCGAGCAGGCGGCGGCCGCCGTGCAGGAGAAGGTGTCGGCGCTGTCGGAGATCCCGCGCCTGGTGGGCTTCGCGTTCGGACCGGTGGAGACGGACCCGGCCGCCTGGGAGAAGGTGATGCGAAAGGACGGCGCCGCCGGGGTCCTGAAGGCCGCGCGCGACGCGCTGGCACCGGTCGAGCCCTTCGACGAGCAGCACGTGGAGCAGGCGCTGCGCGAGGCGGCCGAACGGCTCGACGTGAAGCCGGGAAAGCTCTTCCAGCCTCTGCGCGTGGCGATCACGGGCCGCACCGTCTCGGCCGGGATCTTCGAGAGCCTGGCGCTGCTCGGGAGGGACGAGTCGCTGGTGCGGATCGACGCTGCGCTCGCCCGCCTCTGAATCGCCTGGAAATACTCCTGTCAACTCCTGGGCCCTACCTGCCGATATGGGAGTCGATGGCAACACGTGCAGCAGGGAAGCGCGAGCCGGCAGGAAGCCGCAATGGAAACCCGGCCCTCCGTGGGGAGGCGCCGGCCGCGGCTCTGCCCACCGGCCGGCAGCACAACGAGGGGCACGGCCGGCGGCTGACCGCCGCCTTCGAGGCGCTGGAAGCATTTCCGGCGCTGGCCGAGTCGCGTAAGCGCGTCCTGCGGGTGGTCAGCCAGGACCAGCCGTCCGTGAACGAGATGGTGGCGGCGATCGAGTCCGACGTGGCGCTCGTGATCTCGGTGATGCGGCTTGCGAACAAGCGGGCGGACGGGCGCGGGCGCATCCGGAGCATCCCGCAGGCGATCGAGGTCCTGACCGCCGCCGGCGTCGAAGCGTTGATCGGCGCGACCAAGACTTTCGACTTCTTCGAGCGTACGCCCCTGTGGGACGCAGCCCCGGAGCGCTTCCGGCTGCACGCGGTGGCCACCCAGCGTGCAGCCGACAGGCTCTGCTCACGGATCGAGTTCCCGGACCGCGACGAGCTCCTCGTGTCGTCGCTCCTGCACGACATCGGCAAGCTGGTGCTGGTCCAGGCGTATCCCGGCTACCCCGGCCAGATCCACACGTCCGCCCGCACTCCGGAGCAGCGCATCCACGCCGAGCGCCGCGAGCTGGGCATCGACCACGCCCTCGTCGGCGGCGTGATGGCCCGCCGCTGGGGCCTGCCGCAGCAGCTCGCCGGCGCGATCGAGCACCACCACACCGACGACGCCGGCGGCGAGGCCGCGCTCGTGCGGCTGGCCGACATGCTGGCCCACTACGCCCAGGGCCAGGCGATCGCGCCCGACCAGCTCCTGGCGGTCGCGCGCCAGGTCGGCCTGGGCCCGCAGGACCTGCGCGAGGTGCTCTTCGAGCTGCCCGGCCCGCCCCCCGACCGGCGCCGGTCCACGACCCCCTGTCCGCTCTCCGGGCGCGAGCTCGAGGTGCTGAAGCGCCTGGCCGAGGGCAAGGTCTACAAGCAGATCGCGCTCGAGCTGGGGCTCTCCACGAGCACGGTCCGAACGCACCTCCACAACGTGTACGGCAAGCTCGGCGCGGTCGACCGCGCGCAGGCGGTGCTGATCGCCTCAGAGCGCGGCTGGCTGTAGGGACGTCGCGCCTGCGGCGCTCGCCTGTAGCATCATTTGCCCCGCGATGGCCGAGCAGCAGCTGCAGGAAAAGCAGTTCGACCTCATCCACGAGGAGCTGCGGCGCATCGCCGACGAGCTCGAGGCCGTGCGGCGCCGGCTGGCCGTGCTCGAGACGCTCCCGCCGGCCGTGGCGGAGCTGTCGCGGCTCGCAGGCTCGATCGAGTCACTCGCGTACGCGGCGCTCGGGCGCCAGGGCCCGCAGGTCCGCCGCCGGCGCGCGTAGCCGCAGGAGCACGATGACCGCCGCCGCGGCCGCCATGCCGGCCGAGTCGATCAGGACGTCGAGCGGCGAGCCGTGCCGGCCGTCCACGAACGTCTGGTGGAGCTCGTCGCTGACGGCGTACCCGAGGCTGATCGCGAGCGCGCCCGCGAGCGCCGGGCGGAATTCGGCCCCGAGTCCGCGCAGCGCCCGCCACCACAGCGCCGTCAGCACGGCGTACTCGGTGAAGTGCGCGAGCTTGCGCAGCAGCACGTCCCACCAGGCACGGTCGACGGGCTCGCTCGGCTGCGCGGACAGGAAGAAGATCAGCCCCATCGCGAGCAGGGGCGGCAGCAGGAGCGCGGCGACCCGCGCGGGGGAGAGGGCGCGATCAGGGTTCATGAATAGACTTGATCGACGCCCGATGGTGGCAGGTGGAGCCGCCTCCCCGGGCAGGAGACGGCCTTGATCACGATCACGTCCAAGTCGCGCTACGCAGTCCTGGCGCTGGCCGAGCTGGCGCGGCTGGGCGCCGTGCCGGGGGGCCCGCCCGTCCCGATCGCGGAGCTCGCGCGGCGCCGGGACATCCCGCTCCAGTTCCTGGAGCAGCTGTTCGCGACGCTGCGCCGCGGCGGCCTCCTGCAGAGCCAGCGCGGCGTGAAGGGCGGGTACTCGTTCACGCGGGATCCGAGCGAGGTCACGGTGCTGAACGTCGTGCAGCTCCTGGAGGGCGAGTTCGACGCGGAAGCGGCCGAGGCCGGCAGCGCCGTGTGGCCGAATGCGGTCGCCGCGCTACGTGAGGTCCTGAGCAGCACGTCGATCG
>Ga0075331_1000363_pt1 | contig 10036 bp, 9 predicted proteins | sample MayberrySE_TuleA_FD_120090 | JGI IMG/M metagenome (GOLD analysis project Ga0075331, IMG submission 120090) | Natural and restored wetland microbial communities from the San Francisco Bay, California, USA, that impact long-term carbon... | ecosystem: Environmental > Terrestrial > Soil > Wetlands ... | reverse complement strand
CCCGGCGACGAGGCGTTGGCCACCCTTGGCATCGTGGGCCCGACCCGCATGGACTACCCCAGCACGATGGCGACCGTCCGTGCGGTCGCCAGGTACGTGTCGAAGATTCTCGACGAAGGATGAGCTGAGAACCACTGTGAGCCAGGACCTCTACGAGACCCTCGGCGTCCCGCGCGACGCCGACGCCGACGCGATCAAGAAGGCCTACCGCCGCCTCGCGCGTCAGCTGCACCCCGACGTGAACCCCGATCCCGAGACCCAGGATCGGTTCAAGGAGGTCACGCGGGCCTACGAGGTGCTCTCCGACCCCGAGAAGCGCCGCATGTACGACCTCGGCGGCGACCCGTTCGGCGGCGCCGGCGGCTTCGCGTCCGGTGCGGGATTCTCGTTCACCGACATCATGGACGCCTTCTTCGGTGGCGCGGGGGGAGGCGCCGCGGGTGGCGGACGGGGTCCGCGTCCGCGCGTCCGGCGTGGTCAGGACGCGCTCATCCGGCTGGAGGTCGACCTCGCCGAGGCCGCTTTCGGCACCACCCGTGAGCTCAAGGTCGACACGGCCGTGCTCTGCACGGTCTGCCAGGGCGACGGTGCGGCACCGGGCTCGTCGCCCGTCCCTTGTGAGACCTGCCACGGCCGCGGCGAGGTGCACCAGGTGCAGCGGTCCTTCCTCGGCGAGATCCGCACCATGCGCCCCTGTGCGGCCTGCCGGGGCTACGGAACGATCATCCCCGAGCCCTGCCGGGAGTGCTCCGGCGACGGCCGGGTGCGCTCGCGCCGCACGCTGAACGTGAAGATCCCCGCGGGCGTCGACACCGGCACCCGGGTCCAGCTCTCCGAACAGGGCGAGGTCGGTCCCGGTGGCGGGCCCGCCGGTGACCTGTACGTCGAGGTCCACGTCGCCGAGCACAAGTTCTTCACCCGGCACAACAGTGACCTGCTGTGCACGGTCACCGTCCCGATGACGGCGGCTGCGCTGGGCACGACGATCGAGCTGCCCACCCTCGAGGCGGACCTCGTCGACGGCGAGGCACAGACCGAGGTCGAGACGAGCATCGAGCTCGACATCCGCCCCGGGACCCAGTCCGGCTCGGAGATCGTCCTCAACGGCCGCGGCGTCCCGGCTCTGCGCGGTGTCGGCCGCGGCGACCTGGTGGTCCGCGTGGTCGTGGAGACCCCGACCCGGCTCGACGAGCGTCAGGAGGAGCTGCTGCGCGAGCTGGCCGCCCTCCGCGACGAGGAGTCGCCCGAGGGGCACGTGCAGGCCACCCACCGCTCGGTGTTCGACAAGCTGCGGAGCGCCTTCAACCCCCGATGAGCCTGCCCGTCTTCCACCTCCCGGACCTCGGAGGGGCACGTGTCGGAGGCACGGTGGAGCTGGTCGGCGACGAGGCCCGGCACGCCACCGTGGTCCGTCGCATCCGGGTCGGCGAGCAGGTCGCGTTGACCGACGGTGCCGGCACCACGGTCGTGGGCACGGTCAGCGCGAGCAGCAAGACCTCGCTCGCCGCGACGGTCTCCGAGGTCGTCGAGGCTCCTCGTGAGACCCCGCGGCTGGTGGTCGTGCAGGCCTTGCCCAAGGGAGACCGCGGCGAGCTCGCCGTGGAGATGCTCACCGAGGTCGGCGTCGACGTCATCGTGCCGTGGGCGGCGTCGCGCTCGGTCGCGGTGTGGCGGGGGGAGCGGGCGGCGAAGTCGCTGGCCAAGTGGCGCAGCACCGCCCGCGAGGCCGCGAAGCAGTCGCGCCGGGCCTGGTTCCCCTCCGTGACGGAGATGGTGGGTACGTCGGAGGTGGCGGACCTGCTCCGCGACGCCGCGCTGGCCGTCGTACTGCACGAGGCGGGGGTGAAACCACTCGCCTCGCTCGAGGTGCCCGCCGACGGCGACGTGGTGGTCGTGGTGGGACCCGAGGGCGGGATCAGCGAGGAGGAGCTCTCGGTCTTCGCCTCGGTCGGTGCCGAGCCGCTGCGCCTGGGAAGCTCGGTGCTGCGTACGTCCACCGCCGGCGTGGCCGCCTCCGCCGCGCTGCTGTCGCGCACCTCCCGCTGGGAGCACGACCGGTCCCGGGAGTCCTGACCGCACGACCCGCAGGGCCTCGTGGGGCGAGCCCGAGCCGCTTCGCGAGCGCGTCGGTCGCCCGGCCGGCGCAGTAGTCCACGATCAGGAGCCCGTCTCTTGTCGCGAGCAAGGCACTGAGGCAGGGTGGACGAAAATCGGACTTTCCGTCACATCTCGATCGGGGGATTGGTGGTCGTGGAAGCGATCGAACCGGCCTATAGCGCCGCCACCTTGCTGGTCATCGCAGCGGCCGCGGTCGCCGTGCTGCTGTTCCTGATCATGAAGGTCAAGCTGCACGCCTTCGTGGCGCTGGTGCTCGTGAGCGTGCTGACGGCGGTCGCCGCCGGGATCCCGCTGGGTGACGTCCCGGACGCGCTCCTGTACGGCTTCGCGGACACGATCGGCTCGGTGGCGCTGCTGGTCGGCTTCGGGGTCATGCTCGGCCGGTTGCTCGAGGTGACCGGTGGCGCCCAGGTCCTCGCCGACACCCTCATCAACCGGTTCGGCGCCAACCGGGCGCCTCTTGCGCTCGGGATCGCGGCACTGCTGTTCGGCTTCCCCATCTTCTTCGACGCCGGCCTGGTCGTTTTCCTGCCGATCATCTTGACGGTCGCGCGCCGATTCGGCGGGTCGTTGCTCCTCTACGCCCTGCCCGCGGCCGGCGCCTTCGCCGCCATGCACGCGCTGGTGCCTCCGCACCCGGGGCCGGTCGCGGCCGCCGAGGCCCTTGACGCGGAGATCGGCCTCACCCTGCTCGTCGGCGTCCCCGTGGCCGTCGCCTCCTGGTACGTCGGCGTGCTGCTGGTGTCTCGCTTCCTCGGTCACCGGATCCACGTCGACGTCCCGGAGACGTTGTTCGGCCCCATGAACGGCGGACGCGACGAGCAGTCCGTGGGTGGTGAGCGCCGCATCGGCCCGGGCGACGCCGGAGAGGTAGGTCGTGAAGATGGGGGGAGCACCCTGACGCGCACGGCTCCGGCGTTCAGCACGGTGCTGGGGCTGCTCCTGCTGCCGATGGTGCTGATCTCCTTCGACACGGTGCTCGCCACGCTCATGACCGGTGGCTGGGTCGAGGAGGGTGCACCCTGGGCCGAGTTCCTCATGTTGCTCGGCAACACGACCGTCGCCCTGCTCATCACGGTCCTCGTCGCCATCGTCGTGCTCGGCCGCCGGCAGGGTTCGATGGCCGACGTCTCGACGATCCTCGACCAGGCGCTCGGTCCGGTCTGCTCGATCATCCTGATCACCGGTGCCGGGGGGATGTTCGGCGGCGTGCTCGAGCTGAGCGGTATCGGCGAGGCACTGAGCAGCTCCCTGTCCGGTCTCGGGATGTCGCTGATCCTGCAGGCATTCGTGGTCGCCACGCTGCTGCGGGTGGCACAGGGCTCGGCCACGGTGGCACTGACCACGGCGGCAGGCCTTCTCTCCCCGGCAGCGGCCGCGGCGGACCTGGGCGACTTCCAGCTCACGCTGCTGGTGCTCGCGATCGCCGCCGGTGCGACCGTGCTCTCGCACGTGAACGACTCGGGCTTCTGGCTGGTGAGCCGATTCTTCGGCATGGACGAGAAGACCACCCTCAAGACGTGGACCGTGACGGAGACGACCCTCGGGCTGTCGGTCTTCGTCATCTGCGCTGCGCTGTGGGTCGTGGTCTGAGCGTGACCGAACCACGTCCGCGCTCCACCGGTCACGTCGTGGTCATGGGCGTGACCGGGACCGGGAAGTCGACCGTGGCGCAATGGCTCGCCGCGGAGCTGGACCTCGAGCTGGCCGAGGGCGACGACTTCCACCCCGAGTCGAACGTCGCGAAGATGTCGTCGGGGCGACCGCTCACCGACGCGGACCGCCGGCCGTGGCTCGAGGCTCTCGCGGAGTGGACCGCGCGACAGGACGAGATGGGCCGCGCCACGGTGGTCACCTGCTCGGCCCTGAAGAGGGTCTACCGCGACATCCTGCGCCGCCCCGACCCGCATACGTTCTTCGTCCACCTGCACGGCGACGAGGGCCTGCTGCGCGAGAGGATGGAGTCGCGTGAGCACTTCATGCCGATGGCCCTCCTGCGGTCCCAGCTCGACACGCTCGAGCCGCTCGAGCCCGACGAGGCCGGGATCGCATTGGACGTGGCTGCTCCCGTCGACGAGATCGGCCGGCAGGCGGTGGCGGCCTTCCTGGCCGCGCAGCCACCGGGTCGCGATCGCGGCTAGCCTGAGCCGGCGCCCCTCACCGCCTCAGGAACGTCTCCAGCGCGGCGACCTCGGCGTCGAGCTCTGCGCGCTCGGCCTTGGTGACACCACGGAAGAGCTCCACCTCGACCCGGTCGTCCACCTGTCGCCACAGCCCTTCGAGCATCCCGTCGACGAACACGGTGTTGCCCGTGCCGCCGTTGCGGCCCATCCACCGTCTCCGCTTCTCCGGCTCGGACACCCGGGTCCGGTCGGCGTGGGAGAGCCAGAGGTTGTCGTACTTGCCGAGCAGACGAACAGGAGCCGGCTGCTCCGGGTCGGCGACCGGCAGGCCGGGCAGGTCGAGCAGCGTGCGACCCGCCTCGTCGGTGTGGGTCACCAGCTCCTCCCGCATCCCGTCGAGCACGGGCCGGAGCGCGGTCAGCCCCGACCACGCGGTGATGTCGGCAACGGTCGCGGGACCGAACGCGCGCAGGTAGCGGCGGACCACGCCGGCGGTGTCCGGTGCCGCGAGAGGTGCGCCGTGCCAGTCCTCGGCGTGGACGTACGCCGGTGATCCGCCGCGCTTCCACAGACCGCGTGGGGGCGTCTGCACCAGGGGCAGCAGGATGCGGGCGGTGTTGGCGAGATGTCCTGGCCGATGGCCGGGGAAGCTCCCGGCGAGGGCGGCGCCGAGCGTCCGCGCGCTGACGGGCTCGTGGTCGAGCGCCTCCCGGATCGCGGCGACGAGCGCGTCGCGAGGGATGTCGGAGCAGTGCCCGAAGAACTCCGTGCCGCGCATCTGCCGCTCGAGCATGTCCTGGAGCACCGGCCGGAGTCCGAGGCAGTCGGCGGGAGTCACCAGGTGGATCGTCCCGCGCATCAGGAGGATCCGGGACAGCTGCCGCTGCTCGAGCAGGGCGCTCAGCTCGAGAGGGTCGAAGTGCGCGAGGCGGCTCCAGAGTCCGACGTACGGCGGCTGGGGGTCCTGAGCCTGGAGACCGACGAGGTGCTCGACGAGATCGCTCGGAGAGGCGTCGACGCGCTCGAGCATGTGCTGGCGCTTCAGCAGGGTCCGGTTCAGGACTCGGGACGTGAGCACAGACCGAGCCTAGGCCGGGACGGGCCGGCCGCGCGTAGCGAGAGACACGCGGCCGGCCCGGCCCCTGGTCACGGGAGGACGGTCACCCGCTTGGTGTCCTGCCAGGGGGCGAAGCCCTCGCCGCCGGACGGGTCGCTGTCGTGAACCACGAGGGTGTAGTCACCCGCGGGGACGTCCTTGATCTTGAAGGAGTAGGGCGCCATGGTGCAGCACTCCTCCGCAGTGGTGAACCCACGCTTCACGACGCGGTCGCCCTGCATGAGCTCCCACTGGACGTTCGCCTCGAACGCCGCGGCGAGGCCGGAGACCTCGAACGGCGCGGTGACCTCCGCGCCCTCGGAGGGCTCGATGATCCAGACCTGGGCGAGCACGTCGGTCGCGTCCCCTTGGGCGAGCGGCTCCGAGACCGGCACACCGAGCAGGGTGTCGGTACGGCCGCCGTTGAGGAAGAACTGGACCGGGTCACGCGACTGCTTGGCGGCCTGGGCGGTGTAGATGAGCTGCTCGACCGCGATCTCCGCCTCCTCCTGGCTCATCCCGCCCGGACGCTCGCGCAGCGGACTGCCGGAGGTCTGGACGTCGATCGTGATGACGTCGGAGGGTGGCGCGTCGACGACCGCCGCGGAGACGCCCTCCGGCCAGTCCGTGCGGTAGTCCGGATCCGTGGGGTCGGTCGACACGGCCTCTGCGAGGGCGGTCGTGACCGGGTCTCCGTCGACCAGGTCCACCCGGTGGAACTCCCTGTAGAGGCGGGGACCCCGGCTGGTGTCGCCCACGTAGTAGACCGGCACGGTCTGCACGGCAGGCGCTGCCGACTCCTTGCCGCTCGGCTTCTGCGTCGGGCTCGGCTTCTCGGTCGGCTGTTTGCTCTCGTGCGGCGACTGGCTGGTGCCTGCCGAGGCGGCAGGGCCCGCGTCCCCGCCACCGCCGGGCGTCGTGCTGTCGCTGAGCACCGTGACCGCGGCCACCGTGGCGGCGGTCGCGACAACGGCCGCGCCGGCGCCGAGGACCCAGGATCGCTTCCTCTGCATGGAACTCACCTTCGTTCTTGCGTGGATGGAGCCGAGCGCCTCGCTCGGTTCGACGTCTGACACAGCCGCGTCGAGCAGGCGCCGCATGCGCTCGTCGTCGCCTCGACGACCAGGGGTGTCGGGGAACTCGTTCATGACGCGTCCTCCAGGAGATGGCGAAGCGCCGCGACGCCCCGCGAGGCGTGGCTCTTGACGGCGCCCCGGCTGATACCGAGGACCTCGGCGATGTCGGCCTCGGAGAGGTCGAGGTAGTAGCGCAGGGCCAGGACCTCGCGTTGCCGGCCCGGGAGCTCCCGCAGGGCATCGAGGACGACCTTGCGCCGCTCCGCGACGAGCACCTCCTCGTCGGCACCCCTGACGTCGGGGAGGACCGGCGGGGTGTGCCGTGCCTGGACGCCGCGGTGGCGAAGCACGGAGCGGGAGCGGTTCACGACCGTCTGGCGCAGGTAGGCCAGGCCTTTGTCGGGGTCGCGAAGCTTCCGCCACCGGTCGTGCATCGCGACGAACGAGTCCTGGACGACCTCCTCGGCGGTCTCCACGTCGTGGACCAGGAGGACCGAGAGGCGCACCAGCTGGCGGTAGTGGGCGGCGTAGAGCTCGTCCACCGCCGTGTCGGCGTCCCACCGGGGCGCGGTGCTCATGATCCTCCTGCTGCGCAGAGGGGCGACCATCTGACTCGTCACGCTAGTTCCACGCGCACCCCTGCTTGGTGGTTTACACGCCGAAGAGGGCTTTCTCACGCGATGTCGGGCCCACGACGACGCCTCCGGATCTCGTTCCCTCCGGGCCCGCCACACCTAGGGTGTGTTCATGGACGCACTACGAGACGAGGACTGCCTGTTCTGCAAGATCGTCGCGGGGGAGATCCCTGCGGACATCGTGCACGAGACGGAGACCACGGTCGCCTTTCGCGACGTCGCGCCACAGATGCCGGTGCACGTCCTGGTGGTCCCTCGTAACCACCACCGCACAGCCGCGGCGCTGGCCCGGGACGAGCCAGGCACCGCAGCAGACCTGCTGACAGCAGCCCACGCCGTGGCGGAGAAGGAAGGCATCACCGGCGGGTACCGCCTGGTGCTCAACACCGAGGCGGGTGCCGGTCAGGTGGTCTTCCACGTACACCTGCACGTCCTGGGTGGCCGGCCCATGGGCTGGCCACCCGGCTAGTCGGACGAGGGTTCACCCCCCGGAAGAGGCCACCACCTGCTGCCAGGTCACATGGACCGGGTCGCCCTCGACGGCGGTGGACAGGACCGCGAGCGCCCGGCGCAGCGTGGGGCCGGTGATCTCGGGGCCGAACCTGTCCACGACCAGGAGGGCGTGCGGCCGGCTCAGGCCGCCGAGCTGCTCGCGCACCCAGTCCTGAAGCTCGCGGAGGCTTGCCACGTCGGACGGCGCGCCTTCCTGGAGTACGACGGCCGCGGCGACCGATCTGCCCAGCCGAGGGTCCGCACGCTCGAACACCTCGGCGTCAGACACGAAGGGCTGGTCGAGCAGCACGTCTCGAACTTCGTTGAGCGACACCAGCTGACCTGACACGGAGACGACCTCGTCGAGCCGCCCGAGGAACTCCACGCCCTCGGACTCCATGCGGCGGGCGAGGTCCCCGGTCGCGTAGTGACCGGGATGCCTCGACCAGTGCGACCCGATCGGGTCCTCGCCGTGCACGCTCACCGCCCGGAGTGTGCCGGCCCAGGGCTCGAGCATCACCCACTCGCCCGGGACGCCGTCGAGCACCTGCTGCCCGTGCTCGTCGAGGACGGCGAAGCCGGGGTCGGGCAGCCGGTCCGGGTCCGCGGGGTGGTCGAGGGTGACGATGCCGCCGAGCTCGACCTGGCCCCACCCGTCGGCGACCAGGACGTGCTCGCCGAGGACCGTCGTGAGCCAGGCGCGGAGGTCGGGGTCGAGACGCTCGCCCAGCGTGGTCACCCGCTGCAACGATCCGGTCCCGCCGGCAGGGGCCGCGAGCGACCAACGGCGCAGCGTCCGCACGACCGAGGGGGAGGCGATGAGCGAGGAAACCTGGTAGCGCTCGACGAGCTCCCAGGCCCGCGCGGAGGTCGGGACGTCCAGGGTTCCCTCGTACATCACCGAGCTGTCCCCGGCGAGCAGCGGTCCGAACACGCCATGGGCCTGCGCGCCGAGCCAGGAGACGTCGGCTGCGCACCAGTACACCTCGCCACCGGCGAGGCCGTAGCGGTGCACGGCGAGCGCGGCGGCGGCGATGTTCGCGGTTCCGTGACGGACCGAGACCGGGCGGCCACGCCGGTTGGCCAGGTGCACCGCCAGGGCGGGATGGTCCGAGGGCAGCGGGATCGGCGTGCGGCTCTCGGCCGACGCTGAGGCAAGCAGGTCGTCGTACCACCGGTCGCCTGAGAACCAGTCCACCTGGACACCGCTTCGTCGTACCACCACGGTGTGCTCGATGCCCGTGGTCGCCTCGAGGGCCTCGTCCGCGCGCGCCTTCAGCGGCAGGATCGCCCCGTGCCGCCAGCCGCCGTCCTGCGTGAACAGCACCTGTGGTCGGAAGTCGTCGAGGCGAAGCGCAAGTGCCTCCACCGGGAGGGCGACGGGGATCACGGTGTACTCCGCGCCGATCCGGGCGCACGCCAGGATCGCGACGACCGTCTCCGGAAGCCACCCGAGGTGGAGCGCGACGCGGTCCCCGACGCCGAGTCCGAGCTCTCGCAGGCCGGCCGCCAGACGCACGACGTCGCTGTACAGGTCGCCGTAGGTCAGCTCTCGCCGGTCGCCGGGTTCGCCCTCCCAGTAGACGGCGACCCGGTCTCTCCTGGTGGTGAGGTGTCGGTCGACGCAGTTGACCGAGAGGTTCAGCGTGCCGTCGACGAACCAGCGGTCCAGCGGCGGGTCGGCGCGGAACAGCTCGGTCCACGGCGTGGACCACTCCAGGTCGTCGGCGACATCGCGCCACCGGGCGACCGCCCCGGTCAGAGTCCCAGGATGATCAGCCATGACCCAGGGTCCTGCCTGCCGCACCCGCCGCGCGAGCGAGGAGCCCCGCCATCGTCGCTGCACGCTCGGACGTGACGTCAGGTGGGACCGTGGCGGCGAGCGCGGCGATGGGACTACCGGTGGCGTCGAGCACGGGGACGGCCACCTCTCCGGCTGACCCCAGCCCCGTGTCGGGCGTGAGCAGGTGGGTCGAACGAGCCCAGCTCCCGCGGAGGGTCTCGGGTGAGTCCTGGAGCTGTCCGCTGTAGGTCTTCACGCACTGCTCCCACTGGTTCTCGGGGGCGCGCGCGGCCAGCAACCGCCCGGAACCCGTCGAGAGCGCCTCCGCCACCCGGTGGGTGTCGCGGTAGGGCCCACCGTCCCCGGCGTCGACACGGTCCACATAGACGACGGAGGATCGCACCAGCACCGCTACGTGGATCGTGGCGTCGAGCGTGTCGCGCAGCGACACGAGATAGGGGGCGAGCGAGCCGAGGACCGGGAGGCGGCCGAGGTAGCGCTGCGAGAGCCGCGCGACCTCGGGGCCGAGGCTGTAGCGGGAGGACTCGGGGTCCTGCTCCACGAGATCGGCCAGCACGAGGGAGCGCAGAAGGCGGTGGACCGTCGGCACGGAGAGCCCCGAGCGTTCGGCCAGGTCCGTGAGCTGTTGGTAGGCCGGTCCGTCGGTGAGCAGGTCGAGCAGCAGCACGGCGTTCCGGACGGTGCCGAGTGTG
>Ga0075331_1000362_pt1 | contig 10037 bp, 10 predicted proteins | sample MayberrySE_TuleA_FD_120090 | JGI IMG/M metagenome (GOLD analysis project Ga0075331, IMG submission 120090) | Natural and restored wetland microbial communities from the San Francisco Bay, California, USA, that impact long-term carbon... | ecosystem: Environmental > Terrestrial > Soil > Wetlands ... | reverse complement strand
GAGGTGGCGGCCATGATCCCGTCCCGCCTGTGCTGTCCGATGGTCCGCATCGTCCGGGAGACGCTCACCTCACGCGGCCCCTGAACCACGTCTCTCGGCATCCCATCGTTCCCATCCGGCGGCCGCACCAGCGGCCGCCGTTCTCGTTTCCCCTGGGGGAGGAAGGACCGAACGACATGACGGACTACGCGAAGCCCGACGTGCTGGTGAGCACCGACTGGCTGGAGGAGCATCTCGACGATCCGGGCCTTCGGTTGATCGAGGTCGATGAGGACACCACCGCGTACGACAAGGGCCACATCCGCGGTGCGGTCACGTGGGATTGGAGCAAGGATCTGCACAGCGAGGTCGGCCGGGACTTCCAGGACCGGGCCGGCTTCTCGCGGTTGCTCTCGGAAGCCGGCGTCGGCGACGACACGACCGTCGTGCTCTACGGGGGCAACAACAACTGGTTCGCGGCATACGCGTACTGGCTGCTCAAGCTCCGGGGGTTCGACGCCGTCAAGCTGCTCAACGGTGGCCGGAAGAAGTGGGAGCTCGAGAGCCGCGAGCTCGTGCAGGACGTGCCGTCCCACGAAGCGACCGGATTCACGATCCCCGGCGCCGAGCGGCCCGAGATCCGCGCGCTCCGCGACGAGGTGATCGACCAGGTCGGCGGTCCGAGCGGTTTCGTCGACGTGCGGTCGCCCGAGGAGTACCGAGGTGAGAAGCTGGCGCCCGACCACCTGCCCCAGGAGCAGTCGCAGGTGCCCGGCCACATCGCGGGCGCGGCCAACATCCCGTGGGCCCAGGCGGCCAACGACGACGGCACGTTCAAGAGCGCCGACGAGCTGCGCGAGATCTACGAGGCCCAGGGCATCACGCCCGACCGTGAGATCGTGGCGTACTGCCGTATCGGCGAACGGTCGAGCCACACGTGGTTCGCGCTGCAGGAGCTGCTGGGCTACGAGAACGTCAAGAACTACGACGGCTCCTGGACCGAGTACGGCTCGCTCGTGGGAGCACCGGTCGAGCTCGGCGGGTAGCCGAGCTCGACCTCACGCGGTCCGCGCAGGCGGGGGCCCGACGGCCCCCGCCTGCGGCACTCCGAGCGCGAGGTTCACGGCCCCGCCGATCGCGACCCCCAGGCCGAACCCTCCGGCCACGTCGAGTGGGTTGTGGGCGCCCAGGTACACGCGTGCGAAGGCGACGAGCGCGACGAGCAGCCAGGGGAGCCCCCGCCATCGGCCCCGGAGGTAGGGAGTCGCGACCCACGCGAGCCCGGCCACGAGCACGACGTGCCCGCTGACGAACGAGAACCCCCCGGTCGGCGAGCCGCCTCGCACGATCGCACCGGGAGTGGTCGTCCCGGGCCGGTCGCGATGGACGATCTCCCAGACGATGCGCTCGGCGATCAGCTTTCCGGCGGTGACCATCAGGGCGGCGACCGCCAGGCGCGGCCGCCTCGCGAGGAGGGCGACCAGTGCCACGATCGGTCCGATCGCGAGCACCCCGAGGAACTGCGCCGCGAGCATCGCCGGCTCGAGGGCGTCGGGCAGGCCGTTGATGGCCTCGAACACGGAGCGTTCGGTCTCGCCGACGCGGCCGCTCGAGGCCGGGACGGCGCAGATCACGAGGAGGGCGAGACCCCCCACCAGGGCGGCGAGGTCGGCCCTGCGCCGGTTCACCAGCGCCAGAGCCTCACCGATACATCGCCCGCGACCAGGACCAAGATCATCCTGACGGCCCACGAGTCGCCTGTCGTCGCCGCCACCGCGATCGCCCCGATCGCGACCACCGCCGCGAGAACCTTCGCACCGGACCTGGTCCTGCTTGCCGCGCCGTCCATCTGGACCGCCCCCCTTCCATCTGCGATCACCGAAGGGTATGCGGCGCGATCGGGGGCGTGCAAATCCGACCTGCGAGATGGACTTTCCGGGCCTCTCGCGGGTACCATCGGAGTGTTGGCCGCGCCGCCCGCAGTCGAGCGGTGTTCCGTCGATACGACGCGCAAGGGAGCAGCCACCGATGTCCGTCACGCAACAAGAGCACCTCGAGGAGCTCGCCAAGGGCTACCGCTTCGACTGGAAGGACCCGTCCCACGCCGTCTTCGAGCCGAAGAAGGGCCTCGACGAGCGCGTGGTCGAGGAGATCTCGGCGCTCAAGAGCGAGCCCGACTGGATGCGGAAGTTCCGCCTGAAGGCGCTGCGCTACTTCGACATGCGCCCGATGCCCTGGTGGGGCGCGGACCTGTCCGACATCGACTTCCAGGACATCTATTACTTCATCCGCTCGACGGAGAAGCAAGCGGCCGACTGGGACGACCTGCCCGAGGACATCCGGGGCACCTGGGACAAGCTGGGCCTGCCCGAGGCCGAGCAGAAGTACCTGGGCGGCGTGAGCGCGCAGTACGAGAGCGAGGTCGTCTACCACAAGATCAAGGACGAGCTCGACCAGATGGGTGTGCTGTTCACCGACATGGACAGCGCGCTGCGCGACTACCCCGATCTCGTGCGCGAGTACTTCGGCACGGTGATCCCACCCAACGACAACAAGTTCGCGTCGCTGAACTCGGCCGTGTGGTCGGGCGGCTCGTTCATCTACGTGCCGCCGGGCGTGCACGTCGACATCCCGCTGCAGGCCTACTTCCGCATCAACGCCGAGAACATGGGCCAGTTCGAGCGCACGCTGATCATCGCCGACGAGGGCTCCTACGTGCACTACGTCGAGGGTTGCTCCGCCCCGATCTACACGGGTGACTCGCTGCATTCGGCGGTCGTCGAGATCATCTGCAAGAAGGGCTCGCGGGTGCGGTACACGACGATCCAGAACTGGTCGACGAACGTGTACAACCTGGTGACCAAGCGCGCCGTGGCCTATGAGGACGCCGTCATGGAATGGGTCGACGGCAACATCGGATCGAAGGTCACGATGAAGTACCCGTCGATCTACCTGATGGGCGAGGGGGCGCGCGGCGAGGTGCTGTCGGTCGCCTACGCGGGCAAGGGCATGCACACCGATGCCGGCGGGAAGGCGATCCACGTGGCGCCGCACACCACGAGCGTGATCACGTCGAAGTCCGTCTCGAAGGACGGTGGCCGCACGGGATACCGGGGCCTGATCCGCGTGGAGCCCGACGCGCACCACGCGAAATCGAACGTGCGCTGCGACGCGCTGATCCTCGACGAGGAGAGTCGCAGCGACACCTACCCCTACATCGAGGTCGAAGAGGAGACGGCTGCGCTCGGCCACGAGGCCACGGTCTCGAAGGTCGGCGAGGACCAGCTCTTCTACCTGATGAGCCGAGGGCTCTCCGAGGTGGAGGCCACCGCGATGATCGTGAACGGCTTCATCGAACCGATCACGCGCGAGCTGCCGATGGAGTACGCGGTCGAGCTGAACCGCCTCGTCGAGCTGCAGATGGAAGGCTCGGTCGGCTAGCGAGGCGAGATGCGGGCCCGCGTCGAGCTCTTGGCCGCGGAGCTCGACGGCGCGTACCGCTTGCTCCGCGACAGGGTCGATGGGCTCTCCGACGACGAGTTCCGATGGGAACCGGTTGACGACGCGTGGACGATCCGGCCGACGCTGCACGGAACGTGGACGGCCGACTACGAGGAGCCCGACCCCGATCCCGCCCCGTTCACGACCATCGGGTGGCGACTCGTCCATGTCGCCGAGTGCAAGCGCATGTACCACGAGTACGCGTTCGGCGACGCTCGTCTGACGTGGCCAGAGCTCGACTCGCCCCACACGGCAGCTGACGCTGTCGCGGCCCTCGACGATGGGCACCTGCTCCTCGTCGAGGCGGCGGGATCGCTCGACGACGACGGCCTCGATCGCTCGGTCCTCACGAACTGGGGGGAGCGCTGGCCGGCTTGGCGGATCCTCTGGACGATGATCCATCACGACCTCTGGCACGGCGGTGAGATCGGAGCCCTCCGCGACCTTTACCGATGGACCGAACCACCCGGGATGCTTCCAGCGCAACGACGGGTTGGGCGAATCCGACCCCACAGGTAGCATTTCACCGTGACCACAGACACAAGCGCCACGACCACGTTCGACGAGCGAGCGCTCGCGAGCCTCCCTGAACGCTCCGGGTTCACAGGTGCGTTGCGCACGAGGGCGTTCGTCGAGTTCCAGGCGCTCCCGACGCCGTCGCAGGAGACCGAGGAGTGGCGCTATACGGATCTGTCCGGGCTCGACCTGACGTTCGCGCCGTACACGGCCGGCGGCCGGGCCGAGGACCTCGACGGCGTGCCGGGGGAGATCCTCAACGCCGCAGGCGACATCGGCGATCGCGCCGGCCTGCAGATCCAACACGACTCCGACGTCATGGTGTCGCACCTCGATCCTGGGCTCGCCGCCAAGGGCGTCGTCTTCACCGATCTGGACGCCGCTGCGGCCGAGCACACCGACCTCGTCGAGCGATACCTGCACGCCCTCGTGCCCACGGAGCGCACGCGGTTCACGGCGCTGCACGCGGCGTTCCGCGCCGGCGGCACGTTCCTGTACGTGCCGCGCGATACGAAGGTCGACCTGCCGCTGCAGACCCTGACCTACGTCGACGTCGACGGCGCGGCCGTCTTCCCGCACACGTTGATCGTCGTCGAGCGCGGCGCCGAGGTGACGTTCATCGAACGCTACGCCTCGCCCGAGCTCACGGGGGCGTTCAGCGACGCGATCACCGAGATCCACGTGGGCGACGGTGCACACGTCCGTTACGCCGCGATCCAGGACTGGGGGGCGGGCATGACGCATCTCGCGATCCAGCGTGCACGCACGGGGCGCGATGCCGACTTCCGCACCCTGAGCCTCGGGTTCGGCGCCGACCTCGCACGCACCGAGACCGAGGTCGAGCTCGCCGAGCCGGGGGGGTTCAGCGAACAGCTCGGCGTCTTCTTCGCCGACGGGGAGCAGCACTTCGACCACCGCTCCAGCCAGGACCACGTCGCACCGAGCTGCACGAGCGACCTGCTGTACAAGGGGGCGCTGCGCGACCGCAGCCGCGCCGTCTACTCCGGATGGGTCTACGTGCGCCCGGGGGCACAGAAGACCGACGCGATGCAGACGAGCCGCAACATCGTGCTCAGCGAGCACGCGAAGGCCGACGCGATCCCGAACCTCGAGATCGAGGCCAACGACGTTCGGTGCGGGCACGCCGCGAGCGTGGGACCGGTCGAGGACGAGGCGCTGTTCTACCTCGAGTCGCGCGGCATCCCTCGCGACGAGGCCGAGAGGCTGATCGTGACCGGGTTCTTCCAGGAGGTGCTCGACCGCGTGCAGATCGACGAGGTGCGCGAGGGCGCCGAGTCGGCGATCGCCGACGAGCTCAGCGAGGGCATCCGATGACCGCGGTGCGCGTGTGCGAGACCAAGGACGTGCCGGCCGGCGAGGCCCGCCGCTTCCATCTCGACGGCCGCGAGATCGCAGTGGTGAACCTGGGAGAGGAGGGCTTCCGGGCCCTCGACGCGATCTGCAGTCACGAGAAGTACTACCTGGACGAGGGAGAGGTCGACGTGGACTTCGAGACGATCGAGTGCCCGAAGCACGGCTCGACGTTCGACCTCAACACCGGGAACCCGCGCACGTTGCCGGCGACGCAGCCGGTCGACGTGTTCCCGGTCACGACCGACGGAGACGACATCCTGATCGAGGTGTGAGACGACGATGAGCGACATCGCGAACGGCAACGGAGGCATCCCGGCGACCCTCGAGGTCCGCGGGCTGCACGCGACGGTCGAGGGCAAGCAGATCCTCAACGGCATCGACCTGATCGTGCGTCAAGGCGAGACCCATGCCCTGATGGGCCCGAACGGCTCGGGCAAGTCCACGCTGAGCAACGTGATCATGGGCCGGCCGGGATACGCGATCACCGATGGCAGCGTGGTGTTCAACGGCGAGGACATCACCGCGCTCACCCCCGACGAGCGCGCCAAGCGCGGGCTGTTCCTCGCGATGCAGTACCCGACCGAGGTGCCCGGAGTCAGCGTCGTGAACTTCCTGCGGACCGCGTACCAGGCGGTCAAGGGCGAGCAGGTGAGCGCCCTCGCCTTCCGCAAGCACATGAAGGAACAGATGGACCGGCTCGGCATCGAGGACGCCATGGTGAACCGCTACGTGAACCAGGGGTTCTCCGGCGGGGAGAAGAAGCGGAACGAGGTGCTGCAGCTGGCGGTGCTGCAACCGCAGATCGCGATCCTCGACGAGACCGATTCCGGGCTGGACATCGACTCGTTGAAGCTCGTGGCGCAGGGTGTGAACGAGCTCGTTGGTCCCGGCCTCGGCGTGCTGTTGATCACGCACTACCAGCGCATGCTCAACTACATCACCCCCGATCGTGTTCACGTGATGATGCGCGGGCGTATCGTGAAGTCCGGTGGGGCCGAGCTCGCACACGAGCTGGAGGAGAAGGGCTACGAGGGCGTCCGCGCCGAGCTCGGCCTCGAGGCCGAAGCGACCGCCGAGGTGGGGTAGCGAAGGCCCCCGTGCGCGAGGGGTCACGGAGGAGCTGGACATGAGCGGAGACGTCGAGACCATGCACCATGAGGCCGGGCTCGACGTGGACGCGGTCCGGCGCGACTTCCCGGTCCTGGAACGCACCGTGGGCGAGCACCCGCTCGTCTACCTCGACAGCGCCGCCACCTCGCAGAAGCCGAACCAGGTGATCGAGGCCGTGGCCGAGTTCACGAGGCATCACAACGCGAACGCGCACCGAGGCATCCACATGCTCGGCGAGGAGGCGACGCAGGCCTACGAGGGGGCGCGAGCGACCGTGGCCCGATTCCTCGGCGCCCCCGAGCCCGAGTGCATCGCGTTCACGAGGGGGGTCACGGAGTCGATGAACCTCGTTGCGCAGGGCTGGGGTCGAACCCACCTTCGCGAGGGCGACGAGATCCTGATCACCGAGATGGAGCACCACTCGAACATCGTGCCGTGGCAGATGACGGCGGCCGTGACCGGGGCCGCGCTTCGCTACATCCCGCTCACCGACGACGGGCTGCTCGACCTGTCGCAGCTCGGCTCGCTGCTGACCGAGCGCACGAAGATCCTGAGCGTGACCGGCATGTCCAACGCGTTGGGCACGATCACGCCCGTGCGGCAGCTCGCCGACGCGGCCCATGCCGTCGACGCGGTGATCGCGGTCGACGCGGCTCAGCTCGCGCCGCATTCACCGATCGACGTGCAGGCGCTCGACGTCGACCTGCTCGGGTTCACCGGCCACAAGATGCTCGGTCCGACCGCGAGCGGCGGGCTCTACGGCAAGCGTGAGGTCCTCGAGTCGATGGAGCCGATGCTCGGCGGCGGCGAGATGATCCACGAGGTCTTCCACGATCACAGCACCTACAAGTCGGCGCCGTTCAAGTTCGAGGCCGGCACGATGCCGGTCGCGCAGCAGGTCGGGCTCGCGGCAGCGATCGACTACCTCGAAGCCCTCGGCATGCAGAAGGTGCGGGCCCACGAGGAAGACATCACCGCCTACGCGATCGACCGCTTGCTCGATGCGGGCGCCACCGTGTACGGGCCGAAGGACGCGAGCATCCGTGGCGGGGCCGTGAGCTTCTGGTACCGAGACGTGCATCCGCACGACCTGGCCACCGTCCTCAACGAGGAGGGCGTCGCGATCCGGGCGGGCCACCATTGCGCCCAGCTCGTGATGCGGCGGTACGGGGTGCCGGCCACCGCCAGAGCGTCGTTCTACGTGTACAACACCGATGAAGAGGTCGACGCGATGATCTCGGCGCTCGACCGGGCAGGGAAGATCTTCGGCTGACCGATCCACCGCAGGCGAGAGAGGGAACCGTGGCGCTCGACGACATCTACAAGGAAGTCATCCTCGACCACTACAAGAACCCGCGGAACAAGCGGGAGCTGGTGGGGGCCGAGCTCCGGTGCCACGCCAACAACCCGTTGTGCGGCGACGAGATCACGGTGTTCGCCCACGTCGAGGGCGACACCGTCGCCGAGGTCACGTTCCAGGGTGCCGGATGTTCGATCAGCCAGTCGAGCGCGTCGATGATGACCGAGGCGGTCACGGGCTCGAGCGTGGAGGATTCCATCGCCCTGGCGGCGTCGTTCCGCGGCATGATGGCCGGCGAGGTCGAGCCCGACGAGGAGTCGTTCGGCGATCTGGTGGCGCTCAAGGGCGTGGTCCAGTACCCGATCCGCATCAAGTGCGCGGTGCTCGCCTGGGACGTGCTGCAGGACGCGCTCGCCGGGTCCGGTACCGCCGACGGCGGCCGGTCGCACACCGTCTAAGCTTCGCGGCGTGATCCGCACCTCATCGGGCGCCGGACGCCCGCTCGCCCTGCTCGCGCTCTCGATCGCGATGCTGTTGGCCTGTGCCGGGATGGCCGGGGCCCAGTCGGCCGAGCGCATCGCCGACTACGACGTCGCGATCGACATCGGCAAGGACGGGACGCTCACGATCGTCGAGACGATCGCGTACGACTTCGGGTCCGCCCAACGGCACGGCATCCTCCGTGACATCCCGACGAGGCTTCGCTACGACGACACCTACGATCGGATCTACCCGCTCGAGGTCGTGCGGGTGCGCGCCTCGGGGGATACGCCGGCCGGCTACCAGGTGGAATCCGTGGACGGCGGCATCACCCGCATCCGGGTCGGAGACCCCGACATCGAGATCTCGGGCCGTCACACCTACGAGCTCACGTACCGTGTGGAAGCTGCGCTCAACGGCTTCCGCGACCACGTCGAGCTGTATTGGAACGCGATCGGCACCGAGTGGTCGGCCCCGATCGAGCGCGCCAACGTGCAGGTGCGCGCGCCCGTCCGCATCACGCAGGTGGCGTGCTTCCAGGGATACGAGGGTTCGACGCTGCCGTGCCAGCGGGCGACGTCGCAGGGGAACCGCGCACGGTTCGTTCAATCGGGGCTCGGCCCGTTCAGCGGCGTGACCGTCGTCGTCGGCCTACCGAAGGGTGCGGTGCCCCCTCCGGAGCCAGTGCTCGAGGAGCGGTGGAGCCTCGCACGGGCGTTCCAGGCGACACCGGCGACGGTCGGCGTCAGCGGAGCGCTCGGTCTCGCGGCGGTCGGGGGTGTCGTCGCCATGGCGTGGCGCCGCGGACGCGACCGCCGCTTCCGCGGTTCGCAGGTCGACCAGGTGATGGGCAACCCCACCGGCGAGCAGCAAGCCGTTCCCATCGGCGAGGCCGGAGCATCGGCGCCGGTCGAGTTCGCACCGCCCGACGACATGCGTCCCGGCCAGATGGGGACGCTGATCGACGAGCAGGCCAACGTGCTGGACGTCTCGGCCACCCTGGTCGATCTGGCCGTGCGCGGGTACCTGAGGATCGAGGAGCTTCCCAAGGAAGGCTGGTTCGGGAAGGCGGACTGGCGGCTGATCCGCCTCGAGGCGCCCGACGACGAACTGCTCACGTACGAGCGGCGACTGCTCAACGGCGTGTTCCGCGACGGCACCGAGGTGACGATCTCCGAGCTGAAGAACACGTTCGCCGAGCGGCTGAAAGGCGTGCAGGAGTCGTTGTACGCCGATTCGGTCGAGCGAAGGTGGTTCAGCGAGCGACCCGACAAGGTGCGGACCCGATGGGTGGCGCTCGGGGTGCTGGCCCTCGTCGTCGCGGTCGGCGCGACCGTCGCGCTCGCGGCGTTCACCCACTGGGGGCTGCTCGGTATCCCGCTGATCCTCGGCGCCGTCGTGCTGCTGGCATCGTCCGGGCGGATGCCCGCCCGGACGGCGAAAGGCACGGCGATGCTCCGGCGGGTGCGGGGCTTCCGCACGGTGATCGAGACGGCCGAGACCCACATGGCGCGGTGGGCTGAGAAGGAGCTGGTGTTCACTCGTTTCCTGCCGTTCGCGGTCGTGTTCGGGGCAACCGAGAAGTGGGCGAAGGCGTTCGAGGCGCTCGGGATCGAGCCCGACACGAGCTGGTACGTCTCGCCGCATCCCTTCGCGTACGCGAGCTTCGCCCGGTCGATGGACGGGTTCGCGGTCACGACCGGCGGCACGATCGCCTCGACCCCCTCGGGCTCCGGATCGAGCGGGTTCTCGGGCGGAGGGTTCTCGGGCGGCGGCG
>Ga0075331_1000361_pt1 | contig 10059 bp, 8 predicted proteins | sample MayberrySE_TuleA_FD_120090 | JGI IMG/M metagenome (GOLD analysis project Ga0075331, IMG submission 120090) | Natural and restored wetland microbial communities from the San Francisco Bay, California, USA, that impact long-term carbon... | ecosystem: Environmental > Terrestrial > Soil > Wetlands ... | reverse complement strand
TCGTCCTCGCGCGCGGCATAGGCGGAGGCCGCCAGGGACAGCAGACGACATACGACGGTCTCGGCATCGTCGTACAAGGGCTCGACCGCTTCGCGCAGGTCAGGGAGCCACCTTGCGAGCCGACCCTCGAAGACCTCGCGCCGGAACGGCGGCAGCTCCGCGAGCACGTCGAGACTGACGTCCAGGGGCGACCGTGACCGAGAGCTCATGGGCACACAGTCTGCCCGTGCCGGGGCGTGCACGACACCGCGCTGGCCCCTTTCACCACCGTCCGGCCACGGCCGTACCGCTCACCCGGAGTCGCGCGGGCCCGTCGGGATGACCTCCTCGGCGATGTTCGGCGTCGACGCCGGGTGCTCGACGAGGGCGAGTATCCGGCTGGCCATGAAGCGGGCGGTCCTGACCGGTGTGCCACCGCGGGTCACCTCCGTGACCTCGACGACCCCGCGGCCGGTGTTGATCTCGACGCGTCGTCCCGCGCGCGTGGCCACGACCTCGTAGGTGCGGACCTCACCGCCCGCATCGATGACGACCTCCACACGGTCACCGCGCACGGTTCCACCGTAGTCTTCGGCGGCGGTCAGCGAAGGGGATTCGTGGCGTTGGGCCGGTGCCGATCCGGCCGCCACATCGGTGGCGCGGCCGGGGCCCGGCCGCGCCACCGGAGGTGACGGGACAGCCGGGTCGTCGAGGGCTGTCCGGTCACCCGGCCTACGCTTCTACGACGCGTCGCCACGCCAAGTTGAAGCGGGCAGACCGGCGAGCCTCGCGTCGCCTGTCGCGTCGGGCGACCCACCGATCGGCGCGCTGAGGGCTCCCTCCGATGGCGGCTAGCAGGTCGGCGAAGTGCTCGTCGGACTGGGCCTGGCTGATCCTGACGTCTGACCGCATGGTGTAGCTCCCTGTCTCTCTTGCGTCCTGCATGTCTTCGTCTTCGACGCTAGGGACTGAGGAGGGGGCGCCACATGAGGCATGTTCCTTAGATGGCGACCGGCCTGCTCGAGGACGGAGCCGGTAAGAAGCGCGACGTCAGCGCTGGCACGCGGGGCAGTAGTAGGCGCCGCGCCCGCCCAGGCGGATCTTCTGGATCTGGCCGTTTCCGCGAGGACATGGTGCGTGGTGCTGTCGGTGCCGCAGGAGCCAGCCTTCCGGGAATCGCGACGGGTCGGCGCCGCGATCGGCAGCCAGCCGGAGCACCCGCGACATCTGGCGGTGCAGCCGTCGTACCGCCGCATCGTCGAGCGAGGCGGCCGGCCGACGCGGGTCGATCCTGGCCTGGAACACGATCTCGTCCGAGTAGATGTTGCCGATCCCCGCGATCGAGCTCTGCTCCATCAGCAGCGACTTGACCCCGCCGCGATACCCACGGAGGAGCGCGCGGAGGTCACCGAGCCCGAGGGCGAGTGCGTCAGGCCCGAGGTCGTGATCGTGACAGTACGCCGTGACGTCGTCGACGACGGTGACGAACCCGAGCTTGCGCTGGTCGACGATCGAGAGGACGCCGCCGTCCCGGAACTCGAGCGCCATCCGCTCGTGTGGGCCGGGCTCATGTAGCCGGTCGTGCACCTGTAGCACGCCGGTCATGCCGAAGTGCATGACCAGCGTCGCCGGGTCCGACATCGCGGCGAAGAGGTGCTTTCCGCGACGGCTGGTGTCGACCAGCCGATGCCCACGCAGTGCTCGGGTGACCCGCTGACTGCTGAAGCCACGCAGCACGGTGCTGTCGCGCACCCGCACCCGCTCGATCGGGCGATGCAACCCGGCATGCGCGAGCCGGCGACGGTAGACCTCCACGTCAGGTAGCTCGGGCATACCCCCAACGTTCCCCCGCGGGGCCGAGTCATGAGCCCAGAGACGCCGGAGGCGTGCAGGTATCTGCAGCTGCACATACCTGAGGCCCCTTTTGCTGCGGCCGGGCCGAAGCAGGGACAACCTGAGAGTTGAGCCGACCTACGGTCATCGCGTCACGAGCAGGCCCGGACCCGCCCTGCCAGGCGCACGGAGTCGAGTAAGGAAGGGCGAGCTCATGCACGCAGACTTCGTCGTCCTCCGGGACATGAGCACTGCCGCCACGACGGAGCCGTTCCGGGCCGGTCCCTCCACGTTGGGCGTCGAGGGGGTCCCGAGTGAGCCTCGCATCGACGTGCTCGCCATGGACAAGCAAGAGGTCCGGGACATGGCGCGCGATCCGGAGGTCAAGGCGCTCGCCCGGCTGATGCCCACGCGGCTCATCGAACCTGTCTCCGACGAGGAGGCCGGAGCGCACCCGGAGGACGGGGCGAGCGCGGCCGCGGGGAGCACGTGGGGAGTCGCCGCGGTCGGTGCCGACCTCTCCCAGCGCACCGGGGCCGGGGTGGTCGTCGCCGTCCTCGACACCGGCATCGACAGCACCCATCCGGCGTTCCAGGGGGTGACGCTCGTGGAGGAGGACTTCTCGGGGTCCGGCAACGGGGACCGGCAGGGGCACGGCACCCATGTCGCGGGGACGGTCTTCGGTCGCGCCGTGGAGGGCACGCGGATCGGCGTGGCCCCGGGCATCAGCCAGGCGCTCATCGGCAAGGTGCTCGCCGACGACGGCCGGGGCGACTCAGACATGATCTTCCAAGGGATCCAGTGGGCGGCGCAGCAAGGAGCCCACGTCATCTCGATGTCGCTGGGCTTCGACTTCCCCGGCCTCGTCGAGGATCTCAAGAACCAGGGTTGGCCGGTCGACCTGGCCACCTCCGTGGCACTGGAGGCCTATCGCGGCAACCTTCGGATGTTCGACGCGCTCATGCAGCTGATCGAGAGCCGCGCCGCGTTCACGGCAGGCACCGTGGTCGTGGCCGCCTCGGGCAACGAGAGCAAGCGTCAGATCAACGCGAACTACGAGATCGGGGCCTCGCTGCCGGCCGCCGCGGAGGGCGTCGTCTCCACGGGCGCACTGGGCCAGGCCGCCGACGGGCTCACGGTCGCGCCCTTCTCGAACACGTTCGTGCAGGTCGCTGCCCCAGGGGTCTCCGTTCTTTCGGCCGACGTCGGAGGTGGGCTCCGGAGCCTCAACGGCACCTCCATGGCGACTCCGCACGTGGCGGGAGCGGCGGCGCTGTGGTGGGAGGAGGTCATGGCCTCTCCGCTTCCCGCGGTTGCCGGGACGGTGAAGGCCCGACTGCTGGCGAACGCCGACATCACCGGCCTGGCGCCCGGCGTCGACGTCGCGGACCGTGGCGTCGGCATCGTGCGCGCGCCGTAGGGGGACCGACATGACCACGTTCGCCGACGGGAAGATCGAGGCCTACCTCGGCCCCACGGAGCTCGGCTCCCCGGATGACCTCGAAAGCGTGCTCATCGACTTCATCCGGGGGGCGCGGACCTCCCTCGACGTCGCGGTGCAGGAGGTCGACAACCCGAGGATCGCGCAAGCTCTGGTCGACGCCCGGTGGCGTGGGGTCGACGTCGTGGTGTTCATGGAGCAGGACTACCTGCGCAGCAACCTGACCGGCCGGCCACCCGCGTTGCCGCGCCCGAGAGACGGGGAGACGCCCGAAGAGGCGCTGTACCGGGTGCAGTGGCTCGAGGACAGCACGGAGCTCGCCGAGAACAGGCGCATCCTGAGCGCGATGCTCCGGTCCGACATCGAGGTGCACGGGGACCTCAACCCCAAGATCTTCCATCAGAAGTTCATCCTGCGTGACTACCGCGGCAAGGCCTCGCGGACCTCCGCGCTGCTCACCGGTTCGGCGAACTTCACCGTCACCGACACGCACCGGAACCTCAACCACCTGATGGTGTTCCACAGCGCGTACGTGTGCAAGCAGTACGCCGCGGAGTTCGCCCAGCTGCGCAACGGTTCGTTCGGCCGCCGCGAGCACGGGGGCGTGCCGAGCGTGTACGACCTCGCCGGCGTGCCGGTGAAGGTGCTCTTCGCGCCGGACCACACCCCGGAGCTCGAGATCATCAAGCAGATGCTCAAGGGCAGCAAGGAGATCTACTTCGCCATCTTCACCTTCGCCGGCTCATCCGGGATCGACGACGCGATGCTCGCGCTCGCCAGGGGAGGGATGAAGATCAAAGGCGTCCTCGATCCGGGTCAGGCACGCCACAAGTGGGCGGCGCCGCGGTGGCTGCGCGATCCCAACATCGAGCTGTACATCCCCAGACGATCAGGCGTGCTCGCCGACCTGCGAAAGGTCCACCACAAGCTGATGGTCATCGACGAGCAGATCGTCGTCGCCGGCAGCTTCAACTACACGGCTCCCGCGAACGAGTTCAACGACGAGAACATCTTCGTCCTCGGCTCCGTGCACTCCGAGGTCGAGGGCATCCACGTCGAGGCGAACCCGTGCCGTGTCCTCGCCCGGCACATGAAGGCCGAGATCGAGCGGATCATCGCCGGGAGTGAGCGTTTCGTGCCCCGGTGAACGGCCCTCGCCACGCGAGCCCGTCGGTCGGAGGGTCGGTGAGTCCCCGCCCTGCGACCGACGACGGACGCAGTTGTTTCTAGGACAACAGGGCTCCGGCTACCCCACGATGGACCATCTGCGCATTTCGTTCGATCGGACCACCGCGCGTGACGTCAAGGGGGAGACATGAAGGGTCAAGAGCTACCCGCCGAGGCCTACGCGGGAACGCAGCCGACGGATCCCGAGGTCGCCCGGATCGCCGCGGCACTGCGCCAGAGGGCCCAGCGCATCGCCCTGGTCGGCTTTGTCTGGCTGGCCGGCGGGGTGGCCGTGAGCCTCGGTTCGTACGCCGTAGCCGAACCAGGTGAGTCGTACAGCATCTTCTGGGGAGCGGCTCTGTTCGGGGCGTACAAGTTCATCCGGGGCCTGTTCTACATGGCTGACCCGGCAAAGCTCCTGCGTTGACTCTCCGGCGAGACGTGCCGCAGAACGCTGCGGGTCACTCCTCGCCCGGCTCGCAAGCGGCAGCGGTCGCCCAGACCAGCTCCTGTGCGGCGGTGACGGCCCACATAGGTGGTGTCAGCACGGCTCTCGGCCTGGCGGGCGTTGGCGACAGGAAGTGCGCTTCCCACAGTCCGTCGACCAGGGCCTCCGCCAGCTTGGGCGGGTAGCCGAGCGTCTCTCCCTGCATTGCGGTGCGCTCACCGGTCGGGTCGGCCAGCACGATGCCGAGTGCCACCTCGCCGGCGTAGGCGAAGTCGGGCACACCGAACGGATGGTCGGCCTGGGTGTGGAAGCCGAACCGGCCGACCCGGGCGTCCGACCACGCCCGTCGTACCCGCCGGACGTCGCGGTAGATCCAGTCGACCGGAGAACCCCTATCTCCAGCCAGGCGCCCCCGTCCACCCAGGAGCCCCATGCGCCCGGGACCGTCACCTGCGCCCCTGGCCCGGCGACGCTCCGTGCGAGCTCCTGCAGCGCGGCGACGTCCAGAGGGGGCTCGTAGTAGAGACCGAGGTCCTGGTCCGAGTCGGGGGAGTGGTCTCCGTGGCCGCGGCTGCCTCCGAGCAGGATGGCGCGCACACCACGCACCTGGATGAGCCGGCCCGCAAGCCCTTGAAGCTGCTCGTCGGTGATCACCCGATGCATGGTGGAAAAGACGCGGAGCCCGACGCGGCCGGGATTCCCAGCGCTAGCTAGCGACGGCCGACGGTCGTCGTACCCCTCCACGAGTCCCAGAAGATGTATCCGCGCTGGAACTCGCTTCGCAGGCCGCCTCGCACGGTGCGTACGCCGGAGGTGGGGAGCCCGAGGCGCGAGCGCTCCGCACCGAGCTTCCGCCACCGCGTACGGATCGGGCCGTAGACCTCGTGCGCCCTGGTCCGCTTCGACCAGTAGATGGAGCCCTTCTTGCTGAAGTGGACGAACTTGACCTTGCCCTTGCGAGTCTTGCGGACGTCGGAGGCCGGGTAGCCGAGGACGCCCTTCTCGGCGTCCAGCTTGCGCCAGGCCCGGCGGAGGACGCCTCGGATGACGTGGGTGCCGGTGGCGCGCGTCCAGTAGATCGAGGCCCCCTTCGAGAAGTCGTTGTAGCGCCCGGCCCGCGTCCCGGCCACCTTCTGGTCACTCACCGGTACGCCGACCGCGACCTGGCCGCCGATCTTCCGGAACTTCTTGAGGATCTTGCCGTGGACCTCATGGGCCCCGTGCCGGGCCGACCAGTACATCCGCCCGCGCTCGAACTGCCGGTACCGGATGCGCCCCTCTGCGGCCTCCGGCGAGACCGGAGCGCCCAGGATGGACCGCAACGCCCGCTCCCTGCGGTAGCGGAGGTCGATCGGCGTGAGGTACCTCGCGGTCAGCCTGATGTCGCGCGAGCCCATCCTCACCGTGCGGGCCCGCGTCGTCGGCCCGTCGGTCCAGCGCTTGAAGGCGGCCACCCCGTCCGTGCCGAGCTTGGCCGCCACCACGTCGACCCTCGCGCCCTCGGTGACCATGGCCGTCGTCGACGCCGACTCCGCAGGGATGCTGAGCACGGCGGGAGTGGTGCTCACCAGGGTCAGCCGGTGCTCTCGCGGGAGAGCCGTGTAGGAGCGGCTGACGTGGACACCCTCGGAGTCCTGCACCGTGGCTGTGACCTGGAGGCGGGTATCGGGGTGGTCCGGGAATGATCCGCGCCAGCTGGCCCCGATCGACTCAGGACCGGGATGGAGATGGCAGGTCGACGACTCTGCGCAGTGCATGAGCGTGCTGGTCCAGCGCACCGTCAAGGGCCCGTCTTCCGGGTCCACCGCGGTCGCCGACAGCTGAACGGCTTGTCCCACCGCGAACTTCACGGCACCTGGAGTGGTCAGCATCAGTGCCGGCGTGCGGTTGGAGGGCGCGACGGTGACCGAGACCGAGTCCGACGCCCCGAGAGTGTCGGTCACCGTCAGGGTCGCCTCGAAGGTCCTGCCCGAGGAGGGGTAGCGGTGGGACACCACCTTGCCGTCGTCGCTGTCGCCGTCGCCGAAGTCCCAGTCGTAGGTCAGCGAATCACCATCGAAGTCGACGGACTCACCGCCGTCAAAGGTCACTGTACGAGTGGAGGGGTCTGTCGTGGTCACGACCTTGGCGACCGGCTGGGTGTTCCCGGGCGAGTAGCTCAGTCGCCGCAGGGACCCGGAGAAGATGTCCGCGTAGACGATGTCCCCGTTTGCAGCGGTCGCGAACTTCACCGGTCCGCCGATGCCAACTCCGAAAGGCGGGTCCTGCGGGGGAGTGACGAGCTTCCCGTTCGCGTCGAACCGCATCGTCCAGATCTTGCTGCCTGTGTAGTCGCCGAAGAAGTAGGCCCCCCGGTAGGCCTTGGGGTAGCTCTTCCCCGTGTAGACGACACCGCCGGTGACGGAGTTGCCCTGCTTGGACCCGCTGCCGTGGTTGTAGCTCCACATCGGGGGAGTGTTGGTCACGTTCCCGCACTGCGCGAGGTCGGTGTAGCCCGGGGTCTTGATGCGTCCCTCCCAGCACGGCCACTTGTAGTTCTGGCCCGGCATGACGAGGTTGACCTCCTCCTTGGTGCGCCAACCCACATCGCCGACGATGGGCGCTCCCGTGCGCGGGTCGAGCGAGAACCGGAACGGGCTGCGGAACCCTCGTGCGTACACCCGACTGCGCCAGGACCTCGGCTGGGAAGCGTTGTAGTGCGGGTTGGACGGCACTCCCGCACCGGAGGCCGTGATGTGAAGCAGCTTCCCGGCGGGCTGGTCGAGGTTCATGGCTCTCAGCGCGCCGGGGTAGACCTTGCTCGCACGCTGGAGGTCGCCGATCGAGACCCACAGCGTGTTGTCGGTGTCCGCCACGACACCGGTCATGGCGTGCGTCGGTGCAGCGGTGGGGACGTCGAACAGCACCCGCTCGTCGGCCAACGCCGACGGTGTCGACCCGCCCCGGACCGTGAAGCGCGAGAGGCGCAGAAGGTACGCGGAAGTGCTGCCGGGCAGTGCCCGGCTGAGGTAGATGAATCCTGTCTTGGCGTAGTCAGGCGCCACGGCGATCCCCACCAGCCCGAGGTCGGCCGTCGTCTCGGCGGTCAGCTCGGCGATGGTCCTCGGCTCGCCGTCCTGTGGCACCCAGGTGACCCGACCGTTCTTGCCGGTGGTCAGCACACTGCCGTCGGGCAGGTAGGCGAAGTCGGTCAGGTTGTACATCCCCTGGCCGGTCGGGGTGTCCCTGAGGACGAATCCCTGCGGAAGAGTCTCCGCCCCCGCGGCCCCGGACACGTGCCCGAGCACCACGAGCATGCTGGACGCCAGCGCACCCACGACCAGCGTGCCGACGCGCGGCAACCATTCACCTCGAACCATGAGCCCCCCTATGGCCCTCAGCGCAAAGAGCGCAAAACAAAGGGCTACGCGCCCGTTGTCCCCCTCTGGAACCTAAGAGCGTGTCGTCCGTCCGGCATCACCCAAATTGGTGGTCTCTCGCCCGAGCTGCCCCGTAGGCGAACCAAACGTCCGGCTCGTCCCACGGATCCGGAGACGCGGGACAGAACCGCTGACACCTCTGAGGCAGCAGCGACCTCTGGGACCGCCTGTTCTTTGCTCGCGAATGCTTGCCCGGTGGCGCTACGCAGGTCTAGCGTCGAGTGATCGGTGCTCGGGACCGGGTGTGAGCCAAGCGCCTTCTGGAGGTCACGATCATGGCCGAGACACCCAAGACACCCCAGACACCCAAGACCGTCCACCACGTCGGCGTCAGGGGCACCGTCGAGAGCGAGGAGTACTTCGAGAAACGGCAGCTGCAGGGCGGGGTCGCGGGGTGGGTCCTGCTTGCCGGCCTCGGCGTCGCCTACGTCATCTCCGGGGACTTCGCCGGCTGGAACTTCGGCCTAGGTGAGGGTGGCTGGGGCGGCCTCCTTGTCGCCACGGTCCTGATGGGGATCATGTATCTCTTCATGGTCTTCGGCCTCGCCGAGCTGTCCTCGACGATCTCGACGACCGGCGGCGGCTACGCGTTCGCGCGGCGCGCGATGGGCCCCTGGGGAGGCTTCATCACCGGCACCGCGATCCTCATCGAGTACGCGATCGCACCCGCGGCGATCGCGAACTTCATCGGCGCCTACGTCGACTCGCTCATCGGCCTCGACGGCTGGTACGTCTTCCTGTTCTTCTACGCCGTCTTCGTCGGCCTGCACCTGTGGGGGGTCGGCGAGGCGCTGAAGCTGATGTTCGTGATCACCGCGATCGCGGTGCTCGCGCTCGTGGTGTTCGTCATCGCCGCGGCGTTGCAGTTCGACCCGAGCAACCTCAACAACATCCCGGTCGACGAGTCAGCGGCCGGGTCGAGTGCGTTCTTACCGTTCGGCGTCATCGGGATCTGGGCCGCGCTGCCCTACGCCATCTGGTTCTTCCTCGCCGTCGAGGGTGTGCCCCTTGCGGCCGAGGAGACCAAGAACCCGGCCAAGGACATGCCCAAGGGGATCATCGGCGCGATGCTGGCCCTGATCGTCTTCGCCGCCGCCATCCTGACCGTCGCGCCTGGGGCGGCCGGGTCGGACTACCTGACGGAGTCGGGCAACCCCCTCGTCGAGGCGCTCGAGGCCCCACTCGCGTATGACGGGCAGAACTGGGTCAGTGCGTTCATCAACGTCGTCGGTCTGCTCGGGCTCATCGCGAGCTTCTTCTCGATCATCTACGCCTACTCGCGCCAGACCTTCGCGCTGTCCCGCGCGGGCTACCTTCCGAAGATCCTGTCCATCACCGGCAAGCAGAAGACCCCGGTGCTGGCGCTCATCGTGCCCGGCGTCATCGGGTTCGTCCTGGCCGTGCTCAACGAAGGCGACCTGCTCATCCTCGTGGCCGTCTTCGGAGCCACCATCTCCTACGTCATGATGACTGCCTCGCACATCATCCTCCGGATGAGGGAGCCCGAGCTCGAGCGTCCCTACCGGACTCCCGGCGGGATCGTGACCACCGGCATCGCGCTCGTCCTGGCCGTCGTGGCGTTGATCGCGGGCTTCCTGGTCGACACCCGGGTGCTGGTCATCACGGCGATCGTCTACGTCATCGCCCTTGCCTACTTCGGCTTCTACAGCCGCAAGCACATCGTGGCCACGGCGCCGGAGGAGGAGTTCGAGCTCATCGAGTCCGCCGAGGAGGAGCTGCACTGACGCCACCCGGACGCTAACCAAGGGGAG
>Ga0075331_1000360_pt1 | contig 10066 bp, 13 predicted proteins | sample MayberrySE_TuleA_FD_120090 | JGI IMG/M metagenome (GOLD analysis project Ga0075331, IMG submission 120090) | Natural and restored wetland microbial communities from the San Francisco Bay, California, USA, that impact long-term carbon... | ecosystem: Environmental > Terrestrial > Soil > Wetlands ... | reverse complement strand
GGGACTGGCGGATGGCGGGCGCGTCGTCACGCTCGATGTTAATCCCGACTATGCGGAGGTCGCCCGCAAGAACTTCGCCAACGCGGGCGTTGCCGACTGCATCCAGCTGCGCGTCGGCGAGGCTCTCGATTCACTTGCCCAACTTCATGCCGAAGGCGCCGAGCCGTTCGATCTCGTATTCATCGACGCGGACAAGCCAAATACGCCGAACTATTTCGATTGGGCCGTGAAGCTTGCGCGCAAGGGCACGTTGATCGTCGTCGACAACGTCGTGCGCGAGGGCGCCATCCTGGCCTCCCAGAGCGACAACAAGCACATAAAAGGCTTACGCGATTTCTTCGCACGCGTAGCGGCCGACCCGCGCGTCACCGCCACCGCCATTCAGACCGTGGGCAACAAAGGCCATGACGGGCTCGCCTTCATACGCGTGATCGAAGAGCCCTAGCCCTACTGCTTTTCGGCGAGCAGTTCGGCATGAGCCTTCTCGATGGCTTTCTTGTCCTCTTCGCTTACGGTGGGGAATTGGAGGTCGAGGGCCTCCATCTGATCGGCGAGCGCGCCGGCGACGACGAGCCGGGCGAACCACTTCTTGTCACACGGGACCACGTACCACGGCGCATGCTTGGTCGCCGTGTTGCGGATCGTGTCCTCGTACGCCTCTTGGTACTTGTCCCAAAGCTTACGCTCGGCCACATCGTAGGGAGAGAACTTCCAGGTCTTGTCTGGATCATTCACGCGGGCGAGCAGGCGTTTCAGCTGTTCTTCCTTGGAAATGTTGAGGAAGAATTTGAGCGGCACTGTGCCGCTCCGTACCAGGTGCCGTTCCCAGTCGTTGATGTCCTGGTAGCGCTCCTTCCAGATGTCGTCGGTGACGAGCTTCGGCGGAATGTTCTGCTTCTCGAGAAGCTCCGGGTGCACCCGCACCACGATGGTCTCCTCGTAGTAGGAGCGGTTGAAAATGCCGATACGGCCGCGAATGGGTAGCGCCACGGTGCAACGCCAAAGGAAATCGTGCGCCAGCTCGATATGGCTCGGCTGCTTGAAAGAATGCACCGAGCAGCCTTGCGGATTGACGCCGGAGAGCACGTGCTTGATGACGCCATCCTTGCCGGCCGTGTCGATACCTTGCAGGACCATGAGGATGGCCCATTTGCCTTCGGCATAGAGCCGCTCCTGGAGCTTGGCGAGCTTCTTGACGCCGACTTCCAGGATCTCCTTGCCGTCCTTCTTGTCGAAATCGACATTCGCGGTGTCGTTGGGATCGAAATCCTTGAGCTTGAACTTATCGCCGTCGGTAACGCGGTAACGCTCGATGATCTTGTCTGGCAGCATGTTCCTCCCCTGTTCTGTCTGGCCTAGAGCAGCGGCAACTGCAGCGGCTCTTGGATGCCCGGCTCGTCCTTGCGGGAATCGTTGATCTTCGGATCGAGCTCGACCGCCTCGAATAGATCGTCGGGGGCGGGGCCGATCATGGCAAGAGCTTCCTCGGCGCTCACTCGTTCCGCATCGAGCCAATCCTCGTATTGCTCCGGAGCGAGGATCACGGGCATGCGGTCGTGGAGCGCCGCCACGATGCGATTGGCCGCGCAAGTGAGGATGGTGACCGTGTCGAGCTCTCCCCCTTGCGGGTCCTGCCAGCGCTCATAGAGACCGGCAAAGGCGATCAGGCTTGGGGGCCGCAAGTGAAATGGACGTCTCTTTCCTTTCGGCCCCGTCCACTCATAGAAGCCATCGGCCGGTATGATGCAGCGCCGGCGGCGCACCGCATGGCGAAAGGACGCCTTTGTCAGCACATCCTCGGAACGCGCATTGATGAGAGTCGGGAACTTCTTGGGATCTTTGACGAACGCCGGCAGCAGGCCCCAACGCATCAGCCGGAAGCGGCGGGCGCCCGTCTCGTCGAGCAGGACGACGGGAATGCCTTGCGTCGGGGCGATATTGTAGCGCGCCGGAAAGTTGGGCGTATCCGCGTAGCCGAAATAAGCGCGCACGGCCTCCGGTGGCGAGGTCAGATTGTAGCGAAAGCACACTTGCGGGACCGCGGTAACTGTTTGGCAATAATGATCGTGCAGCTTCAGGTCGAGGACGGTTTGCTTATGTTGCCTGACGAAAATCGTAACGCCCAGGGGGCGGAAATCCAGGAAGATGTGAGCCGGGAGGATATCGTCTCGGCGTTCCGGACGGCCATGGTAGGCCATTTCCGCTCGCATATTCCTGGTACGAACATCAACGAATCGACGTTGCTGGCCAGCGACTATTTGAATCACTTCCACGAGCTCGTCATGCTTCTCGAAGCGCTGTCGTCGGAGCCTGACGGCTTCACCGAGGACCTGCTCGCCTGGCGACCGCTAACCTACGAAGAGCACTTCCAGCAGTCTGGCTTCCGCGACAAGAACCTCGCCATCGCCGCCTATCGCCGCGCCCCGCGCAAGGTCCGGGCGCGCTTCGACGACGCCGTGTCTCGGCTCCACGGCGAGGCGCTGACCCTGGTTGGCGTCGTCGGGACCAAGCTTGTTGACGGCAGCGATTTGGAGACGGCTTGCCTCGAGGCCGCGTCTCGCCTGCGGCTTCTAATCGACGAGGCCAATGCCATCGCCAATGGCGAGATCCCGGCCGAGCGCGGCGACACCGAGGCCAAGAGCGAGGTGAGCAGCCAGGCCGCTATCGACGCCATGTTCGGGAGCCGGTAGCTCCAGCCGAACCCGTTGCAGAGCCTTGGGCCCTCCCCATCGGCTAGATTTCACCATGAATTGGGGTTAGTGAGGCCCTTATGGGACGGCTCGCAAAGCCTTTGGCGCTGCTCGCCTTCGGGGTCCTTTGGGTGGCCACGGGGACGGTCAGCTATGTACCGCCCGCCAAAGCCCAGTTCTTTTGGTTTTTTGATCAGAAGAAGAAGCCCGCACCGCGCGCCGCGCGGCCGGCAAGGCCACCAGGCGACGACCTGCCGCCTATTACGCCGCGCGAGAGCCTTGCGCCGCCCCCGCCTGACGATCGGCCCTACGACAACAAGCTGATGCGGCTCGCAGAAATTCTCGGTGCGGTCCATTACCTGCGCGAGCTCTGCGGCGCCGACGAAGGGCAACTTTGGCGCGACCAGATGCAGGCGATCCTCAAGAACGAGGGTACGACCGCCGTGCGCCGCGCCAAGCTCGTCAACAAGTTCAATGACGGCTATCGCGGATACCGCCGCACCTACCGCACCTGCACCCAGTCCGCCACGCTCGCCACGCGCCGCTTTTCCACCGAGGGTGCGCAAATTGCCGCCTCTTTGGCGCAGTCCTCCGTCTACGCCAGCGGACCGCAGGTCCAGTTCCAGGAGCCGGAAGGGGCGGAGCCGGAAGGGGCGGAGGCGGAAGCCGCGGCATCCGATCAGACCGGGGCCGCGCCGGCGGAGCAGGCACCGGCAAACGCGAATTAAGCTAAAAATTTAACCGTCAGTTCACTCTGTCCCACCAGCGGCGCACGGGGGGTGTAATTGTGGCGCTCCAAGTATTCCGCCGGCTGAGGGAGGCACCTAGTTTGCGGACGGCAAAGCGGCCATTGCAACAATCGGAAGCAGACGACGCCCTGAAACAGGCGGCGCTGCGCTATATCCTCGATGCGTGGGAGGAGGCGCTCCACGACGGCATCGAGCCGGAGATGCTTGCCAACGCCGCGCTCTATGCGGCCCTGGCAGACCTGATCGACGTGTATGGCGAGAACGCGGTGGCCAAGATGACATCGGGCCTGTCGCGGCGTATCCATCACGGCGAGTTCACACTGCGACGCACCCCGCAGTAGCGGTCGTTATCGCAGGTAGCGGACTACAATCTCGACCAGCAGCGCCACGCCGAATCCGAACAGGATGAAGCCGGCCACCCGGTTGATGACGTTCAGCCGGTTCTCGGTGAGCTTGTGCCGGATCGTGGCGATCAGCTCAGAGAGACCAAGCCACCATAAGAGACTGCCCCCCATGATGGAGGCCACGAGGATCAGAGCCTCAAGGTTGGTATTGAGGCCGCCGATCAGCGAGCCGAGTCCGCCGATCATCGCCGCCATGCCGAGCACCGCGCCAGGATTGGTCACGGTCAGAATGAAGGTCTGCGGGATGATCCCGGTGTGCTCGAGAAGATGCGACCGCTCGTCCACCGGAGTCATCAGCACCGGGCGGCACAGAAGAAGCGCGAGTCCGAAGGCAAGCAGAAGCAGGCCGCCGACGACTTGGATGCTGTCGCCATAGGCGATCAACACGTCGGAGATCGCGGCGATACTGAAAGCCCCGATCGCGGCGAGGACGCCATCGCCGAGCACGGCGCCGAGCCCCGCCGCCAGACCGCCCCAGAAGCCGCGCGAGACCGCACGCTGAATCACCAGCACGTTGACGGGGCCGATGGGCGCAGCCATCAGCACGCCGATGCCCAGCCCGGCAAGCACGAGCTGGATGCCGGACAGCACAATTTGCGCGCCTGCTTGCAATGCCCTTGGCCTATTCGCCCGTCGCCGGACGGGTGGTGACGCCGTCCGCGCACCGGCCCAATTCGACCAGGACTTGCGCCAGACCGCCGATCTGCGAGATTCCCAGAATCTTCATTGGGTGATGCATGAATCGCTGGAAAAACATGGCCCTGATTGGCCTCGCCGCATTGGTAACGGGCGCTGCCATGCTTGTCTACGCTCAGGACGGCGACAAGGGCGCGCCCGCGCGAGCCCAGGATAAGCCCGCGCTTTCCGGCTCCGGCGACCGGCTTCCCGAGCCTGAAAACGATGAGAAAACCGAAGCTTCGGGCAACGGCCGTGAAGTGCTCTACGACGCCACGGCCCTGCCCGAGCCGGTACAACGCATTCTGCGGGAGATGATCCTGGCCGCGCGGACGGGCGATATCGAGAAGATGCGGCTCGTGCTCGAATCGAATGAGCTAAAGCCCATGGTGGCGGCGGAGCACGTGCGCGAGCCAATCGCCTATTGGAAAGAGCGCTCGGTCGACGGCTCGGGCCGCGACGTGCTCGCCGCCATGCTGAACCTGCTGGACTCAGGCTTCGTCCTGACAGGGAAGGACCATGCGGCGATGTATGTCTGGCCCTATTTCGCAGAAGTCGACCTTGCCAAGCTCACGCCGGCACAAGAGGTGGAGCTTTACCGCGTCGTGCCGCCGAAACGCGCGGCAGCCATGAAGAAGAAGGGCAAGTACGACTATTATCGTCTCGGCGTGTCACCGAGCGGGGTGTGGCACTACTTCATTGAGTAGTTCCGCTCAGCCGCCATGCGGTAGCGCTTCGCTGAAGCGCACCGCAGTCCCCGTCGCTTGTCCGAGCTCGCCATCCCACATGGCAAGGCGTCCCCGCACGACGGTACCAATAGGCCAGCCTTTGACCTTGTGACCGGCGAAGGGCGTCCAGCCACATTTGCTGCCGATCCAGCCTTCCTCGATAACGCGCTCGGCCTTGAGGTCGACAATCGTCAGGTCCGCGTCGTAGCCGACGGCGATGCGTCCTTTGCAGGCGATGCCGAATAGGCGCTGCGGGCCGGCACTGGTGAGATCCACGAAGCGCGCCAGGCTCAAGCGTCCCGCGTTCACATGATCGAGCATCACCGGCACCAATGTCTGCACGCCCGGCATGCCGGACGGCGACGCGGGATAGCTGTTGCTCTTCTCCTCCAACGTATGGGGCGCGTGGTCGGAGCCAAGCACATCGACGACGCCCTGTTGCAGGCCCCACCAAAGAATTTCTTGGTGAGCGCGGTCGCGCAGCGGCGGATTCATCTGGGCGCGGGTGCCGAGGCGCTCATAGGCGTCCGGCGTCGCGAGCGTCAGATGTTGCGGCGTGACCTCGACGCTCGCCACGTCCTTGTGGGGCGAGAGAAGCTCCATCTCCGCGCCGGTCGACACATGTAGGAGGTGGATGCGCTGTCCCGCGTCGGTGGCAAGCCGCAAGAGTCGCTCCGTCGAAGCAAGCGCCGCAGTCTCGTCGCGCCACTCCGTATGGCTCGAGGGATCGCCTTGCCGCTGAAACGAAACACGCTTACGCAAGCGCGACTCACATTCCGAATGGAAGGAGGCGCGGCGCCTGATGGTTGCGAGCAGCCGCGCCAGTTCCGCCTCGTCGTCAACGAGCAGATCGCCCGTGGAGGAGCCGGCGAAAACTTTGATCCCCGCTGCACCCGGCAGTCGCTCGAGCTCGGCGAGGTGGTCGATATTGTCGTGGGTCGCGCCAACGAAGAACGCAAAGTCGCAATGCATACGGTTCGTCGCCGCGGCGACCTTGTCGGCCAAAGCTTCTGCACTGGTCGTGGGCGGCCTGGTATTGGGCATCTCGAACACGGCCGTGACGCCGCCAAGCACGGCCGACCGGCTGCCTGTCTCCAGATCCTCCTTGTGCTCCATTCCCGGCTCGCGGAAGTGGACCTGGGTGTCGATGACGCCAGGCAGGATATGGAGCCCGCGCGCATCGATGGTCTCGCCGGCGAGCCCCTCGCCGATTTCGCGGATGGCGCGGATTTGCCCGTCCCTGATGCCGATATCGGCTGGGCCCTCGCCCGCGTGATTCACCAGCGTTCCGCCCTTGAAGACGATATCGAAGGTCTCGGCCATGATTTGGCTTGGCTTCTCCTTGCGGGCGTGTCTCCCCGCTCCTAGATTCGTCCGCCTTGGTAGCAGAAGGGCCCCCCATGAGTCATTGCCAAGCAGCACGCCTGTCGGATCGCGGCGTCTTGCGCGTGACCGGCACAGATGCGCACAAGCTTCTGCAAGGGATCATCACCAACGACATCGACAGGGCGAAAGACGGCGCGGCGGTCCATACGGGGCTGCTGAGCCCACAAGGGAAAATCCTGTTCGACTTCTTCGTCGTGCCGCACGATGGCGGCTTTCTTATCGAAGCGGCGAAGGAAACGCTGCCGGAGCTGGCGAGAAGGCTCGGCTTTTATCGGCTGCGTGCTCAGGTCGAGATCGCCGAAGCGCCCGAGCTCGTCGTGGCCGCCATCTGGGAAGGCACTCCAAATCTGCCCGAGGGTGCGATCTCGTTCACCGATCCCCGACTGCCTGAGCTCGGCAGCCGCGTGCTCCTCCCGGCGGGGACGGCGCTGAGCGAACTTACTTGTGAGGACGCCAACGAGGACGCCTATCACGCGCACCGGATCGCGCTTGGCGTGCCGGAGGGCGGGCGTGACTATGATTTTGGCGATACCTTTCCCCACGAGGCACTGTTCGACCAGTTGAACGGCGTCGACTTCGGGAAGGGCTGCTTCGTCGGGCAGGAGGTCGTGTCACGCATGCAGCATCGCGGCACCACGCGGAAGCGCATCGTGCCGGTCGAGGGCGATGCGCCGTTGCAGAGCGGTGCAGAAATCAAGGCCGGAAACTTGCCGCTCGGCACGCTCGGCTCGGTGAGTGGCGCACGTGGGCTTGCGCTGCTTCGCCTCGACCGTGCCGAGGACGCGACATCGAAGGGCACGGCGCTCACATGCGGTGGTGCGATCATAAGGCTGCGCCGTCCCTCCTTTGTCGCGTTCGACGTTCCGGCGGCCCTGCCCGCATGACAGGCTCCGCTCTCAAGCGTTGCCCGTGGCCCGGCACCGATCCGCTCTACGTCGCCTATCACGACGAGGAATGGGGCGTCCCCGAACGAGACGACCGGGCGCTTTATGAGAAGCTCGTGCTCGACGGTTTCCAGGCGGGCCTTTCCTGGATCACCATCTTGCGCAAGCGCGAGGCCTTCCGGCGCGCCTTCGACGACTTTCAGCCCGAGAAGATCGCCCGCTACACGCCGAAAAAAGTCGAACGCCTGATGCAGGACGCAGGCATCGTGCGAAACCGCATGAAGATCGAAGGCGCGATCGCCTCGGCCCGCGTCTGGCTCGACATGATGGAGACGGGCCCGGGCTTGTCTGTCTTCCTATGGGATTTCGTCGACGGCAAGCCGATCGTCAACCGCTTCAAAACCATGGACCAGGTGCCGGCGGAGACCGACGTGTCGCGCGCGATCTCCAAAGAGCTCAAGTCACGCGGCTTCAAGTTTTGCGGGCCGACGATCGTCTACGCCTTCATGCAGGCTGTCGGCATGGTCAACGACCATCTGACCACCTGCCACCGGCACAAGGCATGTGCCGGTCTTGCAACATCGTGATTAGCCGCGGCCGCGTGGATCCATGCTGCGCGGATAGGTGCGCTCTTCTTGGATTCTGCCGTTGCGCTTTCTGATACGGACCGAACCCATCTTCTTGACCGCTCTCTCAAGCACGCCGCCTTTGGTCGCCGCGGCCTTCGTCTTGAAGCGCTTGATGACCTCTCCTGATTTCTCAGACTTTAGCTCCCACTTTTTATTGTCGTCGTTGTAGGTGAGGGAAAATCTGGGCAGTTTCGCCATGGTGCGTTTCTCCCGGCTCTGATTTGAGTTGCCTCTCGCTCAAACGAGACCGCGTATGAATGGCATCCGACGCACGGATCGTCCATGATTTTTCTGAGTCCGGTTTGACTCGTGCATATCGATCCTATCAATGTCTCGCGGGAAAAGAGGATGAGACTATGAGCAATATCGCTGCCAACACCGCGCCGCGCGCCTGGCAGCGCATGCTGAGTGGTCGGCGTCTCGATCTGCTCGACCCGTCACCGCTCGACATCGAGATCGAGGACATTGCCCACGGTTTGGCGCGGGTCGCGCGGTGGAATGGACAAACCAGTGGCGACCACACCTTCTCGGTGGCCGAGCACAGCCTGCTTGTGGAGGCTATCGCCGGCGATCTCGATCCAACACTGACCCAGGAGTTTCGATGCGCGGCGCTTCTTCACGACGCGCCTGAATATGTCATCGGCGATCTGATCAGCCCTTTCAAGGCAGCCCTGTCGCTCGACTACCGCGCCTTCGAGGACAAGCTGCTCGCGGCCATCCATCTTCGTTTCGGGCTTCCGCCGGAGCTTCCCGAAACCGTCACCAAGCTGATTAAGCGCGCCGACAAGATCGCCGCCTATTACGAGGCCATCGGCCTTGCCGGGTTTGCCCGGGAAGAGGCGCGGCGCTTTTTCGGCCAGCCCAAGGGCCTCAGCCCCGCTCTCGTCAAGGCTCTGACGCAGTTAAGCCCGCTTCCTGCGGCAGAAGGCGAGGCGAGGTTCTTGAAACGGTTTCATGAGCTTGCCAGATGAAGGACGTAAATGCTGCAAGCGATTCGGTAGGCGAGAGAGACCCATGGACGCTCTGATTTCCCAAACAGACCAGACCACAGTGCCGGCCATGGCGCCGGACACCATCTTCGTCTCGCCCTTGAGCCTCGTGCAAGCCACGGTCGCCGAGGTCCGGGTCAGTCATCTGGTGACGCTGATCAACGGAGAGACCCTGATCGATACGCCGCCAAGCATCGTCAGGGAGCGCCACCTCCGGCTCTCCATGAATGACATCAGCGAGCCCCGCGACGGGCTGGTCGTGCCGTGCGAGAGTCACGTTGCCGACCTGATCCGGTTCGCGATCGAGTGGGACCAGAAGGCGCCGCTCCTGATCCACTGCTGGGCCGGCATCAGCCGCTCGACCGCCGGCGCCTTAATCGCGCTATGCGCGCTGAATCCCAATGTGGACGAGCACGCGCTGGCCCGGGCGCTTCGCCGTGCTTCGCCGACGGCCTATCCCAATCGCCGTCTCGTGGCCTTGGCCGACAACGTTCTTGGCCGCAAGGGGCGCATGTCAGCGGCCGTGGAGCATATCGGCCGCGGCCAACTCGCCGAGCAAGGCCAAGTCTTCTCGCTGCCTGCCCGGCACGCGGCCTAAAATCATGGCCCCCGGGCGCAACACCGCGGCCGCCGCGGACCCGTCCACCAATGACCCTCAGATCGAGCTTGGCCTGAACGCGGCCATCGTCATGGTCCGCGATCAGCAGCCGCACATTCTCGTGGCGCGGCCGGGCACCGCCGGCCCCAATACGGGCGATGCGCTTCCTTTCGGTCCGTTCGCCCCGCGCGCACATCGGACGCTCGAGATCGGCCTGCGGGAGTGGGTGAAACGGCAGACGGGAATCGAGCTTGGCTACGTAGAGCAGCTCTACACATTCGGCGACCGGGGCCGGCATGCGGAGCCCGGCGGCGCGCATACGCTGTCGGTCGGC
>Ga0075331_1000359_pt1 | contig 10075 bp, 8 predicted proteins | sample MayberrySE_TuleA_FD_120090 | JGI IMG/M metagenome (GOLD analysis project Ga0075331, IMG submission 120090) | Natural and restored wetland microbial communities from the San Francisco Bay, California, USA, that impact long-term carbon... | ecosystem: Environmental > Terrestrial > Soil > Wetlands ... | reverse complement strand
GCGAGTGAGGCGCCGCCCTCCGGCCGCGTGCTTGGCTCCGTCGGAGGCAGCGCGACGTCCTCGCCGCCCCGCTGGCCCCCGGTCTTCAGGTACTCCACCAGCCGGTCCTTCTCCCGCAGCTCCTCCACCATGTTGCCGAACGCGGTGGCCAGCTCGCCGATCTCGTCGTCGGTGCTGCCGACGATGCGACCGGCATAGTGCCCTTCGCTCACCTGTCGCGTCGCACGGACCAGCTCGCGGACCGGCAAGGTGATCCGCCTCGCCACCAGCACCGAGAACCCGAGCGCCAGGAGCAGCCCCACCACGAACGCCCAGCCTATGGTCCGGCTCAGCTGGCGGTACGCCGCCAGCTCCTGGTCGCGCGAGTGGAGTCCCACGAATCCACCGAGCGGCACACCATCCGCGCTGCGGAGGAGGCCGGCCGCGGCGGCGAACTCTTCGCCTCCGGCGTGCAGGCTGAAGCGGGCGTACGTGCTGTCGGTACTCTTCCCTACCGGCGCCCGGCGCACCTGGTCCGCCACCGCTTCCCGTGGCAGGGTGGAAATCGCAACCTGTGGCACACCCGCTGTGTCGAGCGAGAAGAACAGGATCTCGGAGTCGGTGTTCCGATGGAGCTGCGCGGCGAAGGCGCTGTCCACCCGAAGCGCGCCAACCACGACGCCGAACGGCGTCGTGCTGCCGGGATTCACCACCGGAACGCCGACCGCCTGATAGAGGGCGTCGCCGTCGTCGGTCGGCTCGAGCCACAAGCCCTGGGTAACCTGCCCCTCCATCGCTCGACCGATCAGCGCCCCGCGGGAGAAGTCCTCGTCGAAGATGCCCCGCTGCGCCGTCCACGCCTGCAGCACGCCGGCACCGTCGGTGATGAGGACCCAGTCGGCGCCGGTCTGGCCTCTGAGCTCGTCGGCCTGGTCGAGGAGATTGGCGCGGTCGCCGGCGCGGAGGGACTCGCTGATGCGGGAGACGTAGGCGGGGACCTGGACCAGGGCCTGGGTCAGACGGAGGATGGTGAGGCTTCGGCTGGCGAGCGCCTCCTGGATGGAGGAGGCGGTGGCGCCGAGGGCACGGGCGGAGGCATCGTCGGCCGCCGCATCGGCTCGCCGCTTGGTCGCCAGCAGTCCGGAGCCGAGCACCGCCACGACGACGAGCGTGGTGCCGAGGAAGATGCGTCGGCCGAGGGGGAGCTTCATCGCCCGCCGACTCGCATTCCCGTCAGTAGCGCCGGCCCTGCTGGGGATACGGCTGGCCGTGCTTGTTGAGGTGAGGCTTGAACTGGAAGCCGCGGGCGTCGAGCTCCACGGCCAGCTGCTCCACGCCGTCGGCCGTCACTTCCAGCGGCCGCGTCAGCTCCGGCGCACGCTCGTGCCAGGCGTGCAGGGTGTAGCTGCCGGGCGGCACCGGGCCCAGGGTGAAGGAGCCGTCGCTCGCGGGCTGGCCATACCACGGGGTGTCCCGGACCACCACCAGGGCGCTCATCTGCGCGTGGACGTTACAGTACACGCGCACCAGTCCGGGCCGCTCGAAGCGCACCGAGCGCACCTCGTCGCGACCGTAGAGACCGAGGTCGAACGGAGTCTCCTCCGAGAGGGAGAACACGTTGTGGTTGAAGGGATCGTGGTTGGGGAACGACACGGTGGATCCTACCGGCACGACCAGCACGTGGGGCGAGAACTCCTTCTTCGAGGTGCCGATCTCAGCCTGTACCGGAGCGCGCGGCTGCGACGGCGGACCGCTCAGCCACAGGACCGCCTGCCCGACGTCGTCGCCCGACTGGTCCTCCTTGTCGATCATCGTCACGCGCCCGCTCACCTCGGCCGGCTGCCCCACCCAGGCGAGCGAGGCCAGCGCCAGCCCACCCAGCGCGAGCGTGCGGCGGGCAGCGGGGCCGGGCTGTATTTTGCCTCGCATGCCAAAACGTTACCGACCGCTCCAGAGCGCGTCAACGCGCGTGCCGACCGGACCGACGTCGGCGTTGCTCGTCGCGCTCGCGGTGGTTGTCGCCACGCCGGCCGCGGGGCAGCAGCCCGACATCGAGGCCAGCCTGCACGGACTCATCCTGCTGAATGCCTCCCACACCACCGACAACGTCAACAACAGCGACGTCCCCCAGTTCGCCGTGCCGCCGAGTGACGCGTCTCCCGAGGCCAGCACGTCGAGCGCGACCGCGCGCCAGTCGCGTCTCACCGCGTTCGCCCTGGTGCCGGAGTTCGCCGGCGGCGTCATGGAGGGCGAGCTCGACGTGGACTTCTTCGGCGGGCAACAGCCCTCGTCCGGCGGTCGCACCTTCCCGCTGCTCCGGCTCCGGCGCGCGGTCGCGAAGCTGACCTGGAGCCAGGTGGCGCTCCTGGTGGGTCAGGAGTCGCCGCCGATCGCCGAGGTCAGCCCGTCCTCCATCGCCAGTATAGGTCTTCCCGATTTCGCGGGCGCCGGCAACCTCTGGCTCTGGATCCCTCAGGTCCGGGTGGGCGCGGACCTCCCGTCGAGCGGCGGCGTGCGGGTGGGCGCCGAGGTCGCGGCCCTCGCGCCGACATCCGGCGACCCCCAGGGTGTCTTCCTCACCCAGCCGGACATCGCCGAGCGGAGCGGCCGCCCATTCCTGCAGGGGCGGGTGCGCGGTCGCTGGGGACAGGCGGAGCAGATGGGCGAGGTGAGCGCGGGCGGACACTACGGCTGGATCCTCGATGCCGCCGGCGAGCGGGTCGCCTCCAAAGCGCTGGCGCTGAGCGTCTGGACGCCGCTCGGGCCGAAGCTCGACTTCCGCGCGGAGGCTTTCACCGGCCAGGCACTGGCCGGACTGGGCGGGGGCGGGATCGGTCAGAACATGGTGCGGGACGGAGTGCCGGTGCGTTCGGCCGGCGGCTGGGCGCAACTCAACGTGCGGCCGACGCAGCAATGGGAGATCGGGGGCGGCGGCGGGATCGATGATCCCGATGACGAGGATCTGGGTGAGACTTCGCGGCTCCGGAACGTCGCGGTGGAGGGACACATCACCTGGCGGAAGCCCCCGGCTGTGGTGGGCCTCGAGGTGCGCCACATCCGGACCCGCTATCGCGACCCGGTCGGCGACCTCACCGCGACGCACATCAATCTGGGTATGGGCTTCGAGTTCTGATCGCTTCTTCCTCCAGGTCCCCCAGCGCCTCGGGATAGGCGGAGGCGAGCGCAGCCGGCTCCGGATAGGGCTCGGGTTCGGTATCGGGCTCGGAAATCTCGGCATCCAGAGGAGGCGGAGGCGGATCGGAGTACTGCGCCGTGAGCTCCTCGCCCGCCACCCGCGCCTGCACCCGCTGCCACACCATCTGCGCGGCGCCGGACTGCAAGCTGAACTCCCGCAGGTAGTGGTCGGTGACCTGGTCTACCGGCATCAGTCCCCGCAGCAGCTCATAGAACCCGATGACGTTCTCGACGTGGGTGGCGATGACGGCCTCGGCCGCACGCGCTCCGACCATGCGCGCCAGCTGCACCGTCTTCTCCTCGAACCGTCGCCGATACTGCTGCCGCTCGACGAACCGGTCGAGCCGGAGTATCTGCCAGCCGCGCAGGGGGACCGGCGCCGTGAGCGGCGGCAGCGATTCCAGCTCCAGCGAGGTAAGACACCGGGTCCGCACCGACTCCTGCATACCGGCCTGCACGGCTACCACCTCGAAGTAGAGGTCCAGCGCCCGGAGCACGGGCGTCCGCGAGGCGAACTCGCAGACGAACTGGAGCGCCTGGGAGGTGTGCGTGCCGATGAGGGCCTCCCACGCGCTCGCGTACGCGATGCGAACGCGAAGGTGGAGGGCTTCCGGAATTCGGCGGAGAGACATCTGGCTGGGCGTGCTCATCGCTGGAGCGCGGAGCAATATCCAGTCCCGACAGCGGGTTCTACGCGCCCAGCGGGGCGGGATCGACCCCGCCCCGGACGGCTATTGGAAGTTATTGCTAATCAACGGCTTGCTAGAACCGAACGGAGTCGCGCGGACCGACCGTCGAGAGCCCTGGCGGTGGGTCGGCGCGCTGGGCCCACGCAAATTGCCCGGAGCCATGGCAGAGACGGGATCGGGCTAGCGCATCAGGTTCGGGTGCCGACGCTCCCAGGAGCGAAGCGACTGGAGGGACAAGGTTTCGAGCTCGTGCGCCACGGTGCGGGCGGCCGCGGTGGCGATCTCCAGACCCTCTCGATCGGCGGTCAAGTCGCGGTGGCTGATCTCCGCCATGCCCAGCATGACGGTCAGTTGGTTGTTGACCCGATCCTGGAGCATGAGCCGCATCTTCTCGATCAGCGCCTTCCGTCGCAGCGTGGCGTGGCGATGCACCGCCCAGATCAGGAAGCCCTGCAGCCAGATCAGGAACGCCTGCGCGAGGCCCAGCTCCCCGGGTGAGAGCTCGGAAAAGACCAGTCTGATCGTCAGAAAGACGCCCACAGCGGTCAGGAAGAGCTCGAAGTGCTCGGCCAGACCTGCCCGAAGCCTGCGGCTCACGGCGGAGTGTCGCTTCACAGGAGTGTACCTCGCCGGCCGGCTGGTCTTCAGGCCGCCAACCGTACAGGGACGGAATGCTTGTGGGGGTACTCCAAGTATTCGACAAAGAGACCGTCTAGTCCAGCCCCCCGTGACTGCAAACCCTCGCATGGAACGTCGAGACCCCAAAAAAGCCCCGACCGGCGCGTGCCGATCGGGGCTCTGGACGAGGTGTGGGAACGGTCAGGCCGCGAGCTCGCGCAGCTTGTCGCCGTGTTGCTCCCGGAGCTGGCGAAGCGCCCGATCCCGGAGCTGGCGAATCCGCTCGCGGGTAACCCCCATCATCCGGCCGATCTCCTCCAGCGTCCGGGTCCTCCCGTCGTCCAGCCCAAAATAGAGCCGGAGCACCTTCGCGTCCCGGGGCGGGAGAGCCGCCAGCGCGGCTTCCAGATCGTTCGTGCGGCTGTTGGCCAGGGTGGTGGAGTCGGTACCCTCCTGAGTGAGAGGCACGAACCGCTCCATCCGGCCCCGGTCGTCCGCCTCGCGCACGGGATGGTCCAGCCGGAGCGCCTCTATATGCAGCGCCCCCAGGGCCCGCACGGCGTCACGGGTTAGCCCGGTGGCCTCCACCAGCTCCCCCGTCGTGGGTGCCCGACCCAGCCGCTCGGTCAGGAGGACCGTCGCCCGCCCCAGACGGTTGAGGTCCGCCGTCCGGTTCAGCGGCACCCGCACGGGACGACCGTGCCGGGCGATCGCCGCCTGAATCGCCTGGCGGATCCACCAGACCGCGTAGGAAATGAACTTGACACCGCGGTCGGGGTCGAACTTCCGCGCCGCCGTCATGAGCCCGACGTTGCCCTCGCCGATCAGATCCATCAGCGGGACGCCGCGATTCTGGAACTTCTTCGCCACCGAGACCACGAAACGCACGTTGTGTCGGGCGAGCCTCTCCTGCGCTTCCACGTCGCCCTTGAACGCACGCCGGGCCAGCGCCGTCTCCTCCTCGATCTTGAGGAGGGGGATCCGGCTGATCTCCTGGAGGTAGAAGTCCAGGCTCTCGCGCCCCTCGTCGACGGCCCGCGGAAGCTGCGCCGCCCGAGCCGAGCGCCGCCGCCCGCCTTTCCGCTTGGTCACCGCCACTGGCCTGCTCCTGTTCCACCTGTCGGCCCGCCCTTCGGCAGCCGCCGACAAGTCGTTGTCATGAAACCATTTATGACTATACGTCCGACCCGGTCATTGGGGACCGTTCACCCTAGATGTCCGTAAGCAAAGCTTCGTCGCACACTTGGCGAACATCTGACTCCCCTCGGGGGTTCCCCGTTACCTCGCCTTTCTCGCACGCCTCGTGGGCTCGGCGACCAAGGGGTCATCGGGCCACGGATGCTTGGGGTACCGCCCCTTCAGGTCCTTCCGCACTTCGAAATACGTGGTCCGCCAGAATCCCGCGAGGTCGCGGGTCACCTGCACCGGCCTCCCGGCCGGGGAGAGAAGGTGCAGAGTCACCAGTACACTGCCCCCACCGACGCGCGGCGTCTCCGTCTGACCGAACATCTCCTGCAGCCGAACCGCGAGAACTGGCTGGGCCGGATCGCGGTAATCCACCGCCAGGCGCGAGCCGCTCGGCACCACCAGGTGGGTCGGCGCCAGGCGATCCAGCGCCGCCCGCTGCTCCCAGCTCAACAGATCGAGCAATCCCGCCGACAGATCCACCCGCTCCAGGTCGCTCAGCTTCGAGAAGCCCTGGATCCGGGGGCCGAGCCAACGCTCCAGGGCAGTCGCGAGCGCCGGCTCCGAGACGTCGGGCCAGCTCGGATCCAGGCCGCGGATGAAGGAGATGCGCTCACGCGTCCGCGTCGCACCTTCGCTCCAGGGGAGGACGCTGAGCCCTTCACGGCGCACACCCTGGAGCAGCGCCGCCGCCACCCTGGCAGGGTCGGGGCGGGCGATCCTGGTCTCGCGTAGTACGATGGCGCCCAGCCGTTCCCTCCGTCGAGCCAGCACGGCCCGAGCCTCCGGCTCCCACTCCACCAGCTCCTCCGCCTCGATATCCGGTCCGAACAGGCCTCTGATCTCCGAGAGGTCTATCGGTGCCGCCTGGAGGATCCGGCTCTCCGGCACCCGCCCGTCCAGCTCACAGGCGACGAGATACTCCTCCACCGAAAGGCTCTGCGGATCGAGGAAGGCGCCGAGGCCATTCCGGAGCAGGAAAGGGGCGGAAGCGCCCGGACGCCGCTGCGCCAGCCGGTCGGGATAGGCCAACGCGAGCAGGCTGCCCACACTGATCTCGCCTTCGCCTTCCTCTCGCGCCGTACGAGCCTGCCGGCATGCCGCGGCGTCCGCTCGCGCTCGCCGCAGGGCGGCGCGATCCACCCCGGCTCGTACGACTGTCCCTCGAAGGAGATCGAGGCGCGTCCGGATGTCCGCCTCGGGGTCACCCTCCGTTCGACGCAGGAGGTCGCGCTCCGTTAGGAGCGCGGCCAGCTCGCAGGCCGAACCCCTCGCGTGCAACTCCGTAGCCCTCATGACCATGTGGGAGAGCCGCGGATGGAGCGGGAGCCTCGCCATCGCCGTACCGTGGCGAGTGAGCCGCCCGGAGGCATCGAGGGCGCCGAGCTGCATGAGCAGACCGCGTGCCTGGGCAAAGGCTGCGGCGGGCGGAGGGTCGAGCCACTCGAGCTCCGAGGGGTCTGCGGCGCCAACCGCGGCAAGGTCCAGCGCGAGCGGTGCCAGATCCGCCTCGAGGATCTCGGGGGTTGACCGCGCGGGAAGCGCCGCGTGCTCCTGAGGCGACCACAGGCGATAGCATACGCCCGGGGCCAGGCGCCCCGCGCGACCTCGCCGCTGCTCCGCCGAGGCCGCGGACACGCGAACGGTCGCCAGCCGGGTCATCCCGGTCCTCGGCGAGTAGCGGGGAACCCGCGAGAGGCCCGAGTCCACCACGACGCTTACTCCCTCGATCGTGAGGCTTGTCTCGGCGATGGAAGTGGCCAGCACCACCTTTCGGCCGCCCGGTGCACTGGGGAGGATCGCGCGATCCTGCTGCTCCGGCGGCAGGCTGCCGTGCAACGGTATCACGTCCGCGTCCACCCCTCCGAGCAGCAAGGCGACACGGCGGATCTCACCGGCACCCGGCAGGAAGACCAGTAGGTCTCCCTCCTCTGCGTCGAGCGCCTCGCGCGTCACCGCCGCGACGTCGGCCTCGAGCCTCGATCCCGATCGCCGCGGCCAGTGGCGCACCTCCACCAGGTGCGACCGTCCCTCACTCGTGACCACCGGGGCGCCGCCCAGCAGCGTCGATACCGGAGCGCCTTCCAGCGTGGCGGACATGACCAGGATGCGCAGGTCCTGGCGCAGGACCGATCGAGAGTGGATGGTCAGCGCGAGCCCGAGGTCGGCATGGATGCTCCGCTCGTGGAATTCATCGAACACGACCAGCCCGAACCGTTCCAGCGCAGGATCGGACTGCAGCATCCGGGTCAGCACCCCCTCGGTGACTACCAGGACCCTCGTGGTCGGCCCGATGGCCGATTCATGGCGAATGCGGTATCCCACGGTCTGCCCCAGGCCCTCACCCAGGAGCGTCGCCATGCGACGGGCCGCGGCCCTGGCCGCGAGCCGTCGCGGCTCGAGCATGACGATTCCGCGGCCTTGGAGCCATGGTTCGTCCAGGAGCGCGAGTGGCACGCCGGTGGTCTTGCCGGCTCCTGGCGGTGCCTGAAGCACCGCCCCTCGGCCGCGGCGGAGCGCATCCCGCAGTGCGGGCAGGACTTGCTCGATCGGGAGCCGCGGACGGTGATGCATGACCAAGAATAGCGTGGAACCTCATCCTGGCCGGGCACGTTCCTGTAGAGAGTGGCACGGTGTGTGCAAAAGGGAGCAGTGACCACTGGAAGTGAACTCAAAGGGACGGTAGTGATCGTGCTCACCTGCGACTATAACGGCTGGAACGACGCGCCCGAAGAGGAGCGCGAGTGGTTCGACGAACATCCCGAAGTGTGGAACGCCCCGCCGCGCGACTTGGACGGGCGTCCCCACCGCGTGACACCTCGCCCTCCCGTGAGACGCTTCCGCGGCGGCATGGCCGCGTGATCCAAGGCACGTAACCTCCCTCCTCCCGGCGATAGACTGTGCCCGCGGCGCGTCCAGCCCCGCGGGCACAGTCTTTTGCCGGAGTGACACAATGGGACAAAAACTGAAGCCGCTGAACGAGCAGGTGATCGTGATCACCGGAGCGTCGAGCGGCATCGGTCTCGCCACCACGAAGCTGGCCGCTCGACGCGGCGCTCAGGTCGTCCTCGTCTCGCGCGACCAAGAGGACCTCACTCGCGCGGTGCGGGAGATTCAGGAGCGCGGCGGCCGAGCCGTGCACTTCATGGCCGACGTGGCCGATCAGGCTGCGATGCAGCGAGTCGCGCGCGACGTGGTCGTGCAGTTCGGGCGGCTCGATACCTGGATCAACAACGCCGGGGTGACGGTCTACGGCCTGATCGAGGAGGTGCCGACCGAAGACGCGCGGCGTCTGTTCGAGACCAACTACTGGGGCGTGGTGAACGGCAGCCTCGCCGCCCTGCCCCATCTCCGCAGCGGCGGCGGCGCGCTGATCAATCTTGGAAGCGCCCTGTCGGACACGGGCTATCCGCTCCAGGGGCACTACACCGCGAGCAAGCATGCGGTGAAGGGCTTCACCGACTCGTTGCGGCTCGAAGTGGAGAAGAGCGGCGCCCCCGTCTGCATCGCTCTGATCCAGCCGGCTGCCATCGACACCCCGTACCCCCAGCACGCGAAGAACCACCTCGGCTTCGAGGCCAAGCACATGCCGCCGGTCTACGCGCCCGAGGTCGTGGCCAAAGCCATCCTGCATTGCGCGGAGAAGCCTGAGCGGAATGTCCTGGTAGGCGGCAGCGGCAAGGTGTTCTCGACCAGCGAGAAGTTCGCGCCGCGGCTGTTCGACCGGATGAAGGAGGCCACCAGCTTCCACGGTCAGCTCACCGACCGTCCGGCGCGGAGTGGGGACACGCTCTTTCATCCTCGACCCGACGATGGCCGGGTCCGGGGCGGCCATCCAGGGCACGTGATGAAGACCAGCGCCTACACCGAGGCCAGGCTTCATCGAGGCAGGGCCCTCCTCGGACTGGCAGTCCTTGGCGCGGGGCTGTTCGTCGCGAAGCGCGCTCGACATTAGTCCCACCTGGGCCTCCGGGGGCCCGGGTTGCCATATTGCCGTGCAGGACCTCTTTCCGGCCATTGCATGAATGAGCGCCAGCGGGATCTTGCCCAGGGGCTGAGCGGCCGCTACCTCATCGAGCGCGAGCTCGGACGAGGCGGCATGGCGACCGTTTGGCTGGCCCGCGATCTCCGCTACGACCGCATGGTCGCGCTCAAGGTGCTCCACTCCGACCTGGCGGCCTCGCTTGGCGGCCAGCGCTTCCTGCGCGAGATCATGCTGGCCGCGCGGCTTCAGCACCCCCACGTGGTTCCGGTGTACGACTCGGGCGAAATCCCGTCCAGCGCCGTCGCCGAGCCGCCGATTCTGTGGTTCACGATGCCATGGATCGACGGCGAATCGCTGCGCGACCGCCTGCGCCGCGAGGGACGGATCTCACCCGCCGAAGCTGTGCGGATCGCTCGCGAAGTCG
>Ga0075331_1000358_pt1 | contig 10078 bp, 9 predicted proteins | sample MayberrySE_TuleA_FD_120090 | JGI IMG/M metagenome (GOLD analysis project Ga0075331, IMG submission 120090) | Natural and restored wetland microbial communities from the San Francisco Bay, California, USA, that impact long-term carbon... | ecosystem: Environmental > Terrestrial > Soil > Wetlands ... | reverse complement strand
GCCGCCGCGACGACGTCGTGGTGGCGACCAAGTTCGGCATGGACATGGAGGGCCGCACCGGGCCCGCGTGGGAGGCGCGCTCCTCACGTCGCTACGTCCGGCGCGCGGTCGAGGCCAGCCTGCGTCGCCTGGGCACCGACCACATCGACCTGTACCAGATCCACCAGCTCGACCTCGTCACGCCGATGAGCGAGGTGGTCGGGGCGATGAACGAGCTCGTCGACGAGGGCAAGGTGCGCTACCTCGGCTGCTCGAACTTCGCCGCCTGGGAGGTCGCCGACGCCCACTGGACGGCGCGCGACGCCGGGCTGCGGCCCTTCGTGAGCGCGCAGAACGAGTACTCGCTCTACAACCGGGTCGCCGAGCAGGAGCTCGTGCCCGCCTGCCGGCGGTTCGGCCTCGGCCTGCTGCCGTACTTCCCGCTCGCCTACGGCCTGCTCACCGGCAAGTACCGACGGGGCGGAGCCGCCCCCGAGGGCAGCCGGCTGAGCAAGGAGAACCAGGCGCACCGGCTCCGCAACGCCGACTTCGACCGGGTGGAGGCACTCGAGGCGTACGCCGCCGAGCGCGGTCTGGACATCCTCACGGTGGCCCTCGGCGGGCTCGCCGCCCAGCCCGCGGTCGGCAGCGTGATCGCCGGCGCGACCCGCCCCGAGCAGGTCGCCTCGAACGTCGAGGCCGGCCTGTGGGAGCCCTCGGCCGCCGACCTGGAGGCCCTGCGCGAGGTCAACCGGCTGCCCGCGCCGGGCATGACCCACGCCTCGTACTCGCTCCGCTGAGCCTTTCTTGCGCAAACCGGTCACACGGGTCGGCGGTCGGCGACATGATGCAGACGGCGACCGCCCGCGGCTCCTGCTTGCCGACCGCGGTCGCACGACCACGCCGCACGACCGCTCTGGAGGGGACGGCCGTACGGCGCCGGGGTGGTCCGGCCCGGTCCGGACCACCCCGCCCCCCTCACGGGCGAGCCAGACCACTCCGACCCCGAGGTTTCGCCGCCATGCCCCCGGGGTATCCGACTCGCCGAGTTTCGGGGGTTGGGAGGACACGGACCGGCCGGGCGACCCTGCGGGCCGGACGTGACATGAGAGAGCGAGACCGGCCATGACGCAGGCGACAGCCGAGGAGAACCCCTCGACCGTCGGAGGCGACGATCTCGGTGACGGCGCCATCGGTTCCGTCACCGCCAGGACCATCGACTGCTCCGCCGCGGAGACCACCGGTGAGCGACGCGGCGCGATCAGCACCCGGCTGCTGACCCAGGCCGCCGCCGAGACCGACCCCGTCGAGCGCAAACGCCTGCAGGACGAGGTCGTCGTCATGCACATGGGCCTGGCCCGCGCCATCGCCGCCCGCTACCGCGGCCGCGGCATCGCCGACGAGGACCTCGTGCAGGCCGCGAGCATGGCCCTGATCAAGGCCGCCCGGAACTTCGACCCCGACAACGGCGCCGAGTTCCTCTCCTACGCCGTGGTCACCATGAAGGGCGAGGTCAAGCGCCAGTTCCGGGACTTCGGCTGGATGGTGCGCCCGCCGCGGCCGATCCAGAAGATGCAGGCCGACGTCAGCCGCGCCGAGAGCGAGCTGACCCAGACCCTGGGCCGGTCGCCGCGCGTCCCGGAGGTCGCCGACCACCTCGGCGTCTCCGAGGACGAGGTGCTCGAGGCACTGGCCGCCGACGGCTGCTACACACCCACCTCGCTGGACACCCCCGTCGGCGAGCAGGGCGACGCCGTCCTCGGCGACACCCTCATGACCGAGGACCCGGCGATGGACGAGGCCGAGGCGCGGGTCATGCTCCTGCCGGCCGTGCGCGCGCTCCCCGAGCGTGACCGCCGCGTGCTGTACCTGCGCTTCTTCAAGCAGCAGACCCAGTCACAGATCGCCGAGCAGATCGGCGTGACCCAGATGCAGGTGTCGCGCATCCTCTCGCGCGTGCTCGCCCAGCTGCGGGACGAGCTGCAGTAGACCGTCGCAGGGGTCGTGCGGGCGAGCACCGCGGTGGCCGCGGGCTCACCCGCACGACTGGCGCTCAGGGCGCGACACGTGGGCCGATGAGCTCGTAGACAGCGCCGTCAGGACCGCGATAGTGCGCCCAGGCCCGGTCGGCGTCCCGCTGCGTCTCCCACAGGAACTCGACGCCCGACGACTCCATCCGGGCCCGGGTCGCGTCGACGTCGTCGACGACCAGCCCGACGCACGGCCGCTCGCCGAACGCCGTGTGGTCGGTGTCCTCCGGCCCGTAGACGTGCAGCTCGGTACCGTCACCGAGGCGGAACCAGGCCAGGCGGCCCGGCTCCTCACGGAACGGCGCCAGGCCGAGCGTGTCCCGGTAGAGCGACACCGCGGCCTCGAACCGCGCGAGGTCCTCGATCCGCACGCCCAGGAACCCGAGACCGTGCACGGCATCGTCCGCCATGAGCACATCGTAGGAGGCGCTCCCGGTCAGCGACCCCGCACGACGTAGCTGCGGAGCTTGTCGCGACGAATCTGCGCGTCCGACCACGGGAAGCGCACCCACCGCTCCTTGCTGAACAGCCGGGTCTGGTCCGCCGCCGTCCGCCTGGTCGGGTCCATCGACTGGCCGTAGGTCAGGATCGTGTGCGCCGCGAGCCCGCGGTCCTTGAACGCGATCGCCTGGATGTGCGACGAGCCGTAGCTCACCGGGTACAGCCGCTTCTCGTTGGCAGCGGGGAGCCGGCTCGCGACCGCGTTCGCGTTGCCGGCGAAGCCCTCACCGCCGCCGATGGGGATCGCCGGGGCACCCTCGTCGCCGGCAACCTGCAGCCGGCCCCACGGGGTCGCCGGCGCGATCCCGCGCTCCTCGAGGAACGCCAGCGCGTCACTCATCGCCTGCACCACCTCGGGGTTGCCCTCGTTCAGGTCGCGCGGCGTCCCCACCGGGTCGGTGGGGTCGAAGGGCACCTGCCACAGCGGGGTGCTCACCGCCTGGGCGCGCCTCCAGAACTCCTGGAAGATGTGCGTCCCTACGCTGTCGATGTCGGAGCGGCCGTCCCACGTCGCGAGGACCTCGCAGGGCTCGCCCCCGCCGGCGGACTCGCAGACGGTGACGAGGTCGCCGTTCTCGTTGGCGAGCTCGGCGCCGAACACCCGGTTCTCGTGCTCGAAGAGCTTGAGCGTCCGGTGGCTGACCTTGCGGCCCTTCGCCAGCTCGTCGGTCCCGGCGACCCGGTCCGTCACGTAGCGGTAGACCATCCGTTGGCGCAGGGACCGCTCGCACTGCTCGCAGCCGATGATCTTCGCGAAGCCCTCGAGCCGCTCGTCGGGGTTGGGCAGCCAGTAGCTGTCGTTGGCGTTGATCACCCAGTCCTTGCGGAACGTGTTCGGCAGGTTCTCCGGCCCGAACACGCCGGGCCGGGTGGCATCGTCGTCGGTCCCCCACGCGCAGTCGCCGTCGGCGCGGTTGCCGTCGAGACCCGGGAGGCCGGCGACCTCGTCGAGGACGTTGCCGACCGGCGTCTTGCACGCCTGCGCCATCGCGTCGGGCACGTTCGGGACCACCGAGTGGTCGGCGTAGAGGACCTCACCGGAGCGGTCGGCCGCCGTCGTGTTCACCCACGGCATGCCGGCGCCCTTGTCCTGCTTGCGGAGCAGGTCCCGGACGTTGCGAGCCTTCGCCATCAGGTGGAAGGTGTCGACGGTGCGCAGGTGCTCGGAGTTCGCGTCGCGAAGCGCCCAGAAGCTGGTCGGGAGCCAGGGCATCAGGACGTCGGCGGCGTCGAGCACGTAGCCCTCGTCGGTGCGCCACACGTCCTCGGTGACGGTCTCGACCTTGCCGCCGTCACGACGGACCTCGATCTCGACGGTGCGGCGCTCCGGCTGCTTCACCTCGCCCGAGGAGGTCACGTAGCGCGTCGTCCCGGGCACCGTCCTGTACTCGTACGGCGTGAAGCGGTATGCGGTCGACACCGTGTGGCTCCACGCCACGTCCTTGTTCCACCCGATGTTCACCACCGGGGAGCCGATCAGGCCGGCGCCGGCGACGTCGTACCTGCCGGGGATCGTGAGGTGGAACTGGCTGAACCGGTAGCGCCCACGCCACGGGAAGTGCGGGTTGCCGAGGACCATGCCGCGCCCGGTCGTGGTGACGTCCCTGCCGACCGCGGTGGCATTGGAGCCGAACGGGTGGTCGGGGTCCTTGCCGAGCCGGGTGAGGAGGGTACGGCGGTCGGGGAGCTCGTTCGGCGGGGTGGCGAAACCGGCGGCCGCTCCGGACGCGCCCTCGAGGTCCGACGGAGGGGCGGCGTCGGCGATCTGGGGCACGAACACCCCGCTCGAAGCGAGCAGGTTCGCGGCGTAGACGGCGTACCAGATGTCCTTGGCGGTGGCGTTCGGCTTCACCCAGGCGGCGCCGCGACAGGCCGGGTCGGTGATGTTGCGCGAGCCCCCGATGTCGCGCAGGTACGCGTTCACACCGGCCGCATAGCCCGTCACCAGCTTGCGGGCCTGCGCGCCCGGACCGCGCTTCGGGTCGGCGAGCAGCTTCTCGACGACCCGCCGGTTGCGGATGTCGGTGAACAGGGTGTCGGTCTGCAGGTTGGTGGCGTCGAGGGTCACGTGGTCGACGTACCGCTGGTCCGGACCCAGGTACCGGGAGCGCTGACCGCGCGCGGTGAGGACGGTGTCGGCGAGGTTGCAGATGCTCGTCTCGGCGGTGGCGTAGCCGTTTCCGAAGCCCAGCGAGGCCCAGGTGCGCGCGGTGATGTGCGGGATGCCGTGCTTGGTGCGCACGATGCGGGCCCGGTAGCCGTCCGACACCCGCAGGGCCCGGTCGGCAGCGGCTGTGTCGACGCCTGCGGCGCCGGTCCCCACCCCCTGGAGGACGAGCAGGCCGGGGACGAGGGCCAGGGCCGCGAGGGCGGCGGTGGTACGGCGGTGGGCGCGTCGACGCATGCGCGTTCCTTCCAGCTGGGGACGCCCTGCTCAACGCGCGGAACTAGAACGGGTTACGGCACCGGGTTTCGCGCCGTGCCCCAGGGGTACCGCCAAGACCTACGGAGGAGGAGAACCCATGAACTCGTCGACCTGGCTGTGGATCCTGCTGGCGGTCGTGCTGCTTGTCGTGCTGGCGGCCGTCGTGATGGCGGGCCGGAAGAAGAAGCTGGAACGCGACCGGAACCGTGCGCACGAGCTGCGCGAGGAGGCCGCCGCCCACGCCACCGACCTGCAGAAGAGCGAGGCCCACGCCCGCGAGGTCGAGGCGGACGCCGCCCGGGCTCGCGCCGATGCGGACCGCAGGGCGGCCGAGGCCGAGCGTCTGGAGGCGGAGGCACGCGACCATGCGGGCACCGCCTCCGCGGTCCGCGCCGAGCACGACGCCCGTCTCCGCGAGGCCGACAAGCTGGACCCGGACGTGGACCACAAGAGTGCGCACGCCGAGGTCGGCGACCACGGCCCGACCCCGGACGGCAGCCGCGACGCCGGCCACGACGCGACCGCCCGGGACACCGCCGCGCGCGACACCGGCACGCAACCGGCCACCACGCACGACGCCGGCGCGCAGACCGCGCAGATCCCCGGGCAGACCACCCGGGTCGAGGAGCACCCCACCACCGGCGAGCACGGTGACCATGGCGACCCCGATGACGACACCGGTCGTCACCGCGCCTGACCCGAGCTGAGTACGCGTGCTCTGGTGGGGCGGCGCAGGCTGCCCCACCCTGGAGCCATGAGCACGCCGACCCTGGGCCGCGACCTGCGGCGACCCGCTCTCACGGGCTTCGCCGTGGGCTTCGCGATGGCGTTCGTCGCGACCTTCCTGGCCCTGCTTCTCCCCCTGTTCGAGTCCCTGCACCCGGTGCTCGTCCCGGGAGCCGTGCTGCTCTCGCCGCTCTCGGACCGGATGGCGGACTGGAACGGGCTGCTGAACATGACCCTCGGCGGCATCGCCAACGGCGCCGTCTACGCCGCCGTGGTCGTCGGGGTCACGGTCACCCTGAACGCCGTACGACGTCGCGGCTAGGGCGCCGCGTTGTCAGAGGTAGAGGCCGGTCTGGGAGTCGCCGAGCCGCTCGGCCGCGGCCGCGTGGATGTCGCGCTCGCGCATCAGGACGTAGGTCTCGGCGTTGACCTCGACCTCGGCCTTGTCCTCGGGGTCGTAGAGGACCCGGTCCCCCACCTCGACGGTGCGCACGTGCGGGCCGATCGCCACCACGCGAGCCCACCCGAGCCGGCGACCGCCCATGGCCGCGGTCGCGGGGATCACGATGCCGCCGGTGGAGCGGCGCTCGCCCTCCTGGTCGACCGAGACGAGCACCCGGTCGTGCAGCATCCGGATCGGCGTCTTCTCGCTCATCTCACGATCGTGCGCAACGCCACCATGACCGCGACGACACCGGCCACGACGCCGGCGGTCTTGAGGATGTGGTCGGTGCGCGGGCTGCCGTCGGGGGCGACGTAGTAGGCCTTCACCGCGTTCACCTCGCGACGGGCGATCGTCTTCGGGCTGGAGCGGTAGACGAGCTGGTCGATGGTGTCGGCGAGCCGCTCACGCGTCGCCTCGATCTCGCGCTCGAGGGAGTCGAGGCTCTGGTCGGCCTTGCCCACTGCATCATCTCCTGTGCTCAGCGGTCGACCGGGCGACGTGGGTCGTGCGCCGGTGGGTCGGGGCACAGGTTACCCGTCGCGGCACGGTCACATGCCCGACGGGGAGGGTCAGGTCACGCCTCGGTCCTGTCGTCGGCCGCTTCCGGACGTCGCTGTGGCGGGGGTGCGGCGGACCGCGTCCGCTCGGCAGCCTCTCCGGCCTTCTTCTCGGCCGTGGCGACCTTGTGGGCGTGGACGGCCTCGCTCGCCAGGTAGCGGTTCAGGCCGGCCCACAGCTGGGCACGCCGGGCGCTGCGGAGCGCCCGCGGCACCTGCTCGACGGCCTCGGCGCGCGCGCGCTGGTTCTCGAGATCGTTCATCACGGCCTCCTGGTGCTGATGCCTCCACCGTCTCCCTGCCCGCGGCGCCGCACCAGGGTCCTCGGTCCCGAGCTGGGTCCGGCGCTCAGCGGGTCCGGGTGAAGGTGCGCGTGAACAAGACCTCGCCCCGGTAGTCGCGGCCCTCGGCGGTGACCGTCACCGCCTCGCCGTCGTCGCGCACCTCGACCAGACCGAACTGGCCGCCCCCGCCGATCACGGGCCCGGAGTACGGTCCGCCCTTGACGCTGGGCTTCCGGTCGAGCGCTGCGGCGTGCAGGAGCGGGAACGCCGCCGTGCCGGCCGTCGAGTAGTCCGTGTGCGTGCCGTCGTCCCACGCGAGCATGTGCGCGTCCCCGCTCACCATGAACAGGTTGTCGACCTCGAGCTCGGCGATCATGTCGGCGATCTCGCGTCGCTCCGCGGCGCAGCCCTGCCAGGTGTCGGACGTGGCATCCTCCCGGCCGACCCACGGGTCCGCGTTGGCCCACACCACGAGGCCGTAGTCATCCGCGTTGCGCAGCTCGTCGTGGAGCCACTGCTGCTGCTGCGCACCGAGCATCCCGCGCGGCTGCGTGGTGACCGGGTCCCGCTGCGAGCGGTTGTCGGTCAGCACGAACCGCACGTCGCCGATCGTGAACGCCTGGAAGATCGGTGCCTGCGGACCTTTCCGCAACGGATAGTGCGGGACGTACTGCCGGAACACGGCCATCGCCGCGGGCTTGCCGGTCGCGGAGCCGTCGGCGTCGTTGCCGCCGTAGTCGTGATCACCCCAGATGTAGGCGAACGGCGCGTCGGCGTAGAGCGTCTCCTGCGCCGGCGCGGCCAGGTTCGCCTCGTACTGGAGCCGGTAGAGGTCGGGGTTGTTCCGCTCGACGTCGCCGTAGAAGAAGTCGCCGACGTTGAGGAAGAGCAGCGGCCTGGTCCGGCGGATGGCGTCGAAGACCATCCCGTTCGACCCGGTGCGGGCATCGGCGCCGACGACGAACCTGAACGACGCGGGTCCCTCCGGGAAGGTCCGGAACCGGCCCAGGCGGTCGGTCTCGACGACCCCGTCGACCTCGATCGCGTACCGGTAGGCGGTGTCCGGGCGCAGCCCGTCAACGGAGAGCGCCACGACCTGCTCGTCGTCCGCGGACGACGGCACGGCCGCGGACCGCACCGCGTCGGTGAGGTCGGGCCCTCGGCCCACGACCAGGCGTACGGCGTCCGCCGGATCCGCGGTGCGCGCCCGCACCGACACCGAGGTCGGGGTCACCGCACCGGACCACATCCACTCCACCACGTCGTCCGCGAGCGCGGGCGTCGCCGAGGTCGGGTGCGTCGGGCCCCAGTAGTACGTGTAGTTGGTGGCCGCGAAGTAGACCGTCACCCCGAGCACCAGCGCGGTGGTGGTGGCCACCGCGGCCACGGCCTTCAGCGACGCGACGCGGTGCCACTGCACCCACAGCAGCAGGGCCGGCACGAACGCCACCGCCGCGACCATGAGCGCCGTGGTCGGGTAGTAGTGCGCCGAAGCTGCGAACCCGAGGAGGGTGGCCGCGAAGGCCACGGTCACGGCCCCCACCACGTGCCAGCGCGCCGCCACGAGCACCCCGACCAGCAGGAGGGCCAGCAGGCTCAGGTTGAGCGGCACCTCCAGGCCCGTGCCGACGACGCCGGACTCGGGGAGCCGGGGCACGCCCCGGGTCCAGAACAGGTAGCCGAACACGACCACCAGCCCCAGCGTCCAGGCCAGGGCCAGCCGGTAGAGCGGGTGGGAGGCGCCGCCGTGAGCGGGCGGCGGGGTGGCCTTTTCGGGCCGCGGCTCGACCACCTGCCACGGGCAGTCCCGGCACCGGGCGTGCAGCGCCGGGGTCTCCACGGCCACGCGGACGACCGTGCCGAGGAAGGCACCCACGATCAGCGCGCCGAGCACGTCGAGCGGCCAGCGCTCCGCCGCGTGCACCTCCTGGAGGCCGGACAGCAGCACCAGTCCCCACAGCCCCGCGGTCAGCAGCATCCAGGCGCGCGCGGCGGCGCCGGGCCGCAGCCACAGCGGGTAGGTCGTGAGCACGAGCGCCAGCACCAGCAGCACCGGAGACGGGTAGCTGTCCTCGCCGCCGAGCGCCGAGTCGTAGGGGCGGGGCCGGGAGGCCAGGAGCTGCAGCAGCAGGCCGAGCCCGACCGCGGCCACGACGGCCGCGCCCGACCCTGCGAGCGCGACCAGGCACCGCCGGGCGAGGAGCACGGGCAGCGCGAGGACCAGCACCACCGGGATCGAGCGGACGTCGGCGAGGACGTCCCAGGGGAGGCCGACGTCCAGCTCGCGGGCCCACCGGTAGAGCACCTCGTCGACCGGCGGCGACGCCACCGCGGCCAGCACGGTCACGACGACCCCGAGCACGAGCAGGACGCCGAGCACGAAGACGTGCCGCCGCCGTCGCTGGTCGAGTGACCCCATCGTCCCGCCCTTCGATCCCACCCTCCCGCCGCCGGCGCCGGAGCGGAACGGGCCGTCGGTCCCTCCTCCGGGGACGTTCGCACCTCTGGTGACCAACGACCCTGGGGACGGAAGCACGCCGCGACGGACACTGGTCTCGACCAGGGTCCGGGAGGTGAGCCGTGGACGTCGTGGCGGCGCCCCGCACGGCGTTCGTGTGCGCCCTTGGCGACCCCCGTGCCACCGACCCCGTCGTCGTCGGCTCGAAGGCGGCGAGCCTGGCCAGGTGCGCACACCGAAGGCTCCCCGTCGTCCCCGGCTTCGCCCTCACCACGGCGGCGCACCGGGCCGTGCAGGACGCGGGCGGCCACCTCACCGCGGAGGTGCTGGGCGCGCTGTTACCGGCCTGGCAGACCCTCAGCCACGACGGTGCCCTCCCTGTCGTGGTCCGGTCCTCCTCCACCGTCGAGGACGTCGAGGCCTCCTCGATGGCCGGCCGGTTCCGGTCGGTGCTCGACGTCCACGACCGGGACGCGCTCGAGGCCGCGGTGCTCGCCGTGCTGCGCTCGGCCGACGAGGTGGCCGGCGCGGAGGCGCCGGGGCCGATGGGCGTCCTGGTGCAACGGCACGTCGACCCGGCGCGCGGCGGCGTGATGTTCGGCGTCGACCCGGTCACCGGCGATGCCCGGCACGTCGTGGTCGAGGCGGTCGCCGGCGGTCCCGAGAAGCTCGT
>Ga0075331_1000355_pt1 | contig 10093 bp, 3 predicted proteins | sample MayberrySE_TuleA_FD_120090 | JGI IMG/M metagenome (GOLD analysis project Ga0075331, IMG submission 120090) | Natural and restored wetland microbial communities from the San Francisco Bay, California, USA, that impact long-term carbon... | ecosystem: Environmental > Terrestrial > Soil > Wetlands ... | reverse complement strand
CGTCGACGCCATCCGCGCCGCCGGCGCAGAGGTCGAGGTGCTCGACCAGCGCCCCGACGCCCCGGACATGGTCTACGCGATGAACCTCGGGCTCGTCGTGAACGCCCCCGAGCGTGAGCGCGTAATGCTCTCGCACATGCGGTACGCCGAGCGGCGGATGGAGACGCTGACCGCGGCTCCCTGGTTCGAGCAGGCAGGCTTCGCCACGTCGTACGTCGGTCGCGACGGCGTCGGCGCGCACTTCGAGGCCGGTGACGCGTTCGCCTGGCGCGACTCGCTCGTCGTGGGCTACGGCCCCCGCACCGAGCACCTCGGGCTCAAGCACCTCGCCGTCGGGCTCGACGTCCGGGTCCGCGGCCTGAGGATCGCCCACCCGGGGATGTACCACCTCGACCTGGCGTTCTGCCCGCTCGACGAGACCCGGGCGATGGTCTGCCCCTCGGCCTTCGACGAGGAGTCCGCGGCTGCGGCCCTGGAGATGGTGCCCGAGCCGCTCGTGCTCACCGAGGAGGAGGCGCTCACCTTCTGCGCGAACTCCATCGTGGTCGGCAGGACGATCCTCATGCCGACCTGTCCGGACCGGGTGCGCGCCCAGCTCGAGGAGTGGGGCTTCGAGATCGTGCTCGTGGACGTCACCGAGTTCCACAAGGGCGGCGGCTCGATCCGCTGCATGACCAACCCGCTCGACGTCGTCGTCGGCCGCGACCTCCCCGAGGTCCGTGGCGGAGCAGTCGTCCTGCCCTGAGGTCCGAGCCCGCCGGCCCGCGTCGCGTGTCCGGTCCCGGCGGGGCTGCTGCCCCGCCGGGACCGGCACGGTGGTCCCCCCACCTCCGGTCCAGGTGGCCGAGACGAGTTCGGATGCCCCCAAGCAGGTTGCCGGCTCGATACCGCCCTGGTCCTCCGCGGCCGGTCCAAGACCCCCCGGGATCCGAGCCGCTCGGGTCCATCTTCACCCCGTTCGCAACCGAATGCGAAGGTGAAGACAAGGATTCGCGGCGGAAGTCGTCGTGAATGACGTGGTCGCGCCCCAGGGTCGTGACCCAGGAGGACTACTGGGGTAGGCCCCTTCGTGGGAGTCCGGAACCGCCCGGACAGCGCCCGCGGACGTCCTGGTCTAGACAACCGGGTGGTCAGGTGACCAGGGGGGGCTCGACCTGGACGTGCGCTCTCCGGGCGGTCTGCGCGAGCACGATCCCGGCGATGACCGCGGTGCCCCCGACCACGGCGACCGCGTCGAGGCGCTCGCCGAACCAGACCCAGCCCAGAGCGCTCACACCCACCGGCTCGAGCATCGCCACCATCGTGACCGTGGTGGCGCTCAGGTGGCGCAGCGCGAAGAGCTCGACCGCGAACGGGACGACCGTCCCGAGGACGACGATCCAGGCGAGCAGCAGCCAGACCGGCGCCACGTGCTCCGCCAGGGCTCCGAGCAGCGAGACCTCCTCGGTGAGCAGCGAGGTGTCGAACGCCGTGATCGGCGACACGAGGTTGAGCGCGACCGAGGCGACGAGGAAGGACCACACGATCACCCGGAGCGGGTCGAGGTTCCCGACCCCGTGCTCGCCGATCAGGAAGTACGCCGCGAAGCACACCGCCGCGCCCAGTCCCGCGGCGATGCCGACCGGGTCGAAGACGGCGCCCTTCCAGATGCCGGTGGCCGCCGCGAGCCCGGCCATCGCGAGGCCGAGGCCGACCCACATCCGCGGGCGGACCGCCTCCTTCTGCACCACCCGGGCCCACACGGCGACGAGGATGGGCGCCTGGTACTCCAGCAGCAGCGCCATCCCCACCGGGAGCCGGTCGATCGCGACGAAGTAGGTCCACTGGAGGGCGGCCACGCCCACGAGGCCGTGGGCGACGACGAGCCAGCGCATCCGGCCTGTTGGTGGGCGCAGGGCGCTGCGACGGAAGAGGGCGGCGACGGCGAGCAGCACGACGAAGGTTCCGGTGACCCGGATCGTGGTGAGCGTGACCGGGTCCACGCCGGCGCGCAGGGCGACCCTTGACACCCCTGCGTTGACGATGAACAGCGTCGCCCCGAGGACGACCAGCGCGAGGCCGAGGGGTGGGTTGCGGGTTGGCACCGGACGAGTGTAAGGGGTGAAATGCCACCTTGCCCCTGTCGCATCGCCGGTCGGGCCGCGGTTAGGCTGAGCGCCATGACGCACTCCGACCAGGGCCCCAAGATCCGACCGGCCGTCGCCGACATCCCGGCCTACGTCCCCGGGAAGCCGCCCGTGGCGCGCGAGGGTGTCCGGACCTACAAGCTCTCGTCCAACGAGAACCCCTACCCGCCCCTCCCGGGCGTCGTGGAGGCGGTGTCGGGGGCCGTCGAGGTGATGAACCGCTACCCGGACATGGGCTGCACCGGCCTGTACTCCGCGCTGAGCGACCGGCTCGGCGTGCCGACCGACCACCTCGCCGCGGGGACCGGTTCGGTGGCGGTGCTCTACCACCTGCTCCAGGCGTTCTGCGAGTCCGGCGACGAGGTGGTGTACGCCTGGCGGTCCTTCGAGGCCTACCCGATCGCGGTCGCGGTCACCGGGGCCACCCCGGTCCAGGTGCCTCTCGGCCCCGGTGCACGGCACGACCTGCACGCCATGCTCGCTGCGATCACCGACCGGACGAAGGTCGTCATCGTGTGCACGCCGAACAACCCCACGGGCCCGGCCGTCTCCCACGCGGAGCTCGAGGCGTTCATCGAGAGGGTCCCACCGCACGTGGTCGTCGTCGTAGACGAGGCCTACCGGGAGTTCGTGCGCGGCGAGGACCCGGTCGACGGCCTGCGGCTCTACGAGGGCCGGAAGAACGTGGTCGTGATGCGAACCTTCGCCAAGGCCTACGGGCTCGCGGGCTTCCGCGTGGGGTACGTCCTGGCACCTCGGGAGATCGCCTCCGCCGTACGTGCCTGTGCGCTGCCGTTCGGTGTCTCCTCCGTCGCGCAGGCCGCGGCGGTCGCGTCGCTGGAGGCCGAGAAGGAGCTTCTGGCCAGGGTGGACGCGATCGTCGGGGAGCGTGAGCGCGTGGTGGCCGAGCTGCGGGTGCAGGGATGGGACGTTCCCGACGCGCAGGGCAACTTCGTGTGGCTTTCGCTCGGGGACCGGACGGCCGAGTTCGCCGCCGTCGCCGAAGAGGCCGGGATCATGGTGCGCCCCTTCCCCGGTGAAGGAGTACGTGTGACCATCGGCGAGCCCGCCGCGAACGACGTGTTCCTCTCGATCGCCGCGAAGACTGTCGACGCAGGGTAGTGCTTTCGGGTCACGCCGCTGACCCGTTGTGCGGACCGGGGGACGCGTTACCGGACCCCTTCGGTCCGTTTTTGTCCTGCAGAAGCCGGATTTTGCTGGCGCATGGGCCCCAGAGGGGACAAGATGGTCTTGCGACCCCGGCCAGGGTGGGGACTTTCGGCCGGATCGCAGCGAAGGAAAAGGGGACCGAAGCCGCATCCGGCAACCGCTGGAAGCGACTCAACCAACTTCGTTTGGATTGCCACCTTGGGGGACTCGGTGGGGGGAAACTACATCTCGGCGGCGTCGGCGCTCTTGAGCGCGGACGCCGATCTGTGCTTCACCTGCGGCTCCGCGACAGGTGGCTGACCAGACGGATTCCGTGGGGGGATCATGGCCGGCCAGCTCGACAGAAGTCTCGGAACAGGTGCACCACGATGGGGGCGGTGGGGCCTTCTTCGGATGGTGCTGGCTCTCGCTCTCGGCCTGCTCACCGTGCCGCTGCTCGTCTCGAACGCCTACGCAGGCGTGCCGGGCGTGTGCGACACGAACCAGGACACCGGCAAGGTCGACGCGTTCTTGCAGAACACCAGGGCCGACGGCTCCGGAGAGTGGGCCAACGGCAACATGAACGACGCCCGCGCGGAGCTGGTCGAGGGCGACGTGGTGCCTCAGCGGGTGGACATGTCGCGCCTGGAGCCCGGTGAGAACGAGCTCGAGTTCACCTACGACGTCTGGGTGACCGACAACAACGTCAAGAAGTGGGCCTTCGACTACATCACGAGCTATCGGATGACCGACGGTGCCACGATCACCAGGTGGTTCGTCGAGAACGCAGAGGGTCCCAGGGCCACGGTCCGCGTCACCTTCGACGTGCCGGACAACAACCCCACCGGCACCGAGAAGGCCTCGCTCTACTACGACCTGCACATCGCCTCTGAGCTCGACCACGGCGCCGGCACCGGTGCCGGCAGCATCCCGGGCGCGCAGTACCACGGTGGGCTCGTCGAGCTGAACTGCAAGTCGAGCGGCGCGAACGCCAACCAGATCATGGCCAACGCGATCGACGTGGGCTTCCTGACCGTCGTCAAGGAGGCGACCCCGGCCGACGGGACCGACTTCGACTTCGCGATCACGCCCGGCGGGGACGCCTCGACGTTCTCGCTCGACGTCGACGGCGACGCCACTCTTCCCGACAGGCTCACCTACCGGGTGGCTCCGGGCACCTACACGGTCGAGGAGCTCGACCTCCCCGCGGGCTGGAACCTGACCGGGATCGCCTGCAGCAAGTCGCCCACGGCCTCGACCGCCACCTCGCGCACGGTCACCCTCGCCGACGACGAGGGGGTCACCTGTACCTTCACCAACCGCAAGACCGCCTACAAGGACCTGACCGTCACCGGCGACGCGACCCCGTCGTACGTCCGTGACTACGACTGGACCGTGGACAAGGCCGTCGACGGCGCCACGACCAGGAAGATCGCCGAGGGCGAGAGCGCCACCGTGGACTACCGCGTCGAGGTGACGCCGTCGGCGCCGAAGGACTCCGACTTCGAGGTGACGGGCGAGGTCGGCATCGGGAACCCCAACGACGTCGCCATCACCGGTGTCACGGTCCGCGCGTCCGCCTCCGGGTCGGCGTGCACCCTGTACGACGGCGGTGCGGAGGTCTCGGGACCGGTCACGATCCCGGCCGGTGGGACGACCCTCACCTACACGTGCGCGCTGGGCGCAGGGGTCGGCTCCACCACGGCCGGCACGGTCACCGCGAACCTGTCGTGGCCGAAGGAGGCCAACTACGGCACGAGCGGCGCTGCCACGGGGTCGGCGGCCTTCGACTTCGCCACCGTGACGCCGACGGTCACCGACGACTCCGTCACGCTGACCGACAGCCACTACGACTTCTCGAACCACACCGTCGGCAACGTCGTCCGGGCGTCGGAGGGCAGGCGGACCTTCACCTACCCGCTGACGTGGCCCGGCGAGGCAGGTACCTGCACCGGCTACCCGAACACCGCGACCATCACCGAGACCGACGGCGACAGCCAGTCCGACGGCGCCCGGGTCGAGGTGTGCGAGGGCAAGGACCTGCGGGTGGCGAAGACCGTGGTGCACAGCTACCACCGCACCTACGACTGGCTGCTGAGCAAGGTGGTCGTCGGTGAGTCCACCAAGGAGGCCGGTCCCGACGGTACTGCGACCTTCGACTACGAGGTCACCGCGACCGGCGGCAAGGCGACGGACTCGAGGTGGGCGATGTCGGGCGCGATCAAGGTCGAGAACCCCAACTCCTGGCCGGTGACGCTCACCGCGGTCACCGACCGGGTCGACGTCGGAGGCGGGGCCTCGTGCGTCGTGACCGAGGGTGCCGACCTGGTCGTCGCGGCCAACGGCGAGCGCACGTTCGACTACAGCTGCTCCTTCACCACCCGACCGTCGTACGACGGCACCAACACCGCGACGGTGACCTGGGACGGGACGCGGCACGTCTCGCCGACTACCTCCGCGAGTGGCACGGCCGCGGTCGAGGCCGAGAAGTGGGAGCGGGCCGAGCAAGACAAGACGATCACGGTCGTCGACGACAAGACCGACCCGGCCAACCCGGTGACGCTGGGCACGGCGACCTGGGCGGGCGAGGGGGTCTCGAAGGTCTTCACCTACACCGGTCCGGCCCTCGCCGGGACCCGGGGCGACTGCGTCGACCACACGAACACCGCCTGGATCGACGAGCTGCCGACGGTCAGGGCGTCGGCGAAGGCGACGGTCTGCGCCCCGGCGGACATCACCGTCGCCAAGGACGTGGACGCGACGTACGACACGACCTACTCCTGGGACATCACGAAGGTCGTGGACTCCTCGCGGGCCGAGGTGGAGCCGGGAGCCACGGCGAGGTTCGACTACACGGTGGTGGCCGAGCCGGCCGGTTCGCAGGACTCGAACTGGGAGATGTCCGGCACCATCACGGTGACGAACCCCAACACCTACAAGGCCGTGACCGTCAGGCTCACCGACGAGTACGACGGCGGCGGGACCTGCAGTCCGGAGCTCGCGACCGTCGAGGTGCCCGCCGAGAGCAACACCCTCGTGCGCTACTCCTGCGACTTCGGGACCAGCCGGCCCGAGTACTCCGGGACCAACAAGGTGACCGCGACGTGGGAGGGCAAGAGCACCGAGGCGACGGCGGAGGTGGACTTCCGCCAGGTCGGCAAGGTCGACTACGAGGTCGACGTTCTCGACGACCTGACCGACCCCGACGGCACCCCAGAACGCCTGGGTACGGCGGTGTGGGACGCCCCGCTCGGTGAGCGCACCTTCGGGAACAGCCTCGACCTCGGTGGGGCACCGGGACAGTGCGTGGACCACACGAACACCGCGTGGGTGGACGTGGAGGCCAACGACGTGACGCTGTTCGGCGCCGTCGTCGTACCGGCCATCGACCCGTTCGCGCAGCAGACGGTGACGGTCTGCGAGAGGACCGACCTCACCGTGGCCAAGGACGCGGACGCGACGTACGACACCCGCTACTTCTGGAGCATCTCCAAGGGAGCTGACCGCTCCTACGCGGAGGTGGGTCCCGGGGAGACGGCGAGGTTCGACTACACGGTGGTGGCGCGGCCGAACGGTTCCGAGGACGGGAGCTGGAACCTGTCGGGCAAGATCACGCTGACGAACGCCAACACGTTCGAGGCCGTGACCGCGACCCTGTCGGACGCCTACGACGGTGGCGGGGACTGCGCGCCCGAGTCCACGACGGTCGAGGTGCCGCGCGCGACCATGAACGGCGACACGGTGGTCCCGGGCACGGCCGAGGTGGGGTACGACTGCGACTTCACGGCCGAGCCGGAGTACGCCGGAACGAGCACCGTCACGGCTTCGTGGGACGGCAAGCAGGCCCAGGCCTCGGCGCCGGTCACGTTCCGGCAGGTCGGCAGGACGGACTACGAGGTCGACGTGTACGACGACCTGACCGACCCCGCCGGCGAGCCGGATCGGCTGGGCAAGGCGGCGTGGGGAGCTCCGGAGTCCGAGCGGACCTTCCCGAGCAGCCTCGACCTGGGCGCGGCACCCGGACAGTGCCTCGACCACACCAACACGGCGTGGGTCGGTGAGGCCGGGGAGCGCCTCGCCTCCGCCCAGGAGACGGTCACCGTCTGCGAGGACGGTGCGCTGACGGTCGTGAAGGACGCGAAGGCGTCCTACGACACGACCTACCTGTGGGACATCGAGAAGTCGGTGACCCCGGAGGTCTCGGAGATCCCGGCGGGCGCGAAACAGGAGCTGGCCTACTCGGTGAGGGCGGTCCCCAAGGGCTCCGTGGACTCCGGCTGGGACCTGACCGGCACCATCACGGTGGCGAACCCGAACGACTTCAAGTCGGTCGAGGCGACCCTCCTCGACGTGTACGACAACGGCACGGCCGACACGTCGGACGACGTGGAGTGCGCGGTGACCTACCCGTACGGGCTCGACCACCTGGTGGTGCCCGAGGCGACGAGGACCGGCACCGCGGTGACGCCCGGCACGGCCTCCGCGACCTACGACTGCGACTTCGCCACGAAGCCGTCGTACGCCGGGGCGAACCACGTCACCGTGAGCTGGGCCGACGGCGGGTCCGACTCCTTCGTCAAGCCCGTGTTCTTCGAGCAGGACGAGACCGTCGACGAGACCGTGACGGTCTACGACGACAAGGTCGACCTCGAGACGCCGGAGGAGCTGGGCAAGGCCACCTGGAGGTGGGACGCCGAGAACGACAGGCCGATCGCGACCGTCTTCCCGACGTACACGCTGAGCAAGGGCGGAGTGGCCGGCGAGTGCACCGACTACACCAACACGGCCTACGTGGACCTGGCCCAGCAAGGCGTCGCGAACCCGCAGGCCTCGGCTACGGCGACCGTGTGTGTCGAGGACGAGCTGGAGGTCACCAAGACGGTGCAGGCGTCGTTCGGCCGCAGCTACGACTGGCTGATCGACAAGTCCGTCGACGACACCCACGTCGAGCTGACCGGTGACGGCGACGCCACCTTCCACTACACGGTGAAGGCGACCCCGGACGGGTGGACCGACTCCGGGTACACGATGGGCGGCACGATCAGCGTGACCAACCCCAACACGTACGCGGACGGCGCCGTCACGGCGCAGGTCACGGACGTGCCGGAGGTCGGTGGCGGGGCGACCTGCACCGTCGCGGGTGGCCAGAGCGTGACGCTCGAGCCCGGGCAGACCAGGACCCTGAGCTACGCCTGCTCCTTCACAGGGCGGCCCCAGGACGGGACGAACTCGGCCACGGCGACGTGGACCGGGCCGGACCAGGAGCAGCGCAGCTCCTGGAGCGGCGCGGTGCCGGTGAGCTTCACCCCGACGGGTGGCGCGAACCGCGAGGTCGAGGTGACCGACAGCCTCACCACCGACTCGGTCATCGGGACCGCGTACTGGAACGCCGAGCGCGAGCCCACGGTGATCGAGTACCACCTCACCCACGATGGCGAGGAGGGGCGCTGCGTCGACTACACGAACACGGCGCGGATCACCCAGACCGGCCAGTCCGACTCGGAGACCGTCACGGTCTGTGACCAGGACGACCTCGTGGTGACCAAGACGGCGCACGCGTCCTACGACCGGGCCTACCGCTGGGACATCACCAAGGTGGCGGACCGGACGCGGGTCGAGACGGTGGGCGGGAAGACGGCCCGCGTGCACTACGCGGTGGAGGTGTCCCCGGACGGTTACACCGACTCCGGCTGGGAGATGTCCGGCGCGGTGACGGTCCTCAACCCGAACGAGTACAAGAGCGTCCCCGTCCACCTGGACGACCGCCCGGACGTCGGTGAGGGTGTCACCTGCGACTTCGGCGACGCCGAGGACCTCCTGGTCGAGGCCGGCGAGACGCGGACCTTCACCTACACCTGCAGCTTCGACGAGCAGCCGGCGTACGACGGGAGCAACACCGTGCTCGTCGACTGGGGCAAGGGCCGGGTCTACGCGAGCACCGACGTGTCCTTCGAGAGCGACCACGAGACGAACCGGACCGTCACCGTCACCGACGACCGGCTCGACCCGAGCGAGCTGGGTCAGGTCACCTGGGACGAGAGCGAGGTGTTCGAGTACGCCCTAGACCTGGAGGCTCCGGTCGGCGCGTGCGAGACCGTGACGAACACCGCGGCCATCGTCGAGACCGGCCAGGAGGCGAAGGCGGCCGTGGTCGTCTGCGGCGACGAGGTCATCAGCGACGAGAAGCCGAAGCCGCCGGTCGAGCCGGGCCCGCCCGGCGACGTGCCGCCGGTGAAGCCGGAGTCGCCGGCCGCACCTCGACCGCCGGTGCTCCTCCCGTCGACCGGCGCGCCCGTGGGCGCCGGGATCTGGACGACGCTCGGTGGCCTGATGATCGCCGTCGGCGCGGCGATGCTCGTCCGGCGGAGAAGGATGTCGTAGGCCGCGCCTCGAGACTCCGTTCCTCCCAGCGGAGAACGTCACTTCCCGCGGTGTGCTCACCGCGGGAAGTGGTGTGCCGTTAATCGGTTGGGGATGTCAGGAGCAGAGAGTACTCTGCGTCTTACGCCTGCCGAAGGGGGAACCACCAGCCGATGCCGTCCGCCGCACCCACGCCGAGCCGAGCACGCACCATCACCAAGCCCACCGAGCACCCGCCCGCAGGCGTCCACTCCCTGTGGCGGCTGCGGGGCTACCTCCGCCCGCACCTGCCTGCCCTCACGGTCATGCTGGTCACGGCCCTCGCCGGGGTCGGCGTGAGCCTGGCGATCCCGCTGGTCGCCAAGGCGATGATCGACGGCCCGATCGCGGAAGGCGAGATCGGGACCGTGCTCCCGCTCGGTCTGCTGGCCCTCGGCCTGGGGATCCTCGAGGCGCTG
>Ga0075331_1000354_pt1 | contig 10110 bp, 8 predicted proteins | sample MayberrySE_TuleA_FD_120090 | JGI IMG/M metagenome (GOLD analysis project Ga0075331, IMG submission 120090) | Natural and restored wetland microbial communities from the San Francisco Bay, California, USA, that impact long-term carbon... | ecosystem: Environmental > Terrestrial > Soil > Wetlands ... | reverse complement strand
CGGCCGAGGTCACGGGGAAGGTCGAGCACCACGAGGTCGCTGCCCCGCTGCGCGGCGGAGACCACCTCGCGCACGACCGCGGCCCGCGGCGGCTCGTCGCCCGCCGCGTGGTCCCAGGTCAGCACCCGGAGCGCCTCGTCCCCCGGAAGCGCGTCACGCAGCGCCCGCGACGAGAGCCTGCCCTGGACGTCCGCCAACCGTCCCCACCTCAGGCCGTCCAGGTCGTCGAGCCCCAGGAGCCGGTCCGCCCCGCCGCCGCCGGGATCGAGGTCGACCAGCGTCGTGGTCCGGTCGCGCGAGGCGACCTGGGCGAGGGCGGCCGCGAGCACGCTGGCGCCCGCTCCCCCGGACCCGGCGACCACCGCCACGGTGCGGGCGTGGCGCACGCGCCCCTCAGCGAGGTCGGCGAGGAGATCGCCCAGCCAGGCCTCGGCGCGGGGCAGCTCCACGACGCCCTGGGCGCCGAGGGCCAGGGCGTGCCGGTAGAGCCCGTGGTCGGTCGCGTCCCCGGCCGTCAGCACGTAGACCTCGGGGCGGGACGGGGGTCGCAGACCGGCGACCGGCTCGAGCAGGTCCGGGCCCACCAGCACGATCCCGGCGGAGGCCCAGCGGCGAAGCGTCTCGTCGACGGACGCGACGACCTCCATCCGCAGAGCAGCGGCCGCGGCGAGGCGTCCGGCCTCGCTCCGCAGCCGGTCGTCGCCGGTCACCAGCAGCGCCGGACCGGACGCCGTCTCCCCGCCCTGGGCGGACGGTCCGGAGGCCGGGCCCGTCGGCGACCCGGGCGCGGAGCCGGACGAGGGGCGCGAGCGCAGTCTCATGCCCCCGAGCGTGCGGCGCGCCGCCGACGTCGACCGCCCCGACCGCCGTACCCGTGGACGACCACCCCGGCTAGGACCTGTGGACGGGAACCGGCCCGCGAGCCGAGGACCCCCGGACACCAGAGCGGTCCCCGGCCGGGGGGATGGCCGGGGACCGCGATCGCACGGCTCGGGGGGGATGAGCCGGCGAAAGCGATGGTAGCGCGTTCTTTACTCCCACGCCTCTCCTATGCTGGCCGCACCATGCATCCCCGGGCCACCGGCCGACCGGCCGCGTTCTTCGACCTCGACAAGACGATCATCGCCAAGTCGAGCACGCTCGCCTTCAGCAAGCCCTTCCAGGCCGGCGGCCTGATCTCGCGACGGGCGGTGCTGCGCAGCGCCTACGCCCAGTTCGTGTACCTCGTCGGCGGCGCGGACCACGACCAGATGGAGAAGATGCGCGAGTTCCTCTCCGACCTGTGCGCGGGGTGGGACGTGCAGACGGTGCGCGACATCGTGGCGGACACGCTGCACAACATCGTCGACCCGATCGTCTTCGACGAGGCGGTCTCCCTGATCGAGGAGCACCACCTCAACGGCCGCGACGTGGTCATCGTGTCGGCATCGGGCGCGGAGGTGGTCGAGCCGATCGGCGAGATGCTCGGCGCCGACGGCGTGATCGCCACCCGGATGCAGATCGTCGACGGGAGGTACTCCGGCGACATCGACTTCTACGCCTACGCCGAGAACAAGGCGACCGCGATCGAGGAGCTTGCCGGCGCGAAGGGCTACGACCTCGCGCGCAGCTACGCCTACAGCGACTCGGTCACCGACATCCACATGCTCGAGATCGTCGGGCACCCCTACGCGGTGAACCCGGACAAGGAGCTGCGGCGGCAGGCCACGAAGCGCGGCTGGCCCGTGCTGGTGTTCACGAAGCCGGTGACGCTGCGGTCGCGGCTGCGCCTCCCGCAGAGCCGGTCGACGCTGGCGGCGGTGGCGCTGGGGACGGCCGCGGCCTTTGGTGGCGCCGTGTACGTCGCGGCGCGGCGACGCGTCCTTCGCGAGCCCTAGACCACTACGCCCGATTCACGCCCATCCGCCCCTAGACCATCGCAACAACCCTTGAACCGGGTCGCGCGCCGGGCGTACAAAGGGTTCACAACTCAAGACCCGCACGTGAGCCTGGTACCCACGCGGCGACCTACCCTTCCTATGGGCGTTGTCTCACGGGTTCACCCGGAGCAACACATCCGGTGCACGCTTGGTAGCCACGCGTCTCACGTGTCAGCGGCGGCACTCATCGTCCTCGGACGACCGGGTGCCGCTCGCATGTGCGGGGTCTCGACGGGCACGCCCCGAGCCGGCCGACGGGCTCGACCGGCCGACTCAGACCTTGAGCGGGCTCGCCTCCGCGCCGGCCGCGTAGCCCTCGGCCGCGTACAGCAGCCAGGAGTGCACGCCCGACGCGCCACCGTCGGCATAGCCGCGCAGGTTGGACTCGTACTCGCGGCGCAGCGCGAGGTGCCCCGCCTCCGGGACCACGAGCGACTTCGCGTCCACACCCCGGGCCACGAGCAGCAGCCGCTCCAGCGCCCGCGCCACGATCCCGTTGTGGGACACGAAGGGCGCCACCGTCGCGACCTCGGCGTGGGCCACCGCCGCGACGACGAGCGCGGGAGCCGACGTGGGCGCGGTCAGGATGGCGGCGAGGTCGCGCAGCCGGGCGGCGGCCTCCGGCGACCGGGGTCGGCCGAGGTCCGCGTCGTCGACGTCGCCCTTCGCGGCCAGCGTGTGGATCCGCGCCAGGGCCTGCAGCGGCGCGGCCTGCAGGGTCGGGAGCAGGGCCAGGAGCTCGGTGCTCAGGCGTACGGCGGACCGGGCGACCGGGTCCCCGTCGCCGGACCGGATCTCCTCGACCGTGGAGGTCGACCCCTCGAGCTCGGCGCTCGCACACGCGCCGCGCAGGAGCGACTCGCCCGTGAGGTCGGGCGTGGTGCGGCGCAGGCCACGGTCACGCAGCAGGGCATCGATCCCGTCGCGGGTGGCGGCCATCGCGGAGCCGACGCCCTCGAGCTCGTTGAGCCGGGCGAGCGGGTCCTGGTCGGGGTTCGCGGCCATGGCCCGAAAGCCTAGGGCGCCCTCACCGGGGGCCGAGCGCCGGTCCGCCCGCCGACGGCGACCCGTGCTGCGCGCTCCCGTCCTTGAGCTCGACGAAGATGACGTGGGTCTCGGTCTCGCCGATGTTCTCGCCGGCGTGCTCCTGGGCCGGCAGCCAGCCGACGTGCCCGGCGGGCAGCTCCACGTCGCGGTGCTCGTCGCCGTGGTGCAGCCGCCGCCGGAAGGCGGACAGCGTGTACATCACGCTGTCGGGATGCGCGTGCGGCGTGGTCAGGTGTCCGGGGCGGTCGCGGTACTCCAGGACGCGGACGCGCTCGTTCTCGAAGATCACCGTGTAGGCGTCCGGGTTGGTGACGGTCGGGTCGGTGCTCACGGTCGCAGTATCGGGTCGGCCCGGGTGGCCCGCCAGACCCGTTCGGGCGAGATAACCTCGGCTCGATGTCGCCAGGCCCCACCCCCACCCCGCCGCCCTCCCCCGACCGTCCGGACCGGGAGGCGGCGCGGTCGTTCGCGCAGGTCGCCGAGGCCTACGACCGGGCCCGTCCCGGCTACCCGCCCGAGGTCGGGCCGTGGCTCGTCGGCCAGCGGCCCGTGAGCGTGCTCGAGCTCGGGGCCGGGACGGGACGGCTGACCGCCGACCTGGTCCGGCTCGGCCACGACGTGATGGCCACCGACCCGCTCCCGGAGATGCTCCGGCTCCTGACCGGCCGCCTCCCCGACGTCCGCACCGCCGTGGCGTCGGCCGAGGACCTGCCGCTGCCCGACCGGTCGGTCGACGTGGTGGTGAGCGCCCAGGCGTTCCACTGGTTCGAGCCCGCCCGCGCGCTCCCGGAGATCGCCCGCGTGCTGCGGCCCGGCGGGCAGGTCGCGCTCGTGTGGAACGACCGCGACGAGCGCATCCCGTGGGTGCGCCGGCTGGGCAAGGTCATCGGGGGCGCCCCGCAGCCGACCGACCCGACCCACACCTTGCTCGGCTCCGGGCTGTTCGGCTACGTCGAGTCCGCGACGTTCCGGCACTGGCAGAAGGTGGACCGCGACTCCCTGCGCGACCTGGTCGCCTCCCGGTCCAACGTGGCGACGATGACCGAGACCGCGCGGGCGCGGGTGCTCGCGGAGGTGGACGCGCTCTACGGCGGGTACGGCCGCGGCGCCGACGGGATGCTGCTGCCCTACGTGACCCGCTGCTACAAGGCGACGGTCCGGGCACGGGCCGGCGCCGACGACGACGCCGGACCCGGCTCCGACCGTCCCGCCTCCCCGCCCGCCGACGGGGAGGACCCCGACGACGACGGCCTCCTGATCGACTTCTCCTGATGGTGTCCTGGTTCGACTGGCTGCGCCGTCGGCACCTCGGCACCGAGGCGGAGCGCGCCACGTTCCGGACCATGCACACCGCCTCGTTGGCCTCGCCCGCGCTGCGGGAGGGCCTGACCGAGCGGTCCGCGCAGCGCTCCGCCAAGCACCTGCGCAGCCTGCTCGCGGCACCGGCCGTCGCCCTCACCGACCCGGACCGGCTGCTGGCCTGGGACGGCGGCGACCAGCACCACGCGGACCAGGCCGTGGACCTGGCCCGGGAGGTGGTGGCCTCCGGCTCCACCCAGGTCACCGGGCGCGACCGGGTCGGCTGCGACGACCCGGCCTGCCCGCTGCGCCAGGCGATCGTCGCGCCGCTCACCGTCGACGAGCGGGTGATCGGCACGTTCCAGGCGTGGGTGCCCTACGCGTCGGCGGGGCTCGTGCGGGCCACCGACGAGGTCGCCGACTGGGTGTCCGCGCAGCTCGAGCTGGCCGAGCTCGACGCGTCGCGGACCCGCCTGATGGAGGCGGAGGTGCGCGCCCTGCGCGCGCAGATCAGCCCGCACTTCATCTACAACTCGCTCACCGCCATCGCCTCGTTCGTGCGCACCGACCCGGAGCGGGCGCGCCAGCTGCTGGTCGAGTTCGCCGACTTCACGCGCTACTCGTTCCGCCGCCACGGCGAGTACACGACGCTGTCGGAGGAGCTGCGCTCCATCGAGCGCTACCTGGTCCTGGAGAAGGCGCGGTTCGGCGACCGGCTCGACGTCACGCTGCGCGTTGCCCCGGAGGTCCTCCCGGTGACCGTGCCGTTCCTGTGCCTGCAGCCGCTGGTGGAGAACGCGGTGCGGCACGGCCTCGAGGCCAAGGCCGGGCCCGGCCGGGTCACGATCGTGGCCGAGGACAAGGACTGGGAGGCCGTCATCTCGATCGAGGACGACGGCGTCGGCGAGGACCCCGAACGCGTCCGGCGCGCGCTCGCCGGCGACGCCTCGCTGGACTCGGTCGGCCTGGGCAACGTGGACGCGCGGCTGAGGTCGACGTACGGCGACGACTACGGCCTGGTCGTGGAGACCGCACCGGGAGCAGGGACGAGGGTTATCGTGCGGGTGCCGAAGTACGCCCCGGGGGTCCACACATGAGCCCGTACCGCCCCGCCCCGCTGCGGGTCCTCGTCGTGGACGACGAGCGCCCCGGACTCGACGAGCTGGCCTGGCTCCTCGAGCGGGACCCGCGGATCGCCTCGGTGACCACCACCGACAGCGCCGCCGAGGCCCTGCGGGTGCTCCAGGAGGGCGGCATCGACGCGGTCTTCACCGACATCCGGATGCCCGGGCTCACCGGCCTCGAGCTGGCCAAGGTGCTGAGCCGGTTCCGCGTCCCGCCCCCCGTCGTCTTCATCACCGCGCACGACGAGCACGCCGTGGACGCCTTCGAGCTGAACGCCGTCGACTACCTGCTCAAGCCGGTGCGTGAGGACCGGCTCGCCGAGGCTGTCCGGCGGGTGCTCGACAGCGGCGGCACCGAGCCGGTCGAGGTCCCCGAGGACAGCATCCCCGTGGAGCTCGGCGGAATCACCCGGTTCATCCCGCGCTCGGAGGTGCTCTACGTCGAGGCGCAGGGCGACTACGCGCGGCTGCACACCGCCGAGGGCGGCCACCTGATCCGCAGCCCGCTCGCCACGCTCGAGGAGGAGTGGCGCGAGGCCGGCTTCGTGCGCATCCACCGGTCGCTGCTCGTCGCGCTGCCGCACGTCCGGGAGGTGCGGATGGAGGCGGGCCGGTGCAGCGTCCTGGTCGGCGACGAGGAGCTCACGGTCAGCCGCCGGCACACCCGCGAGCTGCGCGACCTGCTGGTGCGCCGGGCTCGGCCGGGCGGGACGGGCCGGTCGTGACCCCGCCGGGCACCGACGGGTCCCCGGGCGGCCCGCCGCCGCGACGGGTACGGGTGACCAGCCCGCGCACCGGCGCCGCACGCCTGCACCGGCTGACCGCGGCCTCGGAGATCGATGCCCAGACCCGGCTCGGCGAGATCTACATGTCGTCGCTGCTGCGGGCGCAGCTCCGGCTGGCGAGCGCCGTCCTGCTCACCGTGGGGGTCCTCGTGGCGGGGCTGCCGCTGCTGTTCCGCCTCGTGCCCGGCCTCGTGCAGGTGCAGGTCCTCGGCATGCCGCTGCCGTGGGTGCTGCTCGGCTTCGCCGTCTACCCGTTCCTGCTCGGCGTCGCCTGGCTCTACGTGCGCACGGCGGAGCGCAACGAACGGGACTTCGCCGACGTCGTCGAGCGCTCGGGGTCGAGGCCGCCGCGATGAGGGCGCTCCGGTGAGGTCGGCCTACGCCGTCACCGCGGTCACCCTGGTCGCGGTCGCGACGCTGGCGATCGGCGCCTACGGCTGGCGGTTCTCCCGGACCACCAGCGACTTCTTCGTCGCGTCCCGGTCGGTCGGGCCCACCCTCAACGCCTCGGCCATCGGCGGCGAGTACCTCTCGGCGGCGTCGTTCCTCGGCGTCGCCGGGCTCGTGCTCGCGTTCGGCACCGACATGCTCTGGTACCCGGTCGGCTGGACCGCCGGCTACCTCGTGCTGCTGGTCCTCGTCGCGGCCCCGCTGCGCCGGTCGGGGGCGTACACCCTTCCCGACTTCGCCGAGCTGAGGCTGGAGTCCCGCGCCGCCCGCCGGTTCTCGTCGATCCTCGTGGTCGGCATCGGCTGGCTCTACCTCATGCCACAGTTCCAGGGCGCCGGCCTGACCCTGCAGACGGTCGCGGCGACGGATCGCTGGGTCGGCGGCGTGGTCGTCGGCCTCGTGGTCCTGGTGAACGTGTTCTTCGGCGGCATGCGCAGCATCACGTTCGTCCAGGCGTTCCAGTACTGGCTCAAGCTCACCGCGCTGCTGCTGCCCGCCCTGTTCCTGCTCGGCGTGTGGGCGGGCGACGGCGCCCTCTCCCCCGCGGACGCGAGCGTCGCGCCCGGCGGGGTGTCCGGCGACGTCTGGGCCGCCCCGCTGGAGTTCGGGTCGGGCTACCCGCTCTACTCGACCTACTCCCTGATCCTCGCCACGTTCCTGGGCACGATGGGGCTGCCCCACGTCGTCGTCCGCTTCTACACGAACCCCGACGGCCGGGCGGCGCGCCGGACCACCCTGGTCGTGCTCGGCCTGCTCGGCCTCTTCTACGTGCTCCCGCCGGTGTACGGCGCTCTCGGTCGCCTCTACGCACCCGACCTCGTGGAGACGGGCCGCACCGACGCCGTGGTGCTCGAGCTCCCGTCGCGCATGGTGGCCGGGCTGGGGGGCGAGCTGCTGTCGGCGCTCACCGCGGCGGGAGCCTTCGCGGCGTTCCTGTCGACGTCGTCGGGGCTGACCATCGCGGTCGCCGGCGTGATCAGCCAGGACGTCATGGGCCGCACCTTCCGCGGGGTACGGGCGTTCCAGTCCGCGGCCGTGGTCGCGGTGACGGTGCCGCTGGTGCTGGCCGTGGTCGCCGAGAACGTCAGCGTCGCCCGGCTCGTCGGGCTCGCGTTCGCGGTCGCCGCCTCGACGTTCTGCCCGCTGCTCGTGCTGGGGATCTGGTGGCGTCGGCTGACCGCCGTGGGGGCGGTCGCCGGGATGGCGGTCGGCGGGCTGCTGTCGGTGGGTGCCGTCGCCGCCACGCTCCTGGGAGACGTGCCGTCGGGATGGACGGGCGCGGTGGTGGCGCAGCCCGCCGCGGTGACGGTGCCGGTCGCGTTCGTGACGATGGTGCTGGTGTCGCTGGCGACGGCCGGCCGCACGCCGCGGCACGTCGCCCAGACGATGGTGCGGCTGCACACCCCGGAGACGGTCAAGCTCGACCGCGGCCCGTACCCCCTCTGACGGTCCGTCACCTCCCGGACCGGCTCGACCGTTCGTCGCACGGGACCGACCGGTCGTCGCAGGCCCGGACCCCGTTCGGCGCACGTCCACCGCGGAGGGGTGCCAGGACCCCGCCGGCGTTCCTAGCGTGGACGTTGCAGGACCCGACCGGCCGTCCCACGAGCTCGGCACCCACGAGGTCCACCCGGCGGCGAGGTGCGGACGAGCCCTCGCCGTCGGGTCTCCTCGGGGCCTCCCGCCTCGAGGCGCAGCGGCCTAGGGTGGCCGGAGGAGCCACCATCGACGTACCCAGACGCGCAACGCCAGAGGAGAGCCCGTGAGCGACGAGACCCTGTCCAACCTGCTGCACGAGGAGCGCCGGTTCGCCCCGCCGGAGGACCTGGCCTCGAGCGCCAACGTCACTTCCGCCTGGTACGACAAGGCGAACGAGGACCGCGAGGGCTTCTGGGAGGAGCAGGCCGGCCGGCTCGACTGGGAGCAGCCGTGGGACCGCGTCCTGGACTGGGACGACCCGCCGTTCGCGAAGTGGTTCGTCGGCGGCAAGCTCAACGCGACCGTCAACTGCGTGGACCGGCACGTGGCGAACGGGCTCGGCGACCGGGTCGCGATCCACTGGGTCGGCGAGCCCAGCTCTGAAGACGCAGACGACACCCGCTCGATCACCTACGCCGAGCTGCAGGACGAGGTCTGCAAGGCCGCCAACGCCCTGACCGACCTCGGCGTGCAGACCGGGGACCGGGTGGCGATCTACATGCCGATGATCCCCGAGACGGTCTTCACGATGCTGGCCTGTGCCCGGATCGGCGCTCCCCACACCGTCGTGTTCGGCGGCTTCTCGGCGGACGCGCTCGCCTCGCGCATCGTCGACTGCGAGGCCCGCGTCGTGGTGACCGCCGACGGTGGCTACCGGCGCGGGGCGGCCTCCGCGCTCAAGCCGGCGGTCGACGAGGCGGTGACCAAGAGCGGTGACGTGGTCCGCAAGGTGCTGGTCGTACGGCGCACCGGGCAGGACGTGGCCTGGGACGGGGAGCGCGACGTGTGGTGGCACGACGCGGTCGACGCCGCCTCGGCGGAGCACAAGGCCGAGGCGTTCGACGCCGAGCACCCGCTCTACGTCATGTACACCTCCGGCACGACCGGCAAGCCCAAGGGCATCCTGCACACCACGGGTGGCTACCTCGTCGGCTCGGCGTACACGCACTGGGCGGTCTTCGACCTCAAGCCGGACACCGACGTCTACTGGTGCACCGCCGACATCGGCTGGGTCACCGGCCACAGCTACATGGTCTACGGCCCGCTCGCCAACGGCGCCACGTCGGTGATGTACGAGGGCACCCCGGACAGCCCGCACAAGGGCCGCTGGTGGGAGATCATCGAGAAGTACGGCGTCACCATCTTCTACACCGCGCCCACGGCGATCCGGACTTTCATGAAGTGGGGCAGCGACATCCCCGAGAAGTTCGACCTCTCCAGCATCCGGGTGCTCGGGTCCGTGGGCGAGCCGATCAACCCCGAGGCCTACGTCTGGTACCGCGAGACGATCGGCGCGGGCTCGGTCCCGGTGGTCGACACGTGGTGGCAGACCGAGACCGGCGCGATCATGATCTCGCCGCTGCCCGGCGTCACGCACGCCAAGCCGGGCTCCGCGATGACCGCGATCCCCGGCGTCGACGCCGACGTGGTCGACGACGAGGGCAACTCGGTGCCGAACGGGTCCGGTGGCTACCTCGTGCTCACCGAGCCGTGGCCGTCGATGCTGCGCACGCTGTGGGGCGACGACCAGCGGTTCAAGGACACCTACTGGTCGCGCTTCAAGACCCAAGGCTTCTACTTCGCCGGCGACGGGGCGAAGAAGGACGAGGACGGCGACATCTGGCTGCTCGGCCGGGTCGACGACGTGATGAACGTGTCCGGTCACCGGCTGTCCACCACCGAGATCGAGTCCGCGCTGGTGTCGCACCCGAAGGTCGCCGAGGCGGCCGTCGTGGGCGCGACCGACGAGATGACGGGCCAGGCCGTCTGCGCGTTCGTCATCCTGCG
>Ga0075331_1000353_pt1 | contig 10121 bp, 14 predicted proteins | sample MayberrySE_TuleA_FD_120090 | JGI IMG/M metagenome (GOLD analysis project Ga0075331, IMG submission 120090) | Natural and restored wetland microbial communities from the San Francisco Bay, California, USA, that impact long-term carbon... | ecosystem: Environmental > Terrestrial > Soil > Wetlands ... | reverse complement strand
TCCACTCGACGGCCGGTGCGCACAGCGCGAGAACCTCGGCCGGAGTACGGCTGTTCCAGGCCGTTCGCCATGCGGCGGCGAAGCTGCGTGCCTCATCGGCCGTCATCGCCTGGTTAGCTTAGGGAGATGCTCCGCGCGCCGTCGCTTCCGCCCCTCGTCGAGGGCTCGCTGGGCTCCAGCATCGAGTCGTTCGTGGACGCGGCCGAGGCCTTCTTCTCGAACATCGCGGCGGTCCAGTGGGGTGCGCTCGTGCTCGCCCTGGCCTTCCACCTCCTGCACTACTTCGCGCGGAGCCGCGCGTGGTTCAACACCCTGCGCGCCGCGTATCCGGACGAGACCTTCGAGTGGCGGCGGATCGCCGGGGCCCAGCTCGTCGGGGTCGGCGTGAACAGCATCATGCCGGCGCGCGCCGGAGACGTGACGAAGATCTACCTGGCGAAGCACAGCATCCCGAACTCGAGCTACCCGGCGGTCACGTCGTCGTTCTTCGTCGACTCCGTCTTCGACATGCCGGCGGGCCTCCTGGTGCTGCTGTTCGCGATCACCCAGGGCGCGATCCCGAGCCTCGACGTGCTCCCGAGCCTGCCCGCCTTCGACCTCTCGTTCTGGGCCGACCATCCGCGCTTCGCGCTCTTCACGATCACCGCGCTGGTGGTCGCGCTCCTGGTGCTCTACGCGGTGCTGTCGATCCGCGCGGTGGTGTTCTGGCGCCGGGTCCGCCAGGGGGTGGTGATCCTCACGGACTTCCCGCGCTACCTGCGCCAGGTGGCGAGCTGGATGGCGGTCGGCTGGGCGCTGCGGTTCATGGCGTTCTGGTTCTTCCTGGAGGCGTTCAACATCGGCGGCTCGGTGGAGAACGTGCTGTTCATGATGGGCGTACAGGCCCTGTCGACGCTGACGCCGTTCACCCCCGGCGGCGCCGGGGCACAGCAGGCGCTCCTCGTCTACGCCTTCCGGGACGTCGCGCCGCGCAGCACCGTGCTCGCATACAGCGTCGGCCAGCAGGTCGCGATCGCCGCGTTCAACGTCGGGGTCGCGATGGTCACGCTGTTCCTGATGCTGCGCACGTTCGACATCCGCGGCGTCGTGCGGCGCAGCGAGGCCGAGAAGAAGGCGGCCGAGGAAGGTCGGGTAGCGGGCGGCTAGGCGAGGCCCTCGCGCGCCTCGCGCACGAGCGTCACGGCCTCGGGGAAGATCAGCCGGATCGCGTCGCGAACCTGCGCTGCCTGCTCCTCGGCGGAGCCGCTCAGGTCGACGGTGTGGATTGCCGCCACGGTCATGTCGACCGCCAGCTTGATCGCGTTGTCGGCCCATGCGACGCGCTGAGCTCCCTGCATCTGCTCGGCGAACTCGGCCAGCCTGCGCTGCAGGTCGTCAGGGTCTCCGAACAGGCCGCCGAACGGGTTCGCTCCTTCCATGCGACCCATTCTAGGGACGGGAACGGGATAGGCTCCGCACATGGCGATCCCGCCCCCGAGCCCGTCGTCGACGTGTGTGGTGACGGGCGCCTCGAGCGGCATCGGCGCCGAGTTCGCGCGCCAGCTGGCTGCGCGCGGGCAGGGGGTGTTCCTCGTCGCGCGCCGCGAGGACAGGCTGCGGGAGCTCGCGTCGGAGATCGAGCGCGAACACGGCGTCCGGGCCGAGTTCGCCGCGGTGGATCTCGCCGACGCCGCCGATCGCCGCAACCTGCCGGGCCTCGTATCCCGGCGCGAGCTCGATGTCGCCGTGCTCGTGAACAACGCCGGGTTCACCACCGTCGGCGACGTCCACCTGAACCCCGACCGGCAGCTGGGGATGGTCAACGTGAACGTCGAGGCGCTGGTCGACCTCACCACCCAGTGGCTGCCGGGAATGGTCGACCGCGGCGCGGGCGCGGTCGTCAACGTCGCCTCGACGGCGTCCTTCCAGCCGATCCCCGCGCAGGCCGTTTACGCGGCCACGAAGGCCTTCGTGCGCAGCTTCAGCGAGGCGGTGTGGGCCGAGGTCCGCGGCACCGGCGTGACCGTCACCGCACTCTGCCCGGGCCCGGTGGCGACCGAGTTCGTGGAGGCGGGCGGGTTCAAGAACCAGAGCCCGGGGCCGTCCTTCATCTTCTCCTCGGCGGCAGATGTGGCGCGGGCCGGCATCGAGGGCGCCGACAAGGGCAAGCGGGTGGTGATCCCCGGCATCGGCAACCGCGTCCAGGCGACGCTCGGGCAGGTCACCCCGCACTCGATCATGCTCGGCCCGGTATCCGGCCTTTACCGGCGCGCGATCGGGGAGTAGGCGCGGGCCGGGCTTCCCGCCCCCCTTGCTGGTATGGTCCGCCAGCGTAAGGCCGGGTCAGACCCGGCGATGCAAAGTAGTGTCAGGTTGGCGAGTAGTTGTCTCACCCCGAGCTTCCTCCGCATAGCCGGCACACGACCGTGGAGGCTTCATATGCCAACCGGAACCGTTAAGTGGTTCAACCCCGACAAGGGCTTCGGATTCATCACTCCGGAGGACGGGGGCAAGGACCTGTTCGTGCACCACACCGGGATCGAGACCGACGGCTACCGCTCGCTCGACGAGGGTGCCAAGGTCGAGTTCGAGACGGAGTCGGGCGACAAGGGCCCGAAGGCCGTCCGGGTCCGGCCGGTCTGATCGTCTCCGCTCGGGCTCGCGCGGACATCTGAGTCATGCTCGATCGCGTGATCGGGCTGCGGCGCAGGCGCGCCCGGGACGAGAAGGCCCGGGGCGCGCCTGACGCTGCCGACCCCGTGAAGGCGCTCGAGCAGCGGGTGTCGCACCTGGAGGCGATGATCGAAGGCCTCCAGGACGCGGTCCACCGGGAGTCGAAGCGCACGAACGAGCAGCTCGACGACCTGCGCCGGCGCACCGAGCCCTCGGAGCTCCGGCGCGCGCTGAGCCGCGACGCGCGCGAGCGCGGGCTCTAGCGCGCCGCGCCTCGCGGCGCTCAGATCACGCCCGCCGCACGGGCCCCGGCAACTGTCTCGGCAAGCGTCTCGCGGGTGCCGTGGCGAGGGCGCCAGCGTAGGGAACGGCGCGCCTTCGCGGTGTCCATCAACACCGGCTTTCGCACCGCCGTGATCCACCGTGCCTGCGCGGGCACGAGGGGCGCGTGGGCGAGGATCGCGGCCAGGGCGTCCAGCGCGATGCCGGGGACCCGCACCGAGTGCCAGCCGAGCGCCGCTGCGACGTCGCCGACGGTGATCGGCTCGGCCGCCGCCAGGTTGTACGTGCCGGCCGGCCCGCCGCCTACGACGGCAGCCCGCACCGCGCGGGCGACGTCGTCGTGGTGGACGAGCTGGAACGGGATGCCCGGGTCGGGCAGGACCGGGCCGACCACGGGCGCCCGGTCGAGAGCGCGCCAGAGCGTGCGGATCCGCGGCCCGAGGATGGTCTGTCCCGTGAAGCCCTCGATCAGGGTCGGCGCGTCGCGGCCGGCGACGATGCACGGCCGGAACACGTACGGGTCGGTCCGCGAGCCGGCCAGGGTGTCCCGGAGCAGGGCCTCGAGCTCCGCCTTCTGCGCGGAGTAGTAGAACTCGCGCGTCCCGCGGGGCGGGACCTCCTCCGTCAGGAGGTCGGGATTGTCGGCGTGGAATCCGTAGGCCGCCACCGAGGAGGTGTAGACGAGGCGGCGCACGCCGGCCGCCACGGCAGCCTCGAACACGTTCCGCGACCCGCGCAGGTTCACCGCACGGGTCTCCTCGCGCCCGCCGAAGATGATGAAGGCCAGATGGACGACGACGTCTGCGCCCTCCACGAGCTCCGCGACCGACGCGCGGTCGAGCACGTCCCCGCGCCGGTACTCCGTGCGCCGCCAGCCGTGCCCGGCGGGGTCGAAGGGCCGGCGGGCCATGCCCACGACGCGCGCCACCCGCGGCGCCCGCTCGAGCGCACGGATCACGGACCGGCCGATGTCCCCGGTGGGCCCGGTCACGGCCACGGTGAGGTCGCGCGGCTGCTCGGCCACTAGAGGCCGACGGGCGGGTAGTAGTTCTCGGCCCCGATCGCGCGCACGTCGGTGAGCCAGTCGCCCTCGTAGTGCTCGCTCGGGCCCTGCAGCACGGGATCAACCAGCTCCCACGCCTGGCGCTTGTAGGTCCAGTTCCCCGGCTGCAGCGCATGCGCCTCGCGGAACCAGCGCACCGCTGCGCCAGCCTTCCCCGCGCGGTGCAGATGCTGGCCGAGCTCAAAGCAGGCCGCGGCGCGCGAGACCTCGGGTGGCCGCGGTGCGGAGCGCGCCACCACCTCCTCGGGGGGAAGCGCGTAGCGGCTCTTCGCCCCGTGCGCCGCCCAGTCCCGCAGCGCGGCGAGATAGCGCTCGGGCTCGATGCGGATCTTCGCCGACTCGGCCAGCATCTCCACGATGCGGGGTGGAGCCTCCGGGGGGAGCTTCAGCTCAGCGATCACCGCGCGGCCCGGGAACGCGGGCTCGGGCGGGCGCACCATCGTGCCGCGCTCGTCGACCCAGACACCCGTGGGGACGTTCACCACGCCGAGCAGCTCGTCGAGGAGGTGGGCCTGGTCGATCAGCGCCGGATGCTGCGGGCGGGCCATATCGATCCACGGCCCCGCCGCGTCGATGCCCGCCAGGTCGAGCGCGACGGTGACGATCTCGAGACCCCGCGGATGAAGCTCGGCTCTGACCTCCTGCCACACGGGCAGGTCGAAGCGGCATCCTCACCACGATGCCCACATGACGAGCAGCACCTTCGTGCCCCGCAGCGAGCGCAGCGAGAACGGCTTTCCGTGGCGGTCGGGGAGCGTGATGTCGGGCAGCTCGGCGGACGCGAGCGCGCGCTCGCCCGACTCCGGTCCGAGCGCCCACAGTCCGTGCTCGGGGTCGTGGACCAGCTCCATCCCGAGGTGCTCGGCCAGCTGCCGCGCATCCAGGCGCTCGCCGGCCGGAAGCGGCACGCAGCGGTCCGCCTTGCAGAGACCCTCGGGCCGCACCTCCCAGCCGGTGCGTCGACGCAGCTGGCCGGGCGTGACTTCCAGGCGTTCGAGGATCACGCGCGCATCGTAGTCCCAACGAAAAGGGCCCGGCACAAGGCCGGGCCCTTTCGACCTGCCAGAAACCCGCCGGTCTGCTTGCAGACCGGCGGCTCTGCTCTTACATCATGTCCGGCATCCCGCCGCCGGGCATGCCCACGGGCTCCTTCTCCGGGATCTCCGCGACCACGCACTCGGTGGTGAGGATGTTCTTGGCGATCGACGCCGCGTTCTGGAGCGCCGAGCGCGTCACCATCGTGGGGTCGATCACGCCGGCCTTCACGAGGTCCTCGTACGCCTCGGTCGCCGCGTTGAAGCCCTCGCCGGGCTTCATCTCACGCACCTTGGAGACCACGATCGAGCCCTCGACGCCCGCGTTCTCCGCGATCTGGCGCAGCGGCTCCTCGAGCGTGCGGAGCACGATCTGGGCGCCGGTGCGCTCGTCCGGGTCGTCGTAGGAATCGAGGTCGATCGCAGCCGATGCGTTCAGGAGCGCGACGCCGCCGCCCGGCACGATGCCCTCCTCGAGAGCCGCGCGGGTGGCCTGCAGCGCGTCCTCGACGCGGTGCTTGCGCTCCTTCATCTCGGTCTCGGTGGCCGCGCCGACCTTGACCACGGCAACCCCGCCCGACAGCTTGGCGAGCCGCTCCTGGAGCTTCTCGCGGTCGAAGTCGGAGTCGGTGCTCTCGATCTCCTGCTTGATCTGCTTGATCCGGCCCTTGATCGCGTCCGCGTCACCGGCGCCGTCGATCACCGTCGTGGTGTCCTTCGCGACGACGACCTTGCGCGCCTGGCCGAGCTGGCTGAGCTGGGTGTTCTCCAGCTTCAGGCCCATCTCCTCGGTGATCACCTCGCCGCCGGTCAGGATCGCGATGTCCTCCAGCATCCGCTTGCGGCGGTCGCCGAAGCCGGGCGCCTTCACGGACACGCCGGTGAACGTGCCGCGGAGCTTGTTCACGACCAGGGTCGCGAGCGTCTCGCCCTCGACGTCCTCGGCGAGGATCAGCAGCGGCTTGCCGGACTGCATCACCTGCTCGAGCACCGGCAGCAGCTCGCGGACCGCTCCGATCTTCTGGTTCGCGATCAGGATGTACGGGTCGGTGAGCACTGCCTCCATGCGGTCCTGGTCGGTGACCATGTACGGCGAGATGTAGCCCTTGTCGAACTGCATCCCCTCCGTGAACTCGAGCTCCATGCCGAAGGTCTGGCCCTCCTCGACGTTCACGACGCCGTCCTTGCCGACCTTCTCGATCGCGTCCGCGATCACATTCCCGATCTCGTCGTCCCGGGCCGAGATCGCCGCCACACGCGCGATCTGGTCCTTGCCGCCGGAGATCTCCTTCGACTGCTTGTCGCGGAGGTGGTCCACGACCTGCTCGACGGCCCTCTCGACGCCGCGCTTGAGCGCCATCGGGTTGGCCCCGGCGGCCACGTTCTTCATGCCCTGCCGAACCATGGACTGCGCGAGCACGGTCGCGGTCGTCGTGCCGTCGCCGGCGACGTCGTTGGTCGCCGTGGCGACCTCGCGCACGAGCTGGGCGCCCTGGTTCTCGAAGACGTCCTCGACCTCGATCTCCCGCGCGATCGTCACGCCGTCGTTCGTGATCGTGGGCGCACCGAACTTCCTGTCGAGCACCACGTAGCGGCCCTTGGGACCGAGCGTCACCTTCACGGCGTTCGCGACGGCGTTCACGCCGCTCTCGAGCGACCGGCGTGCCTCCTCGTTGTACTTCAGCTCCTTGTGTGCCATACGGATTTCCTACCTTTCCAGCGGGGTCAGCCCGCTACCTTCGCCAGCAGGTCGGACTCGCGGAGCACGAGCAGGTCCTCGCCCTCGATCTGGATGTCCGTCCCGCCGTACTTGGAGTAGAGGACCTCGTCGCCCTCGGCTACATCGAGGGGGATCCGCTTCTCCCCGTCCTCGTCCCACTTGCCATCGCCGACCGCGAGGACTTTGCCCTTCTGAGGCTTCTCCTTGGCGGTGTCCGGGAGCACGATGCCGCTCGCGGTGGTCTCTTCCTCCTCCACCGGCTGTACCAGCACGCGATCCCCCAGAGGCTTGAGCTTCATACATTCCTCCTGGAAATCAAAGGTTTTTCTTGCCCGTCAAGCCGCCCGGCGCGGACTGGCGCGCCGTTGCAGGGCGCCGCGAGCGGGCTGCGTTTGGCACTCTAGCAAGGAGAGTGCCAATTTCACGGGGAAACAGCGAGAAATCGAGTCTGCAAGACGGCGTTCGGCCGGCCTGGCGGCCAGCCGATGCTCACATGCGGCGCCGCGGCGCCTGGCCGTTGCCGGGCGGGCCCTCGCGGGCGGCGGTGCTCTCGATCACCTGGGAGAACCGGATCACCGTCACGAGGTCGTCGCTGCCGACGTCGCGGCCGTAGATCTGCTCGAGGAAGTGGGTCGTGTCCTCCACGCGCCGGAACTCGGGATTGTCGTGCTCGATGTCGCGCGGGGAGAGCTCGCGCACCCTTTTCACCTCGACGTCGTCGATCACGGCCGTGAAGACCTTTTCGCGCGGCTCGTGGCGGTACCCGACCGTGATCCACACGAGCTGGCCCCGGCGGTACTTCATGCTCTTGTCGCCGAGCCGGATGGTCGCGGTCTTGCGACCGCGCTTGAGCTGGTCCACGAAGACCGGCGAGTAGAAGTTGAGCACGTACACGGTTTGCGGTGCGGGGGTGGAGGCGGGCCTCAGTATATGGGCGTGGCTAGCGGCCGGGTTGCGAGCGCCACAGGCGCCGGAAGAACGGCCACAGGACGATCGCGAGGCCGACCTGGACGGCCAGCGTGACCACGTCGAGCGGCTCGAACGGGTCGCCGGTCAGGCGGTCGACGCCTTCCACCGCGAGCCCCCAGAGCAGGCAGTAGACGAGGAGGATCAATAGATGTAGCGGTGCAGGGCCGGCGGGTCGTGCACGACGATGCGCCCGCGCCGCGTGGTCAGCACCCCGGCGCGCTGGAGCGTGGCCAGGAACCGGCTCGCGGCTTCGCGTGACGTGCCCGCCAGCTGGGCCAGGTCCGCCTGCGTGGAGCGCACGACGACCTCGGCCGGCTGGCCGGGGGCCGTGACGGTACGGCGCGAGCCGGTCTCGACCAGCTCCGCCAGCACACCGGCGACCCGGCTCGAGACCTTCTGGAAGGACTGGCGCGAGATGCGGGCGTTCGCCTCGCGGAGCTTGGCGCCCAGGGCGGAGAGGAGCTTCACCGCGATCTCGGGATGCTCGTTCAGCAGCCGCTTCAGGTCTCCCGCCAGGATCGCGACCGCCCGCACGTCGTCGACCGCCTCCACGGTCGCGGAGCGGACCTCCCCTCCGAACATCGCGAGCTCGCCGAAGATCTCTCCGGGGCCGAGGTTCGTGAGCGTGATGGTGCGGCCGTCGGCGTGCTGGCGGGTGACGCGCGCCTGGCCCTGCTCGAGGACGTAGCACGTGTCTCCGGCGTCACCCTCTCGCAGGATGATCGTGCCGGCGGGGTACGTGCGCGGGACCGCCACCCGGGCGATCTTCTGCAGGTCGGGCTCCTCGAGCTCCGCGAAGAGCGGCACGCCCCGCAGGAGCTCCGACGCAGACGCACCTCGGGATCCCGGCCTCGCGCTCATTTGCGGGGAGTTTACGGAGCCGGGCGCCGGTCACCCGGCGGCCCGCGCGGGCCGCAGCCGGGCGGCGAGCGCGCGCGCCCACCATGCCCCCAGTCCGACCGCGAGGCCGAGCGCGAGGTTCACCGACACGCCCAGCACCCCGACCGCGACCGCCACGGACAGGTCGAACGGCTCGCGCACGTCGCGGAGCAGCCGGATGTGAAGGACGCCGGCGGCGGCCAGCATGCCGGCCAGGAGCGGCAGCGGGAAGGCGGCCATCAGCGCGCCCAGCCCGGAGCCGGCCGCGAGCGCGAGCGCGATCAGGCCCACGCCCATCAGCAACGGGGCACCCGCGGTGCGCGCGCCGAAGGAGTGGTGCGCGGTGAGCCCGCCCGCGCCGTGGCAGACCGGCATCCCGCCGATCGTGCCGGCCAGCACGTTCGCTCCGCCGAGGGTTGTGGCGAGGCGCCCGGGAGTGACGCGTGCGGCCCGGGCGCCGAAGTAGGTGCGCGCGGCGTCGGCCGTCGCAAGGCAGGAGTTCGCGAACGTGAGCGGGATCTGCGGCAGCACCAGGACGGTGAGTGCCGTCCACAGCGCGGCCCCGTCGAGTGCCGGCACGGTCACGGGGGAGGGACCGGCGCTGAAGCCGCCCGCGCCCGCAAGCGCCACGATCAGCCCGCCGGCGACCAGTGCCAGGGTCACGGGGCGGCTGCGCAGCACGAGCGCGGCCGCCAGCACGAGCGCCGTGAGCGGCACGGCGAGCTGCGGAGACGGGGCGGCCGCCGCGAAGGCGGCCGGAGGGTCGGCGGCCAGGCCCCAGGCGATCTTCAGGAACAGCAGTCCCACGGCCAGCTGCACGCCGCGGATCAGGGGCTTGGGAAACGCTCGGGCAGCCAGGCCGAGCGCGCCGCTGCGCGCCAGGACCAGGAACACCACGCCCATCAGCATCGCGCCCGCCGCGATCACGTCCACGCCGAGGCCCTGCGCGATCGCGATCGCACCGAAGGCCTTCAGTGGTTGGACCGGGATCGGCAGTCCGTAGGTGAACGCGGCGCACAGGTAGAGCAGGCCCGCGGGCAGCAGCGCCGCCGTCGCCGACAGCCCGTTGGAGACGATCAGGACGACCGCGATCGGGACCAGCACGCCGAGATCCGCGACCGCCCCGGCCGCCTCGCGCCGGTCGAACGCCGGCCGCCGCAGCTCAGCGCCGGCCGCCGCCACGCTCCACCATCACCGAGGTGGCCTTGACCATCGCGGTCGCCTCGACGCCCTCCGCGAGCCCGAGCTCCTCGACCGCGTCCCGCGTGATCGCCGCGGTCACGCGGTGGGGCCCGGCTTCGATCTCGACCAGCGCCATCACCCCGTCGACCTCGACCGAGACCACCCGGCCCGGGAAGCGGTTGCGGGCCGACAGCGCGTCGCCGGCGGCGTGCCGGCGCGGGCGGCGCGCCAGGCGCTCGACCTCGCGCCGTGGGATCCGGCGCCGGTTGCGCTCGTCGCGCACGGCGCGCACCTTCCCGGCGCGCTCCCAGCGTCGCAGGGTGTCGACGCTCACGCCGAT
>Ga0075331_1000352_pt1 | contig 10128 bp, 11 predicted proteins | sample MayberrySE_TuleA_FD_120090 | JGI IMG/M metagenome (GOLD analysis project Ga0075331, IMG submission 120090) | Natural and restored wetland microbial communities from the San Francisco Bay, California, USA, that impact long-term carbon... | ecosystem: Environmental > Terrestrial > Soil > Wetlands ... | reverse complement strand
CGGTGCCGACCAAGGAGCTGTGGTGGCTGACGAGACGTTCGATCGGGACTTCTGGGAGCAGCGCTGGGCGCAGGTCCTGCGAGAGCATCCGGACAAGGTGGCGCGCCGCCCTCCGAACGCGCATCTGGTAGCCGCGGTCGAGGGGATGGCGGCAGGTCGCGCACTGGACGCAGGCTGCGGTCACGGCGCCGAGGCGATCTGGCTCGCCGCATCCGGATGGGAGGTCACAGGAGTCGACTTCTCAGGGACCGCCCTCGAGCACGCTCGGTCGGCGGCCCAGGCGGTCGGGGCGGACGTGGCTGACCGGATCACGTGGAGCCAGGGCGACCTCGGCAGCTGGACCCCTCCGCCCAAGTGGTTCGACCTGGTTCGTCCGAAACCTGGCCGGAAGGTCGCACAGGCGAGGGCGCGCCTGCTGACTTCACGTTCCTGCAGGTCCAGCGGCCGACGTCTCCGCGTCCTCCGTGGCCTCGGACTCCCAACGCAGTATGTCCCCGGGTTGGCACTCGAGTGCCTCACACAGGGCGGAGAGCGTTGTGAAACGCACCGCCTTGGCGCGACCGTTCTTCAAGACCGCCAGGTTTGCGGGCGTGATGCCGACGCGTTCCGCGAGCGCACCCACGGCCATCTTTCGCTTGGCCAGCATCACATCGATGTCGACCACGATCGGCATCAGATCACCTCGTCCAGCTCGGCCTGCAAGTGCTGCGCCTCGGCATCACGGGCGACGGCCTGGGCGAGCAGCATCCGCAGCACGTAGACGAGCAGTGCGACGCCGGCGATGACCAGAGACACGCCGCAGATCAGTCCAACCATGCCTGGGGCAACTGCTTCGCCGGGCGCGAGCGTGACGGCGAGCCCGAAGGTGAGGACTGCTCCCGCAACCACCGCGCCGATCACGATGTCGACGTACCGGAAAGCGGCATGGGAGAACACCGTGCCTCGCCGAACCATTGTCAACAGGCGCCACACGCAGACTGCGATGACCTGCATCGTGACGATGCCCAGGAAAACGATGGCGACGACCGAGACCCGCACCCCAGCGGGCGCTGCGTCGAGGTCCACCCACAGGAGCGGCACCATCACCGTCTGCACGAACAGCGAGCCGCCGAGCGCGACCACGATCACGATGCGTAGAGCCAGAACTGCGAGATTCCCCATGACAACCCCCATGATCGAGTAACGATGAGAATCTATCGATAAACAATGGGTCTGACAGAGACTCATCACGCACCCCCTCGTCCGACAGGGTCTTGCCACGGCGGAGGCTCGAGTACGAAGTTCAGGGGGCGGCCTGCGGCAGACTGGGTGCCTACCGATCGAGGAGACCCGCGCATGCCCGACGACAACACCCGCCTCGCCGTCCTGATCGACGCCGACAACACCTCCGCGAAGCTGATTGCAGAGATGTTCGAGGAGTTGGCCAGCTACGGGACCATCACCGTCAAGCGCGCTTACGGCGACTGGACCAATCCGCATCTCAACGGCTGGCGCGAAGTGCTCCTCGGAAACGCCATCTCCCCGCAGCAGCAGTTCGCCTACACAGCCGGGAAGAACGCCACCGACTCGGCGCTGATCATCGACGCCATGGACCTGTTGTACTCCAGCAACGTCGAGGGCTTCGCCATCGTTTCCAGCGACAGTGACTTCACCCCGCTGGCCACCCGCCTCCGCGAGTCGGGCAAGCGGGTCATCGGCGTCGGACAGCGTAAGACGCCGAAGGCCTTCGTCGAGGCGTGCGAGAAGTTCGTGTTCCTCGAGGTCCTCGCCGGCGACAGGGTCGGAGTGGCTGAGCAGGTGAAGGACGACCAGCCGCGCCCGATCCAGAGCGTGCTCACGAAGGCACTGAACAAGGTCGCCACCGACGACGATGACTGGGCCTCGCTCAGCACGATCGGTAACCATCTGAACCGCATCGACCCGTCGTTCGACGCGCGCAACTACGGGTTCGACAAGCTCAGCGACCTGGTCAAGGCCCAACCGTTCGTCGAGACCAAGACAGTCACCGGGCCAGGCGGCCACGGGCACCTGTGGGTACGACTGAAGGGTCGTCGACCTGGCGAGGAGACCTCGGCCAAGAAGGCAGTGAGGAAAGCGACCAAGAAATCGGCATCGAAGAAGACGGCCCCGAAGAAGGCCCGAACGGTCGGTGCGAAGGCAAAGGACCCCGATGCCGACCAGTAGTCAATAGTTTTTTTCAGTGCATCTCCTTGACCATGTCCGGTCACGAGTTCGGCGGCGGTGACGGATCCGCGGGAGGCGAGAGTCGATCGAGCAGGGCCCGCGCCGAGTATCCGTACGGCCCGTCGAGCAGGTCAGGCACCCGCCGCCTCGCCTCCTCGGGGGCACCGCACGCGTCGAGGGCGTACAGGATCGCGTTGCGCTCCCATCGGAGAGCAGCAGGAACTCCCGGTACGACGGCGGCAGGTGCATGCCCAGCCGCTGCTCGGCAGCGGCAACCGCCGACTCGGCAGCAGGCGGGCGCAGGAGGGTGCCAGTTCGCGCGGCCGCCTTGACGGGGTGCTCCAGCGCCCCGAGACGCGCCAGCTGGGCAACGCTCCACTGGCGCAACAACCCGAACAGGTGGGCGGCTGGCAGCTCTTCCAGTGGGGGCACCTCGGCAGCCTAGAGACGGTCGCGGTTCAGTGCAGCCGACCGGCGGCACTCGTGTGCCGGCCGGCCACAGTGGCGTAGGAGTCGCCTACCGCCCAGCCGTGGCGCATATGTTCCACGCCCTCATGACGCTGCTCACCGCACGGCGTCCAGAGCAGCCGGTATTGGCAGACTTCATTCATGGTGAGCGTCGACGACGTACGACGAGTAGCCCTCGGCCTGCCGGGGACCACGGAGCACCTGATCCGCGATCGGGTGAAGTTTCGGGTGAAACGGCTGGTGTACGTGGCATTCTCCCGGGACGAGAGCTTGATGGGCTTCGGGTTTCCCAAGGAGGAGCGCCCAGCACTGGTCGAGAGCGAACCGCACAAGTTCCTGCTCCCGTCTGCGGCGGACATGCGTTACAACTGGGTGGAGGCGAGGATGGCGGAGCTCGACCACGAGGAGATGGCCGAGCTGGTAACGGACGCTTGGACGATGGTGGTTCCGAAGCACGTGGCCCAGGAGTACTTCGACACTCTCGGTTGACTCATTCCCGTTCGGACGGCGCTCAGTCAACAACCGGATGCCCGGGTTTTGACTGCCGGTCACCGGCGCAAGGGGGTTGGAGCCTATGTTGCGGATGAGGTGCTGCTCGAGGCGGTACGGCGCCGCAGGTGGGGGCTGATCCTCGGGCCTGCCGCCCGACCGAGCCTGGTCACCGCCGGGTGGAGGCCTAGGCATGGACTCAAGCGCTGGTTGGGTCGATATTGACAGCACCACTGATGAGCAGTCCCTGGGAGGGATCGTGGGCGATGCCGAGGTGCTGGCACTCTTCCGCCAGGCAATGAAGGGCAACGACGCTGCCGCCATGCGGGAGGGCCTCGATCAGCTGCTTGGGCTGTCTGACGGAGCCGGGCTGTCGACAGAGGAGGAGTACCGTGTCCGGCACCCCGATTATGTGATGGAAATGCCACAGACGAACGAGCGCATTCGCGGACGAGACGCAATGCGCTCAATGCAAGAGGCCTTCCCGACACCACCGAAGATCTCTTTGCGAGGAGTCGTGGGCTCCGGCCACGTGTGGGTGATCGAGGGTGTCAATGACTACGGCGGGGACGTGTGGAACGTTGCCTTGATCCTCGAGCTCGACGATCACGGATTGATCGTGCGGGACACGCGCTACTACGGGCAGCGGACCCAGCCTCCCGAATGGCGGTCGCAATGGGCCGAACGGCTGCAGTCGCCCCTGGACTGACGCACGGCCGCAGCAACCGCGTACCTAGCTGGGGTCTGACTTCTTGTCGACAGGTCTCGGGCTTACGGCGGTGTGTCGCCGAGCAGCTCGGACAGGGCCGCCCGCTCGATCCAGTCGGCGTACTCGGCCCGCGTCCAGCCGTGCTCGCGGACGAGAGTGCGGTAGACGGCAGGATCCATGAGCACCAGGGCGGCGGCCACGGCGCGCTCCGTGGTCATTCCCGGCCGTAAGCAGTCGAGTGCCGCCAGGTGTTCGACGAAGGCCGTCGCGCCCCCGAGCCTGTTGCGTTCGGACTCGGCGTGCACACCGGCGGCTTCGGCGTCGGCGTCCGAAGCCACGAGGAGTACGGCGGCCAGGGGGGCCGCCCGCTCCTCGAGCTCAGCGACGAACCGTGCCCAGTGGGCGACCAGCTCGCGGGGATCGGTCAACCGTTCCATCTCCGCGATGACCGGTCGATCGGACATCGGCACCGGCTCGTCGTCACCGACCAGAGCCCAGTCCAGGGCGAGCTTCAGCAGGGCCGCCTTGCCACCGACCGAGGTGAACACCGTCTTGCGGCTCACCTCCGCACGGGCGGCTACGGCATCGATGGTGGTCCGCGACCACCCCAGCTCGACGAAGAGGTCGCGAGCAGCGCTGACCACGGCTCGCCGGGTGGCCCGGGCCTGCGCGTCACGGAGCGTCGACCGGTATGGACGGCGTGTAGCTGCCATCTTGACACCCGCCAATTTTGGAGTGACTGTCGATGTAATCAAATCACTGTCAGTATAGCGGAGGGCTGTCATGCACACACACATCGTGGGATCCGGTCCAACGGGACTCCTTCTCGGCGCTGCCCTCGCTCGCCGCGGGCACCAGGTCACCTCGGTGGACCGTGACCCCGGCCCGACGGGCAGCACTTGGGTCCGTCGGGGCGTCATGCAGTTCGAGCATGCGCACGGCTTCCGCCCCCAGGTGCCGATGACCCTCCAGGCGGAATGGCCGGAGGCTTACGACGTCTGGCTGTCCCTCGGCGCTCGGCCCGTCGAGGTGCCGAACCTCGATGGATCCCGCAAGGTGTTGGGCGTGCTCTCACGTCGGTCGACCTTAGAGCGAGCGCTTCGCCTCGCAGCGAAGAGGCAGCCTGGGCTGACCTTGCGCACCGGTCATGTCGACGAGCTCGTTCTCGACCGCGGTCACGTCACCGGCGCTCGGGTCGACGGGTGCCTCGTCGAGGCTGACCTGGTCGTGGACGCCTCAGGCCGGGCCGGGCAACTGCACAGGTCGAGCGCTCCGGGCGTTCCCGACCTCGACGGCGACTGCGGCCTCGCGTACGTCGACCGCACGTACCGGCTGCGCCCTGGAGCAGAGCCCGGACCGATGACGAGCCCGGTTGCCTACACCGCCGACTTCGATGGCTACCAGTGCCTGGTCTTCCTGCATGAGGGCGATCACTTCTCGGTAGTGCTCGTGCGCCCCACCACCGACGCCGCACTCAAGGCACTGCGGTTCGAGGCCGCTTTCGAGGCTGCCTGCCAAGCCATCCCAGCGCTTGCCGAGTGGATCGACCCTGCCCGAGCACACCCCACCTCGGAGGTGCTCGTCGGCGGGGCACTGCGCAACGTCTACCGCCGACAAGCCGGCACCCCGGGACTGGTTGCCGTAGGGGACTCGGTGGCAACCACGACCCCGACCCGGGGACGTGGCATCGCGATGGCCTGCATGCAGGTCACCGCACTCCTCGCGCTCCTCGACGAGGGCACATCCCCCTCCACTGTGGCCGAACCGTTCGGCGCCTGGTGCGACCACGACATCGAACCCTGGGTGGCTGACCACATCGCGATCGATGGCGGCATGGTGAGGCGTTGGCAGGGCGAAGACCTCGACCTGGGCGTCCCTCTGACCTCCGACCTCATCGCTGCGGCGGTCGAAGCCGACCCCCGGATCGGGCAAGACGCCGCAGGCTACTTCGCGATGACCTCGCTGCCCGAGACACTCAGGCCCGCCGAGCCACTGGCACGGGCGGTCTACCAGGACGGCTGGCGACCGCCGTACGCACCCGGCCCTACGCGCGACGAGCTGGTGGACGTCATCCGCAGGGCTGTCCCGGCCGCGTGACCGGGCGCGACGTAGGGAAACCCGTTCCGAACACTCACGCCGGGTCGGGTGGCGCGACTTCGAGTGTGACCCCACACATCGCACCGGCATGCAGGCCCTCGGACCGGCGCACCTGCTTCTTCACGGGAAGCACGAAGCTGCCCGTAGCAGCGTCCGGGAAGAGTGAGGTACGCCAGGTCGTAGATCCGATGGAGACCTTGACCCGGATGCTCCCGAACCCCTCGCGGGGACCGGCTTCGAGCACGATGTCCTCGGACAGCTCTGCGGGCAAGGTCAGGAAGTGCCAAGACCCCGGGTCGCCGGGAGAGTGCTCCCAGATCCGAGCGCGAAACACGTGCTGGGCCATGCCGTGGATCGTCGCATAGGTGCCCGACGCCTCGGGGAGCTCACGTCCACTTGCGTGACATGCGGTAGTGCAGCGTCAAGAACGGCAGGCCGAAGACCCAGAAGGCGTGCTCAGCGCGCAGTTCACCCCCCTCGACGTACACATCGAGCTCCTCGGCGAAGCCGTGCACCACCAGGGCAGTGAGCTCGTCGCCGGCGGGGTCGATGTAGGTGAGGTAGTGGCCGGCCTGCCCGTCGTGGACACTGCTGGTCAGGGTCAGACCGCCGCCGGCGCGAGCGCGGGGAAGCAGAGTCGCGGTGAAGCTGCCCTCGGGGACCGGGAAACCCACGCTGACATAACCGCGCCCGTCATGCCGGTACGTGGTGTAGATCCCCACCATGATCGGCTCGTCGTTGTCCAAGAAAGAGCGGATCCAGCCACGTACCGACACCGCCCCGTCCACTTCCGCGATCGTGTCGATCCTGCTGCGAATCCCGCGCAGCGCCTCCCGCTGGTTCATCGGAACGCTCGCCTGCCCAAGGGGCCGGGCGACCAACGTCCGGTAGAGCAGGTAGCCCGGACGGACCCACAGCCGCCAGCGAGGGACGATGTCGAGAGTGAACCGGGTTGTGTGCTCGTAGAACTCGCGGACCTGTGGGTCGACCTGCTCCGGATCGAACCCCGGCCCCTCCAGAGAATGGAGGGACTTGACGATGCCGGTGTCCGGGGCGTCGGCGACGTAGGTCCCACCGCGAGCGGCGGCGAGCTCGCTCACGTAGCCGGTGCCGACGTACCGAGAGCGCGCGGGCAGCGGAACCACGAAGGGCAGATCCGCCGCGGCGACCCGCTCGGCGAGCAGACTCAACTGGGCGTCACGGAACAACGCTGCCGACAGGGTTCGGTAGGCGAGAACAGTACTGCTGGCGACCACCGATGCAGGTGCGGTACGGCGCGATGCGAAAGCCCGCCCGACGACTGCCCCCACGAGCGGGCCGAGCACGACTTTCTGAGGCCGCAGGCCGAGCGTCCCAACGACAGCACCGGTCGTGGTACCGACGGCGAAGGGCTGGACACCCGTGACCTTCCCGGCCACCCAGCCCAGAGGTGCGGCGAGAGCCGTGCTGACCGCGATCCGCTGCCAAAGCGCCGGGATCTCGCCGGGGCGCTGCCGGGCGCGGGCCACCGCCTCCGATGCCCCCAGCCCCGCGGCCCCCACCACCGCGGCGACGGCAGCGGACCGGAGACCGCGACCGCCCGCCAGGGCGGCTCCCGCCAGACCGCCGATAGCGGCCACGAAAACTACCGAGCCGGATCGGGAGGGCTCGTTGGGGGAATGGTCCCGTGCCACCCCGACACCCTAGCCACTGGCAGGGCGACGCTCAGGCAACTCAGTGGGTTGCTGGCCTGCGGAGGCTTCCTGGGTCAGGCATCCCTCCTCCGCAGAAGCACGGCCGCAGCCAGGAACGTGATGGCCACGTAGATCATGAACACCCCGAAGCCGGTCCAGGGGGCGAGCGCCTGCGGGCCGTCGGCAACCACGCCGGAGACATCGGGTGAGGCGATCCGCTCCCCAGCCGTGGAGGGGAGGTAGGGGTAGCTCTTGGTGAACCAGTCCGAGGTCATCATCAGAAGCTGCCACATCGTCGAGAGCATGAGCAGCACGCCGAGGATGAGGGTGACCGCACCCGCGGTGTGCCGGATGATCGCCCCGATGGCCAGGCCGAACAGTCCGACTCCTGCGAGGTAGAGGCCGCTGCCCCAGAAGATCCGTTGCACCTCCGGGTCGGACAGAGAAGCCGCACCGTCGAAACCGAGCAGCGGGTAGCTGGCCACGTAGGACAGCGTCACCCCGACGACACCGAGGAGGAAGCCGACTCCGGCGACGAGGACTGCCTTCGCGGCCAGGGCAGGCAGCCGGGTGGGTACCGCGGCAAAGGTGGAACGGATCATGCCGGTGGTGTACTCGCCGGTGATCGTGAGCACCCCGAGTACTGCGACGACGACCTGGGCAAAGCTGTAACCCATGCCGATCGCCATCTGCCCGTCCGGACCGGCTGCTCCCTCCTCCACCATCGACGCCACTCCCAGCATGACGGCGATGAGCACCATCGCGGCGAGCGTGGCGAGCACGGTCCAGTAGGTGGAGCGCAGGCTCCACAGCTTGATCCATTCAGAGTGGAGGACGCGTGTGAACGACACCGGTTTCACGGCCACGCGCGGGGCAGCGTCAGTGGGGTCGGCGGTGTGCGTGGTCATCGGCTGGCTCCCTGCGTCATCGTCTCGGACCGGTACTCGACCTCGTCGCGGGTCAAGGAGAGGTAGGCGTCCTCGAGGGACGCGCTGAGCGGCGTCAGCTCGTGCAGCGGCAGGCCGCGGTCCGCGGCCAGGTCGCCGATCTCGGCGCTGGTCAGCTCCGCTACCTCGAGCTGGCCGGGGGCAACGGTGGTGACCGTGGCGCCTCGGTCGGTGAGCAGTTCCGCGAGCTCTCCCGACCTGGGTGTCACCACCCGGACCGTGGCCTGTCGGGCGGTCGCGATCACTTCCTCCAGCGGCCCGGCCGTGATGATCCTGCCGCGCCCGATGACCAGAAGGTGGTCGGCGGTCTGGGCCATCTCGCTCATCAGGTGCGAAGAGATGAAGACTGTACGACCCTCGCCGGCCAGGTGTCGGACCATGGTCCGGACCCACTTCACGCCCTCCGGGTCGAGGCCGTTGACGGGCTCGTCGAGGATCAGCGTCTGCGGGTCGCCGAGGAGTGCGGCGGCGATGCCGAGCCGCTGGCCCATGCCGAGGGAGAACCCCCCGACCCGTCTGTCGGCTACCCGGTCCAGGCCGGTCATGTCGATGACCTCGCGCACCCGACGGGTCGGAATCCCGTGCGTGGCGGCCATGGCGCGCAGGTGCTGGTACGCACTTCGACCGGTGTGCACGGCCTTCGCGTCCAGGAGGACGCCGACCTCCCGTAACGGTGCCCCGTGAGCGGCATACGGTTTGCCGTTGACGGTGACAGCACCGGCGGTCGGGCGATCGAGCCCGACGATCATCCTCATCGTGGTCGACTTCCCGGCCCCGTTCGGGCCGAGGAAACCCGTCACCGTTCCCGGCATCACCTCGAACGAGACGCCGTCCACGGCGGTTTTGTCTCCATAGCGTTTGGTGAGCTCACGGGCCTCGATCATCGGTGTCCCTTCCAGGTGACGATGGCGGTGGTCTGGACGCGGCTGTGACGCCAGGGCGCCGACCGGCCGGGGTGCATGGTCCGCCAGGATGAACCTGTCTCAGCGTCGCCTCCCCCAGAGGCTGCTCCTCATTGCCGACACCCGCAGCTGACGCGGACAGCGATGACGGGCGACAGCTACCCCAGCACACGTCGGCGAACCGGTCACACTGTTCAGATGTCGCCTCTCACCGTTCCAGCCCAGATCAGCGACGTGCAGAGGACTGAGCCCGGGTTCCGACCGACATAAGTCCCGATCCGGACACCCGGCTCGCAAAACGCCGGGACGCCCCTGGCATCGGGTCAACAGATATCAAGGAGCAATGCGATCGGTGCCGGGCTGCTCGTGGGGCCCGGTCTCTTGGCTCGCGCTCAGGTCGTGGGCCCTGCGTCGGCGCATCCTGCAGGGCGACTGACGGTGCGCCGACGCGACCGACCGGTCTACTCGTGCTGCCGCGGGCCTCGGCCGGGGCGATGTTTGCCCAGCGGGTGGGTGCCGGTCTCGTCGACGCGGAAGAGGTAGCCGTGGGGTGAGCGCCACTCGTGGGTGGCCAGGATCCCGATCGCCTTGGAGCGGCGCACGTCCACGCTGTCGGTGTCCCCGTGCAGGGCGAGGATCTTCGCGATCCGGTCGACCAT
>Ga0075331_1000350_pt1 | contig 10139 bp, 7 predicted proteins | sample MayberrySE_TuleA_FD_120090 | JGI IMG/M metagenome (GOLD analysis project Ga0075331, IMG submission 120090) | Natural and restored wetland microbial communities from the San Francisco Bay, California, USA, that impact long-term carbon... | ecosystem: Environmental > Terrestrial > Soil > Wetlands ... | reverse complement strand
CGATGGTGCTGCGCGACCTCGACCTCGATCCCAAGCGGTACCAGCCGCGAGCCGTGCTCAACTGGATCTCCAGCTGCAAGAACGAGCTGCGCGACCACGAGGACGCCGCCCGGCGGGCGCAGAACCACCTCGAGGAGATCTACGCCGAGGCGTTCGCGACCTACCAGCGCCGGCTGCGGGAGGCCAACGCCCTCGACTTCGACGACCTGATCATGCTGACCGTGCACCTGTTCCAGGCGTTCCCGGAGGTGCGGGAGAGCTACCGTCGGCGGTTCCGTCATGTGCTCGTCGACGAGTACCAGGACACCAACCACGCCCAGTACGCCCTGGTCCGTGAGCTGTGCGGGCCGGTGCCGGGGGGCGACGAGCCGGCGAGCCCGCCGGCCGAGCTGATGGTGGTGGGCGACGCCGACCAGTCGATCTACGCCTTCCGCGGGGCCAACATCCGCAACATCCTCGCCTTCGAGGAGGACTTCCCGCAGGCCTCGACGATCCTGCTCGAGCAGAACTACCGCTCCACCCAGACCATCCTGTCGGCCGCCAACGCGGTGATCAGCCGCAACGCCGACCGCAAGGAGAAGAACCTCTGGTCCGACTCCGGCGAGGGCGAGCTGGTCGTCGGGTACGTCGCCGACGACGAGCACGACGAGGCACGGTTCGTGGCCGAGGAGATCGACCGGCTGACCGACGACGAGGAGGCGCGTCCGGGAGACGTGGCGGTGTTCTACCGCACCAACGCGCAGAGCCGTGTGTTCGAGGAGGTCTTCATCCGGGTCGGCCTGCCCTACAAGGTCGTGGGCGGCGTCCGCTTCTACGAGCGCCGCGAGGTCCGGGACGCGCTCGCCTACCTGCGGCTGCTGGTCAACCCGGCCGACACGGTGTCGCTGCGCCGCATCCTCAACGTGCCCAAGCGTGGCATCGGCGATCGGGCCGAGGCCTGTGTCGAGTCACTGGCCCAGGCTGAGCGCATATCGTTCTGGGAGGCGCTGCAGCGTGCCGAGGAGGCGCCGGGGCTGGCGACGAGGTCGCTGAAGGCGATCAAGGGCTTCGTCGAGCTCATCCAGGGCCTGCAGCAGCTGGTCGACGACGGCGTCACCGCCGACTCGGTCCTCGAGGCGGTACTGACCGACTCCGGCTATCTCAAGGAGCTCGAGCAGAGCACCGACCCGCAGGACGAGACCAGGGTCGAGAACCTATCCGAGCTGGTGGCCGTCGCCCGCGAGTTCAGCGACGAGTCCGAGACCCCGACCCTGGGCGCGTTCCTCGAGCGGGTGGCGCTGGTCGCCGACTCCGACCAGATCCCCGACACCGACGCCGACGACGGCGGCGTCGTCACGCTGATGACGCTGCACACGGCGAAAGGGCTGGAGTTCCCCGTGGTCTTCCTGACCGGGCTCGAGGACGGTGTCTTCCCGCACGCCCGGTCCCTCGGCGACACCAAGGAGCTCGAGGAGGAGCGTAGGCTCGCCTACGTCGGCCTGACCCGGGCGCAGGAGCGGCTCTTCGTCTCCCGCGCCGCCGTACGCAGCGCATGGGGCGCGCCGCAGCACAACCCGGCCTCCCGGTTCCTCGAGGAGCTGCCCGACCGGCTCGTCGACTGGCGGCGCACCGAGTCCGACCGGGCGACCTGGGGCGGGGCGTCGGTGTCCAGCCGTCACGGCGGCGCTCCTGCCGCGCGGAGAGGCTCGACCTGGACCGGCGCCGGAGCGATCAGCACCAAGGCCGCCACCCGTCCGGTGCCGGCACTCGAGCCCGGTGACCGGGTGGTGCACGACTCCTTCGGCATGGGCACGGTGGTGACCGTCGTGGGAGCGGGCGACAAGGCGCAGGCGCACGTCGACTTCGGCTCGGCCGGCGTCAAGCGGCTGCTGCTGCGGTTCGCTCCCGTCGAGAAGATCTGACCTCCGCCACCCGCGGCTCACCGCACCCGCCACCCGACCGGGGGTGCGACTCCGGCTCAGCTCAGGGTGAGCCCAGGCTCACGGGGTGACCTCACGGGGTGACCTCACGGGGTGACGCCGTGCTCGACCAGCGCGGTGTACGGGTCGACCGGGGTCTCGGGGTCGGGGAGCACCTCGAAGTGCAGGTGCGGGCCGGTCGTGTTGCCGGTCATGCCGATGTAGCCGATCACCTCGCCGGCCTCGACCTCCTGGCCGGTGCTCACCGAGATGCTGGCCTGGTGGCCGTAGCTGGTCTGGGTGCCGTCGGCGTGCGTGATCACGGTCTGGTAGCCGTAGGCGCCGGCGTAGCCGGCGGAGGTGACGATGCCGTGGCCGACGGACTTGATCGGTGAGCCGTAGGGAGCCGCGAAGTCGAGCCCGGTGTGGTCGGCGGACCACAGCCCACCACCCTGTCCGAAGGTCGCCGTCAGGCGGTAGCTGTCGACCGGCAGGACCCACAGGTTGGACTCGAGCTCCTCCGCACGCTGGTCCGCGAGCTCGGCCAGCTGCTGGAGGGCGGCGTCACGTGCCTTCGCGCGCTCCGCGGCAGCCTTCTCGGCCGCGGCCTGGTCGGTCCGGTCGATCGGCTGCCGAGCGGAGCTGCGGCTCACGGTGACGCCGCCACCGTCGGAGTTGATGACCGCGTCGCTCGCGCGCACCTGGTCGGTGTCGCTGCCGAAGCCGGAGATGCTGCCGGCCAGCTGGCGGCTGCGCTCGGAGTCCTGCTCCTCACCCTGGGAGGCCTGCGCGGAGCCGACGCTGACCGCGCCCGCGGCAGCGACCACCAGGGCTGCCGTGCCTGCCACCAGCGACGGGGAGGGCCGGGTGAAAGCGGGAGGAGTGGTCCTGGGGCGACGCGGTGCGGCCGGCAGCTCCTGTGTGGTGACCGTGGACCGTGGCCGTGACCGTGGCCGTGGCTGGGGCTGCGGCGGTGGCTGGGGCCGCTCGGCGCGGGGGCGCTCCACGCGCGTGAGGTCGATCTGCGTGTCGGTCGGGGTGGTGGTCGAAGTGGTGTTCGAAGTGGTGTTCGAGCTGCGATGTGACCTGGTCGAGTGTCTCCCCCCGTTTGCTGCCCCCGCGGATGGGGAACCTCGACGTTGAGCGCGTGCCTCGCGCACGCTCAACCGACGCTTGGGCGCGCGGTGTTGAGCCACAGTGTCCTCCGGGTCTGGGGGCACAAACCAGCGCCGACCATAACGGACGCGTCACGGGGAGGGAAAGCCGCGATGTCCCTGCTGTGGACGGCGCTGCCTTGACATGGGGGTGTAAGCACCTCGTGGGTGGGGAAGATCACCCCGGTATCGCCCGTTTTGACGCTCGCCGGAGCGTGAGGGCGGCAGAGCGCATCGTGAGCCAGAATTCGACGGCGCATCGGCGTGTCGCGCGCCGTGTCGGGCGGCGTCAAGCGGGCGCGGAGACGGCCGGGGCCGGCTGGCGCTAGGCTGCGCGGCAGAGTCACCCCGCGCACCGAGCGGCGTCCCACGTTCGTCACCTCCAGGAGTTGCACACGATGAGCACAATCCGAGTCGTCGTCGCCAAGCCAGGTCTCGATGGTCACGACCGTGGTGCCAAGGTCGTGGCACGAGCCCTGCGCGACGCCGGCATGGAGGTCATCTACACCGGCCTGCATCAGACCCCCGAGCAGATCGTCGAGACCGCCATCCAGGAGGACGCCGACTGCATCGGGCTCTCGGTGCTCTCCGGTGCCCACATGACGCTGTTCAAGAAGCTCGTCGAGCTGCTCGAGCAGCGCGACGCCTCCGACATCGTCGTCTTCGGCGGCGGCATCATCCCCGAGGACGACATCCCGCTGCTGACCCAGATCGGCGTGTCGAAGGTCTTCACGCCGGGTGCGACCACCGCGGAGATCGTCTCGTGGGTGCGTGACAACGTCGCGCAGGAAGCCACCGCCTGACCTCCGCCCGTCAGAACACCGGTCCCGGGCCGACCACCGGCAGGGTGAGCCTGCTGGGCCGCTCCGGCCCGGTGTGCACCGTCACGGGGTGCACCGCCGCGTTTCCGGCATAGGCCGAGTCACTCGCCGCCAGCACGACCCTGATCCGGTGGCCGGCGGGGAGGCGCTGCACCACACCCGGCAGCTGCACGTCGACGGGCTCGGACACGTCGGTCACCCGCACCGGCGAGATCAGCCGGTGCTGGAGCTTCTCGGTGCCGTCGGGCGCCACGTCGTAGATCTTCGCGAACAGCACGAGCCGACCGCCCGGGTCGACGTCCTGGGTGGCGGCTGCCGTCGGAGCGTCGAGGTGCACCCGAAGCCGCGGCACCCCCACCAGATCGAGCCGGCGCGCCAGCGGCTCACTGGTCCAGGCGGCGAACGTGCCGGGGGCGTCGCTCACCGGCTGGTCGACTTGGCTGCCCTCGACTCCCGAGGTCTCCGAGTACGACGAGGCGGCGCCGCCGGGCAGGTTCGCGTAGGTGGCGGAGCCGGCCTCGACCGCATCGGCGGAGTCGACCAGCGCGTCGCTGCTCGAGAAGTAGAGCCGTTCCGGTCGGTGCACGGGGTAGCGGTCGCTGGTCGCGTAGGCCCGCGCGACCGCCGTACCCGCCTCGGACGGGCTGGTGTCGTAGTCGACCCAGTCGCGGAAGTAGGCGAAACGCGGTCCGACCGGAGCCGTGTCGACGCCGCGCACGTAGTGGTCCATCCAGCCCAGCACCCTCCGCCCCAGGTAGCTCTTGCGCAGCGAGCCCCCGTCGAGGTCGAGCTCGCCCGGAGCCGGCTCACCGCCCTGGGAGTGGCCCCACGACTGCCACACCATCCGTGCCGGCGTGCCCTGCGCCCGCAGGCCTCGGTAGGTCGCCGCCGCCTCCTGCAGGTTGAACAACGTGTCCTTCTGCCCCTGGATGAGCAGCGTGGGGGCGGTGATCTGCTCGAGGTAGGACGCCACGGAGGCGTGCCGGGCCAGCTCGAGCGTGCTCTGGTCCGGGTAGCCCTGGGCGCTGAGCTGTGCCATCGCCGCACACGCCTCGTCGACGAAGTTCGGGCAGCCGACGTTGCGGTCCGGGTCGACGTAGGCGTCGTCGACACCGTCGATGATCCCCCCTCCGAAGAACAACCCGGTCCACTGCCGCTTGTGCACGCCCGGCGTCGAGTACGTCGTGTCGGCACCGAGGCTGGTGTTGTTCGGTGCCAGCGAGTAGGACAGGTCGTTCCAGGTGATCAGCGGCACCAGAGCGTCCACGCGGCGGTCCTGCATCGCCACCGCGAACTGCACCTGTCCGCCGTAGGAGCCGCCGATCATGCCCACCCGGGGATCGCCCGGCGCGTCGGCGGCCACGAACGGACGGTCGGCGAGCAGGTCCACGAGCTGCGTGCCCGCCGCGCCGTCCCAGTCGGGGTCGTCGAGGTGGATCTTGCAGCCGGAGCCACCGAACCCGAGACCGGAGTAGGCCAGCACCACGTAGCCCTCACCGACGAAACCCCGTGCGATGGCCGAGGTGCTGCCGTCATCCTTGCTGCCGCCGAAGCCGTGCGTGGTGAGGATCGCCGGTGCAGGTGCGTCGGCCGTCGCGGCGTCGGGGCGGTAGAGATCGGCCACGACCGTGCACGGCTGGTCCCGGTCAGGACCCACGTGCACCTCGACGCTGAGCTCCTCGACGCTGTAGCCGGGCGTGTCGTCGGCGGCGGTGACGGGGCCGGCCGGCATGGCCGCGGCGGTGAGGGCGAGGGCTGCGGTGGCGGCGACTGCGGCGGGTCTCATGGCAGGTTCAACGACGCAGTGCCCAATCGGTGACGAGCCGGGCGAGCTCGGCAGGGTGCGTGCGTGGCACCCAGTGGTCCGCGTCGAGGTCGACCCGGTGCAGCGTGTCCACGTGGTCGCCGACATGGCGGAGCAGCGACGGCGGCACGAACGGGTCGTGCAGGGGCACCACCAGCTGCACCGGCACCCGGGTGGTTGCCGGGCGTGGGTGCCGCAGCCGCCGCAGCATGTTGGCCCGGTACAGGTTCACACCCGCTGAGCCGTCGCGCGCGAGCTCCGTGCCCCAGCCGGCGCCCGGCGGCAGTCCGTGCGTGCGCGCGAGGCGCGCGCCGATCGGGCCGTGCAGCCGCCGCCAGGCGAGCTCGGGCAGCACCGGCAGATGGAACGCGTAGACGTACCAGGAGTGCCGCGCCTGCCGCAGCCGGGCGGCCCAGGAGGCGTGCCGCATCGCCGCCGCGACGTGGTCGAGCGACGGCCCGCTGACGGAGGTGAACGACGCGATCCGGCCGGTCAGGCGGGTGTCGGCGCGCTCGGCGGTCACCGCGTCCCAGAGCTGGATCGAGCCCCAGTCGTGTCCGAGCAGGTGCACCGGCCGTCCCGGCGCCGTGGCGTCGATGACCGCGACGAGGTCGTCGACCAGACGCTCCGTGCGGTAGCCCCGCGTCGTACGCGGACGGCTCGACTCACCGGCACCGCGGACGTCGTAGGTGACCACGTGCATCTCGCCGCTGAGGTGCTCGGCCAGGGGTTCCCACATCCGCTGCGAGTCCGGGAACCCGTGCACCGCCACCAGCGTCGGCAGGGTGGGATCGCCGTACTCCCGGACGGCGAGCGTGACCTCACCAGAGGTGACCCGGCGCGTGCGCATCTGCCTTGCCCCTTTCCGTTCGACGGCACCCGTGCGTGCGTGAACCAGGTCACGTGGCTAGAGTCCCGAGCGAGACACCCCGCACGCTGCCGACTCACGAAGGACGGGCGCAACCGTGGACTTGATGGAGTATCAGGCGAAGGAGCTCTTCGCCAAGCATGACGTGCCGGTCACGCTCGGCGCCGTCGTCGAGAACGCAGAGGAAGCCCGCGCCGCAGCCGAGTCGCTCGGTGGCCGCGTGGTCGTCAAGGCCCAGGTCAAGACCGGCGGCCGTGGCAAGGCCGGCGGCGTCAAGCTCGCACAGGATCCCGACGACGCGGTGGCCAAGGCGCGCGCGATCCTCGGTATGGACATCAAGGGCCACACCGTGCACCGGGTGCTCCTCGCGCCCGCGGCCGACATCGCGGAGGAGTACTACTTCTCCTTCCTGGTCGACCGCTCCAACCGGTCCTACCTGTGCATCGCCTCGGTCGAGGGGGGCGTGGAGATCGAGGAGGTCGCGCGGACCAACCCCGACGCGGTCGCCAAGGTCGCCATCGACCCCGGCAGCGGCGTGGACGAGGCGAAGGCCCGGGAGATCGTGGAGGCCACCCGGTTCCCGGCGGAGGTTGCCGACGAGGCTGTCGAGGTCGTGCTCAAGCTCTGGCAGGTCTTCATCGGGGAGGACGCCTCGCTGGTCGAGGTGAACCCCCTGGTGCGGCTCGGTGACGGCCACCTCGAGGCGCTCGACGGCAAGGTGACGCTCGACACCAACGCCGACTTCCGGCACGAGGACCACGCGAAGTTCGAGGACGCCGCGGCTGCCGACCCGCTCGAGGCCGAGGCGAAGGAGAAGGGCCTCAACTACGTCAAGCTCGACGGCGAGGTCGGCATCATCGGCAACGGCGCCGGGCTGGTCATGTCCACCCTCGACGTGGTCGCCTACGCCGGCGAGGCGCACGACCACGTCAAGCCGGCCAACTTCCTCGACATCGGCGGCGGTGCCTCGGCCGAGGTGATGGCCAACGGCCTGCACATCATCCTCAGCGACCCCCAGGTCAAGAGCGTCTTCGTCAACGTCTTCGGCGGCATCACCGCCTGCGACGCGGTGGCCAACGGTGTCGTGCACGCGCTCGAGATGATCGGCGACGAGGCCGACAAGCCGCTCGTCGTGCGGCTCGACGGCAACAACGTCGAGGAGGGGCGGCGCATCCTCGACCATGCGGCGCACCCGCTGGTGACCATGGTCGACACGATGGACGGTGCGGCGGACCGTGCCGCCGAGCTGGCAGCGAAGGGCTGAATGCAGAGATGGCAATCTTCCTCACCGAGAACAGCAAGGTCATCGTCCAGGGCATGACCGGGGCCGAGGGCTCCAAGCACACGCAGCGGATGCTCAGCTCCGGCACCAACATCGTCGGTGGCGTCACCCCGAAGAAGGGCGGCCAGAAGGTCGACTTCGAGGGTGCCTCGGTGCCGGTGTTCAACTCCGTGCCGGAGGCGGTGGAGGCCACCGGGGCCGACGTGTCGGTGGTGTTCGTGCCGCCGAAGTTCACCAAGGCGGCGGTCCTCGAGGCGGTCGACGCGGGCGTGCCGCTGATCGTCGTGATCACCGAGGGCATCCCCGTGCGCGACACCGCCGAGTTCTTCGCCTACGCGCAGAGCAAGGGCACCTCGCGGATCGTCGGGCCGAACTGCCCCGGCCTGATCAGCCCCGGCAAGTCCAACGCCGGCATCATCCCCGCCGACATCACCAAGGCCGGCCGGATCGGGCTGGTGTCGAAGTCGGGCACGCTGACCTACCAGATGATGTACGAGCTGCGTGACTTCGGCTTCTCCACCTGTGTGGGCATCGGCGGCGACCCGATCATCGGGACCACGCACATCGACTGCCTGCAGGCGTTCGAGGACGACCCGGAGACCGACGCGATCGTGATGATCGGCGAGATCGGCGGTGACGCGGAGGAGCGCGCCGCCGACTACGTCAAGGAGCACATCACCAAGCCGGTGGTGGGCTATGTCGCCGGCTTCACCGCTCCCGAGGGCAAGACGATGGGCCACGCCGGTGCGATCGTCTCGGGCTCTTCCGGCACGGCCGAGGCCAAGAAGGTCGCCCTCGAGGCGGCCGGAGTCAAGGTCGGCAAGACGCCGTCGGAGACCGCCAAGCTGATGCACGAGATCATGGAGCGCATCAGCGGCTGAGCCCGCCCGCCCCGCTCAGGGCGGGCGGCACCCGTCTCGAGCGGGGCGCTCAGCAGCCGTCGCCGGAGAACACGCACATCTCGCCGGCGAGGATGCCGCCGAGTGCGCGCACGTCACGGCTGTGCGTATTCTCGGCGCCCGGTCGCGGCATGGACTCGTTGCTGCGCGTCACCATGAGGACTGCGTTGCCGACGCGCACCACCGCGACGTAAGCGCCGCCGGGGACCTGGGAGTCCTCACGGTAGTACGACCCCACCGCGAGCAGACCCTCCTCGCCGTCATCCTGACCGCGCGTCTCCCAGCGGCTCTCGTAGGCCGGGTCGGTGTCCATCGGCTCCTCGGCGCAGGCTGCGAGCACCCGTCGGAAGCCGGCCAGCACCTCCGCGGCCACGGCCTCGTCCGGGTAGAGGCCGAGCTGGCGGATGTCGGCGTACTCGGGTCCGGTCTGCTCGACCGTCCTGAAGTCCGTGCGGTCGGCATCGGTCGGGTACGCCGTCGGGGTGCACGGGTCCAGCTGCCATGGCGTACGCAGCTGGTCGGACCGCTTCGGCTCGCTGTAGTCCCCTGCGCCGGGCAGCATCTGTGTGCCGAGCGGGAAGTCGTCGGGGATCGTCGACACCCAGGTCGGCTGGGGCGACGGCTCCTGCGCCTGCGTCGGCGACGGCTGCGTGGGCTCGAGCGGGGCTGGCGACGGGTCGCGGTCCGGTTGTTGCGCGGACGGCGAGGGCGTGCTCGGGGCCGACGGGGCGCTCGGACTCGGACGCGGGCTCGCGGACGGCGGCGACGTGGTCGGAGCCGGCGTCGGGCTCGGCGACGGCGTTGTCACGACGGGGCCCTCAGCGCGGTCCAGCACCGTGTTCGCCGTCGCGACAGCTCCGCCGGCCAGTGCCAGGACGGCGCATGCCGCCGCGGTCGTGGTCGCGACGACCCGCCGGCGGTGGCGGCGCGCGCCCAGCCGCCGCACCTGTTCGGCGGGCGACGGTGACGCCTTCGCGGCCGCCTCGGCAGCGAATGCCCGCAGCCTCTTGATCGGATCGGGCTCAGACACGGTGTGCCTCCTCGGTGACGTCGAGCAGCTGTGCGAGTGCGGCACGTCCCCTGGACAGCCGTGCCTTGACGGTGCCCTCCGGCACCCTGGTCTCGGCGGCGACCTCGGCAATCGTCAGGTCGCACAGGTGGTGAAGGACGATCGCTCGGCGCTGGTCCTCGGACAGCCGGCGCAGTCCGTCCATGAGGTCGGTGTGCGTCTCGTCCGGCGGCTGCCCGGCGGCCGGCGGCTCCTGAGAACGATCGGGTGGGCGGAGTGCGCGCCGTGCGCGCCGCCATCGGCTGACCGCGAGGCGCCAGGCCACCGTGCGGACCCACGCCTCGGGCGCGCGGGCCGCCTCCAACGTCTTGCGGTGGTCCCATGCCCGCACGAACGCCTCCTGG
>Ga0075331_1000349_pt1 | contig 10142 bp, 10 predicted proteins | sample MayberrySE_TuleA_FD_120090 | JGI IMG/M metagenome (GOLD analysis project Ga0075331, IMG submission 120090) | Natural and restored wetland microbial communities from the San Francisco Bay, California, USA, that impact long-term carbon... | ecosystem: Environmental > Terrestrial > Soil > Wetlands ... | reverse complement strand
GCGGTACGCCGACTGGGCGTTGGGGCTCGCGTAGGTCACGATGCCCGAGGCGTCGAGCCGCACGAACCCGTCACCCACGCGCGGGGAGTCGGTGAGCTCCGCGCGGCCGCTCGGTATCGGGAAGCTGCCCTCGCTGATCATCTTGGCCAGGTCCGTCGCCGTCTGCAGGTACGACAGCTCGAGCCGGCTCGGCGTGCGGACGCCGAGCAGGTTGGTGTTGCGCGCGATCACCCCGAGCACGTGGTCGCCCCGGCGCACCGGGATCGTCTCGACGCGCACCGGCACGTCGTCGCGCCACTCCGGGTCGCCCTCGCGCGCAATGCGTTGCTGCTCGTAGGCGGCGTCCAGCAGGGGCCGTCGTCCGTGGGGCACGAAGGCGCCCACCAGGTCATCGACGTACGCGGTCGGCCCGGTCGTCGGGCGCATCTGCGCAGCCGCCCAGAATCCGTGCCCCTCCCGGTCGGGCACCCACAGGACGAGGTCGGCGAAGGACAGGTCGGCGATGATCTGCCAGTCGGCGACGAGCAGGTGCAGCCACTGCAGGTCCTCCTCGACGAGGTCGGTGTAGTCGCGCACGACGTCGTTGAGCGAGGGCACGCACCGAGACTAGAGCCTGGCCGCTTGTGAGAGCATGACGCCGTGCGGGGCGACTTCTGGCGGCGAGTGCTCGAGAGCGGCGCCCAGGTCCCGACCGAGCGCCGGCTCGACGACCTGACCCAAGAGCTGTTCGAGATGCTCGGCGATCCCGACCCGGCACTGCGTGAGGAGCTGGCGTGCGCCGTGCTCAGCCGCTGGCTCCGGCAGGGCGTCTACGACGACCTGCTGACCGGCCTGGCCGACGGCGCCGCGTCCGGACTCGTCTACCGTCTCGGGGACGACGGGACCGACAGCGTCTTCCGCCGGGCGTGCTCGGCGCGCATCCTGGCCGAGGCGATCGCCCGCAACCACGTGACCGACGTCGCGGGCCCGGAGCTGGTGCTGGCCTGGGGTGACCGCACTGCAGGCTGGCTGGTCCGGGAGCGCGACCTCCGAGCTCACATTCCCGGCAAGGGCTGGGCCCGGGCGCCGGCGCACGGAGCCGACGTGCTCGGGATGGTGGCGCGGTCCCGCCACCTCGGGGTCGCGGAGCTCACCGTCCTGCTCGACGTGGTCGCCGACAGGCTGCTGACGCCGACGCACTACCGGCTGGTCGACGGCGAGACCGACCGCCTCGCCCACGCCGTGATGGTGATCCTGCATCGCAACCTCGTGCCGCAGAAGGTGCTCGACCCCTGGGTGGCACGTCTGGCGGCGGCGATCCGTCCGGTCGGCCCCGCGGCCGACCCGGAGCCACGTTCAGCGGCGGTGCACAACACCGACGCGTTCCTGCGCAGCCTCCACCTGACACTGGCAGCCGGCGTGCGGCCGCAGCAGGTCAACGGCGACGACGTGCTGTTCGGCGCACCACCCACGGTGCGCGCCGACCTGATCCTCAGCGTGCTCGAGGCGCTGCGAGCGAGTGTGCCCGCGCTCTTCCGGTGAGAAATTACTCGCTGGTAGCCTCCCCGCCATGACGCAGACCGACAAGCACATCGCGCCCGGCACCACCCGCGAGGGGCACGGCGGCGACCTTGCCGTGGCAGCAGCCCGCGCCCATGGCGTCGAGTCGATGTTCACGCTGTCGGGGGCGCACGTGTTCCCCATGTACGACGGGGCGGTGAAGGCTGAGCCGCCGATGCGGCTCGTCGACGTACGACACGAGCAGACCGCGGTCTTCGCCGCAGAGGCCACCGGCAAGCTGACCCGGGCACCGGGGCTGGCGGTGCTGACCGCCGGCCCTGGAGTCACCAACGGCGTCAGCGCGATCGCCCAGGCGCACTTCTCCGGGTCGCCGCTGCTGGTGGTCGGCGGCCGCGCACCCTCCAACCGGTGGGGCACCGGCAGCCTGCAGGAGCTCGACCACCCGCCGATCGTCTCGACCATCAGCAAGGACGCCGGCACCGCCCACCAGGTCGCCGACATCGCCGACCGCGTCGATGCCTCGCTGCGGCTGGCCGGATCGTCGCACCGGGGTCCCACGTTCCTCGACGTGCCGATGGACCAGCTGTTCAGCCGCGCCGAGGTCACGATGCCGGCCGGCGCGGCCGCCGAGCCGATCGAGCACGACCCGGAGGCGGTGGCCGAGATCGCCCGGCTGCTCGCCGAGGCCTCGCGCCCGGTCCTCGTGCTCGGCACCGACGTCTGGGGCGACCATGCCGAGCAGGCCGCCCTGCGGCTGGTCGAGGACCTCGGCGTCCCGGCCATCACCAACGGCATGGGGCGAGGCGTCGTACCCGGCGGGCACCCCCTGCTCGTCACCAAGGCCCGCAGCCAGGCGTTCGGGCAGGCCGACCTCGTCATCGTCGTGGGTACGCCGCTCGACTTCCGGCTCGGGTTCGGGATCTTCGGGGGCAAGGACGGCGCGCAGCCGGCACAGGTCGTGCACATCGCCGACACCCCCGGCCAGGTCTCCACGCACGCCGAGCTCGCCGCCTCCGCGAGCGGCGACCTCACCACGATCCTGGACGCGCTGCAGGCCGGCGTGGAGCGCTCACCGCACCGCCGGGACCGGAGCGACTGGGTGTCGGCGCTGCAGCAGACGGTCGCCCAGGCGGCGGCCCGCGATGCCGACCTGCTCGGGTCGGACGCCGACCCCATCCACCCCGCACGGATCTACGGCGAGCTTGGTCCTCGGCTCGCCGACGACGCCGTCATCGTCGGCGACGGCGGGGACTTCGTGTCGTTCGCCGGCAAGCTCGTCGAGCCGCGGCGGCCGGGAGGCTGGCTCGACCCGGGGCCGTACGGCTGTCTGGGCGCCGGGCTCGGAGCCGCGATCGCCGCCCGGATCGCCCGGCCGTCGTCCCAGGTCGTCGCGCTGCTGGGCGACGGCGCCGCCGGGATGTCGTTGATGGACGTCGACACGCTGGTGCGGCACGACCTGCCGGTCGTGATGATCGTGGGCAACAACTCCACCTGGGGTCTGGAGAAGGGTCCGATGCAGTTCCTCTACGGCTACGACGTGGCCGCCGACCTCGCACCCCAGACGCCGTACGACGAGGTCGTGAAGGCACTCGGCGGCGCCGGGGAGACCGTCACCGCGCCGGACCGGATCGGGGCCGCCCTCGACCGCGCCTTCGCCTCGGACGTCCCCTACCTGGTCAACGTGATCACCGATCCCACGGCCGCCTACCCGCGCAGCACCACGGGGGTCTGATGGACGACATCGTCCGAGGGCTGACCGCGGCGGTCGAGCACACCGTGGCCGAGGCCGACACCGCGCAGGCACTCGGCAGCGGCGACCTCGCCGTGCTCGGGACCCCTCGCCTGCTGGCGCTGGCGGAACAGGCGACCTGCGCGGCGGTGGCGGCACAGCTCGACGCAGCCGAGACCACCGTCGGCACCCGCGTACAGCTCGAGCACTCGCAGCCGAGCCCGGTCGGTGCGCAGCTGCGGGTCACAGCGACCGTCACCCACGTCGACGGGCGCCTCGTCCGCTTCGCCGTCTCCGCGGAACATGCCGACGGCGGTGCGGTCGCGCACGGCGAGGTCACGCGGGTGGTCGTGGGTCGCGAGCGCTTCCTGCGCCGCCTGCCGTCAGCCTGAGACTCTCCGGCCCGGGCAGGGCCCCGCGACCCGCAGCGGCCGGATGTGCCCGTGGGGCAAGGATTTGCGACAATCGTCGGCGACACCAGGATCATCGCGCAGGATCACCAGGAGGTCTGTCCATGAGCAAGCGAGGCCGCAAGCGCCGCTCGCGCCGCAAGAACAACGCCAACCACGGCAAGCGTCCCAACGCCTGACGGGCGAACGACCCAGAGCACAAGACGAAGCCCCGGTCCCTGCAGGGACCGGGGCTTCGTGTCGTCAGCTGGAGAGTCCGGGCCGCCGCGCTTCGGTGATCTCGACGTGGACCTGCCGGATCTGCACGAGCACCCGCTGCCGGAGGCTGTCCGGGGCGTGCTCGCCGCAGGACCGGGCCACGAGCCTCTTCACCACGTGCTCGAGGTCGTACTTGGCCAGGCACGGAGCGCACTCGTCGAGGTGCTGCTGGATCTCCCTGCAGCTGGCCGAGTCGAGCTCGTTGTCGAGAAAAAGAAACAGGCTGTTGAGGACCTCGCCGCAGTCCTTGTCGTGGGGCTGACCGCAACTCATGCCTTGTCTCCCGATGAACGCTCAGCGCCCGCGGCCGCGAGGCCTCGGTCGCGTGCATAGTCCGTGAGCATCTCCCGCAGCATCCGCCGGCCACGGTGCAGCCGCGACATCACCGTGCCGACCGGCGTTCCCATGATCTCGGCGATCTCCTTGTAGGCGAACCCCTCGACGTCGGCGAGGTAGACCGCCATCCGGAAGTCGTCGGGGATGCGCTGCAGGGCCTCCTTGACGTCGCTGTCGGGCAGCCGCTCGAGCGCCTCGGCCTCGGCCGACTTGAGCCCGCTGCTGGTGTGGGACTCGGCCCGGGCGATCTGCCAGTCCTCCACCTCCTCGGTCATCGCCTGCTGCGGCTCGCGCTGCCGCTTGCGGTAGGAGTTGATGAAGGTGTTGGTGAGGATGCGGTAGAGCCACGCCTTGAGGTTGGTGCCCTGCTTGTACTGGTGGAACGCGGCGAAGGCCTTGGCAAACGTCTCCTGCACGAGGTCCTCGGCGTCGGCCGGGTTGCGCGTCATGCGCAGCGCAGCGGCGTACAACGGGTCGAGGTACTCGAGGGCATCCTGCTCGAAACGAGCGGCTCGCTGCTCTGGTGTCTCGGCAGCCGGTTCAGTCGTCATCACCTGAGAGCCTACCCGCGCAGGCACGGATGACTCCTGCGCGGAGAGGTCGGACTCGAAGGCCGACATATCGGTCGAGCCGGGCGCGGCGCAGAGCAAGGGCATCCTCCTGTTGCTGGCGTCTGTCCCAACAGCGCACGGCACGGATGCATTCCCCGTCGTCCTCACGCCACCTCGCGGGTGATCCACTCCAGAACCGCTTCGACCAGCACGGCGAGCCCCTCGTCCTGCGTCAGCACGTTGCGCTTGCCCACGCGAAAGCTGTGGTCGGCACCGGGTACGACGGCGAGGTCGACGCCGGTGGGGAACTGGTCAGGCTTGCCGAACGCGTCCCGGTCGCCCTGCACGACCAGCGTGGTCACACCGGTGTTGGTCAGCTCGTCGGCCCGCGAGCGGTCCGGGCGGCCGGGCGGGACCAGCGGGAACGCCAGCGCCAGGCATCCCGATGCGCCCAGCCGGCGCGCGGTGCGGCAGGCCACCCGGGCGCCCGCGCTGCGCCCGCCCACGACGAGCGGCGTCTGCGGACGCAGGGTGTCGAGCGCGGCCGTCCACGCCTCGTCGAGGATCCGCGGCGAGGGTGCTACCCGCTTCCCGGCAACCCGCCAGGGCTGGTCGAGCCGGTAGACCGAGACCCCTTGGCCGGGCAGAGCCGCGGCCAGCGCCTCGAGGTCGCGGTCGGCCGAGCTGCCACCGGCGCCGTGCCCGAGAACCAGCGTGGCGACGGGATGCCGTGAGCGGTCGATGTGCCATCTCGCGTCGCCGTGCGGCGTCGGCACTGTGCGGGTGGTAGTCACCACACGATCATGCAGGAGCCGGTGGCTCGGCCGCGACCGGCTCCACGAGTCGCGGCCCGTTGTTGCGGACGTCGTTGACCTCGGTGCCGACCGCGATCGCCTCGAGTCGGCTGCCCTCGCCGGGCATCGCGGGCACGAGGGTGGCGAGCATCCCCCCGGGGTCGGCCGTCGCCGGGTCGAGCCACGCGGCGTAGGCGGAGGGCTCGACCAGCAACGGCATCCGGTCATGGATGCGCCCCAGCTCGTCGGTCGCCTCGGTGGTCAGCACCGTGCAGGTCCAGCGGAACGCCTCTGGATCGTCGCGCTCGCGAGTGGGGTCACGCCAGATCTCGTAGAGGCCGGCCATCGCGATACCCGAGCCGTCGCGCGGCCGGATGTAGAACGGCTGCTTGAGCGGCTTGCCGGACTTGCCGCGCTGCTGGGTGGGATACCACTCGAAGAAACCGTCGGCGGGAAGCAGGCAGCGTCGTGCCGCGAACGCCTTGCGGTAAGCCGGCTTGTCGGCGACGGTCTCCACCCTGGCGTTGATCATCCGGTTGCCGATGCCGGGATCCTTGGCCCAGGACGGGATCAGCCCCCACCGCACGACCCGCAGCCGACGGACGGCGGCTGCGCCTCGCTCCTGGCTCGGCGGACGCGAGAGCACGGCGTACACGTCCTTGGTCGGGGCGACGTTGTAATCCGGCTCGAGCTTCTCGCGCACGTCGACCTGCTCGACCTCGAAGGCGTCGACGAGGTCCTCCGGTGAGCGGCTCGAGGCGTAGCGACCACACATGTGGCCAGACTTGCACACGGCGGGGACAGGCTGGCCGTGACCTGGGCCGCAGCCGGCGAAGTCGCTCAGCGAGCGAGGTCGTCGAGCAACCTGGCCACGCACTCGTTGACGTCGGGCAGGCCCTCGATCCAGACCCGGTGCCAGCTCGGGTCGACGCCCCAGTCGGCGAGCAGCCGGCGCAACAGCTCGACCCGCTCGCCGATCGCGTCGTCGCGCTCGACCAGCGTCGCCGCGCGCCGCGCGCCGAGCCGCGCAACGGTCTCACCGCAGGGATAGACCGAGTGCACCGCGTCGACCACGTCGACGAAGCGAAGGGCACGGTCGATGCCGTCGCGCCGCGGGTCGGTCACGGCGGGCTCGGCGAGCTCGACGACCACCAGCGCGTGCGTGCGCGACACGGACACGTCGCCACACTCCGCCCCCCGGTAGAGCTCGGCCAGTCGCGTCCGCAGATGGGCGGTGCTGGCCAGCCCGGTGAGCGGGTCCTCGCAGGACAGGCCGTGCATGTACTCGAGGGAGGAGTCGGCCCACCCGCACGCGACCGCACGGATGGCGGCGAAGGCGGGCTCCCCCGCACCTACCAGCCGGTAGGTCGACTCCAGCCCTTCGAGCACCTCGTCGAGGCCCACCCCGACCTCGGCAAGCCGTCGGCCCACGACCTGGCAGGGCATCTCCGGGTCGGCGCCGTTGCGCAGCGCCTCGGCGACCGCGGTGAAGCCGAGCGGCACCACGCCGCCCGCTCGCGGTCGCTTCCGGGGCCGAACATGAAAGAGTGTCACGGTGCTGAGACGAGGCTTGCTCGAAGTCATGACGCCGGTCTTGACCTGATTTATCGTGGTCAGGTCATGACCGAGCTCGTGCCGGACGTCTCCACCCCGAATGACGCGGAGCTGATCTCACGCGTACGGGGTGGAGACACCGCTGCCTACGGCGAGCTGTTCGACCGGCACCGCGCGGCCGCAGACCGGCTGGCGCGACAGCTGCAGCGGGGGCCGGACAGCGACGACCTGGTCTCCGAGGCGTTCATCAAGGTCCTGCAGGTCCTTCAGGGTGGCGGCGGCCCCGACGTCGCCTTCCGCGCGTACCTGCTCACCGCTGTGCGCCGGCTGCACGTCGACCGGGTGCGCAGCGCACGCCGGACCCAGCCGACCGACGAGGTGGAGCAGCTCGACGCCGGCATCCCGTTCCAGGACACCGCCGTCGACGGCTTCGAGCGGTCGGTCACGGCCCGGGCCTTCGCGTCACTGCCGGAGCGCTGGCAGCTGGTGCTCTGGCACCTGGAGGTGGAGGGCAACAAGCCGGCCGACGTCGCCCCCATGCTCGGCATGAGCCCCAACAGCGTCTCCGCGCTGGCCTACCGCGCCCGTGAGGGGCTGCGCCAGGCCTACCTGCAGATGCACCTCGCCGACACCGCCGGCGAGCACTGCCGCTGGACCACCGAGCACCTCGGCGCATACGTGCGCGGCGGGCTCGCCCGTCGCGACGCGACCAAGGTCGACCACCACCTCCAGGGGTGCCGCCGCTGCACGGGCATCTACCTCGAGCTGACCGAGGTCAACTCCGACCTGCGTGGGCTGCTCGCTCCGCTGCTGCTCGGCACGCTGGCCCCCGGCTACCTCGCCGCCACCTCGGCCGCGACGGGAGCAGGTACGACGTTCGGGTTCGCCGCGCTGCTCGACCGGCTCAGCGACGGCATCAAGGCCATGAGCACCAACGCGTCGGTCGGCGGTGCGATGGCAGGGGCAGTGGTCGTCGCCGGAGTGACGACGCTCGTGATCGTCGGCACCAACGGTCCCGACGACGTGCAGGCGAAGCCGAGGATCGTCACGCCCACCGACATCGCCGCCCTCCCACCGACGTCGCCCGCACCGGGTACGTCGCCGAGCGGGCAGCCCACGCCGCCCTCGGAGCGTCTGCCGCAGCCTCGTGCGAGTGCACCGCCGACGTCGGGTCCGACCTCGGACCAGAGCGTCGCGGTTGCTACCGGCGAGAGCCCGGGGCAGCCGGACGCAGTGCCCACGACCGACATTGCCTCGGCGGCTGACTCCGAACCTGTCACCGATGACGTCGACGGCGCGTCCGCCGGCCGGCCCGGCACCGGCACTCACCCGGGTACGGCCCCGGTGCCGAGCCCCGGTTCGCCGCCGGGCAACGACCCAGGCACCGGGCCGACCACCGAACCTGCTCCGGGGCCTGGCCCGTCGACCGACCCCGAGCCCCAGCCGAAGCCGCAACCTGTGCAGCTCTCGGTCGGCGTGTCCGCCCAGCGCACCGGCGCCAACATCGAGGGCAGCATCTCGGTGGGGAACCACGGCGACGTCGACGGTGTCCGCCTGATCGTCACCTTCAGCGGCTCGACGTTCCACGACACGGCGGTGACAGGGAACGGGTGGACCTGCAACGGCGCGGGCGACCGAGCGACCTGCTCGGCGTCGGGGGGTGCCGCAGGCACACTGTCGCTGCACACGAAGTCCAGGCCCAGGGACGCCGTTCGGCTGTCGGTCGAGGTGAGGGGTGACAGCGCGAAGCCCGCCACGTCCGACACCTCCGTCGAGGGTGTCGAAGGCGCCAAGAAGGCGAAGGACGGCAAGGAGGGCAAGGGCGAAGAGGGCAGAGCCAAGAGGCCCACGGGCGCCGAAGGCAAGAGCCGCAAGACCGCGGGCGGCCGCTGACCCGCCGTACTGCAGGGGTGCATAACGGGGCGAGTCCGGGTAAGAAGAAGCCATGACGCTCGTGAGACTGATTGCCCGCCCGATGCTGGCCTCGATGTTCGTCGTCGGTGGCTACAACGCCTACAAGAACGCCGACTCGATGGCCAAGAAGGCACAGCCGGTGACCGACAAGGTCGTGCCGCAGGTGAAGAAGATGGCTCCCTCCGCACCGATCCCCACCGACTCGGTGACGCTGGTCAAGCTCAACGCAGCCACGCAGATCGGCGCCGGGCTGATGCTGGCGACCGGGAAGCTTCCGAGGTTGTCGGCGAACGTGCTCGCACTGACGATGGCCCCGACGACGGCCGCCGGCCACCCGTTCTGGGAGGAGAAGGACCCCGGCGCCCGCGCCAACCAGATGGTGCACTTCTTCAAGAACGTCTCGATGATGGGCGGCCTGCTGCTGGCCGGGGTCGACACCGAGGGCCGGCCGGGGCTCGCCTGGCGTACCCGGCACGCGGCCAAGGGTGCGCGCCGGCAGGCCAGGACCGCGAAGCGGGAGGCCAAGCTCGCGGCCAAGTCCGTCCGCTGAGCCCCTGCGTTCGCGGGGAGCGCGTCCTGGGACACTGCGGCGTGTGACCCACACCCACCTGCACCGCGACAACGCCGAATCGTCCCCAGCGCCTGCCGTCGTGCGGTGGCTGCTCGCCTGCTTCGTCGTACCGCTCGTGGCAGCGACCACCGTGGGCATGGCGGCTCTGTGGCCGTCGGACCAGCAGCGTGCCCCGGAGGGTTTCGCGCTCGAGCGTGCGCGCGGCAGCATCGTGGCGCTCAACGACTGCGCCGAGGGCCCACCCGACTGCATCACCGCCACGGTCGACCTCAGCAGCGGCCCCGGGGCTCCGGGCGAGGTCGAGGCCCAGCTGATCCTGGGCGACCAGGCGCCCGAGTACGCCGTCGGGGACGGCGTCCTGCTCGGTCACGCCCCGGAGGCGCCCGCGGGAGAGCGGTACCAGTTCGTCGACTTCGACCGGACGCAGCCGCTGCTGCTGCTCGCCGTGGTGTTCGTGGTGGGTGTGCTCGCGTTGTCCCGGTGGCGGGGGCTGGGGTCGTTGCTCGGTCTCGGCTGGTCGCTGCT
>Ga0075331_1000347_pt1 | contig 10156 bp, 8 predicted proteins | sample MayberrySE_TuleA_FD_120090 | JGI IMG/M metagenome (GOLD analysis project Ga0075331, IMG submission 120090) | Natural and restored wetland microbial communities from the San Francisco Bay, California, USA, that impact long-term carbon... | ecosystem: Environmental > Terrestrial > Soil > Wetlands ... | reverse complement strand
GGCTCTCCCGGGGCTACTACGGCGAGCTGCTGGACGCCGGCGTCCGGATCTTCCGCTACAGCGACGCCATGGTGCACGCGAAGACGGCCACCATCGACGGCCGGGGGTCGACGGTCGGCACCGCCAACATCGACCGGCTCTCGATGACCGGCAACTACGAGATCAACATCGAGTTCATCGACGCCGACATGGCCGCCGAGATGGAGCACATCTTCGCCACGGACCTCACCAACTGCGTCGAGCTCACGCCCCACGAGTGGGACGGCCGGGGCGCGCACAAGAAGTTCACCGAGCTGCTGCTCGCACCGCTTCGCCCGCTGCTCTGACCCGAGAGGGCCCGGATCGCGGGGAAAACCGCCGGGAACGGGACATTCGTCCCTAGACTCGGGGCGTCGAGACCAGGCATCGGGGAGGGGGCGGCATGCGGCGTCTGCCTGCAGGCCCGACCCCGCCCGGGGAGATCGGCACCTCCGCCGTCGGCACCCTCACGGTCTACGCGCTCGTCGTCGGCGTCTTCGTCCTCGACCTGAGCACGCGGCTCGGCCTCGCGGTCGGCATGCTCTACGTCCCCCTGGTGCTGCTGGCGTTCTTCGTCGCGACACCGCGCCAGGTCGCCCTGGTCACGGCGCTCGGGGCGACGCTCACGGCCGTCGGCGCCCTCCTCTCTCCCCCTGCTGCAGAGGTGCTGGCCGTCGAGCACGTCTGGACGAACCGGGTGCTGGCGGTCCTCGGCATCGTCGCCTGCGGGTGGTTCGGCGTGGCGATGCTCCAGGGACGACTCCGCCTCGAGCGTTCCAACCGGGACCTCCGGACCGTGCAGGAGGTCCTGACGCGGCAGACCCGCCTGCTCGAGATCGCCGGTGAGGTCGGCAGGTTCGGAGGCTGGTCGGTCGACCTGACCGACGGAACGGTCCACTGGTCCGACGAGGTCGCCCGGATCCACGGCGAGCCGCCCGGCACCCGGCCGAGCATCGAGGGTGGCATCGACTACTACCTCCCCGAGGACCGCCCGCGGCTTCGAGCCGCGTTCGACGACTGCGTCCGCACCGGGTCGGCCTTCGACCTCGAGGCACAGATCCGCCGCGCCGACGGTGCGACCCGCTGGGTGAACACGGCAGGCCGGCCGGAGCGCGACGCCACCGGAGCCGTGACGCGGATCCACGGCGCCTTCCAGGACGTCACCGACCGGATCGAGGCGCAGCTCGACGCCGCCTCGCACCGGCGCTCCCTGGACATGCTCGGCGACAGCATGCCGTTCATCATCTGGACCGCCACCCCAGACGGTGCGATCGACTACTCGAGCGCCGAGCTGGCACGCTACGCCGGGGTGCTCACCCAGGACGCCCTCGGCGACGCCTGGCTGGACGTGCTGCACCCGGACGACCGGGCCCCGACGCTGGACCGCTGGGCCGACTCGCTCGAGAGCGGTGACCCGTACACCTTCCACTTCCGGCTCCGCAGGAGCGACGGCGCCTACCGGTGGCACCTCGTCCGGGCCACGCCGGAGCGTGACGCCGGCGGCGCGGTCGTGAAGTGGTGGGGGTCGGCGACCGACGTGCACGACCTCCGGGAGCTCGAGGCGCGGGCCCGGGACCTGGCGCGGCGGCTCGAGGAGACGCTCGAGAGCATCGGGGACGCCGTCCTCGCCCTCGACAGGTCCTGGCGCGTGACGTTCGTGAACCAGCAGGCCGAGCACCTGCTGCGGACGAGCCGGGAGCTCGTCACCGGCAGGGTGATCTGGGACGTCTTCCCCGAAGCACGGGGCACGGTGTTCCAGGAGCAGTACGAGCGGGCCGTCGCCGAGCAGCAGCCGGCCCGGTTCGACGCGCCCTTCGAGCCCCTCGGCATCCATGCCGACATCGCCGCCTACCCCCACGAGCACGGCCTGACGGTCTACTTCCGTGACGTGTCCGAGCAGCGGGCCATGGCCGCCCAGCTCGCGCACGCCCAGAAGCTCGAGTCCGTCGGGCACCTGACGGGCGGCATCGCCCACGACTTCAACAACCTGCTCACCGTGATCCTGGGCAGCTCCGAGGTGCTGGCCTCGAGCCTGGACGACGACCGGCTCCGCCACCTCGCGGAGACCATCAGGACCACGGCCGAGCGCGGCGCCGACCTCACCCACAACCTGCTGGCGTTCGCACGGCGCCAGCCGCTCACCCCCGAGGACGTCGACGTGAGCGACCTCGTCCGGGGCATGCACGACCTGCTCTCTCGTTCCCTCGGCCAGGGCGTCGAGCTCCACTGCAGCCTGGCGGCCCAGCTCCCGCCGTGCCGGGTGGACCGGGGACAGCTGGAGAACGCCGTGCTCAACCTCTGCCTGAACGGTCGCGACGCGATGGGCGGGGCCGGGCGTCTCACGGTCACCACGTCCCGGACCGAGCTCGACGAGGAGTACGCCGCCCATCACGCCGACGTCGTGCCGGGTGACTACGTGTGCCTGGCCGTCGGCGACCGCGGCCCCGGGGTCGACCCCGCGCACCTGGACCAGATCTTCGACCCGTTCTTCACCACCAAGGAGGTCGGGCGCGGGTCCGGCCTCGGCCTGGCGATGGTCTACGGGTTGATGAAGCAGTCGCGAGGGCACGTCAGCGTGTACTCCGAGGAGGGGCACGGCGCGACGTTCAAGCTCTACCTGCCCGTCGATGCGGAGCACCGCCGCCCCGCGTCGGCGTCGACCGGGACCGACGGTGCCGCAGCCGCACTCGAGCCCATGGGGAACGGCGAGACGGTGCTCCTGGTCGAGGACGACGAAGCGGTACGCACGGTCGCGGCGACCCATCTCAGGTCCCTGGGCTACGCCGTGACCACCGCCCCCGACGGCAGCTCCGCGCTCCAGGCGCTGCGCCAGGGGCCGGGCGTCGACCTGCTGCTCACCGACGTGGTCATGCCGGGAGGCATGCACGGCCCCGAGCTCGTCGACCACGCGCTCACCACGAACCCCGGGCTGCGCGTGCTCTACACCTCGGGCTACACCGACGGCGCCGACCTCACCGGCCCCGACGGCCGTGGGGTCCCGCTGCTCACCAAGCCGTACGGCCGCTCCGACCTCGCCCGAGCCGTGCGCGCCGCCCTCCGCCCGACCGAGGGGGCGCGCGGCAGGTGACGACGACGCGACTGCTCATCCTTGACGACGAGGACACCGTGGCCTCGACGATCGCGCTCCTCGCGGAGCACGCCGGGCACGTCACGCGCTACACCACCGATCCCGAGGAGTTCCTCGACCTGCACCGCACCTGGGAACCGACGCACCTGGCCATCGACCTGGTGATGCCGCGCCGCGACGGTCTCTCGGTGCTGGCCTCGCTTGCCGCGGACGGCTGCTCGGCGGCGATCATCATCTCCAGCGGTGTCGGCGGCCGGGTCCTCGACGCCGCCCGGCTCTTCGCCACCGAGAACGGGCTCCGCATCGCCGGCGTGCTCGCCAAGCCGTTCCGCGGCTCGGCCCTGGAGGCGCTGCTCGTCCAGGACCCCGGTGACCACGGCGGGCCCGCCCACCCGCGACCCCCGTTCCCCGTGGTGCCGGTGGCGGACCTGAAGCAGGCCCTGACCACCGGGGCAGGGTTCGACGTGGCGTTCCAGCCGAAGGTGGCCTGCCGGACCGGGTCCCTGGCCGGGTTCGAGGCCCTCGCCCGGTGGCGGCACCCCGCGCTCGGACCGGTCCCGCCGCCGGTGTTCATCGAGCTCGCGGAGCGGAACCACCTCATCGACGACCTCACGGACGTCGTCGTGGACCGGGCCCTGGACTGGTTCGTGCGGCTGAGGGGTCACGAGGGCCTGACGCTGTCGGTGAACCTCTCGGGCCGGACCCTTGCGGACCCCGGGCTGGTCGGCCGCCTCACCGCGAGCTGTGGACGCCACGGCGTGGAGCTCACCTCGCTCATCCTCGAGCTCACCGAGACCAGCCGCATCGACGACCCCGTGCGGTCCCTGGAGCTGCTGACGCGGCTGCGCATCCACGGCTTCCAGCTGTCGCTCGATGACTTCGGCACCGGCTACTCCTCGATGACGGAGCTCGCCCGGCTCCCCTTCTCCGAGATCAAGGTCGACCAGAGCTTCGTCCGCGCGGCCGGGGAGTCCGAGGACGCCCGCGCGGTCGTGCGCTCGGTGATCGACCTCGGCCACGACCTCGGCCTCGAGACGACCGCGGAGGGCGTCGAGGACGCCGAGACCCTCGACCTGCTGCTGGCGCTCGGCTCGGACCTCGCCCAGGGCTTCCACATCGCCCGCCCGATGCCCGGCCCCCAGGCGGCGGAGTGGGCCGCGGCGCATGGCGACCGACGTTCCGGGGCACTGTGACGGTGAGCACCTGTTCACCCGGTCCCTGGGGAGGGAGCACCAGCATGGTCGTCGACAAGGACGCCGTGACCGAAGCACTACGCGCACGCGGTGACCACGACCGCGCCCTGCAGGCGGAGACCACGCTGCCACGCACCGTGGACCTCGAGCGCGACGGAGCGCTGCTCCAGCACCAGCTCGACCTCACCGTGTCCGACGTGGAGGCTGCCGCCGCCGAGGACCAGGAGCCGGAGCAGGAGCAGGAGCCGACCACCTGAGTCACAGCATCCGGGACAGCAGCCCGTCCCGGCGCAGCACCGTGTGGCGCAGCACCAGGCCGAGGTGGACCGTCACCGCGCCGTACAGCACCACGTGGCTGGCCACGTGCAGCGGCAGCAGGTCGTCGTCCCCGGCCAGGAGCACCAGACCCGTCAGCGGCATCGTCACCAGCGCCGCGTAGAGCACCCGCTCGCTCACGTGCGCCACCCGCCGCTCGGCCTCGGTGAGACACCCCGCCCACGGAGGCAGCTCGGTCACCCGCCGCCACAGCAGCCGCAGCACGGCGACCAGCAGGATGCCGGCGCCGAGCGCCACGTGGACGGTCAGCAGCGGCTCGTCGCCGGTCAGCGCGACCTCGAGCAGCCGCTCGTCGTCGTCACCACCACGCCCGCGCCCCCGGCCGGACTCGCCGCCACGCCCACGCCCCCGGCCACGGCCGCTCCCGTCGTCGGCGTCGAGGACGTAGCCGACGACCAGCTGACCGGCGAGCAGCAGCACGGTGAGCCAGTGCAGGACCTTGGTGGTCGCGCGGTAGCCCTGGGCGTCGGTCGGCACCGACCCACCGTAGTGGGGCTCAGCGCGGCAGGTGGGTGCGCGGCGCCATCCTCGGGCCGCGTCGCGGACGCCCTGCGCCGGAGAGCTCCACGAGCCGCTGCACCCGGTACCGGTGCGGGCGGTAGGGCTCGAGCAGCTCGGCCATCCCGTCGTCGTCCACCGCCTCCCCCGTCAGCGCCCAGCCCACGTTCTTCGCCACGTGGTAGTCGCCGAAGCTGACCGCGTCGGCATCGCCGTGCGCCCGGAACCGGACCTCGGCGGAGGTCCACACCCCGATGCCGGGGACACTGCGCAGCCGGCGGTCGGCCTCCTCCCCCGGCAGGCCGGCGGTGCGCTCGAGCGCGTCGGCGACCCGGGCGGCCTGCACGACGGTCCGTGAGCGCGCGGGGTCGACGTGCAGGCGCAGCCACTCCCAGGACGGGATCGTCCGCAGCCGCTGCGGTGACGGCTGCACCCACAGCCGGCGTTCGACCCCGGGCCCGGGGGCCCGCTCGCCGAACCGGTGGACCAGGCTCCGGAACCCGGAGAACGCCTCCTGGCCGGTCACCTTCTGCTCGATGATCGCCGGCACCAGCGACTCCATGACCAGGCCGGTCCGGGTCAGCCGCCAGTGCTCGTGGCGTCGGTGCATCGTCGCCACCGGGGCATGGCGCGGCGCGAAGCCGGCCGGGTCGTCCTCGCCCCCGAGCATCGCGGGCACGCTGTCGAGGAGCCAGGCCGCTCCCGGCCCCCACGCGTGCGCGCGCACCACTCCGTCGTGCGCCTGGTGCAGCCGCAAGGTCGTCGGCCCCTCCGGGGTGCGGACCCCGCGCCAGACCGTGCCGTCGGGGTCGGTGCGGAACGTCGGGTCACCGGTCCCGCGGCGCAGGACCGCGAGCACCTGGCGCATCGGGCAGGGCCACGAGGGCCGCCACTCGCGGGTCAGTCCTGGGTCCGGCACGCGGCCAGGGTACGGCGTCACAATGGCCGGCATGCTGCTGACCGACCTCGTCGCCACCTACGACGCCGTACGGGCCACCCGGTCCCGGAAGGCGAAGGTCGCGGCCCTCGCCGACCTGCTCACCCGGGCCGCGGGCGACGCCGCCGACGAGGTCGAGGTGGTCACGGCGTACCTGTCGGGCGCGCTGCGGCAGCGGCGCACGGGGCTCGGCTGGCGGGGACTGACCGCGCTGCCCGACCCGGCCCGGGAGCCGTCGCTCGGCGTGCTCGAGGTCGACGCGGCGTTCGAGGAGATGGGGACGCTGTCCGGCGCCGGCTCCCAGGCGCGCCGGTCCGCGATGGTGGCGGACGTCTTCGGGCGCGCGACGGCCGACGAGCAGGCCTACCTCCGGGGCCTGGTGACCGGCGAGCTGCGCCAGGGCGCGCTCGACGCGCTCGTGGTCGAGGCCCTCGCGGCGGCCGCCGACGTCCCGGTCGGCGCAGTGCGTCGCGCGGTCATGCTGGCCGGCGCGACCCCACCGGTGGCCGTGGCCGTGCTGACCGAGGGCGAGCCCGGGCTCGCGCGCTTCTCCCTCGAGGTCGGCCGTCCGGTGCGGCCGATGCTCGCCTCGAGCGCTCCCGACGTCGACGAGGCGCTGGCCCGGCTCCAGTCCGCCGGCGCGGTCGAGGTCGCGGTCGACTGCAAGCTCGACGGCATCCGGGTGCAGGTCCACCGGTCCGGTGACGAGGTGCGCGTGTTCACGCGCAGCCTCGACGACATCACCGACCGGGTGCCCGAGGTGGTGGAGACGGCGCTCGCGCTCCCGGCGGAGCGGGTCGTGCTCGACGGGGAGGCGATCGCGCTCGACGCGCAGGGACGGCCGCAGCCCTTCCAGGTGACCGGCGCGCGCACGGCGAGCCGCAAGGACGTCGCGACGCTGCGGAGCGAGGTGCCGCTGACGACGTACCTCTTCGACCTGCTCCACCTCGACGGCGAGGACCTGCTCGACCACCCGGCGCACGAGCGCTTCGCCCGCCTGCGGCGGCTGGCCCCGGAGGGGGCGGTGGTGCCGCGCACCGTCACCGCCGACCCGGAGGCCGCCCGCCGGACGTTCGCCGACCTGGTGGCCGCCGGGCACGAGGGCGTCGTGGTGAAGGCGCTGGACGCGGCGTACGAGGCCGGCCGCCGAGGCGCGGCGTGGGTGAAGGTGAAGCCGCGGCACACGCTCGACCTGGTCGTGCTCGCGGTCGAGTGGGGCAGCGGGCGCCGGCGGGGGCTGCTCTCCAACATCCACCTCGGGGCGCGCGACCCGGAGGGCGGCGGGTTCGTGATGCTCGGCAAGACCTTCAAGGGGATGACCGACGAGGTGCTGGCCTGGCAGACGGAGCGGTTCCTGGCGCTCGAGACCGGTCGCGAGGGTCACATCGTGCACGTCCGGCCCGAGCAGGTCGTGGAGATCGCCTTCGACGGGCTGCAGCGGTCCTCGCGCTACCCCGGCGGCCTCGCCCTGCGCTTCGCCCGGGTGGTCCGCTACCGCGACGACAAGGGCCCCGACGAGGCGGACACGATCGCGACGGTGCGCGAGGTCAGCGGGCTGTACGGCGTGTGACACGCCCGTGACACGTGCGTGACCGGACCCGTGTCACGGCTCGTACCATGGACCCATGAGCACCACAGCCGACGTCCCGGGGACGGAGCGCGACGGTCGTCGCTCGGCTGCCGCCGCCCGCCGCCGGAAGCGCGAGCAGGACATCCTGGCGGCCACCCGCGCGCTGTTCGACGCGCGCGGCGTGCGGGACGCGCAGATCGAGGACATCGCCCGGGCGGTCGGCATCAACCGCGCGATCATCTACCGCCACTTCACCGGCAAGGAGGAGCTCTTCGCGCTCACGCTGGTGGGCTACCTCGAGGAGCTCGACACCCGGCTCGCCGCGGCCGACGACCCGGCAGCCACCCCGGTCGAGCGGCTGCGCCGGATCACCGAGGCGTTCTTCGACTACGGCCTGGAGTACCCGGCGTTCGTGGACTGCGCCCAGACGCTCATGCGGCGCCGTGGGTCGGAGCTGTGGGAGGAGATCAGCGAGGGCGCGATGTTCCGGCTTGGCCGCGGCATCAGCACCTGCCTGGCCCGCGTCGCGGCCGCGATCGAGTCCGGGGTGGCCGACGGGACGTTCCACACCGAGGACGTGCACCTGCTCGCCAACACCCTCTACGCCACCGGCCTCGGCGGCATGCAGCTCGCCCGCGTCGGCCTGCTCGTCAAGGAAGCCGCGCCGGGGGTGCCGACGGTCGCGACGCTCTCGCGCGAGCGGATCAGGGAGCACCTCGTCGCCAGCAGCATCGCGATGGCCGTCGGCGCTCCCTGACCGCGTGCCGCGGCCGACCTCAGGCCCGCCGCGCCGTGAGCAGGAGGTAGTCCCAGCCCATCGAGCCGCCGCCCTCGTCGAGGTAGCCCTGGGCGAGGTCGTCGAGCGCGGCGTCGAGGGCGGCCACCTTGGCCGGGTCGTCCGCGAGACCCCGGTACGCCGCCACGGTCGGCCCGTAGCGGTGCTTGAAGAAGTCGCGGAACTCGTAGGCCCGGGTGAACCTGTCGACGCGGAGGGTCTCGCGGTGGGTCTCGACGTCGGTCACCCGGTCACCGAGCAGCCCGCGCACGTGCTCCTCGTCGCCCCACAACGGCGGGGGCTGGACACCCGCCGGGGGCGGCGGGACGAACCCGCGCATGGTGCCGAACAGCTCACCGATGAACCCCTGGGGCGTCCAGCTGAGCAGGGCCAGGGTCCCGCCGGGTCGCAGCACGCGCACGAGCTCGTCCGCGACGGCCTGGTGGTGCGGCGCGAACATCACGCCGACGCACGACAGGACCGCGTCGAACTCCCCGTCCCCGAACGGGAGCGCCTCGGCGTCGGCCTGTCGCCACTCGAGGCTGAGATCCTCCGCCTCCGCCCGCTGCCGCCCGGCCTCGAGCAGCTCGGGCGTGAGGTCCGAGGCGACCACGCGCGCTCCCCGGCGCGCGGCGGGGATCGCCGCGTTGCCCGTGCCCGCCGCCACGTCCAGCACCCGCAGCCCGGGCCCGCTGCCGGCGGCCTCCGCGAGCCGCTCCCCCAGGACGGGGATCACCTCGGAGGCCACCGAGGCGTAGTCCCCCAGCGCCCACATGGCCCGGTGCCGCGCCTTGAGCTCCCGGTCGGCATCCGTGTTCGTCAGGATCTCGCCCATGCTCCGCCCTCTCCTGTCGGTGTTGACACCTCCAGGTTTGCGGCGGCCCGCGGGTCTGTCATCCCCCAGACGGCACCGGGTTTGCGCTCAGCGCTCCAGGATCGCCGTGACGCCCTGGCCACCGGCGGCGCAGATGGAGATCGCGCCCCGGCCGCTGCCCTTCTCGGCGAGCAGCTTCGCGAGGGTGGCCACGATCCGCCCGCCGGTCGCGGCGAACGGGTGCCCCGCCGCCAGCGACGAGCCGGCGACGTTGAGCTTGGCGCGGTCGATCGCGCCGAGCGGCTCGTCGAGGCCGAGGCGCTCCTTGCAGAACACCGGGTCCTCCCAGACCTTCAGGGTGGCGAGCACCTGCGAGGCGAACGCCTCGTGGATCTCGTAGAAGTCGAAGTCCTGGAGGCTGAGGCCCTCGCGCTCCAGCATCCGGGGCATCGCGTAGGCCGGGGCCATGAGCAGCCCCTCGCCGCCGTGCACGTAGTCCACCGCCGCGGTCTCGTAGGCGGTGAAGTAGGCCAGCGGCTCCCAGCCCCGGGCCTCGGCGTACTCCTCGGAGCACAGCAGCACCGCGGACGCGCCGTCCGTGAGCGGGGTCGAGTTCGCGGCGGTCATCGTCGCGGCCTCGCCCTTGCCGAACACCGGCTTGAGGGTCGCCAGCTTCTCGGCCGAGGAGTCCGGACGCAGGTTCTGGTCGCGCTCGAGGCCGAGGAACGGCGTCACCAGGTCGTCGAGGAAGCCACGGTCGTAGGCGGCGGCAAGCTTGTGGTGCGAGGAGACCGCGAGCTCGTCCTGCTCCTCGCGCCCGATGTTCCACTCGAGCGCGGTCAGCGCGGCGGACTCGCCCATGGACAGCCCGGTGCGCGGCTCGCTGTTCTGCGGGATGGCCGGCGGGAGGTGGCCAGGGCGCACCTT
>Ga0075331_1000346_pt1 | contig 10178 bp, 12 predicted proteins | sample MayberrySE_TuleA_FD_120090 | JGI IMG/M metagenome (GOLD analysis project Ga0075331, IMG submission 120090) | Natural and restored wetland microbial communities from the San Francisco Bay, California, USA, that impact long-term carbon... | ecosystem: Environmental > Terrestrial > Soil > Wetlands ... | reverse complement strand
CCGCTCGAGCAGCTCCGTGTCGTCGCCGTAGATGAAGTCGACCGAGAGTCCGGTCTCCTCCTCGAACTCGACGAACGCGTCGTCGAGGTCGTAGTGCCGGGCCGAGTAGACCTGGATGTCGCCGGGCTCGTCGCCCCCGATGCCGAGGAAGCCGCAGCCCGAGACCAGCGCGCTCAGGCTGAGAGCCGCACCGAGCGCGGCCACACGTGCAGGGCGGGTCATCTCACTCCGATCGTTCGGGGCCCCCGGACTTAGGTAAGGCTAACCAAGTACCGAGGCCGGCGGCCACGCGACCCCGGTCACATCGCGGCCCCGACTCCCGGATCGGTGCGCGCGGCGTCCGGGCCGGGTGCGAGGATGGGGCGCCATGACCAGGACCGTGATCACCTTCGGCACCTTCGACGTCTTCCACGTCGGCCACCTGCGCGTGATCGAGCGCGCCGCCTCGCTGGGCGACCGGCTGGTTGTGGGCGTCTCGGCCGACGCGCTCAACGAGCGCAAGAAGGGGCGGTCCCCGGTGTACTCGCAGGCCGAGCGGATGGAGATCGTCGCCGCCCTGCGCTCGGTCGACGAGGTGTTCCTCGAGGAGTCGCTGGAGCAGAAGCGCGACTACATCCTCGAGCACGGCGCGGACGTGCTGGTGATGGGTGACGACTGGCAGGGCAAGTTCGACGACCTCGAGGACGTGTGCAAGGTCGTCTACCTGCCGCGCACCCCGGCCATCTCGACCACCGCCCTGATCGAGAAGATCTCGGGCACGGGCGAGTGAGAACGGCGTGAGCACGCCCGCTCCCCGGGTCCGCAAGCACCTGATGGACCCGGGCAACCCCCGCCCCACCAATCGGGAACCGATGAGTCTGGGCCGCGTGCAGCGCTGGGTGCTCTCGACGCTCGCGGCCACGACGATCCTGCACCTGTCGATCGGCCTGGTGGTAGCCGCCGTGTTCGCCGAGCGGACGGACGCGCAGGTGGGCCTGCTCGTGATCGGAGCCGCCTTCGGCGTCGTGGCGATGGTGACCGCGTTCGTCATCCACCAGCGGCGGCCGGTGAGCCCGTGGCTGCTGCTCGGCCTGCTGCCGAGCGTGGCCGGCGCGTGGTCGCTGTGGCTGCGCTGAGCGCACTCGATCAGCGTCCGGCGGTGAGCAGCCCGCTCCGCCCCTGCTGGATCATGCCGCTGTCCCGGGCGAGCTCCAGCGCGGCCCGGAACCGGTTGCGCTCCCAGTAGGCCGCGCCCACCAGCAGCGCAAGCTCCTCCTCGGTCCGTGGCCCGTTGGCCTCGAGCGCGCGCATCACCTGGCCGACCTCGTGAAGGACGTGACGGTCCATCCGGGCCGCGGTCCTCGTGTCGGAGCCCGTCATCGCGTTTTCGTCCCCTTCCGTGACTCGAGAACGGTGTCCGTCTACGCGGTCCCGCCGCTGCTTGACGGGCTTCTCCCGCGGTACCCGGACCGGGGTCTTGCATGCGTTTGCCCGTGGAGGTGATTTTGGCGAGCAGATGGGTATGGTGGCGAGTGGATCGGCCGACGGGGACTTCACGGCCCTCGTGGCCACTACCTTGCTGGAGAAAACGGCGAGGCTTCCGCATGTCGCAGACCTGGGCCTCGACGCTCAAGGTCGTGCGCAACACGAGAGCTCGGGTGATTCGTCGTGAGCGCGAACGCCGTGACCGCACCAGAACTGCCCATCCAGACCCCTCCTGTCCAGGAACGGACCGAACGGTCCGATCGCACGCTGGACCTGCTCCAGCGCCTCGCGGCGTGCCGCGACGAGCAGCAACGCCACGACCTCATCGAGGAGCTCGTCCTCATCAACCTCGGGGTCGCCCATGCCATCGCGATGCGCTACCGCAACCGCGGCATCTCCTCCGACGACCTCGAGCAGGTCGCCCGGCTCGGGCTGGTGAAGGCCGCCCAGGGGTTCGACCCCAGCCGCCAGAACGACTTCCTCGCCTACGCCGTGCCCACGATCCGCGGGGAGGTGCGCAAGCACTTCCGCGACCACGGCTGGACGGTCCGGCCTCCGCGGCGCATCCAGGAGCTGCAGAGCAGGATCATGAGCGCGGCGACGGAGCTGACGCACGCGCTGGGGCGTTCCCCGCGACCCTCGGAGCTGGCCCGGCACCTCGACATCAGCGTGGAGGAGATCGAGGAGGCGCTGTCCGCGGACGGCTGCTTCAGCCCGTCGTCGCTGGACCGTCCCGTGTCCGACGAGGAGGGGTCCGCCGCCCTCGGGGACCTGCTGCCCAGCGAGGACGGGGACCAGGAGGCCGCCGAGGCGCGCCTCATGCTGGCGCCGGCGATTCGGCGGCTCAGCGAGCGCGACCGGCTGATCCTGCACCTGCGCTTCTTCAAGGGCCTCACGCAGGAGGAGATCGCGCAGGAGATCGGCGTGACCCAGATGCACGTGTCGCGTTTGCTCAGCAAGATCCTGAACGATCTGCGCTCGGAGATATCCTGACGTGTTCGAGAAGTCAGGGTGGGTGCCGGGTGGGGCGCCCGATCTCCAGTGGGAGGGTGAGTGAACAGCTCTTCTGAGGTGGCCGCCTCGTTCGCCAGGGTCAGCCGGGACCTGCTGACCCGGCCGGACGGCGAGCTGACCTTCGACAGGATCGCCACGCGCGCGGTCGAGATCGTCCCGCCGTGCGACGCCGCCAGCATCACGCTGCGGCGCAAGCGCGGCAGCACGGAGACCGTCGCCGCCACCGGTGACCTGGCGACGGCCTGCGACAAGTTCCAGTACGAGCTCGGCGAGGGGCCGTGCGTGGACGCCGTGTTCGACGGCGAGGCGTACTACATCGACGACGTCGCCACCGACGAGCGGTGGCCGAATTGGGGGCCGGCGGCCGCGCAGGTGGGCGTGGGGTCGGTGCTGAGCGTGCGGATGGCCAACGACGACCAGGTGCTCGGGGCGCTGAACCTCTACTCGACCACCAAGCACGGCTACGACTCGGACTCGGTGGACCTGGCCCTGGTGTTCGCCTCCCACGCCACCACCGCGATCAGCAACGCCCGGCTGGTGGACGGTCTCCAGACCGCCCTGCAGAGCCGGCACCTGATCGGCGTCGCCCAGGGCATCCTGATGGCGCAGTACGACATGGGGCTGGAGACGTCGTTCGAGGTGCTGCGCCGCTACTCCAGCCACGCCAACGTGAAGCTCCGCGAGATCGCGCTCCAGGTGGTCGAGTCGCGATCGCTGCCCGAGGACTACGCATCGGTGGCGCACGCCGACGCGAACCCGGACCTGGACCGACCCGACCCGTCGCCCGAGCCCGCCTCGAACGCCTGACCGGCGGGCGTCCGGGCACTACCCTCGGCCCGGTGAGACCGTTCCTGCTGCTCGGCACCCGCGCGGAGGCGGCCGCCGCGGACAACGAGTACGCCGCGTTCCTGCGGTTCAGCGGGCTCGACGAGGACGGGCTGCGGCGGGTCCGGCTCGACAGCGAGCCTCTCGGGCCGATCGACCTCGACGACTGGTCCGGGATCCTGCTCGGCGGCGGCCCCTTCAACGCCAGCGACCCCGTCGCCGCCAAGTCCCCGACCCAGCACCGGGTCGAGCGGGAGCTCGCGGCCCTGCTCGACGACGTCGTGGCCCGGGACTTCCCCTTCCTCGGTGCCTGCTACGGGATCGGCACCCTCGGTGTGCACCAGGGAGCGGTGGTGGACCGCACCTACGCGGAGCCGGTGGGCCGGGTGACGGTGACGCTGACGCGTGCGGGACGCGAGGACCCGTTGCTCAACGCGCTCCCGGAGGTCTTCGACGCCTTCGGCGGGCACAAGGAGGCGGTGACGTCGCTTCCCGCGCACGCGGTCAACCTCGCCTCCTCACCCGGCTGCCCGGTCCAGGCGTTCCGGGTACGCACCAACGTCTACGCGACGCAGTTCCACCCCGAGCTCGACGTCGACGGGATCTGCACCCGCATCGAGGTCTACAAGCACGCTGGCTACTTCGCCCCCGAGGAGGCGGAGTCCCTCAAGGAGCTCGCCCGCGACAGCGTGGTGGTGCACCCTCCGCGCCTGCTGCATCGCTTCATCGAGCTGTACGGCGCCGCGTAGCCCGGGCCCGGCAGCCGGATCAGCAGCCGCGTCGTTCGAACGCCCCGGTCGAGGTGTAGTTGCCGCGCGGCAGGAAGCTGCCCATCACCCGCCGCTCCTGGCCCGGCTTGCGGACGTCCTGGATCGCTCGCTCGAACCCGGGCGACTCGAGCTGGTTGCGCATGATCAGCGCCGCGGTCGGCCGCGCACCGAACGGCAGCCAGGTGACGCCGCAGGCCGGACGCGCGTTCGCCGGGCGGTCCTCGGGCGTGCTCACCACCACGGTGAACCGGCGCCGGCGGTCGGTCGTGAGGCCCGCGTCGTTGACACACCCGATCGTGTCGGTGACGCCGTACGGCTGCACCGAGGCCGAGCACAGGGACCAGTACCGGACCTGCCCCTCGTGGAACGTGCGCTGGCGCCCGTAGGTCCGGGGAACGACCGGGATGCGGCCGCGCAGGACCAGCACGTCGCCGTGCTCCCGCGCCATGAAGGCGTAGACGTAGGCGTTCTTCGCGTCGCTGAAGAACCCGCCACGCTGCTCGTCGCCGGCGGCCTCCGCGGCATCCTGGGAGAACTGCCGGGCCACGGTCCGGGTCACGTTGAAGAACCGCTCCCAGTCCGGCCGGGGCTTCGCCGTCGTGTAGTTGGAGAGCGTCGGGCCGCTCGAGCGCTGATCGGCCCGGGTGACGCCGGTGCTCGGCTGGTTCGTGGGGGCGCTGCAGGCGGCCGGCTGGTCGACCTCGGTCCCGCCGGGCAGCCGCAGCGCGACCTCGGGCAGCCCGACCCCCCCGAACTGGCCGCGACCCCGGTCCGGGAGGTACACGCGGTAGACGAGCGTCCCGGCGAAGGACGGCCGGCCGTCGCTGCCGAGGTAGACGGTGTTGCGCTCCCGGCGCTCGGGCGCGGTGTCGGCGACGACGCGGACCGTGTAGCCGCGCAGGGGCAGGTCGCGACGACTCCCCTCGACGAACGGGTTGACCGAGCGGCGGGCGGGGCGAATGTCGCGGTCCGCGAGCGCGTCGACCGGCCGGAAGAGCTCGTCGTAGGTGTTGAACGAGGTGTAGCGCGCGTGCGGGAACCTTCCCCGGACCACCAGCTCGGCGCCCGGCGGGAGGGTGACCCTGCCGAGGTAGTAGTTGACCCCGGTGTCCGGGTAGAAGAGGTTGCCGTTCTCCTCGTCGAACACGCTGGTCCAGAAGCAGTCCTGGGGCGGCGCGGCCGTCGCCGGTTCCGGCTCGTCCGCCAGGACCAGGAGCGCAGCCAGCAGGGCGAGCAGGAGCAGCAGGACCGGACGCCTCGAGATCGTCATGACCGGTCCAACGAGGCGCCCGCCCTCGGGTTACCTCAGGACCGGAGCTTCCCCGTGACTTCGAGCACGCGCTCCACGAGGTGGTCCAGCGCGTCGAGCTGGGTGTTCTCCAGCGGCGCGTCGTTGTCCGGGCCCGTGACGTGACCGACGCCGTACGGGTTGCCGTCGGCGAACTTCACCGGGTCGGTGTAGCCGGGCGGGACGAGGATGCCGCCGAAGTGGTACATCGTGTTGTACAGCGCCAGGAGCGTGGTCTCCTGGCCGCCGTGCTGGGTCTGGCTGGCCGTGAACCCGGCGTAGACCTTGTCGGCGAGCTGACCCTGGGACCACTGGGGCCCGAGGCTGTCGAGGTAGTTCTTGAGCTGGCTGGCCACGTTGCCGAACCGGGTCGGGGTGCCGAACAGCACCGCGTCGGCCCAGACGACGTCGTCCGGGGTCGCCCGCGGCGCGTCGGCGGTCGCCGCGACGTGCTCGCTCCACTCCCGGTTGGAGTCGATGGCCGCCGGGGGGGCGATCTCCTCGACGTGCCGGAGCCGTACCTCGGCGCCCTGCTTCTCCCCCGCGAGCGCGACCCGGCGGGCCATGGAGTCGACGGTGGCGGTGGCGGAGTAGTAGATGACGGCGAGCTTCAGGCTCATGTCTTCCTCTCGTTGCGCGTGCGGGGGACGCTGGTCCCGTACCCATGCCTGCGGGCCCCCATGCCGTTTGCGTGCGGCCCCGTCGGGTACGCGGCCATGTCGCCGGGTCGTCCGGCGGACCTGAGGAGGAAACGAGCAGATGACGCAGCACAGCGGTGGGGGCTCTCGCGGGGGGACCGTGGACCACGTCGACACCGTCGTCCTCGACGTCGACGGGACCCTGGTCGACTCGGTCTACACGCATGTGGAGGCATGGATGCGCGCCTTCCGCGGCATCGGCGTGCCGGTCGAGGCGTGGCGCATCCACCGCGCGATCGGGATGGGGGGCGACAAGCTCGTCCCCCAGGTCGCCGGCGAGCGCGTCGAGGAGGCCCTCGGCGACCAGGTGCGGGAGCTGCACGACAGCGAGTACGACGACCTGGTGGCGGCGGTGCAGCTGCTCCCGGGCGCCGACGCTCTCCTCGAGGAGCTGAAGCGGCGCGGCTTCCGGGTCCTGCTCGCCAGCTCGGGCAGCAAGACCCAGACCGAGCAGGCGATGGAGAAGCTCGACCGCTCCGACCTCGTCGACGACTGGGTCAGCAGCGCCGACGTGGACGACAGCAAGCCCGACCCGGACCTGGTCTCCGCGGCCCTGGAGCGCGCCGGCAGCCGGCGGGCCGTCATGGTCGGTGACTCGGTGTGGGACGTCGAGGCCGGGGCTCGCGCCGGCATCCCGGTGATCGGGCTGCGTTGCGGGGGGTTCCCGGAGGAGGAGCTCACCGGCGCCGGGGCAGTGGCCCTCGTCGACAACCCGCAGGACCTCGTGGACCGGTTCGAGGAGATCGGCCTGCCGGCGCAGGCGGGCTGAGGCCGGGCAGGACGAAGGGGCGGTGCCGAGGGCACCGCCCCTTCGTTGTCGCCCGTCCTAGACGACGGCGACGCGGCCGTCGTCCGCGCGCACGAGGTAGCCGTCGGCGGACGCCAGCGCGACCGCGCGGTCGAAGCGACCCTCGTCCCAGTAGCGGGCGCCCACGAGCTCGGCGAGCTCCCGGGGGTGCTGCGGACCGTTGGCCTGGAGCGCCCGGATCAGCTGGGTGATCTCGTGGACCACCCGCCGGTCCCGGGGCCCCTCGGTCGACGCCTTCGGAGGTGGCATCGGTGTCATGGTCGTGCTCCTCTCCGTCGTCGGTTCAGGCCGGCTGGCCGGCCGTGGCGTGCTCGTCCGGGGTGTCCTCCGCGGTGAGCGGCTTGGCGATGTTCTCCAGGGACTGACCCTCGGCCTTGACCCCCAGGAACGCCTCCACGATGCCGCCGCCGATCATCAGCGCCGCGCCGATGAAGTAGCCGAGGGCGATCTGGGTGATGTCCTTGTCGGCGGAGGCGTCCTCGATCAGCTTGCCGAACAGCAGCGGGCCGCTGATGCCGCCGGCGGCGGTGCCGATGGCGTAGAAGAACGCGATGCACATCGCCCGCGTCTCCATCGGGAAGATCTCGCTGGCCGTCAGGTAGGCGGCGCTGGCACCCGCCGAGGCGAAGAAGAAGATGATCGCGCCCATCAGCGTCAGGGTGACCGCGGTGAGGCCGCCGAGCATGAACCCGGTGATCGCGAGCAGAACGCCGGACAGGACGTAGGTGCCGGTGATCATCTTGACCCGACCCACGATGTCGAAGAGCGGGCTGAGTAGCAGGGCCCCGACGAAGTTGCTGGCCGCGAAGATCGCGAGGTACCACCCGGTCTGCTTCACGTCGAGGAACGTGCCGAGGGTGTCACCGTAGGTGAAGAAGAACGCGTTGTAGAGGAACGCCTGGCCGAGGAACAGCGAGAAGCAGAGGATCGTGCGCCGCGGGTACATCGTGAACACGGTCCTGGCGATCAGGCCCATCCCGATGGACTTGCGCTGGCGGATCGTGATCGTCTGGTCGGTGCTGGGCAGGTCGCGGCCGCTGTCGTCGCGCACCCGGCTCTCGATGCTGGAGACGATCTGCTCGGCCTCCTCGTCGCGGCCGTGGATGAACAGCCAGCGCGGGCTCTCGGGAACGTTGCGCCGTACCAGCAGGATGCCGACCGCGAGGATCGCGCCGAGGGCGAAGGCGGCCCGCCAGCCCCACGCGGGGTCGACCATCGTCGGGTCGAGGAGCGGGATCGTGAGCAGCGATCCGCCGGCGGCACCGACCCAGAACGAGCCGTTGATGGCCACGTCCACGCGTCCGCGGTACTTGGCCGGGATGAGCTCGTCGATCGCCGAGTTGATGGCGGCGTACTCACCGCCGATACCGGCGCCGGTGAGGAAGCGGCAGGCGAAGTACCACATCGGGTTCATCGAGAACGCCGTCAGCACCGTGGCCACCGTGTAGACGCCGAGCGTGATGAGGAACAGCTTCTTGCGACCGAACTTGTCGGTCATCTGTCCGAAGAACAAGGCTCCGAGGCAGGCACCGGCGACGTAAACCGCCCCGGCGACGCCGACGTCGAAGCTGCTCAGGCCGAGTCCGGTGCCCTCGGGCTTCAGCGCCTCCGACATCGAGCCGACGATCGTGACCTCGAGACCGTCCAGGATCCACACGGTCCCCAGCCCGACCACCACCAGCCAGTGCCAGCGCGACCACGGCAGCCGGTCGAGCCGGCCCGGGATGTCGGTGGTGATCCGACCTGTCTCCACTCCTGACGCCATCTGCGACTCCCCTCGTGAGGTGTGAACCGCGGGTCGGGTACCCCGGAACCGAGACGCTCACACCCAGCGAGTTCCGGTACGGCGTCAGGCCCGGTCGCGAAGGGCCGGCAGGACCTCCCGCTCGTACACGCGGAAGAACTCGTCCGAGTGCGGACCGATCTGGGAGACGAAGAGCTCGTCGAAGCCCGCCGCGGCGTACTCCCCGAGCTTCTCGACGTGGTGGTCGACGTCGGGCCCGCACGGCAGGCTCTCGCCGATCATGTCGGGGGTGACGATCTCGGAGGCCTGCTCGAAGTGCTTGGGGCTGGGCAGGACCTGGGCGAGCTCCCCGGGCAGACCCACGTTCGGCCACAGCCGGTGGGCGAGGGCCACGGCGTCCTCACGCGCGGCGCCGTAGCAGACCTTCGCCCCCGCGCTGGACGGTCCACGCCCGCCCTGCTCGCGATAGGACGCGAGGTCGTCGGCGGCAGGCTGCGTGGTGATGAATCCGTCCCCGATCCGGACCGCCAGGCTGAGCGCCTTGTCCCCGAACGCCGAGACGAGGATCGGCGGTACGTCGTCGGGGCAGGAGTAGATCCGCGCGTCCTCGACGGTGTAGTGGGTGCCGTGGTGGTCCACCCGCTTCCCGGTCAGCAACCGGCGGATCACGTCGACGGCCTCCTCGAGCATGTCGAGCCGCACGTCGGCGGTCGGCCAGCGCGAGCCCGTGACGTGCTCGTTCAGCGCCTCCCCGGAACCGACGCCGAGCCGGAAGCCTCCGCGGCACTGGAGCGCGGCGGTCGCGGTCGCCTGCGCGACCACCACCGGGTGGGTACGCACGGTGGGACACGTGACGGCCGTGGTGACCTCGAGGGAGGTGGCCTCCGACAGCGCACCGATGACGCCCCACACGAACGGGCTCTCACCCTGCTCGTCGTTCCAGGGATGGAAGTGGTCGGAGATCCACAGCGCGTCGAAGCCTGCCTGCTCGGCAGCCTTGGCCTGGTCGACGAGCGTGCGCGGTCCGTGCTCCTCGCTGCTGAGGAAGTAGCCGATCTTCATGCGGAGGACTCCTGTCGTGAGGCGGGGTCGGGATGGTCGAGGGCCGAGGCAGCGACGCGTAGGTCGGCGACCAGCGCGGCCCGGTCCCGCTCGCGGTTGCGGGAGCGCAGCACCGCGGACGGGTGTGCCGTTGCCAGGGTCCAGTCCGGCGGGCGAGCCAATGGCACGGACCCGGGCCACGGCTGCAGGGTTCCGCGGGCCGCGCCGACCCGGAAGCCCGACCCGTGCACGGCCTGCCCAGCGGTCGCCCCGAGCAGCACCACCCCGCGAGGCCGGACGAGCGCCAGCTCGGCGAGGAGCCAGGGACCGCACGCGGGTACGTGAACACGGCTCGGGGACTTGTGGAGTCGCTGCTTGCCCCGGGCTCCCTGGAGGCGGAAGTGCTTGACCGCGTTCGTCGTGCAGACGAGGGCCGGGTCGATGCCGGCCTCGGCCAGCACCCTCACCACGGTTACGACTTGTCGCTGCTGGCCCTGCCGCCCTTGCGGCCGGCCTCCTTCTTCTG
>Ga0075331_1000344_pt1 | contig 10250 bp, 9 predicted proteins | sample MayberrySE_TuleA_FD_120090 | JGI IMG/M metagenome (GOLD analysis project Ga0075331, IMG submission 120090) | Natural and restored wetland microbial communities from the San Francisco Bay, California, USA, that impact long-term carbon... | ecosystem: Environmental > Terrestrial > Soil > Wetlands ... | reverse complement strand
GCGGTGATGGCGGAGCTGCTCGAGTCGATCGAGAGCTCGGCGCTGCTGGTGCCGTTCATGGCGGCGGGCCTGCTCGGCACCGTCCTCGGTCTGCTGCTCCTCGGCGTCGCGCTGTGGCGCAGCGGGGTCGTGCCGCGGTGGGTCCCGCTCGTGCTGTGGGCGTTCCTCGTGGTGGAGTTCGTCGGGTCCAACCTCAGCGACTACGCGCCGTATGTCTCAGGTGTCTGCCTGCTGCTGGCCTTCGGCGCCCTGGCGCAGCGGGTGTGGCCGTCCGGTCCGACCGCCACGTCCGCGGGCTGAGCGTCCGGCCTACGGGTCGGGCTCGACGGGTGGGGCCATCTCCAGCCGGACGCCGAGCAGCCGCACCGGGCGTTCGCGGTCCAGCCGGCCCAGCAGCTCGTGCACGGCGGACACCACCGGGGCCTCCTCCAGCGTCGGACCGGGCAGGGTCAGGCTGCGCGTCGTCGTCACGAACGGGGCGTAGCGCAGCTTGACCCCCACCCGCACCGCGGGCCGGCCCTCGGCGCGCACGTCCTCCAGGACCTTCCGGGCGAGCCGCTCGGCCTCCCGGTCCACCGCGGTGGGGTCGGTGAGGTTCTCCTGGAACGTCGTCTCCCGACCGTGCCCGCGCGGGACGTAGGGCGTCGGGTCGACCGGCGAGGTGTCGGCCCCGCGGCCCAGGCGGCGGTACCACGGACCCATGGTCGGGCCCAGCCGCCCGGCGAGCGCGGCGGTGTCGGCGGCGGCCAGCTGCGCCACCGTCGTGATGCCCAGCTCGGCCAGCTTCTTCGCGGTCTTGCGGCCGATCCCCCACAGCGCATCGGTCGACCGCTCCCCCATCACCTCGAACCAGTTCTCCTCGGTGAGCACGAAGGAGCCCCGGGGCTTGCCGAACTCGGTGGCGATCTTGGCGCGCAGCTTGTTGTCGCCGATGCCCACCGAGCAGTGCAGGCGCGTCGCGTCGAGGACCGCAGCGCGTACGTCGTGGGCGAACCCGACCGGGTCGTCGGTGTCGACGCCGAGGAACGCCTCGTCCCAGCCCAGCACCTCCACCGGCACGTCGAAGGAGCGGAGGGTGTCCATCACCCCGGCCGACGCCGCGTCGTACTCCGGCGCGTCCACCGGCAGGAAGACCGCCTCCGGGCACTTGCGGGCGGCCGTGCGCAGCGGCATCCCGGACCCGACCCCGTGCTCGCGGGCCTCGTACGACGCGGTGGCGACCACGCCTCGCTCGGTGGGGTCGCCGCGGCCGCCGACGACGACCGGCAGTCCGGCGAGCTCGGGGCGCCGCAGCACCTCCACCGCCGCGATGAACTGGTCGAGGTCCACGTGCAGCACCCACCGGGTCCGCGCCGGGGCCTCGCCGTCGATCAGGTCAGGCACCCGGCCAGTGTGGCGCAGCCGCGGCGGCCCGCGCGTGGCGGCAGGTCAGTAGGTTCGGGTCCATGAGCAACCCTGTGATCGTGGTGGTGGGCGCCGGCCCGGGGCTCGGCGCATCCGTGGCACGCCGGTACGGGCGGGAGGGGTACGACGTCGTCCTGCTGTCCCGCGACGCCGAGGAGCTCGAGCAGCTGCGGGCGGCGCTGCGGGCCGACGGCGTCGGCGCGCGCTGGACGGCCCTCGACGTCACCGACGACGCCGCACTGCACCGGGCGGTCACCGAGGCCGGTGAGCGGTCGGGGCGGATCGACGTGCTGCACTTCAACCCGAGCGCGTTCCGGCACAAGGATCCGCTCGCACTCTCGCCCGACGAGCTGCTGGAGGACGTCCGCCTCGGGGTCGGCGCACTGCTCGTCGCGGTGCAGGCCGCACGCCCGTTCATGACCACCGGCGGCCGCGTGACGGCGACCGGCAGCATGGCCGCCGACCGACCGTGGAACGAGGCCGCCTCGCTGGGCGTCCAGAAGGCGGGCCTGCGCAACCTCGTCCGCAGCCTCGACGCGACCCTGGAGCCGCACGGGATCCGCGCGGTGTCGGTGACGGTCAACGGCGCCCTCGCGCCGGACACGCCGTTCGCGCCCGACCACGTCGCCGCTGCGCTCTTCGCCGCCGCGCACCAGGACCCCGCGAGCTGGCGCGACCAGGTGCCCTTCGACGGCGCTCGATCCGGTGGCTAGAACTCGGGAGCCCAGGCTTCGGCTGCCTCCCCGTCGTCGGTCAGGTTCGCCATCGCACAGACCTCGTCGTCCGCGAGCCGGCAGGCCTGCTCGACCATCCAGGCCAGAAGTCCGCGCATCGCCTCGTCCTCTCCGGTAAGGCCTCCCCCGGGGAGGGTTGACCTCCCGCGCATGCCCAAAACGGTCGCAACCGGGCCGGACCAGACCACCTGGCAGGCTGCAGGACCTCGGCTACGGGGCGTTCTTCCGGTCCGACCACCACCTCGGCATGGGAACGCGCGGCGAGCCGGGGCCCACCGGTACGGCGCCGCGCGGACGCGGGCACGACTGGGACATCCTTGTTCGCCGACGGCTGGCGTCCGAACAGCTTGCGAGGGCGCATACTGGGGGTGATGACTACCTCGCCCGCGCGGCGGCGACACCTCGCCAGCAGTCCCTTCCAGCCTGACCCCGAGCCCGTGATCGAGCAGTTCGAGTACGGCGACCTGGTGTCGCACGACTCGTACGGCATGGGTCGGGTCATCGGGGTGGAAGCGGACGCGGTCACGGTCGACTTCCGCACACAGACGGTCCGCATACCGAGTCCCTTCCGCAAGATGACGCACTTGTAGCCCGCCCGGGGACCGCCGGCGCACTCGTGTGCCGTCACCGGCGACGCGCAGCAGCCAGCCTGCCGGGGAACCGACCCGGCGTGCCGGCGGATGATCCATGAGCACCTCGACGGCATGGCCCGCGCGGGCAGGCACGAGGGGACCGTTCGGCCCTGGGATCGCGGGACGGAGCGCGTCACGCTGGTCCCATGAGGGTGGCAGCCCTGGTGGCCGACCTCGTGGTGGTCGTCCACGTGACCTACCTCGGCTACGTCGTGCTGGGCGGGTTCCTCGGCCTGCGCGACGTCCGCTGGCTGCTGCCGCACCTCGTCGCGAGCGCCTGGGGCGTCATCGGCACGCTGACCCGGCTGCCCTGCCCGCTCACCGGGCTCGAGAAGTGGCTGGACTCCGCGGCCGGAGCGGCGTCGTACGACGGTCCCTTCATCGCCCACTACCTGGCCGGCACCTTCTACCCGGTCGACGCGCAGCCGCTGGTGTGGCAGGCCACCGCCGCCGTGGTCGCGGCGTCGTACGTCGTGGCGCTGGTGCACCACCACCGGGTCCACGTCCAGCACGTCACCAGTGCTGCCCACGGGGTTGAGGTCGCGCCGGAGTGGGGAGGACCCGGGGCACGGCCACCGCACGCGCTGTGACGCGCGCCCTTGCGGGGTCGACCATGCCGGCGCCAGGATGCGTCGAACGACGAAGGGGGTGGTGATGGCCGTTCCGATCGACCCACCGTCCGCGGCGTTCCTGCTCGCGGAGAACCGGGCGCAGCCCATGCACGTGGGCGGGCTGCAGCTGTTCCGCAAGCCGGAGGGAGCCACTCGGGAGTACGTGCGGGAGATGTACCGCTCGATGCTCGACGTCGACGAGGTCGCGCCACTCTTCATCAAGCGCCCCCACCGGTCCGTCGCCACCGCCGGCCAGTGGGTCTGGACCGAGGACACCGAGTTCGACCTCGAGTACCACGTGCGGCACAGCGCCCTGCCCAAGCCGGGCCGCGTCCGGGAGCTGCTCGAGCTGTGCTCGCGGCTGCACGGCACCCGACTCGCGCGCGAGCGACCGCTGTGGGAGTCGCACGTGATCGAGGGCATGCGCGACGGCCGGATCGCGATGTACACCAAGATCCACCACGCCCTCGTCGACGGCGTCTCCTCGATGCGGCTGCTCCAGAGCGTGCTCAGCACGGACCCCGACAAGCGCGGCATGCCCCCACCCTGGGGCGCGCACCCCGCCTCGGGGCGCGCCGAGCTGGCCCGGGCAGAGCACGACCAACGCGTCATGGACCTCCCCGTGAGCGCGTTCCGCACCGCGTTCGGGCTGACCGCCGAGGCCGCCGGGCTGCCCGGCGCCCTGATCCGGACCCTGGCTCGCGGCGTGCGCAACGAGACCTCGGCGGTGTCGCTCTACGCGCCGCGCACGATCATCAACAAGTCGATCACCGGGTCACGACGGTTCGCCGCCCAGGACTGGCCGATCGAGCGGATCCGCGGCATCGGCAAGGCGACCGGGACCACCCTCAACGACGTCGTGCTGGCCATGTGCAGCGGCGCGATGCGGCGCTACCTGCTCGAGCTCGGCGCGCTCCCCGACGCGACCCTGATCGCGATGGTCCCGGTCGGCCTGAACGCCAGGCAGGCCGGCAACGCCTCGGCCGAAGGTGGGAACGCGGTCGGTGCCGTCATGGTGAAGCTGGGGACCGACAAGGCCGACCCCGGGGAGCGGCTGCGCGCGATCCACCGCTCGATGAAGGACGGCAAGGAGGCGCTGGGCACCATGACGCCGACGCAGATCCTGGCGATGAGCGCGATCGGGATGGCGCCGGCGGTGCTCTACCCGGTGCTGCGGCTCCAGGGCATCGCGCGGCCGCCGTTCAACCTGATCATCTCCAACGTGCCGGGCCCCAGGGTGCCGCACTTCTACAACGGCGCGGAGCTCGTCGGGATGTACCCGTTGTCGATCCCGATCCACGGGATGGGGCTGAACATCACCTGCACGTCCTACGCCGGGAAGATGAACTTCGGGCTCACCGGCTGCCGGCGCACCGTGCCGCGGTTGCAGCTCCTGCTGACCCACCTCGACGACGAGCTGGCCGCCCTGGAGAAGGCCGCCGGCATCGGCTGAGCCGTCCCGGGCCGGGTGCGCCGGCTCGGATCAGAAGAACGAGACGACGTACATCCCGAGCAGGCCCACGACGAGCACCAGGGCGACGACGCGCACCCAGGGACGCCACGGGGTCGTGCGGGTCTCCTCCGAGTCACTCATACCCACATTGTGCCGAGCGGCGGATCGGTCGGGACCTTCGCCCCTCGTCCGTATACCCCCTGGGGTGTGAGGCTCCTGATGACGAAGGAGGAGCCATGACCACCCTGAACCCCGCGCCGCCCTCGCCGACCAGCGCACCGGCCACCACCACCCCCTCGACCCGAAGCCTCGCCGGACCCGGCGTCCCCGCGGGCGAGCTGCCGAGGTGGAGCTCGGTCCTCGCCGTCGTCGCCCACCCCGACGACGAGTCCCTCGGGCTCGGCGCCGTCATCGACGCGTTCGCCCGGCACGGCGCCGAGGTGACGGTCCTGTCCCTGACCCCGGGGGCGCGCTACACCGACTCCCCCGTCGCCGGCGACCTCGTGCCGCTGCGGCGGGCCCAGCTCGCCGCCGCAGGCGCCGTGCTCGGGGCGGCCCGTGTCGAGCTGCGCGACTACCCCGACGGCCACCTCGACGAGGTAGCCGGCCACCTGCTCGTGGACGACATCGCCGGGGCCATCGACACCTGGGCCCCCGGCGGCCTGCTGGTCCTCGACCCCGGTGGCGTGAACGGCCGGACCGACCACGTCGTGGCCACCGGCGTCGCCGTCGAGGCCGCCGCCCGGGTCGGCTTGTCGGTGCTGGCCTGGGGCCTCCCGCCGGACGTCGCCACCACGCTCAACGAGGAGACCGGCTCGACCACGTTCACCCCGATCGGTCCCGGCTCGTTCGCCGTCCCCGTCGACCGGGAGCGGCAGCGGCTCGCGACGCTCACCTACGCCCACGACGCCGCGGCGGACACCCTCGGCTGGCGGCGCCTGGAGCTCCTCGGGGACGCCGAGCGGCTGCGCTGGCTGCGCCGCGGCCCGGCCGACCAGACCCCCATGCTCGTGACCCACGACGCGGGCGACCGGTTCGCGATCGAGATCCGCGGGCACACCGTCGTCGTCGACCAGCCCGAGGCCCTCGGCGGCGACGACGAGGGGCCCACGCCGACCGAGCTCTTCGTGGCCAGCCTGGCCTCCTGCGTCGGCTTCTACGCGCGGCGCTACCTGGCCCGGCACCGTCTGGACGCGACCGGCCTGCGGGTGGAGGTGGCCTGGGACATGGCCACCAAGCCCGCCCGGGTCGGCGAGGTCACGATGCGGGTCGTGGTGCCGGCGGGCGTGCCGGCGGAGCGTCGGGCCGGCCTGCTCGCGCAGGCGAGCCACTGCACGGTGCACAACTCGCTGCACCAGCCCCCTGAGGTCGCCATCGAGCTCACCTGAGGGTCCGGCCGCGCCTGGTGGTCGGCGCGGCCGGACGGGGGGGCAGGCACGCTCGTCCGACCCGAGTCCCAGGTCAGACGAGCGTGCCCTGCTCGTCCTGCAGGCGCAGGAACTCCAGGTGCCGCTCGTACTGGTCGAGCACGTCGTCGATGAGCTGCGTGTGCGTGTAGCCCATGACGTCGTACCCCTGCCCGCCCTCGGTCAGGTGCACCTCGAGACGGACGTAGACGTCGTGCTTCGGGTCGCGCTCGCCGTACGAGGGCACCGGGCACTCGCGCGGGTAGATGACGTAGCGGAACGGGTGTGCCGCCTCCGCGTCGGCCTTGAGCTGGACGTACGGCGCACCGTCGTCCTCGACGCGGGAGGCGGTCGCGTCGACGCCCTGCGAGCGCAGCTCCGCGGCCACCTCCTCCAGGGCCGGCAGCGCGACGTCGTGGAGGAACTCCTCGCCCTTGGCCGGCGACGGGAACGCCAGCGCCCGACCGAGGCGCTGCCGCCACGGCCGTGCCAGGTGCCCGTCGGCCCCTGCTGCGCTCCGCCCGGAGAGCACGCCGGGCATCGCCTGGCGGACGCTGTCGGCGCGGATCGCCTCGACCCGCAGCGCCTTGTAGAGGCCGACCATGACCAGCACCATCACGAACGCGAAGGGCTGGCCCATGATGACGGTGGCGTACTGCAGGGCCACCACGCCGCCGACGAGCAGCATCGCGATCGTGAGCAGGCCGGTGACGACAGCCCAGAAGACGCGCACCCCGGTGGTGCCGTCGTCGTAGGGCGTGCGCAGGGTCGAGCTCAGGTTGGCCATCACCAGCGCGCCGGAGTCGGCGGAGGTGACGTAGAACAGCAGTCCGACGAAGGTCGCGATCGCCGCGATGAACGTGAACGCCGGGTACTCCATGAGCATCGTGTAGAAGCCCTGCTCCGGGGTGTTCATGGCCAGGTCGCCGAACTCGGCGTTACCGCCGCGGACGATGTCGATCGCGCTGTTCCCGAAGATCGACACCCACATGAGGATGTACGTGAACGGGATGATCATGGTGCCGGCGACGAACTGACGGATCGTGCGACCTCGCGAGATGCGGGCCAGGAACAGGCCGACGAACGACGCCCAGGCGATCCACCAGGCCCAGAAGAACAGGGTCCACAGGCTCATCCAGTCGCCGGTGTCGTTGAAGGCGAACGTCTGCATGGTCTTTCCGGCGAACGAGCTGACGAAGTCCCCGACGTTGAGCACGAACGCGTTGAGCAGGAACGCGGTCTTGCCGGCGATCAGGATGAACGCCGCCAGCCCGATGGCCAGGAGCACGTTGAGCTGGGAGAGCCGCTTGATGCCGCGGTCGACGCCGCTGATGGCCGACAGGGTGGCCATGGCCACGGCGAGGACGATGAGGCCGACCTGGGCGCCGGTGCCCTGCGGGATGCCGAACAGCACGTCGAGGCCGAAGTTCAGCTGGACGACGCCGATGCCGAGCGAGGTGGCGACACCGAAGATCGTGCCGACCACGGCGGCCATGTCCACGCCGTGACCCAGGGCGCCGTTCACCCGCTTGCCGAAGATCGGGTAGAGCGCGGAGCGGATCGCCAGCGGCAGGTTCATCCGGTAGGAGAAGTAGGCCAGCGCCATGCCCATGAGGGCGTACATGCCCCAGCCGTTGATCCCGTAGTGGAACAGCGTCCACACGGTCGCCTCACGGGCCGCCTCGGCGGTCTCCCCCTGACCCACCGGCGGAGCGAGGTACTGGGTGACCGGCTCCGCGACCGCGAAGAACATCAGGTCGGTGCCGATGCCCGCCGCGAACAGCATCGCCGCCCACGCGAACGTGCTGAACTCCGGCTGTGCGTGCTCGGGGCCGAGCTTGATGCGGCCGTAGCGGGAGAAGCCCAGGAACAGGACGAACACGAGCACCGCGGTGGCGAGCAGGACGTAGAACCAGCCGAACCACTCCGAGGTCCAGCCGACCATGGTCGCGATCGTGCCCTCCGCGGACTTCGGGACGATGATCGCCCAGATCGCGATGGCCAGGACGATCAGCGCCGAGCCGCCGAACACGACCTTGTTGACCCGGGCGGGCGGTTCGTTCTCCAGCCCGGCGGAGGCGGCGGGCGTCGGGCCCGCCCAGGTGGTCTCACTCATGTGTTCGCTCCTGAGGTGTCCCGGCCCGACGTCTTCAGGCCGGCGGGGTTGACGGTCGCGTTGTTGCGGGGGTCGCCCTCGGGGTAGAGCGGCATGCCCTCCCCGTGGCGGTAGAACGGGACGTCGAGCGCTGCGAGCGGCTCGTTGCCCGTCACCAGGTCTGCCGCCTTCTCGGCGAGCATCATCACCGGGGCGTAGATGTTGCCGTTGGTGACGTAGGGCATCACCGACGCGTCGACGACGCGCAGCCCCTCGACGCCGTGGACGCGCATCGAGCTCGGGTCGACGACGCTCATGTCGTCGGTGCCCATCTTCGCGGTGCAGGACGGGTGCAGCGCGGTCTCGGCGTCCTCGGCCACCCAGTCGAGGATCTCCTCGTCGGTCTCGACGCCGGGACCGGGTGAGATCTCCCCGTCGCTGAACGGCGCGAAGGCCGGCTGCTCGAGGATCTTCCGGGCGGCCCGCACCATCTCCACCCACTCACGGCGGTCGTTCTCGGTGGAGAGGTAGTTGAACTGCATCGCCGGGTGCTCGAACGGGTCGCGCGAGCGGATCTTCAGCGTGCCGCGCACGTCGGAGTACATCGGCCCGATGTGCACCTGGTAGCCGTGCCCCTGGTAACCGTGCTGGGCCGGCTGGGAGCCGTCGTAGCGGATCGCGATCGGCAGGAAGTGGAACATCAGGTTCGGGTACTTCACGGAGTCGTTGCTCCGGATGAAACCGCCGGCCTCGAAATGGTTCGAGGCGCCCACGCCGCGGCGCAGGAACAACCACTCGGCGCCGATGCGCGGCTTGTGGCGGTGCTTGAGCCAGGGCGCGATCGACACCGGCTGCTTGGCAGCGTGCTGGATGTAGACCTCGAGGTGGTCCTGGAGGTTCTCGCCGACACCGGGAAGGTCCACGAGCGGCTCGATCCCGAGGGCCCGCAGCTCCTCGGCGTTGCCGATGCCGGCCAGCTGCAGCAGCTGCGGGGAGTTGATCGCGCCGCCGCACAGGATGACCTCGCCGGCGTCCACGCTGCGCCTGAACCGGTGGCCGCGCACGTAGTCGACCCCGACCACCCGCTTGCCGCGCGTCCGCAGCCCGGTGACGTGGGAGAGCGTGTGGATCGTGAGGTTCTTGCGGTTCCGGACCGGGTGCAGGTAGGCCCGGGCGGCACTCAGCCGGCGACCGCGGTGCACGTTGCGGTCGAACTTGGCGAACCCCTCCTGCCGGTAGCCGTTGACGTCGTCGGTCAACGGGTGCCCGGCCTGTTGGGCCGCCTCGAAGAAGGCGCCGAACAGCGGGCTGTCGGCAGGACCGCGCTCGAGGACCAGCGGGCCGGAGCCGCCGCGCCACGCGTCGGCGCCGGCGGTCGTGGTCTCCATCCGCTTGAAGTACGGCAGGCAGTGCGCGTAGTCCCAGGACTCCATGCCCGGGTCGCGCGCCCAGCGCTCGTAGTCCATCGGGTTGCCGCGCTGGAAGATCATCCCGTTGATGCTCGACGAGCCGCCGAGCACCTTCCCGCGGGCGTGGTAGATCCGTCGCCCCTTCATGAAGGGCTCGGGCTCCGACTCGTACTTCCAGTCGTAGAGCGGGTTGCCGATCGGGTACGGCAGGGCGGCGGGCATGTGGATGAACGGGTCGAGACGCCAGTCGCTGCGGCCCGCCTCCAGCACGAGCACGCTCGTGGACGGGTCGGCGCTGAGCCGGTTGGCCAGCGCGGACCCCGCGGAGCCTCCTCCCACGATGACGACGTCGTACCTACGGCGGTCGCTCATGCGTTCTCCTCCCGGGTCGGGCCCCCGTCGCTGTCTGCCCTGGCGCTGTCCGTGCTCTCGCCGTCACCGCTCGGCTCGCCGAACCAGTACTGCGGCGCCGGGTTGGTGTTGTGCCAGATGTGCTTGGTCTCGCG
>Ga0075331_1000343_pt1 | contig 10254 bp, 9 predicted proteins | sample MayberrySE_TuleA_FD_120090 | JGI IMG/M metagenome (GOLD analysis project Ga0075331, IMG submission 120090) | Natural and restored wetland microbial communities from the San Francisco Bay, California, USA, that impact long-term carbon... | ecosystem: Environmental > Terrestrial > Soil > Wetlands ... | reverse complement strand
GTCACCAGCACGGCCGAGGGCGGGTTGGCGTTGTGGAGGCTCGACTCGAAGAAGGTGTCGAGACTGCCACCGGCCAGCACCATGGCGCCCACTACCGTCGTGCCGACTGCAAACGTGACGATCGCATGCCCGGACCGCAGCTTGTTGGACGACAGATCGGCGCGGACCTTGCGCCACCGAGAGCTGCTCATGATGCACTCGCGGTCGGCTCGGACAAGGAACCGTCCCGGACGAGAATGCTGCGGCCCGTGCGTGCGGCGAGCTCCCGGTCGTGGGTTACCAGCACGACGGTCCGGCCGCTGGCCACCAACGTGTCGAACAGCGCCATCATCGACGCCGCTGAGGCGGAGTCGAGGTTTCCGGTCGGCTCGTCGCCGACGATGATGGGAGGATCGTTGGCGAGCGCGCGAGCGATCGCGGCCCGCTGCTGCTGACCGCCCGAGACCTGCGACGGCAGCTTGTCGGCGTGGTCGGCGAGACCGACCCTGGCCAGGAGCTCGCGAGCGACGGCCGGACGTTCGCGGCGGCGGTGGACCCCACAGAAGTCCATGGGCAACATCACGTTGTCCGCGAGGCTCAGCGTGGGCAGCAACTGGAAGAACTGGAAGATCACCCCGAGGTTGCGTCCTCGCCACCGGGCGGCCTCGTTCTCGCTCAGGTCCGAGACCTCGACGTCGCCGACGACCACGTGACCGCCGGTCGGACGGTCGATCGCCGCGATCAGGTTCAGCAGGGTCGACTTCCCCGACCCCGAGGGGCCGACCACGCTGACGAACTCCCCGGCACGGACGGTCAGGTTGGCACGATCGAGTGCGGTGAAGCGGACCTCACCGGTGGTGTAGGTCTTGGAGACGCCGTGCAAGGAGATCAGTGCGGCGTCGTTCTCGTCGCGGTTCCCCAAGCGTGCGGAATCCCGCTCGAAGGGTCCGGAGTCAGTGTGGAAGTCCATGTCTTCGACGCTAGGAAGCCGCGGGTCTGCGCAGAACGGCCGAAGGAACGGACGCGGCTCCTCCGAAAGGACGAACACAGTCCTCGACGTGTAAGGCGGCAGGGCGGCCACCCCGCGCTGCGGGTGTTGGACATCCCCCGGATTCGATACGGTCGGTCATGGACTGGTGGAGGCGACGCCCAGAGATCTTGCGCGATGCGGTGGGTGCCGTCCCGATCGTCTTGGTCTTCGTCGTGGCCCAGCAGATCTATGGCGATGGTGGTCACATCGTCCGCGCGATCGCGATCGTGCTGGTCATGGGCGTCTCGCTCACCTTCCGTCGGCGGTGGCCCGTCATGACGTTCGCAGCCGCGCTGATGACCGTTGCCGTGGCAACGACGGGCCTGGAGTTCCTCGCCATCGCCAGTTACACGGTCGTTGCGTACGAGCCGCGCGCTCGCCCCGACCTCGTCGCGGTGGTGTCAGCTTTCGCCATGACCGTGGGCTTCCTTCGGTACTGGCCGGCGTTCGTCTTCGAGGACGTCGCGGGAGACCTGATTCTCATCGCTGCGTTCTCCGTGCTGCCGGCCGCGCTCGGGCGCATGGTCCGAGTGGCCCGCTGGACCAGGGCTGAGCTGGAGTCCCGCAATGCCGAGTTGGTGACGCTGCGAGAGCGGGAAGCAGCACATGCCGTGGAGGCCGAGCGGTTCCGGATTGCGCGCGAGCTGCACGACGTGGTGGCCCACCATGTCAGCGCCATGACTGTGCGGGCCCGCGCCGGGCATCACGTCGCCTCCCGCGATCCGCAGGCGGCTGCAGACGCGCTCGCCTACATCGCTGAGGCAGGTAGCCAGACGCTGACGGCCATGGGTGCCTTCGTGGGAACGCTGCGTGGCCAGGCGGCCGCCGACCGGGACGGTGGGGCTCCCCAGCCCGACCTGCGCAACATTCCCGAGCTGCTGGAATCATTTCGGAGCACCGGGTTGGTCGTGCACCCCGAAATCGACACCGCCGCGGCGAAGGTGTCCACGGCCCTTGGCCTGAACGCCTACCGGATCGTGGAGGAGGCCCTGACCAACGCGATCCGCCATGGCGGCGCCGAACGGGTGTGGGTGCGCGTTTCAGTCAGTGCAGACAGCGTCGACATCCGAGTAGACGACAACGGTCGCGGATTGCGTACGACCGGCCGGCCGGCCGGCCATGGACTGATCGGAGTCGCCGAACGCGCAGCCCTACACGACGGCACGTCCGCGCTCGGTCCGAGCCCGCGGGGAGGGTGTCGACTGCAAGCGACGCTTGCCCGGGGACCGGACAACAGCGCTGACCTAGAGGTTGACGACGCTGCCGCGGTCACGCCATGACCCGGGTAGTGCTGGCCGACGACCAGGAGGTCGTCCGCTTGGGCTTTCGGATGATCATCGACGGAGAACACGACCTCGAGGTTGTTGGTGAAGCCGCCCACGGCGCGGCGGCTGTCACGGCTGCGGTCGAGCTTCGCCCGGACGTGGTGCTCATGGATGTGCGCATGCCACTCATGGATGGCATCGCGGCGACCCAAGAAATCGCGGCCCGCTGCCCGGAAGTGCGGGTGCTGGTAGTGACGACCTTCGACCTCGACGAGTACGTAGTGGCTGCGTTGCGTGCCGGCGCAGCAGGATTCCTGCTCAAAGACGTCGAAGCCGCGGCACTGATCGAGGCCATCCACACCATCGTGCGTGGAGATTCCCTGGTCGCCCCGGCGGTAACCCGATCACTGATCGACTACGCGATGCGGCAACGCGAGCAACCTGCCGCCACGGTCGACCCCGGCGTCTTGCGCGAGCTGACCGAGCGCGAACGCGAAGTCTTGACCCTTCTTGCGCGGGGCCTGTCCAACGCGCAGGTGGCAACCGCGCTGTTCCTCGGAGAAACGACCATCAAGTCGCACGTCAGCAACGTGCTCACCAAGCTCCACCTACGCAGCCGGGTCCAGGCAGTGGTGCTCGCATACGAAGCCGGCCTGGTCCAGCGCGGCGAGATCGCCTACGAAGAACTGCGCGACGACGCCTGACAGGTGGCATCACAAGAGTGCCACCCGATCATGTCGGTCGTGCTCCGAGGCGAGCGTCCCACCGTCCCGGAAGGTTCCAGACGGGCTGCGCACGGTGCAATCTCGAGGTCACGCGTCGACGGGTGCGGTCATCGACGGCACCCTGCTCCGCAGGAATTCGCTGATGTGCCGACTGTAGGCAACGGGGTGTGTGAAGCGGAACATGTGCCCGGTCCTGGCGATGACGTGCTCCACGGAGTCGCGGATCCCGCGTCGGAGGATGCTGGCGGCGTCCTCGCCGATGAGAGTGTCGTGCTCCGGGGTCAGGATGAGCGTGGGCACGTCGATGTCCGCCAGCTGCCTGCGGTAGTCCGCGGAGAATGCTGCTTTCGCGCGCGCGGTGTAGGAACGCCAGGGTGTGTTCTCCCGGAACAGGTCGGCGGTGTCTCGTTGGCTCAACGGGTACTCACCTTCGGCGTCGAAGGGGCTGGCCAGGGACGCCGCGTGAAGCCGTAGGGTCAGGTGGCGGTACAGCGGCCCGGGAAGGAACCTTGCCGCACCGATCTTGGCTCGCCCGATCCGGCTGCTCACGGGGTTGGCGGCGAACCCGCCGGAGACGACCAGGGCGCGCAGGCCCGGGGGCTGCCGAACCGCCGCCGCGAGGGCCACGACCGCGCCGAAGCTGTCCCCGACCAAGATGTAGTTCTTGAGGTCGGCGACCTGCTCCGCCACGTAGTCGGCGTAGGCCTCGATGCTGTCCACGCCGTGGGGCAACGCCATCGTGCGCAGTGGCCAGCCGGCGAGTGGGGTGAGCTTGTCCAGCTCCCAAGGGGCGCCGGAGAAGCAGGGGATGGTGACGATGGTCGGCAGCCTGCTGCTGCCACTGGGGGCGGTATCGGCGGCGGGGGTGGTGGTCATGGCCTTCCTCCTTGGTCCTGTGCCGCTCGGCGGCGGCGGATGTGTTCAGCCTGGCCCGGCCTGTGGCTGCGGCGCTGTGACGTCCGTCCGGGTTCGAGTGACTTTTGTCCGCGGCGGCACTACTGCGATGCTGCAGGCGTGCAGGTAGACGTCCGTGCTGCGGCGGCCGCCGGGCCGCTGGCCCGGTTGCCTGCCGAGGTGCTCACTCGGCTGCTGGACGGACAGACGGTTGTCCGGGTAGCCGCAGGAGGAGTGCTGTATCGCCACGGAGAGGCGGCCGGACTGCACCTGGCGGTAGAAGGTCTGCTCCGGGTGTCGATGACCTCCGAGGAGGGCCGGCAGGTCACCGTGCGCTACGCGCGCCGCGGCGACGTGCTGGGCGTCCCGGTCGCGGTCTCGGGGTCCGCGCCGGTGTCCGTGCAAGCAGTAACGGACGCAGTCGCGGTGTCCACCCGCCAAGGGATGCTGTGGAAGCTAGCGCAGGGCGACCCGCGAGTCGGCGTATGGATGGCCGAAGAGCTCGCCACACGCGTCGACGGGTTGTTGGAGGAGCTCGCACGCAACACGTTCTGGCCAGTACGTCGCCGCCTTGCGCGACACCTGGTGGACCTGGCCGCGAATGCCCAGCAGGGCGAGGACCTCATCGTCACGGCCAGCCACCAGGAGCTCGCCGACCACATCGGCACGGTTCGCGAGGTCGTCGCCCGGACCCTGGGGACACTTCGTGCCGACGGCTATCTCGCCCCCGAGGGCCACGTCATCAGGCTCATCGACGCACATGCGCTCGCGGAACTGCCCTGAAGCCTCACCGACCACCCGGCACCCACAGGAGCTCAGCGCCTCCGGGGGATCTCGAGGATGTGACTGTCGGGGTCCAGCCAGTACAGCCCGCGGCCGCCGTCGTTGGCGTTCATCTGCTGTGGTCGACGCCGCTCTGGGTCGGCCCAGTAGGGGATGCCGCGGGCCAGGAGTCGCCCGTGGATCTGGTCGAACTCGTTCTCGTCGACAAGGAACGCGTAGTGCTGCGGGTGCACCGTCCCCTCCTCGAGAAAGTCCAGCGAGACGTCGTTCGCCACCTGGACCACCGAGAACGGTCCGAAGCTCGTCGGGGCTGGCAGCCCCAGGATCTCGGACAAGAACGATGCCGAGGCCTGCTTGTCGCGGCAATACACAATCGTGTGGTTGAGCCTCACCGGCATCCGAACCTCCTCCGTCGGATCATGCAGGGGTGCGGTGGTGCGGTTCTCCGCAGACCGGGTTATCGCCCCTGCGACTTGTCGGAGAGAGTTGGCCGCGTGCCCTTGAAGTGCTGAAACCAATCTAGACCGTCGGGTGCGAGGGCTCGTCCGTGGCGGGAGCGTCGACGCTGGCAGCAGGTCCGCGGCCGTCGCGGAGCGGCCCCCGCGTCACTTCGCCGCGACTACCCGTTGATTCGTACCGGAGATGTTGACGTGCGCGCGCAGGCGTGGCTGAAGCCAGCCACGTGTCAGCGCCCGTCCTGGAGTCAATCGCGTGGCAGGACTGCCAAGCGGCAATCGCGAACCCGGCGCCGCCAGCTGCTTGTCTACCGAAGGTCACCAAGGTCCCGCTCGAAGTGGAGGACGGCCTGCCCGTCCAGCTGGTCCTCCAGGGTGAACGCGAATCCCGTGCGGGCGAGGACGGCGCGCGACCCGGTGTTGTCGCGCGTCGTGATCGCCCGCAGTGCCGTCAGTCCGTACTCGGTGGCAGCGAGGGCACAGGTTTGACGGACGGCAGCCGTGGCGAGGCCTCGCCCGGCGGCTCGCTTCGCGATCCGGAAGCCCAGTTCGGCGGACCCGTCAGCGACGTCGATCAGGTTGACGCGTCCGAGCACCTCGCCGCGAGTGCCCACCAGCACGTGGAAGTAGTGGAGACCGGCGGCCTGCTCGGCGAGCAAGTTCCGGTGCCGTGCCTCAAAGTCAATGAAGTACTCGTCGCCACGGTCTGGAATCGACGCGGTGAAGTACGTGCGGTTCTCCTGTTCGAAGGCGAGCAGGGCCGGGGCATGGTCTGCGCGGAGACGCTGCAACTCGGACACTCTGGAACCCTAGCCTTGCCCACGGGTGAGGTGGAGTCTCCGGCGAGGATCGCCGCAGGCCCATCGTCCGAGGTCTCCGCCCCAAGGTGTGAGGTCTTCGCCGCGGTGCCGTTGGTGTCCCATTGCCTGTCTCCTTGGTGTTAGGTGGCGTCGGGGACGACCAGCTCGACGGGGCCCGTCTCCGTGGCTGCGGTCAGTCTCTCGAGCTCTTCGACCACGGTGATGAAGATCGGGCCGGTCGAGGTGCTGGCGTCGATGGTGCCGCCCAGGACGGTGCCGCTGATCGAGCCGGCGTCGCTTCGCAGGCGAAGGGTGCCTGCGAGGTCGCGTACGCTGACCGACCCCGCCGCGGCGCGGAGGTCGGCGCCCGCGGTGAGGTCGGATGCGGTGATGGTGCCTGCCTCCGTAGCTGCGATCACCGGGGTCCCGGCGGGCAGGACGAGACTCACCGATGTGTCGCAGGATCGAAGGAGGCTGAGTCCGGGACAGGAGACGGATACCGAGAGCACTCCGTCGGTCACATCGCTGTCGGTGGCGGAGGCGCCGGTCGCGCGGTCGGATCGGCTCTCCACGTCGACTATGACCTCCTCCCCGGAGGTGACCTCGAGGTCGCCTGCTTCGACGTCGATCTCGATGCGATCGACCTGCTGTGTGGGACGGATCGTGGTCTTCTCGTTGATTGCTGGACCGGCCGGACCGTCCCCCACCAAGAAGGCGAGCGCGGCGCCAGTCAGCACAAGCGCGGCGCCGAACACGGTCCAGCGTGCGCCGCTGCGCCTGGGGCGCCTTGTCCGGATCGGAAGGTCGGGGACGGTGGTCGTAGTGGGCATGGTGGGCTCCGATCAGGTGGGGCGTGGGGGTTCGCGGGTCTGCGCCTGCGTCGAAGTCAGGCGTCACCCCTCGGATCGTCCGGCTCCTCGATGTCGAGAGCGTTCAGGTCCATTGCTAGGGCGCCGCGGGTGTACTTGATCCAGAGAAGGGCCAGTAACCCAACGCAGAGGAAGGCGGTGGCCTCGAGCACCCCTCCGTATGTCAGAAGAGCAAGGTCTGGGTCGACGTCCACGCGCATGAGGACTGAGAGATCGCCGAGCCCGGCGACGTCGGTGCGGGCGAACAGCACGTTGGCGGTGATGTTGAATGCGGCGTGGGCGCCGATGGGGACGGCCAGACTGCCGCTGAGCACGTAGATGATTCCGAAGATGATCCCGGGCAGGATCCAGGTCAGGATGAGCGCCGGGTGGGAGGCCAGACCGAGGTGGCCAAGACCGAACACCACACCGCTGAGCACGAGACCGCCGGCGACGGCTTGTCTGGGAGGGAGCCATCGGCGGAGTGCGTCGGCGGCGGTGGTCAGGAAGATGCCTCGGAGGACGAGTTCCTCCCACAGTCCCGTGAGGAGCATCGCTAGGCCGTACAGCAGGATTCCGGGCCAGAGCGCGAGCACTCCTCGGTCGAGCATGGTGGCGATGTCGATCCAGCCCGCACCGATACCGACGAGGAACGGGATCGATACGCCCACGACGCCGATGACGAACCCGGCGAACGCATCGCGTCTCCAGCGGTGGTCGAGGGCGAGTCCGTAGGCTGCCAGCCCGCGGCGTGCTCCAAGGAAGCGCCGGCTGACGAGGACAAGCGTGATCGCCACGCTGGCTGATGCCGCGCTCACGACCAGTTGCGCCAGGGGCAGGGGGAGCCGACCGAAAGTCGCTGCGTCTGCCACCACGGCTGCTGCGAACGCCCCGACCAGCGGCAGGAGGATGAGCCACGGCGTTCGTGCCCGGTGGTGGTCGTTGCTCCAGAGAATGGCGCGTGGCCATCCATGGCTTGTGCGTGCCGCACCGTCCGGCCGGATGGAAGATCGCGCCATGCGGGGGTCTGCGCTGTCGCGCGTAGCGCCGGGTGCCAGCTTCTTCGGACCGTTCATGGGGTTGGTCCTTTCGTTGTCTGAGGGGCGGTGGGGGCAGGTGGAGCGGCCGTCACTCGTAGGCGAGGGTGTCGCGAATGGTGAGCCGGGCTGCCACGCGCGCTGGCTGGGTCGCACCGAGTGCGCCGATCGCGAGGGCGAGGGGGATCCAAATACCGAGGGCGAACCAGGAGTACGTCGCAGGTAGGTCGGCCGAGATGACGGTGGACTCGATGGCGCTCCCGAGCAGCCACGCCACGGGTATCGACAGCAGGGCCCCGACGAGGCCGCCGATGGCTGCGACGGCGAGTCCTTGCACCATCAGGAGCCTTCGCACGGCCCAAGTCGTCGCGCCGATGGTTCGCAGGACGCCGATCTCGTGGGTCTGCTCGAAGACGCTCAGCGTCATGGTCCCAGCGACCCCGATGATCGCGACAACGGCGAGGATGGCGCCGATGAGGAGCAGCAGGGCGACGGCGACGGCGACGATGCCTTCGAGGCCCTCGCGGATCTGTTCGTTGGTCTGGACCTGGCCCAGCGGTAGTCCGGCGTCACGCGCGATGCTGCCAAGCCGGTCCGCGGAGTCGGCCTGACTGGCCCCCGCGGCCAGTTGCACGGCCAGGACGTTCGCCTGACCGGACGCGCCGATCGACTCGGCCAGCTGCTCGGCGGGTAGGTAGGCCACCGGTCCGACCGTGGTGGTGGTCGCGATGCCGACGATGTGCCACTGCTGACGCTGACCGTCGATCTCGAGCAGCATCGGGTCGCCGATTCCGAGGTCGGGCTCCTCCTCGGCGAGATCGGTATTGATCACGACCGGGTGTGCGTCACTGCTGTCGTACCAGCGACCCGCGAGCAGGGTCGGGTCTAGCGAGGCCGATCCGGCAGGGGCGCTGGTGATGCTGATGTTCTGGTTCTGGGTGCCGTCCGGGCGTAGCCGAAAGGCTTGCGTTTGCCACCAACCCTCGACCGAGGTGACGGCTGGGTCCGTGCTGAGGATGTTGTCGGCGTCGGTGACGGCGACGGGATCGGTGAGGGTGACCGCGACGTCGTAGTCGGAGTAGCCAGCGACTTCGTCGGTGAGGTGGCCCAGTGCGCTGCCGGTGCTGCTCACCCCGACCAGCACGCCGCCGCACAGTGCGACGGTCAGGACGGTGAGTCCGAGCCGGAGACGGTGCCGAACAGCGTTGCGGTAGGCCAGCAGCGCAGGTCGGGAGATCCGGGAGGGGCGGTAGCGCGGTTGCGGCGTCCCGCTCAGACCTCGATCGGTGATCGCCTCACGCACGGTGGCGCGGCACGCCCGGCGAACGGCGACGATCACCGCCACCAGCGGCAACAGGCTTGCGATCACCACCTGCAGGAGGATCGCCTTGATCGGCAGCCCTATCGGGTCCAGGTCGATGTTGGCGAGGTCGGCGATGAAGCCGGCAACGGCGCGACCACCGAGCAGCGAGGCGGGCACCGACAGCATGATCGCGCCGGCAGAGAGCAGCCCCACGTATCCGAGGTACTGGGACCTGAGCTGACGGGTTGTGGCGCCGATTGCCTTCATCACGCCTAGCTGCTTGCGCTGCTGTGCGAGCAGGGCGGTGACAGTGTTGACGACGAGGCCGACCGCGATCGCCAGTCCGAACAGAGACAGCACCTGCATGGCCAGCACGATGAAGGACAGCGTGTTGTCAGCGGGGTGTTCACTTGGGTCCTCGACCAGGCTTGCGTCGATCGCGACCCCGGCGGGTTGGAGGACCTCCTCGCGCACGGCAGCAGTCATGGCCGAAGCCTGCTCGCGGTCCAGCGGTTGGTCGGCGGCCCGGAGATAGAGAGTGTTGAGGTGATCCGAACCGGTGAGCTCGGTCATCGTGTCCATCGCGACGTAGCCGCGCACCGACCCTCCGAGCATGGGGGCGACCTCGGAGACGTCGAACGCCGTTCCAGTGACGGTGAGCTCGAGCGGCGCCTGGCCGGGGATCGCGATGCTCACGACATCCCCGACTGTGGCGCTGAGCTCGCCGATCGAGGCGCGTTCAAGGACGATGCCGTCGCGCGATGGTGGCCACGTCCCGTCGACCGGTTCGATGCGGGCGACGTGGTTGTCGGTGAAGTCAGCCATGGCGACGAGCTCGACGCCCACATGGGCACCATTGGGACCGGCAGCTTGGGTCCGGTGCGCGCGGCGACCCTCGACCTGCCCGACTTCGGGGTGGGTACGCACGTCGTCGACCAGGGCAGCATCGAACGGGTCGGTCACCAGCACGGCCGAGGGCGGGTTGGCGTTGTGGAGGCTCGACTCGAAGGAGGTGTCGAGACTGCCACCGGCCAGCACCATGGCGCCCACTGCCGTCGTGCCGACCGCCAACGAGACGATCGCGAGCCCGGACCGCAGCTTGTTGGACAACAGATCGGCGCGGACCTTGCGCCAG
>Ga0075331_1000342_pt1 | contig 10255 bp, 11 predicted proteins | sample MayberrySE_TuleA_FD_120090 | JGI IMG/M metagenome (GOLD analysis project Ga0075331, IMG submission 120090) | Natural and restored wetland microbial communities from the San Francisco Bay, California, USA, that impact long-term carbon... | ecosystem: Environmental > Terrestrial > Soil > Wetlands ... | reverse complement strand
CGCGGCTGCGCGGCCGAGTCCTGTGACCTGCCGCCGTCGCGGGTGGAGTACCACCACACCGACCCCTGGCACCGCGGCGGCAGGACCGACCTCAAGGACGGACTCCCGCTCTGCCCACCCCACCACCACATGGCCGACCACCCCGACCTTTGGGACCTGCGCCGCCTGGCCACCGGCGCCATCCGCTTCACCCGACGCCAATAGCCCGACCAGGTCGTTCCACGAATCTCGTTGTCGCCCTAGCGTCTGGTGCATGGAGGACATGACGATGAACCGCGTGATCCACGGCGCCGTACGCCGGGACCTGCGTCGCCTCGAGGAGGCTCTGGCGGCGGTGTCTGCCGGTGACAAGTCACGGGCGGAGGATCTCCACCGGGCGTTCGGCTTCCTCCGGGACCAGGCACGCCATGCGGTCGTGGGGGCGCGGGAGGCGACCGAGCGGCACCTGGATCACGAGGAGCGCGACCTCGAGCCGTTGATGCTGCCGCACTTCGAGTCCGCCGAGTGGAAGGCGGCCGAGAAGCAGCTGCGTGAGCCTGCCACCGGGCGCGGCCGGCCGGTTCTTCGCGTGGGTCGAGGACGGGATGGGCGAGCCGGAGCGCGCGTACTACGCCTCGGCCGTCCCGGCGCCGGTGCGGTTCGTCATGAGCCGGCTGTTCGGACGCGCGTACCGCCGCGACATCGCCCCGGTCTGGCGCGACTGACCACCACCGGGAGGCGAGTCAGCGCGTGACCGGCTCCGCCACCAGCAACGGGATCTCCCGGTCGGTGCGGCGCTGGTACTCGGCGTAGTTGGGGAACGCCGCGACCGCGCGCTCCCACCAGATCGCCTTCTCCTCGCCGGTCACCTCGCGGACCCTCATGTCCTGCCGCACCGGGCCGTCCTGCAGCTCGATCAGCGGATGCTTCGTGACGTTGTGGTACCAGGTCGGGTGCACCGGCGCACCGCCCTGGGACGCGACGAGGGCGTAGGCCCCGTCGTGCTCCACCCGCATCAACGGCGTCTTGCGGATCTTGCCGCTGCGCGCACCCAGGGAGGTCACCACGACGACCGGCAACCCGGTGTCGCGCAGGGTCGTGCCCTCGGTTCCGTCGGAGCGCTCGTAGAGCTCGACCTGGTCGCGGACCCACTTCTCGGGGCTGGGGACGTACTCACCGGTGAGTGGCATGCCACCTCCAACGTGCCCGTGCCCGACGTTGTTCCCCCAGGCACGACTCGAGTGAGAGAGCCCTCATCCGGGACTCACCCGCGCCTCATCGGCGCCGGACAACGTGACGGCCATGGCCAGTCGGACCCGTCGCACCCTCGCCATGCCCGGCCTCCGTGCCCTGTCGGCGCCTGGACTCGCAGCGTCCTTGGCGGTGGCACTCGTCGTCACCCTGACCGGCATCGTCGCGACGACGCCCGGTGCGCAGGCGGAGCACTCGTCCTCGACGGTCCGCGTCGGAGCCGTGAACGCGCGCGAGGGAAGCCTGGTCCGGCAACGGATGGACCTCCGGACCGCTCATGACCGCGACGCCCTGGCCCGCCGGATGCTGTCGCGTCCCGGCGGCACGCCGGACGTCGTGCTGCTCCAGGAGGTGCTCGGCAGGGCAGGCAAGATGCGGGACGCGCTGAACCGTGCGGCGTCGAGGAAGGGTCTCCGGGCTCGCTACGCGGTGGCGACCTCGACGTACCACCGGTTCGTGGCCGGCTCGTGCCGAGGACCGCGCTCGGGGCGGTTCAGCCTCCTGCGCAGCTCGGCCGTCCTGGTCGACACCGGAACGGTCAGCGCCGTCCACGCGCGCGGCGAGCTGCGCACCTGGGGTCGCTGGGGGAGGAAGGCTCGGGGCGTCGTGAAGCGGCGCGGGCACGGCTGTGCGGCGCACCCGTGGGTCCACCTCACGGTCGAGCAGCCCGGCAGAGCTCCCACGACAGCTCTGGCGTCGAGCGTGCACGTGGCGCCGCTCGGCCGCAAGCTCAAGAACAACGCTGTCCGGCACCTGCAGCGTGGGTTGGATGCGCTCGCGGACCGCGTCGCCGCCGATGTGCGCGTGGTGGGCGGCGACCTGAACCTGACCCGGTGCGCCCAGCGCCTCGACGAGGGAGAACGGCGCAGCTGCAGGCCACGCCGCGGTCTCCGCAGCCTGCTCGGCGCCGGCTACGCCGATGCAGTGCGCTCGCGTCACGTCACCGGTCCGAACGGGGTCGTGGGGGTGGCCCGGCGCATCGACTTCCTCTACGCGACCGGGACCGTGACGGCGGCCTGGCACGACCGCTGCTACATGGCCTTCCACGTCCGGCGCTGGAAGTGCGGGCCCGACCGCGCGGTGTTCGCGACCTCCCGGAAGTTCCACCGGTGCCAGACCCGGGCACTGCGCCACGGCCGTCCCGGTGGCGGGTGCTCGCCGGCGCAGTACCGCCGCTACTACTCGGACCACAAGATCCTGCTGGCCACCCTCAGCCGGCCCGAGGCGGCGTCGTAGATTGACCGCCATGCCTGATGCTGACGACCGCACCGTCTCGGAGATCTTCGACCCGTCCGCGTGGCGACCCGTCGCCGGGTTCGAGGACCTCACCGACCTGACCTACCACCGGGCGGTCGAGCACGGCACGGTCCGCATCGCCTTCGACCGCCCCGAGGTCCGCAACGCGTTCCGGCCGCACACGGTCGACGAGCTGCTGCGCGTGCTCGAGCACGCGCGCACCAGCAGCGACGTCGGGTGTGTCCTGCTCACCGGCAACGGACCGTCGCCCCGGGACGGCGGCTGGGCGTTCTGCTCCGGCGGCGACCAGCGCATCCGTGGCCGTGCGGGCTACCAGTACGCCCAAGGCGAGACCGCGGAGACCGTCGACAAGGCGAAGCTCGGCCGGCTGCACATCCTCGAGTGCCAGCGGCTCATCCGGTTCATGCCCAAGGTCGTCATCTGCGTGGTGCCCGGCTGGGCGGCCGGCGGCGGCCACTCCCTGCACGTGGTGTCCGACCTGACGCTGGCGTCGGCGGAGCACGCCCGTTTCAAGCAGACCGATGCCGACGTCGGCTCCTTCGACGGTGGCTTCGGGTCGGCGTACCTCGCCCGCCAGGTGGGCCAGAAGTTCGCCCGCGAGATCTTCTTCCTCGGCGACACCTACACCGCTGAGGAGGCACACGGCATGGGCATGGTGAACAAGGTGGTGCCGCACGCCGAGCTGGAGGAGGTCGCCCTCGAGTGGGGGCGCAGGATCAACGGCAAGTCGCCGACCGCGCAGCGGATGCTGAAGTACTCCTTCAACCTCATCGACGACGGGCTCGTCGGCCAGCAGCTGTTCGCCGGCGAGACGACCCGGTTGGCGTACATGACCGACGAGGCCGTCGAGGGCCGCGACTCGTTCCTGGAGAAGCGCGACCCCGACTGGTCCGAGTTCCCCTGGTACTACTGACCACAGGTGGGTTGACGGCGCCCGGCGCAGATGGTCATTCCTTGGTGTCACGGGGGCCAGTGGCGGTGGCGCAGCTCGTAGTGTCGCGAGTGCTCGTCGAACCGCTCGAGCACGGCACGCGCCTGCGGCGGCACCACGGAACCCTTGGGATCGCCACCGGTGAACCGCGTCACGGCGTCGAGGTCCGTGAACCACATTGCGGTGAGGAACTCCCGCTCGGCCGCCTCTTCCGTCGGGAGTCGACGCCACACCTCGAACCCCTCCAACCCGGCCACGTCGCGAGCGACGATGCCGGGCGCCACGTCGCCGTGCAGGATCCGGTCGTAGTCAGGCGCCGACGCGGAGGTCTACGAGCTCGCGGGGACGTCGCGATCCACGAGTGAGCAGATCGCCCGGGAGGAGGCGTGTACGGCGGCCCAGTGGCACGTGATGAGCGTGGTCAGCGAGGAGGAGCTCACGGTCGCCGCCGCCGCCCGACGGCTGGGCCTGTCGCGACAGGCGGTGCAACGGGTGGCCAACGACCTCTGCGATCGCGGATACCTGGGTTCGCACGCCAACCCTGCTGACCGACGCGCCCCGCTGATCCGCCTCACACCCGTGGGGCGAGATGTGCTCAACCGCCTCTGGAACGTCTCACACGAGTCCCGTCAGAGGCTTCTCTCGACATCCGGCCTGGATCACGAAGACCTCACTCGTGCACGGGCCACGCTGCAACGACTGCTCCAGGCATATGAGAAGACCGGGCGATGACTCCGCCGCAAGAAGCGCCCGCAAGAAGGCGCCGCCAAGGCGACGTGCCAGGTTGGACCACGCGGACCAACCGGCCGCGCGTGCCGCCTGCTGAGGAGGTCCGAGACCACATCGACGGCCTCCTGGTGTTCCCGCGGGTCCCCGGGACCGTCCCGGCTGGGACCATGGCGCCATGACCTCGGAACCTCGTTCCCGTTGGGAGCAGCTCGCAGGACGGCTGAGCGGGGACGCCTACGCCGAGCACTTCGCGCGGCTGGCGCAGAGCGGCCAGGACGTGCACGGTGAGGCGGCGTTCTGTGCCGGCCTGGCCGCGCCACCGGCCCGCATCCTCGACGCCGGCTGCGGGACGGGCCGGGTCGCGATCAGGCTGGCCGAGCTGGGGTACGCCACGGTCGGGGTCGACCTCGACCCGAAGATGCTCGACGTGGCACGCCGGCACGCCCCGGATCTCGTGTGGGTGCAGGGCGACCTGGCCGTGCTGCCCGAGGACGTGCGGGCGAGGGCGCCGTACGACCTCGTCGTGCTCGCGGGCAACGTCGTCCCTCTCCTCGCCCCCGGCGCCCTCGCCGCCACCCTGCACGGTCTCACCGAGGTTCTCGCACCCGACGGGGTGCTGGTGACCGGGTTCGGGCTCGACCGGGCGCACCTCCCGCCGGGCTGCGCGGTCACGCCGCTGGAGGAGTACGACGGACGGGCGGACGCGGCAGGGCTGGCGCGGACGCACCGCTTGGGCACGTGGGACGCCGAGCCGTTCGACCCGGCGGGCGGTTACGCGGTCAGCGTGCACCGCCGGGCGTGACCAGGACCCTCACCACCAACCCTGCCGTCGCGCCCAACGCAGCAGCAGGAAGCTGATCGTCAGCATCACCGCGAGGACGACGGTCAGGGCGACCCACCGCGTGCCGCCGCTGACGATCACGTTCATGCCCAGGACCGACGCGATCGCCGTGACCGGCAGGGTGACCGCGGCGATGACGGCCAGCCGCTCCATCGCCACGGTCATCTTGGTGTTGACCCGGGTCTGGTACAGCTCGATGACCCCGTGCAGGAACTGCGCCTCGCCGTCACCGATGGAGCGGACCCGGTCGAACTGGTCGGCGAGGTCGTGGGCGTACCGCCGCAGCTCCTCGCCCACGTGCCGGTCCAGGGAGGCGATCCGGGCGAAGACGTCGGCCGACTGCGCGGCGGTCGTCCGTCCGGTGACCAGCTCGTGCCGGATGAGGAACATCTGCTCGAGCAGGGCCTCGGGCTCGCGGAACTCGGAGGCCATCACCTCCTGCTCGACGCCCGGCAGCTTCTCGGCGACCGACCCGATCAGGGCACGTTGCCGCCGCGCGACCGCCGAGCCGAGGGCGTAGGACAGCGCTGCGGGCGACTCCGGACGGAACCGGCCCTGCTCGATCCGCCGGAGCGCCGCCTGCGTCTCGACGAGCGCCTCGGCCGGGTCGACGTCCGGGTTGAGCGGTCCGTGCACGGTCACCAGGTAGCGGCTGCCGACGAGCTGGTCGAGCTCGAGGAGGTGCACGTGCCCGCCACCGCCGAGCAACGGCGCGAGCAGCGTCACGAAGACGTGCTGCGGGTAGGCGTGCACGGTCGGGACGTGGTTGCGCGTCCGGCACGCCTCGATGACCAGCGGGTGGCAGCCGAGGTGCTCGAGGAGTCGCTCGGCGTCGTCACCCCACTGCGGGACGTCGAGCCACACGAAGCCGTCCTCGCGGTCGAGCGCCGAGTCGACGTCATCAACGGCGAGCGTGCGGACGCCGTCCTGGTCGACGAGCCGCGCGTCCATGGGCACAGCGTGACGGCTGCGCGATCCGCCGTAAAGCGCCCGGCGACGCGCCGACGCCCCGCCGCACGTGGCGGCGGGGCGTCGCCCGAGCTTCGAGGGACCGCGTCGGGGAGGGGTCAGTTGGCCGACGTCGTCGCGGACTTCGACCGGTTCTTCAGGATGAAGAGCCCTTCCTCGATCCCCGTGACCGCGACGATCCCGTCGTCGAAGTACGGGTAGTTGCCCCAGGTGCCGGCGAACGTGGTGCTGTCGTCAGCGGGGTAGACGTCGAAGAAGCCGCGCTCGGTGAGTCGACCCTGGTCGACGCGGAAGGTGTCGTCGATGCGCAGGCCCGAGGTGTAGTTGCTCTTGTAGGCCAGACCGTCCTTCACGAAGATGTTGTGGTCGATCGAGCTGTTGCCGTCGCTGTCCATCCCGCGCAGCTGCGGGTCGTCGAGGTCCTGCAGGTCCCACACGTACGTCGTGGTCCCGTCGACGGTCCCGGCGAGCTCGTCGACCTCGTCGCCGAGCAGGAAGTAGGCGTGGTCCTCGGTGAACCAGCCCTGGTGGGTGTAGGCGGACGTCTCGTACGGCGCGCGGGCGATCATCTCCGGTGCCGCCTTGTCGGTCGTGTCGATGACCGTGACGGTGTCCTCGTTCGACGCCACGCAGATCTCACGGCCGGCGTAGTCGGCGTCCGGGCCGGCGTAGTCGACGCACTGGATGTCGTGCGTGTAGCCGTCCTCCTTGAAGCAGCCGGCGAGCGTCGGGTCGGTCGGGTTCGACAGGTCGTACATGATCGGCCCGCCGCCCACGTCCGCGCAGCCCTCGGCCGTCACGCCGCTCCCGGCGCCGATGACGTAGAGAGTGCCGCTGTCCTCGTTGACCGCGACGTTGTGGGACTGGCCGACGTCGTCGATGTGGCCGTCCTGGGTCCACTCCTGCTGGGTGACCGCGGTGCGCAGCCGGGTCAGGTCGAAGATCTGGATCCCGTGGCCGCTGGCCTCCGAGCCGATGTAGGCGTGGTTGCCGTAGGTCTTGATGTCACCCCAGATGTGGCCGAAGTCGTCCTGGTCCGGGGCGGGCGAGGGCAGGGTGCCGAGGTACGTCGGGTCCTCGGCGTCGGTGATGTCGACGAACGCCGTACCTTCGAAGAGCTTCACCAGCGCGTACTCGCTCCCGGTGACCGGGTCGGTCCAGCCCCAGACGTCGTTGGCCCAGATGCTGTTCATCTCCTCGAGCGGGATGAACGAGGCGAGGTCGACCTTGTGGCAGGGGAAGATGTCGGCCATCCCGTCCTCGCAGCGGATGTCGCTCATCCGCTCCTGCGGGACGCCACCGGGACTCACGTCCTCGGCGACCTGGTCGAAGCCTGCCTCCTTGCCGCTGCCGTCGTGGGTGGGGTGAGCGAGTGCCGGAAGTGCGGTGGCGACCAGCGCCGTGGCGGCCGCGGCTGCGGCCAGGGACAAGCGTGAAGGCTTTTTCACCCGAGAGCTCCTTCTCCAGGAAAAGTAAAGGAAGCGTCACCGTATGAGCTGGATCACATCCGCGCAAGACGGACATGTCCATGACATGTCCCGGCCGGCTCCCACGCCGCCCCGTTGTGGGCGTGACGAAGGTCCCGACTTTCCGCCACACGTCGTGACAGGGGTCTCAAATCGTGGCTGGGCAAGGGGTCGTGCCCTAGGTTGCCGAGGGTGAGGATCGCAGTGGCCAGAGAGACCCGCGAGGGTGAGACCCGCGTCGCGATGGTGCCCGAGCTCGTCGGCAAGCTCACGTCCCTCGGCTACGAGGTGGCGGTCGAGCCCGGTGCCGGAGTCGGGTCCCTGCACGACGACCAGGAGTACGTCGACGCGGGTGCCGTCGTGACCGAGAGCGCGCTCGAGGGCGCCACGCTCGTGGTCTCGGTCAGCCCGCTGGACACGCCGACGGTGCGCCGGCTCGACGAGGGCACGGCGACGATGTCGTTCCTCCCGGTGAACCAGAGCCTCGACCTGGTGGCCGACCTGCGCGACTGCGGCCTGACGTCGTTCGCGATGGAGCTGGTGCCGCGGATCTCGCGGGCGCAGTCGATGGACGCGCTGTCGTCGCAGGCGCTCGTCGCCGGCTACCGCTGCGCGATCGTGGCGGCCGGGATGCTGCGCCGATTCTTCCCCCTGAACATGACCGCGGCCGGGACCGTGCCGCCGGCCGAGGTGGTCGTCCTCGGTGCCGGGGTCGCCGGCCTGCAGGCGATCGCGACCGCCAAGCGGCTCGGCGCCGTCGTCAAGGCCTACGACGTCCGCGCGGCCGCCGCCGAGGAGATCCGGTCAATGGGTGCGCAGTCGATCGACCTCGAGCTCGAGACCCTCGAGGGGGCCGGCGGCTACGCCCGGGAGATGACCGAGGACCGCGCCGCCCGCCAGCGCGAGCTGCTGACGCCGTACATCGCTGCCGCCGACGCGCTGATCACCACGGCCGCGGTGCCAGGCCGTACCGCGCCGATGCTCGTCACCGCCGCGATGGTCGAGCAGATGGGTCCCGGCTCGGTCGTCGTCGACCTCGCCGCGGAGACCGGCGGCAACGTCGAGGGCTCGGTGCCCGGCCAGGTCGTGAAGGTCGGCAACGCCCAGGTGTGGGGCGGTGCCAACGTGCCCGGGCAGATGCCCGGCCCCGCGTCACGCCTCTACGCGCAGAACATCGTGAACCTGGTGACGCTGATGACGGCGCAGGGTGAGGGCGGCACCGCGTTCGCGCCCGACTTCGACGACGAGATCGTCGCCGGCTGCTGCGTCACGCACGGCCGCGAGGTCCGCCACGAGCCCACCCGCACCGCGCTCGAGGGTCCGCCGGTCGAGCCTGTCGAGACCTCCGAAGGAGGCACCCTGTGAGCGAGCCCGTCGTCTGGCTGACGATCTTCGTGCTCAGCGTGTTCGTCGGCATCGAGGTGATCTCCAAGGTCTCCTCGACGCTGCACACCCCGCTGATGTCCGGTGCGAACGCGATCCACGGCATCATCCTGCTCGGCGCGATCATCGTGACCGGGACCGCCGACTCCACGCTCTGGCTCGTGGTCGGCCTCGTGGCGGTGGTCCTGGCGACGGTCAACATGGTCGGCGGCTTCGTGGTGACCGACCGGATGCTGCAGATGTTCGTGCGCAAGAAGCCCGCCAAGCCCGCCAAGCCCGCCCAGGCGGCCGGGGGTGAGGACCGATGAGCACGCCCGTCTGGGTCCAGGTCGTCTACCTGATCTGCGCCGTCGCGTTCATCCTCGCGCTGAAGGGCCTCTCGGGTCCGAAGACCGCGCGGGCCGGCAACCTGATCGGTGCCGCCGGGGCGACCGTCGCGGTGGTGATCCCGTTCATCTACCTCGAGCTCGACCACGTGGCGCTCATCCTCGCCGCGATCGCCATCGGCACCGTGGCGGGTGCCGTCGGCGCCCAGAAGGTCCAGATGACGCAGATGCCGCAGATGGTGGCGCTGTTCAACGGCGTCGGCGGTGGGGCCGCGGCCCTCGTCGCGCTCCTGGAGCTGTCCGCGATGGCCGAGCCCGGTCACGAGCCCGGCGCGTTCGCCCTGGTCGCCACCGCCTTCACGGTGGTCGTCGGCTCCGGGGCCTTCTCCGGCTCCGTCGTCACGTTCGCCAAGCTCCAGGACCTGATGACCTCACGCCCGGTCATCTTCCCAGGGCTGCCGGTCGTGTTCGCCCTCGCCCTGCTGGCCGCGGTCGTGCTGTCGGTGATGACGGTCGCCGGTCCGTCGATCGCCGTGGGGGTCGTCCTGGGGCTCCTCGGCTTGCTCATCGGAGTCCTCCTGGTGCTGCCGGTCGGCGGCGCGGACGTGCCGATCGTGATCAGCCTGCTCAACGCCGGCACCGGTCTTGCCGTCGCGGCCTCCGGCTACATCCTCGAGAACACCGTGCTGCTGGTCGGCGGCACGCTGGTCGGCGCCTCCGGTACCTTCCTCACCCTGCTGATGGCCTCGGCGATGGGGCGCAGCGTCGCCAACATCCTGTTCGGGGCGCTCAAGGGCGGCTCGACCCTCGGGGCGGGAGAGGCCTCCGACCGGCCGGTGAAGTCAGGAGGTCCCGAGGACGTCGCGATCCTGCTCGGCTACGCGGACCGGGTCATCATCGTGCCCGGCTACGGCCTGGCCGTGGCGCAGGCGCAGCACACGCTCCGCGAGCTCGTCGACGTGCTCGGCGAACGAGGCACGCACGTCGAGTACGCCATCCACCCGGTGGCCGGTCGGATGCCGGGGCACATGAACGTGCTGCTCGCGGAGGCCCAGGTGCCCTACGAGCAGCTCAAGGAGATGGACGACATCAACGGCGACTTCAAGCAGACCGACGTGGTCCT
>Ga0075331_1000339_pt1 | contig 10293 bp, 9 predicted proteins | sample MayberrySE_TuleA_FD_120090 | JGI IMG/M metagenome (GOLD analysis project Ga0075331, IMG submission 120090) | Natural and restored wetland microbial communities from the San Francisco Bay, California, USA, that impact long-term carbon... | ecosystem: Environmental > Terrestrial > Soil > Wetlands ... | reverse complement strand
GAGCCCGCGGGGACGGTGGCGCCCGGGTCTGGTCGGGCGGCGCGGGGGGTGTCGGTGACGGCCATCGTTACCTCCGGTGGTCGGCGGGTGCTGGGTCACGAAGTGGCTTTACAAAAGGGTGCCGTTTGTAAACCTGGTCGTCAAGACCCCGGCCATACCGCGAGTACCTCCGGTCCAGACCGGAGGCTGGAATACGGCGCGCGTCCGGCAACTTGGGGCTGACGTGACCCGCCGGCTCGTGCAGCTCTTCGTGGGGCTCGCGCTGTACGGCGTGAGCCTCGCCTTCCTCGTGCGCGCCGGGCTCGGACTGGCGCCGTGGGACGTGCTCCACCAGGGCCTCGCCGGGCGCTTCGACGCCACCGTCGGCCAGATGGTCATCGCGGTCAGCTTCGTGGTGCTCCTGGCCTGGATCCCGCTGCGCGAGCGGCCCGGCTTCGGCACCGTCGCCAACGCGTTGCTCGTGGGCGCGTTCGTGGACCTCACGATGCTGGTGCTCGGTGACGCCGGCTCCTGGCCACTGGCGGTGCTGCTGCTCGTCGCGGGCGTGCTGCTCAACGGGCTGGCCACCGCGCTCTACATCGGGGCGTCGCTGGGGTCCGGTCCGCGCGACGGGCTGATGACCGGGCTGGTACGGCGCACGGGCCGATCGGTCCGCCTGGTCCGCACCACGCTGGAGGGCAGCGTGCTGGTGCTCGGCTGGCTCCTCGGGGGCACCGTCGGGATCGGCACCGTGGCGTACGCCCTCGCGATCGGCCCCATCGCCCATGCCCTGCTGCCGCTGTTCACGGTCCGACCCGCACCCCGTCGTGGCGGCACGATGCCGGAGACGGACATCGCCTAGGCTTCCCGCGTGGCAGCGGAAGGGGAGGCGAAGCGTCGGCGCGTGCCCGTGTGGCTGGAGACGCTGATCCTGCTCTGCGTGGCGCTCGCGGTGTCCGCGCTGGTCAAGACGTTCCTCGTCCAGATGTTCTTCGTGCCGTCCGGCTCGATGCGTCCGCTGTTCGTCAACGACGACCGCATCCTCGTGGAGAAGGTGTCCTACTGGGACGGCGAGGTCGAGCGCGGCGACGTCGTGGTCTTCGCCGACCCGGGCGGGGAGTGGCTGGGCGCGGCGGGCGACGTCCCGCTCAACGGGTTCCAGACGGCGCTCTCGAAGATCGGTCTGTACCCGACCGGCGGCCATCTGGTGAAGCGGGTCATCGGCGTCGAGGGCGACCGGGTCCGCTGCTGCGACAGGAAGGGCCGGGTCACCGTGAACGGGGTCCCGCTCGAGGAGGACGAGTACGTCATGGACGGCTTCAGCCCGTCCAACCGCAAGTTCGACGTGACGGTCCCCGACGACCGGCTGTGGGTCATGGGCGACAACCGCTCCAACAGCGAGGACTCCCGCTTCCACCAGGACCTCGAGGGCGAGGGAACCGTGCCCGAGTCGGCGGTCGTCGGGAAGGTGTGGGCGGTCGTGTGGCCGCTCAACCGCTTCTCGACCCTCGACACGCCGACCACGTTCGGCAACCCGGCGCTGCTGACCAGCGGCGACCGGTAGCCGGCCCCGGCGTCAGGCGCGCTCGGCCGCGGTCGCCAGGTCGTCGAGATCCCTGAGGACCGCCTTGCGCACGCTGCGCAGACCCACGCCACCGGCGACCGCGAGGAACACCTTCGCCACGACGCCGGTGGGGCGGGCGCCGAACGTGAAGCCGACCGTGGACCGGTCCGGCCCGTCCGGCTCGAAGGTGAGCGTGGTGACGTAGCGGACGCCGGGACCGTCCGCCTCGGTGGTGTAGGAGCGTCCCGGCCGGACCTCGGTCACCCACATCTCCTCGGTCGCCTCGCGGCCCATCATCCGCCGCGTCTCGCGCCAGCGGGTGCCCTCGGCGAACCCGTCGCCCTCCAGGACCTCGATCCGCTCGATGCCGGAGATCACGGCGGCCCAGCGCTCGAGGTCGGTGGCGAGGGACCACACGCTCTCCACGGGGGCGTCGACGGTCCTGGTGACGGTGGTGCTGCGCATGGCACCAGCCTCCCACCCTCCGCCGACCACCCGGGAGGCGGTCGCGACGAGCCACCGCTCAGGAGGTCATCCAGAGCGCCTCGTACGGCGCGAGCTGGACCGCGCCCTCGCGCACGAACGGGGGGTAGCCGCTGATCCGGTCCACGACCGCGGCCGGGTCGAGCCCCAGGTCGTGCAGGAGGTCGACCGGCACGTGCCGCGGCTCCGGCATCACGTTGTACGCCCCGAGCAGGGTCCCGAGCGGGTGCCGCCGCGCGACGAGGAAGACACCGTTGTCCCGGGGGGTGAGCACCTCCGCCTGGACCGAGGCGTGCAGGTGCGGGGTCGCCGCCCGGGCCCGCACCAGTCGCCGCACCCCGTCGAGGACCTTGCTGCCCGACTCCGGGACCGGCCACGGCATCCGCGGCCGGTGCACCCACCTGTTGTCAGCTCGACCACCAGTGCGCTCCGGAGCAGTCTCTGGTTGCTGGTCCCAGGACGGGTCGTTGAGCAGCGCGATCTCGTCCCCCATCCAGATCACCGGCACACCGCCGTACCCCAGGATGACCGCGTGGGCGAGCAGGATCCGCCGGACCGCCATCGGGTCGCCCTTGCCCAGCCCGCACAGCGACGCCAGCGAGCCGGAGATGCGCCGGTCCCGGGTCTGGGGGTTCTCCTGGAAGACCAGCCCCTCGGCCCACGACCCGGGGAACTCGCCTGCGTAGAAGTCCGACAGGAACGCCCGGTGCGCGTGCCCGTCGAGCCCGGTCGCGGCGGCGTCCTCGTCGGAGATCGCCCACCCGATGTCGTCGTGGCAGCGGACGTAGGTGATCCAGGCGGTCGACGTCGGCGCGGGGGGCAGCTGCTGGAGGGCGTGCGCGGCGAGGCGCGCGTCCTTGCTCGCCAGCATCGACCAGATCTGGACCATCAGGCTGTTGTGGTAGGCCAGGTCGCTGACCTTGCCGTGGTGCTCGCCCTGGCCGAGGTAGGCCAGCAGGTCCGCCGGCCCGACGATGGCCTCGGCCTTGAAGAGCACGGCCGGGCACGCGATCCGCGCGACGGCGCGCAGCGCCTGGGTGAGGGCGTGCACCTCGGGCTGGTTCTGGCAGCTGGTCCCCATCCGCTTCCAGGTGAACGCGATCGCGTCGAGCCGGAACACCTCCACCCCGTTGTTCGCGTGCCCGAGGATGATGTCGGCGAACGCGCACAGCACCTCGGGGTTCGACCAGTTCAGGTCCCACTGGTAGTCGTTGAACGTCGTCCAGACCCAGCCGCGCACCTCCTCGTCCCAGCTGAAGCTGCCGGGGGCGAAGTCGGGGAACACCTCGGGCAGCGTGCGCTCGTAGGCGTCCGGGACCTTCCGGTCGGGGAACACCCAGAACCAGTCGCGCATCCGCGGGTCACCGGCGCGCGCGGCCGCGGCCCACGGGTGCTCGCGGGCGACGTGGTTGAGCACGAGGTCGATGCACAGGCTGATGCCCTGGCCGCGGAGGGTGCGGGCCAGCGCGCGGAGGTCGTCGACGGTGCCGAGGTCCTCGCGGACCCGGGTGTAGTCGGCCACCGCGTAGCCGCCGTCGTTGGGGGCCGGGCGCGGCTGCAGCAGCGGCATGAGGTGCAGGTAGCAGACCCCGAGGTCGGCGAGGTGGTCGATGTGCTCGGCGACCCCGGCCAGTGTCCCCGCGAACCGGTCGGCGTAGGCGGCGTAGCCGACCATCGACGGCTTCTGGAACCAGTCGGGCTCGAGCAGGCGCCGCAGGTCGAGGTGGTGCAGCTCCTCGTCCCGTACGGCGAACGCGGCGGCCGCCTGGGCGACGAGCCGGTCCGCCACCTCGGTGTGGTCGTCGTAGAGGAGGGCCAGCGCGGCCTCGAGGTCGGGCCGCCAGCGCTCCACCCGGGCCTCGAACATCTCCCGGCGGTGCGACGGCAGCGCGGCCAGCGTCGTCTGGAGGTCGGGCATGCCGGCCATTGTTGTCGGCGACACCTGCAAGGGTCGAGACCGTGCCACCGAGTCCCTCCCGTCGTCGACCAGATCGGTACGCACCATGAGCCAGAACCCCGACCCCACCGCCGCTGTCCTCGCCAAGATCCGCAAGCTGCTCGCGAAGGCCGAGGACCCCGCCGCCACCCCGGAGGAGGCCGACACCTACACCGCGAAGGCGGCGGACCTGGTCGCCTCCTACGGCATCGACCGGGCGCTGCTCGCCGAGGAGGTCCCGGAGTCCGACGTGGTGGGCGACCGCGTCGTGGTGATGGACGCGCCCTACGCGCTCGACAAGGCGTCGTTGCTCAGCTCGGTGGCGCACGCCCTGCGCTGCCAGGCGGTGCGCCGGGTCCGCTACGTGGGGCCCGGGGCACGCAAGCAGGTCTCGATCCACCTGTTCGGCTACGACTCCGACCTGTTCCGCGTGGAGCTCCTGTTCACGAGCCTGCTGCTGCAGGCCACGACGCGGATGGCCCGCACCACCGCACCGCCGGACGAGTCGCTGGCCGCCTACCGCCGGTCGTGGCTGGCCGGGTTCACGGCGGCGGTCACCCAGCGGCTCCGGGCCGCCGAGGAGCAGGCGGGCCGCACGGCCGCGGCCGCGCAGGAGGAGGACCGGCCCCAGGGTCGGTCGGTCGCGCTGGTCCTGGTCGACCGGTCCAGGGCGGTGGCCCAGGCGGTCGACGACGAGTACCCGCACCTGCGCACGGCGGCCGCACGCTCCCTGTCCGGCAGCGGCAGCGCGTCCGGTTGGGCCGCGGGTCAGCGCGCAGACCTCGGCGGCCGCCCCGTGTCCCGGGACGGCCGCCGGCAGATCGCGGGCTGACGCGGGTCAGTACCCGGCGACGTCGAGCAGCGGCTCCTGGGTGCTGTCGTTGTCGTCGCTGTCGTCCCAGTCGGTGGTGCCGCTGCTCTGCAGCGACGACTGCACCTGCGAGGGGGAGGCTCCGGCGTCCGACGCCTTGATCAGTGCCGCGCCACCGGCGACGTGCGGGCTCGCCATCGAGGTGCCGGAGATGGTGTCGTAGCCGCCGCCCTTCCAGGTCGAGGTGATGCACACGCCCGGTGCGATCAGGTCGACGTCGGCGCCGTAGTTGGAGAAGTTCGCGAACGTGTCGTCGACATCGCTGCGGCAGGTCGCCGCGGCGCCACCGCCGGGCAGGCCGTTGAAGTCAGCGAGTGCGCTGACCGTGATCACCTCGTCGTAGCTGGCGGGCACATGACCGGCTGCGTCCGCGGCGGAGTTGCCGGCCGCGACCACGTACGTCACGCCCGCGGCGACCGAGCTGCAGATCGCGGCGTGCATCGCGTCGTTGTTCGAGGCGCCGCAGTTGCCGTCGTCGCTGCCCGAACCGCCGAGGCTCATGTTGGCGACGTCGATCTGGTCGGCGTTCGCCGTGACGAAGTCGATGCCGCAGATGATCGCGGAGTAGGCGCCCGAGCCGTTGTTGTTCAGCACGCGGACCGGCCAGATGCGGGCGCCGGGCGCGACCCCGACGACTCCTTCGGCGTTGTCGAGCGCTCCGATGGTGCCGGCGACGTGCGTGCCGTGGCCGTTGCCGTCGTCGGCGGACCTCCCGCTGGCGCAGTTCCGGGCACCAGCGGTGTTCACGTTGAGGTCGGGGTGGTCGAGGTCCACACCGCTGTCGATGACCGCGACGTCGACGTCCACGGTCTGCCCGCTGCCGATGCCGGCCGTCGAGCTGAGCTCCGCGTCCACCCGGTCGATGCCGGTCGGGAGGGTCTGCGGCACGGGCGCCGCGCCGCCGCCTCCACCGCCCGGCTTGCCCTTGTCGCCGCCGGGCTTGGCGACGGTGGCGACGCCGTCCTCCTGCACGAACAGCACCCGTCGGTCGTCGGCTATCCGTGCGGCCGCGGTCGGGCTCATCATCGCCGCGTAGCCCTTCAGCGCGGCGCGGTACACGTGACCCACCGCGGCTCCGTGCTTCTCGGAGTGGTCCTTGGCGACCTTCCCGGGCGCGGTGGAGTCCTTGAGGACGACGATGTAGCCGGTCCGGTCGGGGCCCGAGGACGTCGGGGCGGCGTTCGCGGCGACGGCGGTGACGCCGAGGGCGAGGGCGGAGGCGGCCGCGAGGGCCACCGGCAGTCGTGTGCGCATGGACCAGTCCTGTTCCGAGGGATCGGCGTGCCGGAGCCCGGCACGAAGGACGCCCATTCCAGGCAATGTGCCGGGTATCGGTCAACAGTAGGAAACGTGCACGTCTGCGCGCTGCACGTTCGCGCAGATGTCTGCGTGGCCTGGACCAGTCAGTTGCCGTGGTGCCGGCGCTGCCGGTTCTCCGCGAGGTAGGCCAGCCGGTTGAGGGCCTCGACGTTGCGCGCGTGCAGCATCGCGTCCTTGGCCACCCTCGGCAGCAGGGAGGCCGGCCCGGAGACGAGCTGCTCCTCCATCGTCACCTCGGTGCCGCCGCCCTTCGCCGCGCAGGACATCGTCACGACTCCCGACCCGGTGGGCCACAACCGCACCTTGAGTCGGAGCTGGTGCGGCGGGTCGACATGGTCGACCTCGGTGTTGTCGCTGATCAGCAGGGGCCACAACCCGACCGAGTGGTGGATCCTGCTTCCCGCCGCCGGCCACTCGGGGTCGACATCGCGGATGCGGGCGGCACCGACCACCCAGCTCGCGTAGCTCCAACCGTCCGACAGCACGTCGAAGACGTCCTGGGGCGAGCACGTCATCACCCGGATGTTGCGGCTCATGGGCGGTGGGTACCCGGGAGGAGACCGAGCAAACGGCCGAGCCGGGCGTGCCCGAGCGCGGCCCGGGCGGCGTTCGCGCCGCAGGCCCCGTGGACGCCACCGCCGGGGTGCGCCGAGGCGGAGGCGAGGTACAGCCCCCGGATCGGCGTCTCCGCGCGTCCGGTCCCCGGCACCGGCCGGAGCACCAGCTGCTGGTGCAGCGACGCCGTCCCCCGTTGAGCGCCCCGCCGACCAGGTTCTCGTCGCGTTCCTCGAGCTCCCGGGGGCCGAGCACCCGGCGGGCGACGACGCGGTCCGCGAACGACGGTGCGTACCGCTCGAGCCGGGCCTGCATGCGATCGGCGAAGCGCTCGCGGTCGTCGTGGTCCCAGGTCCCGCGCACCGGCCCGGTGGCGCCGTGCTCGCCCGCGTCCGTGGAGGTCCTGTGCGGCACGTGGGTGTAGGCCCACAGCGACTCCTGTCCGGCGGGCGCCCGGGTCGGGTCGGCCGCGGCCATCTGCCCGACGAGCAGGAACGGGTCGGCCGGCACCGCCCCGGCGCTGACCTGGGCGCCGGCGAGGGCGACGTCCTCGACGGTCTCGGCGACGTGGACCGTGCCGGGCGCGGCTGCCGGCGGAGCCGCCCACGGCACCGGCCCGTCGAGGGCCCAGTCGACCTTGACGGTGCCGGGGTCCCACGCGAAACGTGTCATCCTTCGCCGGAGCTTGGCCGGCAGCTCCCCGGGGTCCACGAGGTCGCCGTACAACGCGGGGGCGGAGACGTCGGCCAGGACCGCCCGCCGGACGCGCACCTCCTCCCCGTGCTCGGTGCGCACCGCCCGGGCCCGCCCGTCCGTGATGGTGACGGCGGTGACCCGCGTGCTGGTCCGGACCTGGCCGCCGCGGCTGCGGAACCGGGCGTCCATGGCCGCCGAGAGGGCCCCGGCCCCACCCACGGGTACCGGGAACCCGACCGTCTGGCCGAGCATGCTCAGCAGCCAGCCGAACAACCCCGACCCCGGAGCATCCATCGGGATGTCGGCGTGGCCGGCGTTGCCGACGACCAGCATCTTCGCCGCCTGGCCGGTGAAGAGCTCGTCGGCGAACGTGCGGGCCGGGGTCAGGACCGACCGCACGAAACCGAGGCCGCCGACCCGGGGCAGACGGGCCAGTGCCCCGAGCCCGTGCCGCAGCGGTGGCATGGGGGAGAGCAACGCGCCGACCAGGGAGTCGCCGATGCGGTCCCAGGTCTCGCAGGTGCGCATCCAGGCCTCCCCGTCGCCGGGCGCGAGCGCATCCAGGGCGGTCGCCGTGTCCTCGCGCTCACGGTGCAGCAGGCCCCACGTCCCGTCGTCGAACGGCGTGCCGACGACGGCCGGTGCGTGCGCCCACTGCAGGCCGTGCTCGTCGAGGTGCAGCGAGCGCACCACGGGCGACACCGCGGCGAGGGGGTAGAACGAGCTGAAGGTGTCGTGGACGTGGTCGGGGTGCACGTCGCGGTCGCTGCGCACGGCACCGCCGATGGACGGCTGGGCCTCGAGCAGCAGCACCGACCAGCCCGCGTCGACGAGCAGGTTGGCCGCGACCAGCCCGTTGGGGCCGCTGCCCACGACGACGGCGTCCACGGTCTCCATGGGCAAGGTCTACCCGGTGCCCGGGCCGCTACGCCTCAGGCACCGGGTTCCCGCCCGCGCGGGCGCTCGAGCCCGTCGAGACCCACCGTGGCTAGCGCTTGAGGACGACCTTGAGCGCCTTGGTCTCGGCCGCCCGGCCGAAGGTGTCGTAGGCGTCGATCATCGCGTCGAGCGCGAAGTGGTGGGTGCCGAACCGCTCCGCGGCCAGCTTGTGCTGGGCCACCAGCTTGAGCAGCATCGCCGTGGTGTTGGTGCTGACCAGACCCGTCGTGATCGCGACGTCCATGATCCACAGGTCCTGGAGCGCCAGCTCGACCGGTGCGCCGTGCACACCGACGTTGGCCACCGTGCCGCCCGGGCGCACGATCTTCGTGCACGCGTCGAACGTCGCCGGGATGCCGACCGCCTCGATGGCGACGTCGACCCCGAACCCGTCGGTCATCGCCATGACCTGCTCGCGCCAGTCGGCTGCGCCGCTGTCGACGGAGTCGGTGGCGCCGAACGACAGCGCCTGCTCACGGCGGTTCGCGTCCAGGTCCAGGGCGATCACCCTGGCGGCGCCGTACAGCCCCGCCGTCATCATCGCGGCCAGGCCCACCGGGCCGGCGCCGACGACGGCGACCGTGTCGCCCGGCTTGACCCGCCCGTAGCGCACGCCGATCTCGAAGCCGGTCGGCAGGATGTCCGACAGCATGATCGCGGCCTCGTCCGGGACGTGGTCGGGCAGCTTGTACACGGAGTTGTCCGCGAACGGCACGCGCACCATCTCGGCCTGGGTGCCGTCGATGAGGTGGCCGAAGATCCACCCGATGCCGCTGGCTCCCTCGTCGGCCAGGCAGTGCGCGTAGAGACCCTGGTGGCAGTAGGAGCACGCGCCGCAGGCGCTGATGCAGGACAGCAGGACCCGGTCGCCGACGTCGACGGTCGACACGGCCGTTCCCTTCTCCAGGACGACGCCGACGCCCTCGTGCCCGAGGATCCGTCCGGGGGTCACGGCGGGGACGTCACCCTTGAGGATGTGCAGGTCCGTGCCGCAGATCGTCGTGGTGTCGATCCGGACGATCACGTCGGTCGGCTGCTGGATGACCGGGTCGGGCACCTCCTCCCACGCCTTCTGGCCGGGACCGTGGTACACAAGCGCCTTCATGGTCGTCCTTCCGTCGCGGGCGCCGGCCATCGTCGGCCGGACACGACCCTCGTTGGCAGTCTTCGCCGCTGCCGGCGCGATGCGCAGAGGCGAACGACCCCCCTCGCACACCGAACCGCCCCCGGTTCGCGCTGGGCGTACCGGGGGCGGTTCTTCCTTGGTGGGCGGTGCACCCACCGAGGTTCCTCGGGTCAGATCTTGACCGGCTCCGAGATCCGCTCGATGGCCGGAGCCTCGAGCATCTGCTTCTTGGTGGCACCTGCCCACACCAGGCCGAGGCCGGCGAGGAGGAAGGTGGCGCCGATGCCGGCGAGCAGACCGGCCAGAGCCAGACCCATGGTCAGCGCCTGCGCGGTGACGGTGCCGACGCCCAGCTCACCGATCAGACCGTGCGCGGTGCCGCTCCAGGCCATCTCCCGAGCCTGACCCTCGATGGGGTGCTCGCGGTCGAAGTCGGTCCAGTAGCGACCGTCGATGTCGAACTCGTAGGTGCCGGCCTCGAAGACCTCACCGTTGTACTCGACGTCCTCGGCCAGGGTCACGGTCTGGGTGCCGTGCAGCGTGTGGAAGGCGATGGTCGCCATCTGGTACATGTACTCGCTCGCGGTGTTCACGAGCGGGTCGTTGGGGTCGAGCTCGCTCTCGACGACCGGGTACTGCCACTCGTCGGTGAGCAGCTCCATGATCGCGTCGGCCCCGGCGGTCTCGCCGCGGTCCGTGAGCTGGCCGTCCTCGTTGTAGGTCAGCTCGACGTTCTGCGCGGCGCTGAAGGCCTGGAGCGAGTCCTGTCCGTCCTGGACCTTCGCGTACGCCACGCCACCGCCGATGAGGAACCCGAGGCCGAT
>Ga0075331_1000335_pt1 | contig 10328 bp, 11 predicted proteins | sample MayberrySE_TuleA_FD_120090 | JGI IMG/M metagenome (GOLD analysis project Ga0075331, IMG submission 120090) | Natural and restored wetland microbial communities from the San Francisco Bay, California, USA, that impact long-term carbon... | ecosystem: Environmental > Terrestrial > Soil > Wetlands ... | reverse complement strand
TGATCTCTGTGGTTAGCGGCGTGTAGGCGAACCATCCGAAGTCGGGCGCACCCAGCGGGTTCATGAAGCTCATCATTACGTTCAGGCCACCGAAGAGGAACAACCAGTAGCTGAACATGTTCAGCCGCGGGAACGCGACGTCAGGGGCGCCGATCTGCAGCGGCATGACCACGTTGGCGAAGCCCACGAACAGCGGCGTCGCGAACAGCAGCAGCATGATCGTGCCGTGCATCGTGAACATCTGGTTGTAGACCTCGTCCTCGACCACCTGGTTGCCCGGGTAGGCGAGCTCGGCGCGGATGACCATCGCCATCACGCCACCGACCATGAAGAAGACGAACGACGTGATCAGGTAGAGGTTGCCGATCAGCTTGTGGTCGGTCGTCGAGGCGTACTTCGCGATCTTCTGCCCCAGCGAACGGTGCGGCGGCTCGCCTGCGCCGATCTGGCGTGAGGTGTCGATGGCGGTCATTCTTCGGTCCCCTCATCCTCGCCGGTCTCGAGGCCGACGATGTCGTCGGCCTCGTTGGAACCGACGGCGACGCCGGTGTTGCCCTGCTCCTCGAGGTCGGCGAGGTAGCGCTCGTACTCGGCCCGCTCGACCACCTCGACGTCGAACAGCATCCGCGAGTGCGACAGGCCGCACAGCTCGGCGCAGCGGCCGTTGAACGTGCCGGTCTCGGTGGGCGTGGTGATCCAGGTGTTCTCGCGCCCTGGCACGACGTCCATCTTGAAGTAGTACGCCGGGATCCAGAACGAGTGGATGACGTCCGGCGAGCGGAAGCGGAACTTCACCGGCTCGTCGACCGGCAGCACCAGCCGCGGCGGCTCGGCGACCGTGCCGGCCTCGTAGACGTCGTTGGTGCCGCCCTCGCCGTCCTCACCGAGGTAGTTGAACGTCCACGACCACTGCTGGCCCACCACGAGCACCTCGTGGTTGTAGTCGGCGTCCTCGTTGAGGATGTCGGTCTGCGCGACGACCGTGTGGTAGAAGAACACGAAGATCACGACGAACGGCGCGATCGTGTACAGCGCCTCGATCGGCAGGTTGTAGCGCACCTGCACCGGCACCTCGTCGTCGCGACGACGGCGGTACCGGGCGACCGCGAAGATGATCAGCCCCCACACCAGCACACCCACCGCGCCGGCGGCGAGCCAGGCACCGATCCAGAGGTCGCGCATGTGCGGCGCGGCGGAGCTGGCACCCTCCGGCAGCCCGAGGTTCCGCCATTGACCTGGTGACTCGGCGCAACCCGCCAGCACGGTGACGCTGAGCAGTGCAGCCAGCGCTGCGGCTGACCGGCGGAGCCGGCGAGGGCCACGCGCGGTGCGCTCGGTGAGATGCAGACCCACGGGGCGCCTTTCTCGTTCGGTGCTTCGAAACTTCTGCCAAAAAGCCGTTCGGGCAAACACTAACGCAGCCGACGCGGCTCTCCGACCGCAGGTAGCCGTCCGTCGAGTCGGTAGCGTCGGTGGCGTGAGCGACCCTGTGCACCTCGACGCCGCGTCGGCCGAGCAGCTGCATCCGCGGGCCCGCGAGACACTGCTCGCGGCCCTCGACTCGGGGTGGGCCGACCCCGCCGCGCTGCACGCCTCCGGCCGCCGTGCGCGGCTGCTGCTCGACAACGCCCGCGAGGTCGTGGCCACGCTGCTGGGAGCGCGGCCGGACGAGGTGTCCTTCGCCGGATCGGGGACCCTCGCGACGCATCTCGGCGTACTCGGCGCGGCCCAGGCCCGGGCCCGGGTGGGGTCGACCGTGGTGCACTCCGCCGTCGAGCACTCCGCGGTGCTGCACGCGGCCGAGTGGCTGGCCGCCCGCGGGGGTACGTCGGTCAGCGTGGGCGTCGACCGCGACGCGCGGGTCGACGTGGAGGCGTTCGAGGCGGCGGTGGCGGACGACGGTGTGGCGCTGGCCAGCCTGCAGGCGGCCAACCACGAGGTCGCCACCGTGCAGCCGGTCGACGCGGTCGCCGACGCCTGCCGCGCGCGGGGGGTGCCGCTGCTCATGGACGCCTCGCACGCCGCCGGCCGGATCGACCTGCCCACCGGGTGGTCGCTGCTCACCGCGGGCGCCCGCAGCTGGGGCGGTCCTGCCGGCGTCGGTGTGCTGGCCGTGCGCAAGGGCGTGCGCTGGCGCGACCCGATGCCGGCCGACGACCGCGGCTTCTCCGACGTACCCGGGGCCCTGGCCGCGGCGGCGGCCCTGCAGGCCGTGCACGAGGAGCGCGACGAGGTCGGTCCGCGGCAGCGCGCCCTGGTTGCGCGGATCCGCGACCGGGTGGCCGCGACCGTGCCCGACGTGGAGGTGGTGGGCGACCCCGACAGGCGGCTCCCCCACCTCGTGACCTTCTCCTGCCTCTACGTGCCCGGCGAGGCGCTGGTGGCCGCGCTGGACCGGCTCGGCTTCGCGGTCGCGAGCGGGTCGGCGTGCACCGCGAGCACGCTGGAGCCGAGCCACGTGCTCGCCGCGATGGGCGTGACGACGCACGGCAACCTGCGGGTCTCGCTGACCCGCGACACCCGCGCCGAGGACGTGGAGCGGTTCCTGGACGTGCTGCCGGGTGTGGTGAAGGACCTGCGGGCGGAGGTGGGGATGTGAGCGAGGGCCTCACGGTGGACTGCCGCGGCATGCGCTGCCCGATGCCGGTGATCATGCTGGCGAAGCGGATCGGTGAGGTGCCGGTCGGTCAGGTGGTCACGGTGCTGGCCGACGACCCCGCGGCCGCGGTCGACATCCCGGCGTGGTGCCGGATGACCGGCCACGAGTACGCCGCCGACCTGCCGGCGTACTCGGTCCGCCGCACCGCCTGAGGCGCCTCCGAGCGTCCATTCCCCCGCGAGAGGACAAACTTGCGCCGGGCCAAGTTTGTCCTCTCGGCGTCAGTGTCGGCGTCGGCGGGGGTCAGGGCCGCGGGCAGCGCACCAGCTGCTCGATGTCGGCTGCGGGCTGATCGCCGTAGGCCTCGACCATCCGGCCGAGGAACGCCTGTCGCGACAGCTCGTACTCCTGGGTGCCGACCGTCTCGACCACGAAGGCCGCCAGCGTGCAACCGACCTGACCGGCCCGCTCCAGGCCGAGCCCCCAGCCGAGCGCACTCAGGAACCCGCCGCGGAAGGCGTCACCGACGCCGGTCGGCTCGACCGCGGGTACGCCGGGGATCGCCTTGATCTCGATCGGGTCCTCGCCCTTGCGCTCGATCCGGACGCCGTCGGCGCCGAGCGTGGTCACCTTCGTCGCGACCCGGTCGAGCACGTCGGAGGCGCTCCAGCCGGTCTTCTGCTCGATCAGCGCCGCCTCGTAGTCGTTGCAGAACAGGTAGGTGGCGCCCTCGACCAGCTGCCGGATCAGCCGGTCGTCGCCGAAGTGCAGCTGCTGGGAGGGGTCCGCGGCGAACGGCATGGCCCGCGTGCGGCACTCCTCGGTGTGGCGCAGCATCGCCTCGGGGTCGTTGGGGCTGACGACGACCAGGTCGAGGCCGCCGGCGCGGGCGGCGATCGGGCCCAGCTCGATGTGGCGGGCCTCCGACATCGCGCCGGCGTAGAACGACGCGATCTGCGCCATCGCGGCGTCGTTGGTGCAGATGAAACGTGCGGTGTGCTTGGTCTCGCTGACGTGGATCGAGTCGCAGTCGACTCCGTGCCGCTCCAGCCAGGACCGGTAGTCGACGAAGTCCTCGCCGACCGCGCCGACGAGGGTCGGCCGCAGGCCGAGGCAGGCCATCCCGAAGGCGATGTTGGCGGCGCAGCCGCCGCGGCGTACCTCGAGGTCCTCCACCAGGAACGACAGCGTCAGCCGGTCGAGCTGGTCGCCCACGAGCGACTCCTCGAACTTGCCCGGGAAGGACATGAGGTGGTCGGTCGCGATCGACCCGGTGATGGCGATGGACACGGATACAGCTCCCAGCGGGACGGTTCGGACGGCGCCGACACTGTACCCCCGACGGAACCAGTCCAGTCGGCGGCGCGTCACAGCCGGTGAGGAGGTGCGATGAAGCCGCTGAGATCGTGGTCGGCGCTGATCGTGCTCGCGCTGGCCGTCGCGGTGCTGGCGACCGGCGTGTACGCCGTGGTGCGCTCGGATGGCCCTCCGGAGCCGACGGCGCCACCGGCGAGCAGCCCGACCGGCGATGTGCCCACCGCACCGCCGAGCCCGCCGGTGACGACCCCGGTGCCGCCGACGAAGACCCCGATCGTGCGGCCGCCGGAGCCGCCCGACGTGACCTTCCCGACGCCGCCGGCGCCGACGCTGCCGCCTGCGCCCGATGTGGATCTGGCGGTGCCGGTCGCCGCCTACCAGCTCGCCGGGGCGCCGGACCGGCTCCGGCTGCACTACTACATCGGCGTACCCGAGTGTTATGGCGTGGTAGATCCGGAGCGTGGCGTCACGGTCACGGAGACCGTCGATGCGGTGCGGGTGCTGCTGCAACGGACGCCGCCTCGGTCCGACCCCGATACCGGGTGCATCGACATCGCGCTGGCCCGGACGGTGACCCTGGAGCTGCAGCGGCCGCTGGGCGCCCGGGCGGTGATCGACGCCAGCACCGGCGAACCGATCCCCCAAGGCCGCACCTGACCCCCACCCGGCACTCCCCGGCCGCCCCGCGAGCGGACAAACTTGCGCCGCGTCTCACCATGTGAGCGGCACTTCCGGCGCCCTCAGTCGCGCCGCCGCACGCCCACCGACCACATGCCGGACAGCGGCGCAAGTTTGTCCGCTCGACTCAAGGGACTCAGGGGGCACGCAGGACGACGCCCGGCGTGCTGCACGAGACGAGCAGCGACGCCGGGCGTCGAAGGAGGCGATCAGCGCCTCAGTGGAAGGAGTCACCGCACGCGCAGGAGCCCGTCGCGGTGGGGTTGTCGATCGTGAAGCCCTGCTTCTCGATCGTGTCGACGAAGTCGATCGTCGCGCCGTGGAGGTAGGGGGTGCTCATCCGGTCGACCACGACGGAGACGCCGTTGAAGTCGGTCACGCTGTCGCCGTCGAGGCTGCGCTCGTCGAAGAACAGCTGGTAGCGCAGACCGGAGCAGCCGCCCGGCTGCACGGCGATGCGCAGCGCCAGGTCGTCACGGCCTTCCTGCTCCAACAGGCTCTTGACCTTGCTGGCGGCGTTGTCCGTCAGCGTGACACCGGTCTTGGTCTGGGCGTCGCCCTGCACCGTCATCGCATATCTCCCAAGTCAATCGTGTGCGTCGGCTCGAGTCACAACACGTACACGAGTCGAGGACATTCCCATGGTCGCACACCCACGCAAGAAACGGAGCCCTACCGGGACCAGGTCCGAGCCACCCGCCGGGCCAGCCGCACGAGGCTGTCGTAGGGCTGTGCGAACGCCAGGTCGTGCCCGACGAGATCGAGCACCGAGTACGCCGACTCGATCCCCATCGCCCGCATCTCCCGCGACCCCACCAGCACCTGTCCGGCCAGGGCGATGCAGGGCCGCACCGCCTGCGCCGCGGTCTCGGCCACGCCGTAGGCCACCTTGCCCGAGCGGGACTGGAAGTCGAACGCCCCCTCCCCCGTGACCACCAGGTCGGACCAGCGTGCGTGCTCGGCCAGCCCCACCGCCTCCGCGACCAACGACACCCCCGGCGTCCGGGTGCCGCCGAGCAGCATCAGCCCGAACCCCAACCCGCCGGCCGCCCCCGCACCCCGCCGGTTGGCCACGTCGCGGTCGGTGGCGCGCGCGAACTCCTCCAGCCAGGAGTCGACCAGCTGCTTGCGGTCCTCGGCGATGCCCTTCTGTGCGCCGTACACGTTGGTCGCCCCGATCAGGCCGAGCAGGGGGTTCTCGACGTCGGTGGCGATGACGATCTCGGTGTCCCCGACGCGCTCCCGTGCCTTGGTCAGGTCGACGTGGGTCACCCCCGCCAGGCCGGCGGCCCCGATGTCGAAGGACGCGTCGCCGACGAGGCCGAGCGCGTGCAGCATGCCGGCGCCCGCGTCGTTGGTGCCCGACCCGCCCAGCCCGACCACGATCCTGCGGGCGCCCTCGCTCAGCGCGGTGGCGATGAGCTGCCCCACTCCGGCCGTGCCCGCGTCCTCGGCGTGGCCCACGACGGGCGCGTCGGCGGCGTAGTACGGCTCGGTGAGGTGCCGGCCGCACGCCTGCGAGCTCTCGACGTAGGCGGTGTCGTCCACCATCAGCAGGCTGGCCAGCGTCAACGCCCCGAAGGGGTCGCTCACCTCCAGGCTGAGCAGCTCGCCACCGAGCGCGTTGTGCAGAACGTCGAGGAAGCCCGGGCCACCGTCGGCCATGGGCACCCTGCGGATCTCGTCGTCCGGCGCCTGCTGCAGCCACCCTTCGGCGATCGCGTCGGCCGCGTGTACGGCGGTGAGGGTGCCGGCGAACTTGTCCGGTGCCACGAGGACGCGCATGCTCACATCCTCTCAGGCCGGCATGGCCCGATCGAACCATGCCGAGCGCCCACCCGAGCCGATCGCTGCCCGATCAGCCGATCACGATCCGCGCGTGTCGAGGTGACAATGATCGAGCGGGGATGCGCGGGGGGCGCTGGCGAGTACGGGTTGACCGTCTCGGGAGCCCGTACCGCTCCGCGGGGGGCGGTGGCTCGGCGGTCCATCCGGCTGCCGAGCCACCTGACCCCTTCACCGTTAGCGTGTGCACTGTGCTGATCCGTCCGATGCGTCATGACGACGTCGATGCAGCGGAGCAGCTCTCCGCGGCCACGATCGCCGCCCTCGAGGCGCGCACCGGATCCGCCGACTGGCCGGCCCATCCGGCCATGTCGGCCGCGCGCAGCGAGCAGCGGCGGCGGTTCATGCACCACCTGGTCGAGCACGACCCCGCGGGGTGCTGGGTCGCCGAGGACGCCGGGCTGGTGGGCATCGCCACCTCACTGCGCCGGGAGGGCGTCTGGGGGCTGTCGTCGTTCTTCGTCGCGCCAGAGGCCCAGAGCAGGGGCATCGGCGCGTCGCTGCTGGAGGCGGCGCTGACCTACAGCCGGGGCTGCCTGCGCGGGATGATCTGCGCCTCGCACGACCCGCGCGCGGCCCGGCGCTACCGGCTGGCCGGGTTCACCCTGCACCCGAGCATGGTGCTGCGGGGCAGCGTGGACCGCTCGGCACTGCCGGTGGTGGACCGCGTACGTGACGGCGGGCTGTCCGACCTCGACCTGTGCAACTCCGTCGACCGGCAGACCCGCGGCGCCGGCCACGGTGTCGACCACGAGCTCCTCGCTGCGGAGCTACGCCTGGTGGTGGTCGACCAGACCACGGGCAGCGGCTACTGCTACGTCGGTGCGCGGGGCGGGCCCCACCTGCTCGCCGCCACCAACCGGCGTACCGCCATCCGGCTGCTGTGGGAGTCGCTGGCGGCGGCCGGTGCCGCGGAGCAGCTGGAGCGCTGGCACGTCACCGCCGCTCAGGAGTGGGCCGTCGACGTGGCGCTGGCGGCGGGCCTGCAGCTGCACACCCGTGGCTACCTCGCGCTGCGCAACATGAAGCCGCCGATGCCCTATCTGCCGTCGGGCTTCTTCCTGTGACGTGTCTACGATTGTCGTCGTGACGACAACAGACCTGCCCCTGCTGGTTCTCGGCCACGGCGCCGACACGGGCGCCGAGCGCGGTGTCGAGTGTCCCGGCGACCTGCCGGCCCCGTCGGACCCCGACCTGGTCCGCCGCGCCCGTGCGGCCAAGGAGGCGCTGGGTGACCAGCTGTTCGTGCTGGGCCACCACTACCAGCGCAACGAGGTGATCGAGTTCGCCGACGTCACCGGCGACTCCTTCAAGCTCGCCCGCGAGGCGGCCGCCCGTCCGGACGCGCCCTACATCGTGTTCTGCGGTGTGCACTTCATGGCCGAGTCCGCCGACATCCTCACCTCCGACGCCCAGCAGGTGATCCTGCCCGACCTCGCGGCGGGCTGCTCGATGGCCGACATGGCGCGGCTGCAGCAGGTCGAGGACGCGTGGGACGTGCTGACCGACGCCGGCCTCGCCGACGTCACGGTGCCCGTGACCTACATGAACTCCTCGGCCGACATCAAGGCGTTCTGCGGGCGCAACGGCGGAGCGGTGTGCACGTCGTCCAACGCCCGGCGAGCGCTGACCTGGGCGTTCGACCAGGGCGAGAAGGTGCTCTTCCTGCCCGACCAGCACCTGGGCCGCAACACCGCCGTACTCGAGCTCGGGATGTCGCTCGACGACTGCGTGGTCTGGGACCCGCACCGGCCGCACGGCGGGCTGACGACCGAGGAGCTGCGCGCGGCCAAGATGATCCTGTGGCGCGGACACTGCTCGGTGCACGGCCGGTTCTCCGCTGCCAACGTCGACTCGGCCCGGGAGCGGATCCCCGGCGTGCAGGTGCTGGTGCACCCCGAGTGCACGCACGAGGTCGTGACCAAGGCCGACCTCATCGGGTCGACCGAGTTCATCATCAAGACGATCGAGGCCGCCCCGGCCGGCTCCTCGTGGGCGATCGGCACCGAGCTCAACCTGGTGCAGCGGCTGGCGCAGGACCACCCCGACAAGCACATCGCCTTCCTCGACAAGACGGTGTGCTTCTGCTCGACGATGAACCGGATCGACCTGCCGCACTTCGTGTGGGCGCTGGAGAACCTCGTGCAGGGGCGGGTGGTCAACCAGATCACCGTGGACGCCGAGACGCAGCAGCAGGCGCTGGTGGCGCTGCAGCGGATGCTCGACCTGCCCGGCGCCTCGGCCAAGGACTGAGCCGACGGTCTCGTCGGCCGGCGACCGCGGCTCAGAGGCCGGGGGCGCCCCAGATCGCCAGCCAGCGCGACAGGTCCGGCTCGATCTTCAGGTCGCCCTCGATCGCACCACGGGCCTGCAGCTCCAGGGCGTTGTCGCGTTGCTGCGTCCCCGGGCCCGGCGCGAACGGGTAGAACGTGCCCCGCTTGTACAGGTAGACGACGCCGAGGCTGCGCCCGTCGGGGTGCGTGAACCCGACCAGCGAGCAGAGCAGCTGCGGTCCGAACCCGGAGTCCTCCAGCGCGCGGTTGACGGCGTGCAGCTCGGTGACGAGACCGATCATGTCGCCGGTGTCGTGCCGGCACACCAGCCAGGTGAAGCCGAAGTCGTCGACGGTGCGCTCGACCTTCGGTCCGCCGTCGGCGTCGAGCAGCGCCTGCACGTCACCCTGCACGTCGGCGAACGCCGCCCCCTCGGGGGCGCGGTAGCAGACCGAACCCACGCCGGTCGGGGTGAACCCGGCCGCCGACTGCAGCGTCAGGGACGCGGTCGGCAGCGCGAACAGCGCGTCGAGGTTGGGCCTGGTCGGCTTGCGGCGGCCGAGGATCGAGTCGAGGAACCCCATGCGGACCAGACTGTCAGATCAGGCCGGGGTCACATCGGGCGGCCGAGCTCGGCGGAGATCTTGGCCAGCTGCTCCAGCCGCTTCTCCAGCGGCGGGTGGGTCGCGAACAGGCTGTGGAGGTTCTGCGACTTCAGCGCCGGTGCGATGAAGAACGCGTTCATCGACTCGTGGCTGCGCAGGTCACGGGTGGGGATGCGCGCCATGTCGCCGGAGATCTTGGTCAGCGCGCTCGCCAGCTCGGACGGCTTGCCGGTGAGGTAGGCGCCGGAGCGGTCGGCGCACAGCTCGCGGTAGCGGCTCAGGATGCGCACCAGCACGAAGCTGATCGCGGCCACCACGATCGACACCAGCCAGATCACCAGGAACGGCAGCGCGCCGTTGTTGCGGTTGCCGCCGCCGAAGAACAACCCCCACCGGGTGAGCAGGCCCGCGAGTACGCCGAGGAAGGACGCGATCGTCATCACCGCGACGTCACGGTGTGCGACGTGGGACAGCTCGTGCGCCAGCACGCCCTCGAGCTCCTCGGCGTTGATCCGCCGCATGATGCCGGTCGTGACGCAGACCGCGGAGTGCTGCGGCGAGCGGCCGGTGGCGAAGGCGTTGGGCATCTCCATGTCGGCGATGTAGACCCGTGGCTTGGGCATGTCCGCCATCGCCACGAGCCGGTCGATCATGCCGTGCAGCTCGGGGGCCTGCTGCGGGCTGACCTCGCGGGCCCCCATCGCGGCCAGCGCGAGCTTGTCGGAGTAGTACCACTGCGCGACTGCGAAGGCGGCCGCGATCACGACGATGAAGATCGTGTCGAAGCCGTAGGCGATCAGGAACGCCATGAAGCCGAGGTAGAGCACGGCCATCAGCGCCATGACGCCGGTCATGCGTGTCGTCAGCCCACGGTCCTTGATGAATCGGGTCGCCACCTGGCTCGTCGTCTCCCCTCGCTGTCCACCTCACGGCCTGCGCCGGATGTACTCATCACGACGCTCGCAGCCGCGAATTTGTTCCCTGTCTCGCCCCCGCCGGTGTACCCGCCGC
>Ga0075331_1000334_pt1 | contig 10348 bp, 10 predicted proteins | sample MayberrySE_TuleA_FD_120090 | JGI IMG/M metagenome (GOLD analysis project Ga0075331, IMG submission 120090) | Natural and restored wetland microbial communities from the San Francisco Bay, California, USA, that impact long-term carbon... | ecosystem: Environmental > Terrestrial > Soil > Wetlands ... | reverse complement strand
GAGGTGCACCGCCGGGCCGATCCAGCCGGCCTCGTTGGGGATCGTGCGGTGGTCGGTGTCCAGGCCGAGCCGGGGCTCGCCGCGCGCGATCCGCAGCGCCTCGAACGCCCACATCCCGCAGGCGGGGCCGGCGGCCGCGGCGTACGTCGCCAGCTCGGCGCGGGGGACGAGCTCGTAGCCGGAGTACGGCGCCCCGTCGATCCGGGCGGACGGCCGCCAGGCCACCGCCAGCTCGTCCGTCACGTCCGTGACCTCGACGCGCATCATGAAGCGCATCCGGTCCAGCCACTCCACGAGCGCAGGCGCCGCCCCGGGCTCCACGTGCGCGGTGAACGCCTCGCCGTCGTCGGCGCCGAACATCGCGTGCTCCACGTGTCCCTGCGGGCTGAGCACGAGCGCCCCGGTGGGCATCCCGGGCGGGAGCTGCTCGAGGTGCTGGGACGTCAGCGAGTGCAGCCAGGTCAGCCGGTCCGGGCCGCTGACCCGGACGACGCCCCGGTGCGAGAGGTCCACGAACCCCTCCCCCGACTCCAGGGAGCGTTGCTCCACGTTGAAGGAGCCGTAGTGGGCGGCCACGGGGGCGTCGGGGCCGTCACCCGCGACGGCGCCGGGCAGGTCGAGGAGGGGGCTGCGGTAGGTCATGGCTCCTCCAGTGTCGCAGCCGCCCCAACGCCGTAGCTGCCGGTGGGCCATCTCAGCCGAGTGCGTCGAGGTCGACCCGCTCGGGGACGTCGGCGAGGTCGCCGGGCCGCCCGAGGAAGTACCCCTGGGCGGCCGGGCAGCCCGCGGACCGCAGCTCGTCGAGCTGGTACCGGGTCTCGACCCCCTCGCAGACCGCGGGCAGGTCGAGGCTCTCGGCGAGCCGGATCAGCGCGTGCAGCACCTTCTGGTCCGCCGGCCCGCCGGGGCCGGGCCGCAGGAACACCCGGTCGATCTTGATGGTGTCGATCGGGAGGTCGCGCAGGTAGGCCAGCGACGAGTAGCCGGTCCCGAAGTCGTCGATCGCGAAGCGCACGCCCCCGGCCCGGAGGTCGGCGACGATCTCGCGGTGGGACTCGTCGAGCAGCACGCTCTCGGTGACCTCGAGGACGAGCGCGTCCGGCCCGAGCCCGGCCGACGCGAGCGCCTCCTCGACCTCGCCGTGGAACGTGTCGTCGAGCTGCAGCGGGGACACGTTGACGCTGACGTAGGCGTCCGCCCCGGTCCTGCCGCGCCACCGCGCGAGCCCCGCGCAGGCGTGCCGCAGCAGCAGCCGGCCGAGCGGCTTGATCTGCCCGGTCTGCTCGGCCAGCCCGATGAACTCGGCCGGCGAGACCGGTCCGAGCTCCGGGTCCGTCCAGCGTGCCAGGGCCTCGATGCCCACGACGGCACCGGTGCGCACGTCCACGATCGGCTGGTGCGCGAGGCCGAAGGCGTCCGCCTCGATCGCCCGCTGCAGCGCGCCCTCCATGCGGAACCGGCTGACCACCTCGTCGTGCAGCCCCTCGTGGTACTCCACGTGCCGACCGCGGCCGGACCGCTTCGCGCGGTACATCGCCAGGTCGGCGTTGCGCAGCAGCGTGTCCGCGGTGTCGCCCGGGACCGACCGGGCGATCCCGACGCTGGCGCCGACGGTCACCTGCAGCTCGCCGAAGCGCATCGGGGTGCCCCGGAGCTTCTGCAGGATCCGGTCGGCCAGCGCGGTGAGGCGTTCGGGGCGCGCGTCCTGGACGAGCACCGCGAACTCGTCGCCGCCGAGCCGGGCCGCCACGTCGCGGCGCCGCACGCACCCCTTGATCCGCCGGGCAGCGGCCACCAGCACCTTGTCGCCGTACGTGTGCCCGAAGCTGTCGTTGATGTTCTTGAACCGGTCGAGGTCGACGAACATCACCGCGACCTCGCTGCCCCCCTCGAGGGCCTGCGCGACCCGGTCGCCGAACATCGCCCGGTTCGGCAGGCCGGTCAGCGAGTCGTGGAAGGCCTGGTGGCCCAGGCGCTCCTCGAGGTGCTTCTCGCGCGTGACGTCGACGAGGACGCCGTGCCACCGCACGCTGCCGTCCGCCTCGATGAGCGCCATCGCGTCGTCGCGGACCCACACCGTCGATCCGTCGCGGTGCCGCATCCGGTAGGTCGTGGTCGACGAGACCGGCCCGTCCGTGGTCGCCTCGGCCGCAGCAGTGGCCTCGTCGTGCTCGACGCGGTCGCGGTCGTCGTGGTGCAGCCGGTGGAACCACAGGCTGGGGTCGGCGATCCACTCCTCGGGCGTGAACCCGAGCATCCCCTCGAGCTGCGGGGAGACGTAGTGCCACCGGGCCTGCGTGCCGACGTCGGAGATGTAGACCACGGACGGGACCCGCTCGACCAGCAGCCGGTAGTGCTGCTCGGCGTTGCTCAGCTCGGTCTCGAGGCGCTTGCGCCGGGTGATGTCCTGGATCATCCCGATGGCGTACTCGGGCCGGCCGTCGGCGTCGAACACCATCGACGAGGTGAGCTCGGCCCACATCAGGGAGCCGTCCTTGCGGATGAACCGCTTCTCGAGCGAGAAGTGGTCGATCTCGCCGCGCGCGCTGCGCTCGAACAGCTCGAGGTTCGGCGCGACGTCGTCGGGGTGGGTGAACTCCCACCACGGCATCGCCGCGAACTCGTCCTCGTCGTAGCCGAGCAGGAGCCGCAGCGTCTCGTTGCCGAGGATCACCTTGCCGTCGAGTCCGACGATGCCGATACCCAGCGGCGCGAGCCGGAACACGGTCTCGAGATGGCGCAGCCGGGCGACGTGACCGTCCGGGTCGTCCGCCGGCGCACGGGGGGCGGCCGCGCGTGCCGCGTCGGCACGCAGCGACGCTCCCGGACCAGGCATACCAGCACGATACGGGCGCGCCCCGGTCCCGGTCCGGCGTTTCCGCAGGGGTACGGCGCTCAGGTCAGGGCGGTCGCGATGCGCCGGACGAGCGTGTCGAGGTGCTCGGCGGCCCGCGCTGCCGCGTCGTCACCCCGCCGGTAGGGGTCGAGCACGTCGTCGGCCGGATCCGCCGGGCGGAACGCCGTGCGCAGGTCGGCCAGCAGGTCCACGCCGCGTCGCGGGTGGTCGGCGCCGACGCCCGCCTCGTCGAGCGTGCGGGCCAGCTGCCCGAGGGTGAACACCCGCCGGAACGCCTCCGGCCGGTCCTCGAGGATGCGCTGCCGGTGCGCCACCTCGGCGGTGAGCACCAGGTCGGCGTCGGCGACCATGGCTGCGGTGAGCCGGCGGCTGCGGAAGCCGGCGGGGTCGACGCCCCGGGCGCGCAGCTGGTCGGCCATCGGCGGGTCGAGAGGGTGGTCGACGTACCCGTGCGTGCCGGCGCTGCCGACCCCGACGGACGGGTCGGCGCCCAGGACATGCCGCGCCATCAGCTCGGCGTACGCGGAACGGCAGATGTTCGCCGTGCACACGAAGAGGACCCTCATCCCTCCAGCACCCGCGCGAGGGTCGCCAGCACCTCGTCCTTGCTCGGGGCACCGCTGGCCCGGGACACCTCGCGGCCGTGCGCGTCGAGGACGAGCGTGGTGGGGGTCCGCAGGATGCCCAGACGGCGCACCAGGTCGAGGTGGTGCTCGGCGTCGACCTCGACGTGCACCACCCCGGGCACGACCCCCGCGACGTCGTGGAGCACGCGACGGGTGGCGCGGCACGGCGCGCAGAACGCGGAGGAGAACTGCAGCAGCGTGGCGCGCTCACCGAGCTCGTGCTCGATGTCGGCGCCCTGGAGGACCGACTCCTCGTGCTCCTCGGTGGCCGGCGCTCCCTTGACGGGGTGCGTGCCGCGGAACCGGCCGTCGCGCGCGGCGCGGTAGAGCCCGAACGCGGTCGCCGCGACCAGCGCGATGACCAGGACCCACACGCCTTCGCTCATGGCGGGATTCAACCAAACCGGGCACGGCCCGATTCCCTCGGACGGCAACGAACCTCGGGACGACTCCCTGGGAGGGGTTGCGAGCCGCCCCGAGGCGACCGCTGCGGGTCCCGGCAGCTGGGACTGCCGGTGTCAGCCCTGGTGTGCCCAGGAGGGCGCGGACCCAAACGCCCCCGACCCGGACGAGCCGAGGAACCGGAGGCCGAGCGCGACGGCCGCGGGGCCGTGCGTCGTCACGTCCGGTTTCCCGGTCCCCGTCCTCGTCCGGGTCGGGGGCGCTGGTGGATCAGGCGCGCAGGTGCGCGAGCTCGAGGCGGAGGCGGGTCGCGAGCGGGACGTCCGGCCCGTACTCGACCTCCTCGCCCAGCCGCTGCTCACCGATGAAGGTGGTGCTCGTGGTGTCGACGTCGTGCATGGTCGTGCTCCCCTGTTACGCCGCCGACCGGCAGGAGAGCTCCCGAGGTGCCGCCCTGCCGTCTGCTCAGGCCCCCCTGAATGACGGCTGGTGGTGACCGGCAGGACCACCGGTCGATCTCGACGGTAGGGACGGCGCCCGGACCGCGTCCATAGGTTCGCGCGCAATGTGCCCGTTCGAGGGTGTACGGCGTCCAGGCGGGCCAGGGAGGCGGTCCCCCACGGGCTAGTCAGCTGGTCACACCCGCCCCATCCGTCCCAGCTGCCCGGTCGACGCTGTGCGGTCGACCCCGGATGCGGGGCCGGGTCAGCCGCCCGCGAACGGGGGCAGCAGCTCGACGACGTCGCCGGGACGCAGCCGGACGTCCGCCGGGTCGGTCGCCCCCACCGGACGGTCCCCCACCAGGGCCGAGCAGACCGACAGCACGCCGGGCAGCTTCGGCCGGTCCGGGTGCAGGTCGCGCACCTGCACGAACACCTCGGCGAGCGTCGTACCGGAGCCGACCTCGACCCGGTCCGCGTCCACCCCGGCGGCGGCGCGGGCCGCGGCCCAGTAGCGGACCGTCACCGTCCCGGCGCTCGGCTTCTCGGGTGTCGCGGAGCTCATGTCCGGTATCCTGCACCATCGCGCCAAGAGCTCCCAGGGACCCGGAAGGGCCGCGGGACGACCGGCGTCGAGGCTCCAGCGGCTCAACGGCGAGCCGGACAACCCGCCCGGGACCCCGGAGGTGCGATGAGCACCCTGCTGCTGCTGACCAGCACCACGCAGCCCTCCGCCGAGGTGCTGCCCGCCCTCACGCTGCTGCCCCACCAGGTCAAGATCCTGCCCGCGGTCGGCGCCGCGCTCCTGGAGGCCCCGGAGGTCGACCTCGTGCTCGTCGACGGGCGCAAGGAGCTGGCGCACGCCCGTGACCTGTGCCGGCTGATCCGCACCACCGGCACCGACGTCCCGGTCCTGCTCGTCGTGACCGAGGGCGGCCTGTCGGTCGTGGCGACCGACTGGGGCATGGACGACGTGGTGCTCGCCACCGTCGGCCCGGCCGAGCTGGAGGCGCGCATCCGGCTGGCGCTCGGCCGGCTCGCCGCGCAGCGCGACGACGACGACCCCGAGGCGCACATCATCCGCTCCGGCGAGGTCAGCGTCGACGACACGACCTACACCGCCAAGCTCGGCGGGCGGCCGCTCGACCTGACGTTCAAGGAGTTCGAGCTGCTCAAGTACCTCGCGCAGCACCCCGGCCGCGTCTTCACCCGCGAGCAGCTGCTGCAGGAGGTCTGGGGCTACGACTACTTCGGAGGCACCCGCACCGTCGACGTGCACGTGCGCCGGTTGCGCGCGAAGCTCGGCCCCGAGCACGAGACGCTGATCGGCACCGTGCGCAACGTCGGCTACCGGTTCGTCCTGCCGCCCGCGAAGGAGAAGGACCCGGCCACCGAGCCCGCGCCGTCCGACCGGTGACGTCCGGCCGCGGTGTCGGCGGGTCGGGTGTCGGCCAGGAGACGCCGGAGGCCCACGCCCGTGACGGCGGCCATCGTGACTGCCATCAGGCCTCCTCCCACGACGCCGATGGCGGCGGTCAACGACGTCCCCTGGCCCGGCTGCCACAGCGGCGTGGTCACCGCCGTGAAGACGAGCAGGCCGGCGCCCCAGCCGGCGGCGGTGATGGCAATCCACCGCGCCGCGTGGGGGAGGTGTCGCCGGAGCACGATCCACTGGGCCACCCCGATGACGAGGAGCACGAACGCCCCTCCGGCGGTGAACGCCAGCGCCACGACCGGAGTCGGCCAGGCCGACCACGTGCCGTAGAAGGTGCTGGGCAGCATTCCCACGAACCACGCAGCCGCGGCGGCGAACGCCGTTGCCGTGACCCAGCGACCTGAGTTCAGGCCACCGATCCGGCACCGCAGCACGCGGGCCTGGGACCACCCGAGGACAGAGCCCTCGGCGGCGCCGGCCAGCACCATCGCACCCAGGACGAGCTGCGGGGTTTCCTCGCGAAGGAGACCACCGACCAGCGCGGGGAAACAGAACCCCACGAGCTCGCCGAGCGACACCGACACCATCCACGCCCGCATCAGACCGCGCTGGGGGGTGCGGCCTGGCGACACGCGCGGGGCGGGGGCGCCGGTCATGGCTCGACGCTATGTCCGCCCCGGCGGCACCGGATCAGGCATAGGACCCGAGGGTCCGGTGACCTAGGTCCCGGCCAGCGGCTCCGTCGCCGGCAGGGCGGGGGTGGGCAGGACGGGCTCGGCCGGGGTGGGGGCAGGCGCGGCGGGCGGGGTGCGCTGCTCCGGGATCACGTCGCGTGCGGCGGTCGCGTCGTCGAGCGCGGGGCTCTCGGCCGCCACGCTCTCCCACCAGCCGGCGGGCTCGACGGTGGTACGGCGCACGGGCACGGCCAGGATCGGTGGCGGGTCGGCCTCACGGACCGCCCGCCGCACGCCCGCCGGGAGGGAGTCCTCGATGACGCCCATCCAGAGCACGAAGGCGAGGCACGCCACCGGGAACGCGGTGACGGCGATCAGCACGAGCATCAGGTCCACGTGAACTCCCTGGTGCCGGAACCTAGGGTGGCCCCATGACGACGGCAACCCCCATCCGGGCGACCTCCGCCTACGACTTCGACGACGCCGTCGTGCAGCGGGTCGTCGCCGCCGCCACCGAGGGCGACCGGGTCGAGCCGCTCAACGAGGCGGCACTGCTCGAGCTGCGGCACCACGGCCTCGGCGACGGCGCGCTGTGGCTCGCCGGCTCCGACGCCGAGCCGGAGGGCTTCTCCTGGGTGCACGGCGGCGAGGTCGACCTCGTGGTGACGCCGGCCGCGCGGCGTCGCGGGGTGGGGACCGCGCTCGCCGGCGCCGTGGCCGCGGCGTTCCCGGACGTCGCACTCTCCGCCTGGTCGCACGGCAACCACCCGGCCGCGTCCCGGCTCGCGGAGCGGCTCGGCTGGGCGCGGGTGCGCGACCTGTGGGTGATGCGGCGGACGCTGAGCGACCTGCCCGCGCTCGACGACGCGGCCGACCGGGCCCGGGCCGCCGCGGTCGCCGTACGCCCGTTCCGTCCCGGGCAGGACGAGGACGCGTTCCTGGCCCTCAACGCGGAGGCGTTCGCGCACCACCCGGAGCAGGGCCGGATGGCGCGCGAGGACCTCGACCGGCGGATGGCCGAGCCGTGGTTCGACGCCGCGGGGTTCTTCGTGGCCGAGCGTGCTGCGGCCGGCGAGGGGGCGGCCGGCGCGGGTGAGCAACCCGCCGACGGGGCGCCGGAGGGTGGACCGGGGGAAGCCGGCGGGCTGCTCGGGTTCCACTGGACCAAGGTGCACGACGGGGACCCGCCCGTCGGGGAGGTCTATGTGGTCGGTGTGTCGCCTGAGGCGCAAGGGATCGGTCTCGGGCGGCTGCTGACGCTCACCGGGCTGCACCACCTGGCGGGGCGCGGGCTCGGCGAGGTGCTCCTGTACGTGGAGTCCGACAACGCCGCCGCGATCGCGACGTACTCAGGCCTCGGGTTCACGCACGCACCGGAGGACACCCACGTGATGTACCGCTCCCGCTCAGCGTGAGGGGTGCAGGGCGCCCTTGAGCTGGGCCGCGATCTCGGCCACGGCCGCGCGCTGGGAACGGCCGACGCCGACCACGTTGAGGAAGCCGTGGATCAGCCCCGGGAAGCGCCGCAGCGTCACGTCGACGCCGTCGTCGGCGAGCCGCCGGGCCCAGGCCTCGCCCTCGTCGCGCAGCGGGTCAAACCCGGCCGTCGCGACGTAGGCCGGCGCCAGGTTCTCGGGGATCTTCTCGGTGAACGCGACGGACGCGAGCGGGTCGCGCTTGTCCGCCTCGTCGATGAAGTACATCTCCTCGGCGAGGTCGGTGAACTCGCTGGTGAGGAAGAAGCCCTGGCCGAACGTCCGGCGGCTCCCGGACTTCTCGGCCATGTTCGTGACCGGGTAGATCAGCAGCTGGTACGCGCACGGCACGCCGGCCTCTGCCGCCTTCAGCGCCACCACGGCGGACAGGTAGCCGCCCGCGGAGTCGCCGCCCACCGCGATCCGCTCGGGGTCGACGCCGAGGTGGTCGGCGTTCTCCGCGACCCACTGGTACGCCGTCCAGCAGTCCTCGACGGCCGCCGGGAACTTGTGCTCCGGCGCGAGCCGGTAGTCGACCGCCAGCACCCGCACGTCCGCCCGCTCGGTGAGGAAGCGGCACGCGGCGTCATGGCTGTCGAGGTCGCCGTACATCAGCCCGCCGCCGTGCACGAAGAACAGCAGCGGCGACGAGGCACCCGCGGTGGTCGAGGCCTGCGACCGCGGCACGTACAGCCGCGCCGGGAGCGGCCCGTCGGCCCCCGGGACCACGAGCTCGCGCACCTCGCCGACCGGCTGCCGGCCCCCGGCGAGCATCGCCTGCCGCAGGATCGCGGCGCGGCCCTGGTGGATCGGGAGCGTCTCGGCGCCGGGCTCGCGCAGCAGCTCCTGCAGCCGCAGCATGAACTGGGTCTCGGTGTCGAGCACCTGCCCGTCGAGAATGACCGGCTTGCCCGCGATGCGGCGCTTCACCGGCTCCGGCAGCGACATGAGGGCGCGGAACCCCGTCGCCTCGGAGCGGGCGGCGAGACCGCGCAGGACGGCCTTGAGCTGTGGGTGCGGCATGAGCGGAAGGTACCCGTTCGCTACCTCCCGTTCACCTGCCGGTGCCACGATGCAGACATGACCTCCGAGACGGCTCCCCCGCTCACCGTCGTCGCCGCGGACACGTTCGACGTGGAGCCGCCGTACGACCGGGGGGCCGGGGGGCTGCCCGAGGACCGCTTCCTCGACCGCGAGCTGTCCTGGGTGCACTTCAACACCCGGGTGCTCGAGCTCGCCGAGGACCCCCGCCAGCCGCTGCTCGAGCGGGTGCGCTTCCTGGCGATCTTCGCCTCGAACCTCGACGAGTTCTTCATGGTGCGGGTGGCCGGCCTGAAGCGCCGGATCGCCGCCGGGGTCGCCGTCCCGTCCGCGTCGGGCCTGATGCCGCGCGAGGTGCTGGAGCAGATCTGGGCCGCCACCGGCGACCTCATGCACCGGCACGCGGAGGTGTTCCGCAAGGAGATCATCCCGGCGCTCGCCGAGCAGGACATCGAGATCCTGCACTGGGGCGAGCTGACCCGCGACGAGCAGAAGGAGTGCAAGCGGCTGTTCAAGGACCGGGTGTTCCCGGTGCTCACGCCGCTGGCCGTCGACCCGGCGCACCCGTTCCCCTACATCTCCGGGCTGTCGCTGAACCTCGCGGTGCTCGTGCGGAACCCGAAGTCCGGCAAGGAGCACTTCGCGCGCGTGAAGGTGCCGCCGATCTTCCACCGGTTCGTGCCGGTGGGGCCGCAGCGCTTCGTTCCGCTCGAGGACGTGATCGCCGAGCACCTCAAGCGGCTGTTCCCCGGCATGGAGGTGCTGGCCGCGCACACGTTCCGGGTCACCCGCAACGAGGACCTGGAGGTCGAGGAGGACGACGCCGAGAACCTGCTGGTCGCGCTGGAGAAGGAGCTGCTGCGCCGCAAGTTCGGTCCGCCGGTCCGGCTCGAGGTGGAGGAGACCATCGACGAGCACGTGCTGGAGCTGCTCGTCTCCGAGCTCGGCGTGTCGCGTTCGGAGGTGGTGCGGCTGCCCGGGCCGCTCGACCTGTCGGGGCTCCACGACATCGCGGACATCGACCGGGCCGAGCTGAAGTACGCAGCGTTCGTCCCCTCGACCCACACGCAGCTCGCCGAGGTGGAGTCCGCCTCGCCGGTGGACGTGTTCGGGGCGCTGCAGCGCCGCGACGTGCTGCTGCACCACCCCTACGACTCGTTCGCGACCTCGGTCCAGCGGTTCATCGAGCAGGCCGCGGCCGACCCGAACGTGCTGGCGATCAAGCAGACGCTGTACCGCACCTCCGGCGACTCCCCGATCATCGACGCCCTCATCGACGCCGCCGAGGCCGGCAAGCAGGTTCTGGTGCTCATCGAGATCAAGGCCCGGTTCGACGAGCAGGCGAACATCAAGTGGGCGCGCCAGCTCGAGCACGCCGGCTGCCACGTCGTCTACGGG
>Ga0075331_1000333_pt1 | contig 10353 bp, 6 predicted proteins | sample MayberrySE_TuleA_FD_120090 | JGI IMG/M metagenome (GOLD analysis project Ga0075331, IMG submission 120090) | Natural and restored wetland microbial communities from the San Francisco Bay, California, USA, that impact long-term carbon... | ecosystem: Environmental > Terrestrial > Soil > Wetlands ... | reverse complement strand
GCGCGGTTCGACCTCGAGGCCTCCGACGACACCGGTGACCTGGACCTGATGGTCATCCCGGTCGACGACACCTGCAGCGAGCAGACCGGGCCCGAGCTCCTCTCGGCGACCCCCGTCTCGGTCGTCGCCGGGACCAGGCCCGCGGGATCGACGGCGACCTCGCCGGTGCTGCCGGCGGCCACCGCCAGCTCGACCGAGCCCTCCACGCCGCTGCCGCGCACCTCCTCCGGCGCGTCCACCGACACCGGGCGCAGCGCGACCGGAAGGCGGACGCGGGTCGGCCCGTCGAGGATCACGTACCCGTGCGCGAACCGGCCGAGCGGTGCCGTGGTGCGGGCGAAGTCGAACCGCAGGGTCCTGCGGTCCCCGGGACGCTCGGCGACCAGCCGGGCCGGGGCGGACGCCGCGAAGCCGGGCACCTTCACCGTGACCTTCCAGCTGCCGGCCCGGCCGGCGCGGAACTGGCGACGGAACGACGTCCGCGCCGTCACCTCGCCCTCGGCCATCGAGGGCACGTTGAGGTCCTTGGCCGCCAGCGGCTCGTAGCCCTCGCCCCAGTCGAGGCCCTGGCCCTGGTAGAAGCGTCGCCAGTCCCGGGGAGTCGACACGACGAAGAGGCCGGGGGCGAGGAACCTGCGGGCGCGGACCTGCCCGGCCCCCTGCGCGAAGCCGTCCCGCTCGACCGTCCCGGACTCCGTGCGGACGCTGCGCGCCGTGGTCATCATCGCCGACTTCACCCTCATCGGGCTCCACCGCGGACGCTCCCCCAGCACGAACGCGGCCAGCCCGGCGACGTGCGGCGACGCCATCGAGGTCCCCGAGTACAGGTCGAAGCGGCGGCCCTCGTTGCTCGGCGGGGCGACCGCGGCGAGGATGCCGGCCCCCGGCGCCGCCACGTCCGGCTTCAGCAGGTCGGACTCGTTCGCGAGCGCCGGGCCGCGCGAGGAGAACCCGGCCACCTGAGGCACCGGCGTGGGCTTGCGGCCCGTCCGGTCCCCGAGGCGCAGCGCGGCCCTGGCGCGGTTCCCGGCTCGCTGCAGGTAGCGGAACAGCACGATCGAGTCGCGCTTCTCGACATGCACGGTCGGCACGGAGTGGAAGTCGGCGTCGAGGCTGCCCGGCTCGACGTTGGCGAGGACCATCCCCACACCACCGGCGGCGGCCACGCCCTCGCTCTTCTCCACGCGGGCGTTGGTGCCGCGGGTGCACACCACGATCCGGCCGCTCACCTTGCGCCGGGCGATGCTGCCCGGGAGGCACAGCTCCGCCTCCTCCGCGGTGGCGCCGCGGGCCGGGACGGAGAGCGAGTCGACGAGCGGCGTCATCGGCAGCGGGGTGCGACTGACGGACGCGCCCCGCAGGGCCCGGCCGTTGCCGAGCACGACGGTGTTCTGGAAGTTGCGGTGGGTGGTGCCGGCCACGGTCGTCACCCACGGGCTGTTGTGGGAGACCGTCGACTCCCCCGGGCCCGCGTTGCCGGCGGTCGTGGCGACGAACACCCCGGCCTCCGCCGCCCCCTCGAAGGCGAGCTCCGTCGGGTCGAGGACGGTGTCGGTCGCCCCGGAGATCGAGAAGTTGAGGACGTCGACGCCGTCCGCGACCGCATCCTCGATCGCCGAGATCACAGCGCCGTCGAAGCAGTCCCCGGTCTCCGGGTCGTCGTCGTCGAAGCACACCTTGTACGACGCCAGCTTGGCCGCCGGTGCCATTCCGCTGAGCGTGCCGAACCGGACCCCGTCGACGGTGACGTCGCGGACCGTGCGGCCCACCGCGGTGCCCGCGGTGTGCGTGCCGTGCCCGTTGCCGTCCCGTGCGGAGAGGAACTCCTGCGGCGACCTCTGGTCCGCCGGGACCTCGTCGAGGAACTCCTCGGGGTAGTAGCGGGCGCCGACGATCTTGGTGGTGCACGCGTCGGTCGTCCACCGCTGTGCCCGCACCGTGGTCCCGGCCTCCTCGTGCCCGAGCTGGCAGCGGCCCTCGAACCACGAGCCGTCGGCCTTGCGCATCCGGACGGTCTCGCCGCGGCGGGCGATGTCCCACCTGGTCCGGGGCGTGGCACTCAGCGGGCGGCCCCGGAACGACGCCGAGCCCGGCCAGATGCCCGAGTCGATGACCCCCACCACGATCCCCTGGCCCGCCTTGTTCCGGCTGCCGGCGTGCTCTCGCCAGGCACCCTTCTTGCCGGCCAGGCCGAGCGCGCCCGGGGTGCTCCAGGTGTCGAGGTGCCGACGTCCCTCGGGGGCGACCAGCAGCACGTCCCGGCGACCCGCCAGCTCCTCGGCCTGGCGACCGGTGAGCCGGGCCGAGAAGCCGTTGGCCGCCAGCGTCCAGCGCCGGTCGACGTCGGCGCCGACCTCGCGCGCCACCCGCGCCTGGGCACGGTACAGGTGGGCGGTGTAGTCGCGCACCGCGTCGCTGCCGGCGCGGAACGTCGCGCCCGGGCGGGCCCGGGTCGGCGCCAGCCCGGGCCGCCCGCCGGCGTACTGGGTCGCCGCCGGCTCGCGCAGCATGACCACGTAGCGTCCGGGCGCGAACGCCGGGCGGTCGACGCGGCTGCCGTGCCGGCTCGCGTCACCGCCACGGTCGGCGCGGTCGGCGGCACCGGCGGGCACGGTCGCCAGGCCGCAGACGACCGCGGCGGCGGTCAGGACTGCCAGCAGGCGGGCACGGGTTCGAGCGGGGTGCGAGCGCAGCACGGGTGCTCCTGGGGCCGGGCGGGCCGGGTCGGTGGCCGGGCCACCGAGCGGCGCGGCGCGCTTCGGGGAATCCTTCCACGGCGCCGCCGGAGAATCCGGGACTTCGCGCGATCCGTCGAAGCCCCGCGGTCAGGAGGCCGGGGCGAACTGCGTCTCGTAGAGGTCCGCGTAGAGGCCACCTTGGGCGAGCAGGTCGGCGTGCGTGCCGGACTGCACCACACGGCCGTCCTCGACCACCAGGATGAGGTCGGCCTGACGGATCGTGGAGAGCCGGTGCGCGATCACCAGGCTGGTGCGTCCCTGCAGCGCCCGGTCCAGCGCCCGCTGGACGGCCACCTCCGACTCGGAGTCCAGGTGCGCGGTCGCCTCGTCGAGCACCACGATCGCCGGGGCCTTGAGCAGCAGGCGCGCGATGGCGAGCCGCTGGCGCTCACCGCCGGAGAGCCGGTAGCCGCGGTCGCCGACCACCGTGTCGAGCCCCTCGGGCAGCTGCTCGACGAGCGTGCGGATCTGCGCGGCCTCCAGGGCGGCCCAGATCTGCTCGTCGGTCGCGCCCGGTCGCGCGTACACGAGGTTCGCCCGGATCGAGTCGTGGAACATGTGCGCGTCCTGGGTGACGTAGCCGACCGCGTCCTCCAGGGACTGCAGGGTCACGTCGCGGACGTCGAGGCCCCCGACGCGCACGGCGCCGCCGGTGACGTCGTAGAGCCGCGCGACGAGGTGGGTGATGGTCGTCTTGCCGGCGCCCGAGGGGCCGACGAGTGCGACCATCTGGCCCGGCAGCGCGGTGAAGGAGACGCCCCGCAGGACCTCTCCGGTGTCCCGCGACTCGAGGCGGGCCACGGACTCCAGGCTGGCCAGCGACACCTCGTCGGCACGGGGGTAGCGGAACGACACGTGGTCGAACTCCACGGCCGCCGCGGTCCGCGGCAGGACGACCGCGTCCGGCTTCTCCCGCACCATCGAGGGCAGGTCGAGCACCTCGAAGACCCGCTCGAAGCTGACCAGGGCTGTCATCACGTCGACCCGGACGTTCGAGAGCCCCTGCAGCGGCCCGAGCAGCCGCAGCAGCAGGGTGGCGAGCGCGAGCAGGGTGCCGACCGTGAGCGCATCGTCGATCACGAGATGGCCGCCGACGCCGTACACCAGCGCGGTCGCCAGCGCCGGGATCAGCATCAGGGTCGCGCCGAAGATCCGGGTCACGAGCGCGATCCGCACGCCGAGGTCGCGCACCACCGCGGCCTTGCCCGCGAAGCTCTCGTCCTCCTCGTCGCGACGGCCGAAGAGCTTGAGCAGCATCGCGCCGCCGACGTTGAAGCGCTCGGTCATCGCGTTGCCGAGGACCGCGTTGCCCTCCATCTGCTCCCGGGTGAGGCCCGAGAGCCGGTTGCCGACCCAGCGCGAGGCGAGCATCAGGATCGGGAAGAGCAGCAGGCACAGCACGGTCACCTGCCAGCTCAGCGCGAGCATCACGATCCCGACGAAGACCACGCTGATGGAGTTCGACACCGTGCTCGACAGCGTCGAGGTGAAGGCCCGCTGCGCGCCGATCACGTCGTTGTTCAGCCGGGACACCAGCGCCCCGGTCTGGGTGCGCGTGAAGAACGCCAGCGACATCCGCTGGACGTGCGCGAAGACCGTCGTGCGCAGGTCGAAGATCAGGCTCTCGCCGATACGCGAGGACAGGAAGCCCTGGGCCACCGCGAGGACCGCGTTGACCACCGCCATCCCCGCGATCCCGAGCGCGAGCAGGGTCACCAGGCCGCTGTCGCCGCGCAGGATGCCGTCGTCGACGATCTTCTTGATCAGCAGGGGTACGACGACCACCATCGCGGCGTCGACCACGGTGAGCCCGACGAAGACGGCGATGATCTTGCGGTGCGGGCGGGCGAAGCCGACCACGCGGCGCAACGTGTCGCGCGCCAGCTTCTGGCCGGCCACGCTGCGGTCGGTGCGCATGTGCCGCCAGACCGGTCCCATCCCCGAGTGCATCGACATCGAGCGGCTCCGATCTCGGCGGCGGTCCGCCGGTCTACTCCCCCATCAGTGCGGCGAGCTCCCGGAAGCGGCGCACCTGGGCCTCCCGCTCCAGCCGACGCTGCTCCTCGAGGTCGTGCACCGCCGCGGTCCGCAGCAGCGCCTTCGTCTCGGTCACGGCGCCGTACAGCGGTGCGGTGAGGGCCGCCACGAGGTCGGCCACCGCCCCGGACAGCTCGTCCCGGGGGACGACCGCCGTGGCCAGGCCGATCTCACGGCACTCCTCCGCGGCGACCCAGCGGGTCGTGGCGCAGATCTCGAGTGCTCGAGAGTAGCCAACCAGCTCGACCAGTGGTTTTGTTCCCGTGAGGTCCGGAACGAGGCCGAGGATCGGCTCGCGCATGGAGAACCGCGCGTCGTCGGCGAGCACCCGAAGGTCGCACGACAGCGCGAGCTGGAAACCGGCGCCGACCGCGGATCCCTGCACCGCGGCGATGCTGATGATGTCGGTGCGGCGCAGCCAGGTGAAGCCCTCCTGGTAGCCCGCGATGGTCTCCGACAGCTCCCCGTCGGGCATGTCGAGCAGGCTGATCAGCGACGACTCCCCCTCGATCCCCTCCGGGCTCAGCATCCGCCGGTCGAGTCCGGAGGAGAACGACTCCCCCGCGCCCTGGACCACCACGACCCGCACCGAAGGGTCGAGGTCGGCGCCGATCGCCCGGAGCGCGCGCCACGTGGCGGGTGTCTGGGAGTTCTTCGTCGCCGGGCGGTCGAGGGTGATCGTGGCGACGAGACCGTTGACGTCGAGCCGGACGCCGCCGCGCTCGAGGAGCTCGGGATCCGCGTGGGTGCTGGTCATGGCGCACACCCTAGTGCGCGGCCCGCTCAGCTCAGGCGAGCTCGACCAGCTCGCGGTAGTCGTCGCCCCACAGGTCCTCGACGCCGTCGGGCAGGATCAGCACCCGGTCCGGCTCGAGCGCGTCGACGGCGCCCTCGTCGTGCGTGACCAGCACGATCGCCCCCTCGTAGGACCGGATCGCGGCCAGCACCTCCGCGCGGGACGCTGGGTCGAGGTTGTTGGTCGGCTCGTCCAGCAGGAGCACGTTGGCGCTCGACACGACGAGGATGGCCAGCGCGAGCCGCGTCTTCTCCCCGCCGGAGAGCACGCCGGCCGGCTTCGCCGCGTCGTCGCCGCTGAACAGGAACGACCCGAGCACGCTGCGCGCCTCGGTGTCGGCGAGGTCCGGCGCCGCGGTGCGGAGGTTCTCCAGCACGCTGCGGTTGGTGTCGAGGGTCTCGTGCTCCTGCGCGTAGTAGCCGAGCTTGAGCCCGTGACCGGGGTTGACCCGACCGGTGTCCGGGGCGTCGACCCCCGCGAGGATGCGGAGCAGCGTGGTCTTGCCGGCGCCGTTGAGACCGAGGATCACCACGCGGCTGCCGCGGTCGATGGCGAGGTCCACGTCGGTGAACACCTCGAGCGAGCCGTACGACTTCGAGAGCTCCGCGGCGGTCAGCGGGGTCTTGCCGCACGGCGCCGGGGACGGGAACTGGATCCGGGCGACGCGGTCGCTGCGGCGTTCCGCCTCCACGCCCTCCATCAAGCGCTCGGCGCGCTTGAGCATCGACTGCGCGGCCTGCGCCTTGGTCGCCTTGGCCCGCATCTTGTTGGCCTGCTCCATGAGCGTGCTCGCCTTGCGCTCCGCGTTCAGCCGCTCCCGCTTGCGCCGGCGCTCGTCGGTCTCACGCTGGTCGAGGTACGCCTTCCAGCCCATGTTGTAGATGTCGATCTCGGCGCGGTTGGCGTCGAGGTGCAGCACCTTGTTGACGCACGCCTCGAGAAGCGCGACGTCGTGGCTGATCACGATCAGCCCGCCCTTGTAGGACGCCAGGAAGTCCCGCAGCCACACGACCGAGTCCGCGTCCAGGTGGTTGGTGGGCTCGTCGAGCAGCATGATCTCGGCGCCGGAGAACAGGATCCGGGCCAGCTCGACGCGGCGCCGCTGACCGCCCGACAGCGTGCGCAGCGGCTGGCCCAGCACGCGCGCCTCGATGCCGAGGCTGGCCGCCATCTGCTTGGCCTCGGCCTCGGCTGCGTACCCGCCACCGGCGTGCAGCTCCGCGTCGGCGCGCGTGTACCGCCGCATGCCGCGGTCACGACGCTCCGGGTCGTCGGAGGCCATCTCCTCCTCGGCCTCCCGGAGGCGCCGTACGACGTCGTCGAGACCCCGCGCCGAGAGGATCCGGTCCAGCGCCGCCATCTCCGGGTCGCCCGAGCGGGGGTCCTGCGGCAGGTAGCCCACCGACCCCGACGACGTCACCGTGCCGGACGCGGGCTGGGTCTCACCGGCGAGGATCTTGGTCAGGGTGGTCTTGCCGGCACCGTTGCGCCCGACCAGGCCGATCTTGTCGCCGGCGGCGACGCGGAAGGTCACGTCCGCCATCAACAGGCGCGCGCCGGCACGCACCTCGACCTGGTGTGCGGTGATCATGAGTGGGGAGCTCCGAGGGGACGACTGCGGGCGTGGACGGCGGGTAACCGTGTCAGCCGGGTCAGCCGGTCACACGACTCGAGGTGGCTAGTCTACAAACCGACGACAGGGAGCCCGCATGCGCTACAACCCCAGGGCCCGGCTGGACACCAGCCAGGTGCAGGTGCGCTCCGGTGGCGGTGGAGGTGGCGGCTTCCGGATGCCCCCGGGCGGCGGTGGCGGTGGCGGTGGCATGAAGGTCGGCGGCGGCATCGGCGGCCTCATCATCCTGGTCCTCGTGCTGGTCCTGCAGAGCCAGCTCGGCGGTGGCAGTGGCGACCAGGTCGGTGCGGGTCCGGAGACAGCCTCGCTGGAGCGGTGCGAGGACGGTACGGACGCCCAGCAGGACCGGCAGTGCGGGATCGTCGCCGACGTGAACTCCATCCAGTCGTTCTGGAGCAGTGCGCTGCCCCGGCAGTCGGACCGCGACTACCGCGAGGCGGTCACGACGTTGTTCACCGGCGGGGTCAGCACCGGCTGCGGCAGCGCGAGCTCCGACGTCGGCCCGTTCTACTGCCCCGTCGACGAGGGGGTGTACCTCGACCGCAGGTTCTTCGAGGACATGCTGCAGGGCCGCCTCGGCGCCGAGGGCGGGGCGTTCTCGGAGTCCTACGTCCTGGCGCACGAGTACGGCCACCACGTCCAGAACATCCTCGGCACCATGGGCCGGGTGCGCACCCAGCAGGGACCGGCCAGCGACGCGGTGCGGCTCGAGCTGCAGGCCGACTGCTACGCCGGGATGTGGGCCAGGCACGCGACCGAGGCCCCGGACGCGGGCGGCCAGCCGTACATCCTCGAGCTCACCGACGAGGACATCGCCCAGGCGCTCGACGCCGCCCGGGCCGTGGGTGACGACCGCATCCAGCAGCGCTCCGGGGGCCGCGTGAACCCGGACGCGTGGACCCACGGATCCTCCGAGCAGCGGATGCGCTGGTTCCGGACCGGCCTGGAGCAGGGCTCCCTGCAGGCGTGCGACACCTTCGCAGCGCGACAGCTGTGAGGTTCACGGACCGGACGCGCGTTCCGAGTCTCGGAACAGCCTCCTAGACTGCGCCCGTCCCCCAGCAGAGGAGCGCCCCCCGTGTCCACCGTGCCCCGCCTTCCCCGCTCGTCCTCCCGCGACCTGGCCCTGGTCGCCACGTTCGCGGGTGTCGTCGCCGCCCTCGGCGTCGTCCCGGCCTTCACCCCGCCGGGCTTCACGGTGCCGATCACCGCACAGTCGCTCGGCGTGATGCTGGCCGGCTCCATCCTCGGCGCCCGGCGCGGGGCCCTGTCGCTGGTGCTCTTCCTCACGCTCGTGGCCGCCGGTCTCCCGCTGCTCGCGGGTGGCCGTGGCGGGCTCGGCGTGTTCGTCGGCACGTCCGTCGGCTTCCTGGTCGCGTTCCCGGTCGCGGCGTGGGTCATCGGCTGGATCAGCGAGCGGGCCGGGACGCCGTACCGCCTGCACTGGGGCCTGGTCGCCAACGTCGTCGGCGGCATCGTGGTGATGTACCTCGGCGGGGTCGTCGGCCTCGCGGCCGTCCTGGACCTGAGCCTGGTCGCCGCCGCGACCACGCTGTGGGTGTACGTCCCCGGTGACGCGGTGAAGGTCGTCATCGCTGCCCTGGTCGCCCGGGGCGTGCACGCCGCCTACCCGGGTCTGCTGAACCGCGACCGCAGCGCCGCGCGACCGAAGGACGCCTCACCTGTCTGAGCCGGTCGAGCTCGCCGCCGCACCGGACCCGGCGGCGGCGTTCGCGACCGCCCTCCGCTCCGGTGCCCTGCTGAGGCTGCCCACCTCCGGGTCCACCACGGCCCCCCGGCACGTGCTGCGCACCCCGGCGTCGTGGGCCGCGTCGTTCGCGGCGGTCTCGGAGCTCTCCGGCATCGGCCGCGGGTCCCGCGTGTGGGTGCCCGGTCCGGCCGCGTCGACGATGAACCTCTTCGCCGTCGTGCACGCCCGCGACGCCGGCGCCGAGCTGGCCGACGACAGCGCCGGTGCGACGCACGCCGTGCTCACCCCCGCCCGGCTCTCCCGCCTGGTGGCCTCGGGGCCCGTGCCCCCGATGACCGTGGTGGTGGCCGGCGACCGGCTGGCCCCCGCCCTGCACGACCGCGGTGTCGACGCCGGCCTCACGGTGCACCACTACTACGGGGCCGCCGAGCTCTCGTTCGTCGCCTGGGGACCGCACGCGGACGGGCTGCGGCCCTTCCCCGGCGTCGAGGTCCTCGGGGAGGACGGGGTGCTGTGGGTGCGCTCCGCGTTCGTCTGCGAGGGGTACGACGGTCCGGAGGGCCCGCTCGAGCGCCGGCCCGACGGGTTCGCGACGGTGGGCGACCTCGGCGAGGTCCGCGACGGCCACGTGGTCGTCAACGGCCGGCCCGAGGCGGTCACCACCGGAGGCGCGACCGTCCGCGTCGCGGACGTCGAGGCGGCCCTCGGCCACGGCGCCGCCGGCGAGGTCGTGGTGCTGGGGATGCCGCACGACGAGCTCGGAGGCATCGTGGCCGCGGTCCTGACCCGGGCCGAGGACCTGGCGGCGTTGCGGGCCCGTGCCCGCGAGGTGCTCACGGCGGGCGCCCGGCCACGCGTCTGGCTGGCCTGCCCGGACCCGCCGCTGACCGACGCGGGCAAGGTGGACCGTGAGGCGCTGCGCCGGGCCGCGACCGGCGGCGCCCTGCGACGACTGACGTGACTACGGTGGACCACGTCATGAGCACATCCGCGCGGCCGGTGCCGCACGCCTCGGTGGTCGCCCCGGGCACCTCCGGCCCGGTCGTCGTGGCCGCCCGCCGGACCGCGATCGGCACCGCAGGCAAGGCGTTCGCGCAGGTGACCGCGGCGGACCTGGCCGCGCCGGTGCTGGCCGCGATCGCCGCCGACGTGGCCCGGCTGCCGGGTCTCGCGTTCACACCGGTACGTGAGGTCGTGCTGGGCAACTGCACCGGGCCGGGCGGCGACGTCGCACGCGTCGCTTCGCTGGCGGCCGGGCTCTCCCGGCACGTCCCGGCACTCACCGTGGACCGGCAGTGCGGCAGCGGCCTGGCCGCCCTGGAGGTCGCCACGTCCATGCTCACCGCCGCCCCGGGACTCGTGCTCGCCGGCGGCGTCGAGTCCGCGTCGACCGCGCCGTGGCGCTTCTGGCCGCCGGCCCCGGGCGAGGAGCCGGTGC
>Ga0075331_1000331_pt1 | contig 10367 bp, 9 predicted proteins | sample MayberrySE_TuleA_FD_120090 | JGI IMG/M metagenome (GOLD analysis project Ga0075331, IMG submission 120090) | Natural and restored wetland microbial communities from the San Francisco Bay, California, USA, that impact long-term carbon... | ecosystem: Environmental > Terrestrial > Soil > Wetlands ... | reverse complement strand
CGGCTCCCACAGCGTGCCGCCGTTGGAGATCGCGGCGTAGGCGCGCGCCAGCTGCAGCGGGGTGACGATGGTGTCGCCCTGGCCGATCGCGAAGTTCACCGCGTCCCCGGCCCGGTAGGCGAAGCCCTCGACGCAGAACTCGCGGGCGAACCGGTGCAGGAAGTCGTTGCCGGGCTTCTTCCCGAGCTTGCAGTAGTAGTCCTTGTTGGTGCGCCAGTAGTCACGCTTCCAGCGCCGGTCGGCGATCCGGCCCGAGGCCTCGCCGGGGATGTCGATCCCGGTCTCCTTGCCGAAGCCGAACATCTGGGCGGTGCTCACGAGCGGGTCGCGCGCCGTCACGTCGTCGACGTCGCTGCCCAGCCGTTGCCAGTAGCCGTAGCCGATCCGGTAGAAGAAGGTGTTGCACGAGACCTGCAGCGCCCGTTCGAAGCCGATGTAGCCGTAGGCACCGGACTCGTAGTTCTTGAAGGCGCGGTTGCCGACCTGGAACGCCGAGGAGCAGTTCAGCCGCGCGTCCTGGCGGTACCCGTTGGACAGCGCAGCGGCGGTCATGAACGGTTTCCAGGTCGACCCCGGGGCGAACTGGCCCTGGGTGGCGCGGAACAGCAGCGGCGTGCCGGCCCGCTGCGAGTAGAGCCGCTCGAGCGCGCGGGAGCTGATGCCGCCGACCCAGACCGAGGGGTCGTAGGTCGGGGAGCCGGCCATCGCGACGATGCGGCCGTTCGTGGCGTCCATGACGACCGCGGCGCCGGAGTCGGCGACGTAGTTGCGGCCGGTGACCGTGTCGCGGGTCCTGCGGGCGGTGCGGATGGTCTGCTCGAGCTGGTTCTCGACGACCGACTGCACGCGGGCGTCGAGGGAGGTGACCAGGGTGTCGCCGGCCTCGCCCTGCGTCTCCCCCGTTGTCCCGAGCACGCGACCCATCGAGTCGACCGCGACGCTCCGGTAGCCGGGGTAGCCGCGCAGCCACCTGTCGTACTGCTTCTCCAGGCCGGCACGGCCCACGACGGAGGCGCCGTGCACCGACCCGTCCTCCTCGGCCTCGGCGGCGTCGAGCTCGTCCTCCGTGATCGGGCTGAGGTAGCCGAGCAGGTGCGCCGCGTTGATCCCGAACGGCTCGGGGTAGGCGCGCACGCTCTGCTCCTCCACGAGCACGGCCGGGAAGTCCTCGCCCTGCTCCATGATCGAGATGGCGACCTGCTGGCGGACGTCCTCGGCGACCGGGACGGGCTGGTACGGCGACCCGTTCCAGCACACCCCGTCGACGGAGCCGGGCTCGCCGCACAGCAGCGTGCGGGCGCGGATGTCGTTGTAGGAGCCGCCGACCGCCCGGGCCACCCGCCGGAGCAGCTGCTCCTGCTCGTCGTCGGTCATCTTGCCGAGCATCGTGCGGTCGACGGTGACGACCCAGGCGGTGCGGCTGGCGACCAGGGGCCGGCCCATGTCGTCGACGATCAGCCCGCGGGACGGCTGCACGACGAGCTCGCGGACCGACTGCTCGGCCGCCTGCGCCTGGTAGGCCTCGCCACCGAGGACCTGGAGGTACCACAGCCGGGCGAACAGCGTGACGAACAACGTGAGCACGAGCGCCTGCACGACGACCAGCCGCAGCCGGCCGCGCGCCGCGCTGGACGCCCGGATCCGCCCGTCCCGGGTGCTGCGCCCGCGCGTGATCGAGCCTGTCGAGATCATCCGTACGCGACCTGGTGCGGCTCGATCCGGCGCAGCGCCCGCATCGCGAGCGGCAGCACGAACGGCGTGAGCAGGACGTCGTAGATGACGGCCGGCGGGATCACGGCCAGGGCCTCGGCGACCGGCACGGCGGGGTCGCGCAGCACCATGCCGCTCAGCGCGAAGACCGACGTCCCCACGAACGACGACGCGGCCACGGTGACCACGGCCGCCACGGCCGACGTACCGGCGTCGTGGCGCACGCGGCCGGCGAGGTAGCCCACGACGACGAGCGCGAGGGCCCAGCGGCCGGCGACGTGGTCGGCGGGCGGGGCGAGGTCGATCGCGAGGCCGGCGAAGAAGCCGAGGACGGCGGCGAAGTCCGGCCCGCGCGTCAGGGCCGCGGCCACGACGAGGAGCAGCGCGAGGTTGGGCACCACGCCGTCGTACGACAGGTGGCCGAACACGACCACCTGCAGCACGACCGCCGCGGCGACCAGCGCGGTGAGCACGCCCACGCGGACCAGGCTCATCACTCACCCCCTCCGCGCTGCGCGCTGCCCGCACGGAGCAGGGACCGGTCGGACTCGGTGTCGCCGTCGACGACGACCCCCACGAGGTCGAGGGAGCTGAAGTCGACGAACGGGCGGATGACGGCCTTCTTCGACAGCTGGCGCGGGCTCGAGAAGACGGACTCCACGACGCCGATCGGGACTCCGGAGACGTACGGGGCGCCGTTGCGGCTGCCCCAGGTGACCAGGACGTCGTCCTTGGCCGGGGTCACGGAGCTGTCGACGAGGTCCAGGTCGAGGCGGCTGCGGTCCCCCAGGGCGCCGCGACCCCGCAGGAAGCCGACCTCCTGGCTGCTGCCGAGCCGGCCGCCGACGACCGACTCACGGTCCACGACGAGCAGCACGGTCGCGGTGGAGCGGTCCGCGCGCAGCACCCGGCCCACCAGCCCGTCGTTGTTGAGCACGGTCTGGTCGGGGCGGACACCGGAGCTGCTGCCGGCGTCGATGGTCACGGTGCGCGAGAACGCCTGCGCCGGGCCCATCGCGACGACGCGAGCCGGGACCAGGGCCCGCCCGGTGCTGCGGGAGGCAGCCAGCAGGCCGTCGAGCTCGCGGGCCCGGTTGCGGTCCACCTCGGACGTCGCCAGCTGCCCGCGCAGGTGCGCGTTCTCGGCCTCGAGGCGCGCGACGTCGGAGCGCAGCGCCGACGTGCTGGTGAAGAACTGGGGCACGGCCACGATCGGGCGGGTGACCGCCGCGGCGACCTCCTCGACGGGGCCGAGCACCTCGCCGACGGCGGCGCGCAGCGGGTCCACCGGGGAGTCCTCGCCGCCGCGGGCGTCGAGCGTGATCAGCGTGAAGCAGGCGAGCAGGAGCAGCACGAGCGCGGTGCGTGAGGGACGCCGGTGCCGGTCGGGGACGGCCACGCGATCACCCGGCCCTCATCGCCGCGGCTCCGAGACCAGCACCTGCTGGAGCGCCTCGAACTCCTCGACACACTTGCCCGCGCCGAGCGCGACGGAGTGCAGGGGGTCCTCGGCGATGTGCACGGGCATCCCGGTCTCGTGCCGGATGCGCTCGTCGAGGCCGCGGAGCAGCGCTCCCCCGCCGGTGAGCACCAGGCCGCGGTCCATGATGTCGCCGGCCAGCTCGGGCGGCGTCTGGTCCAGGGTGGTGCGCACGGCGTCGACGATCGTGTGCAGCGGCTCCTCGAGCGCCATCCGGACCTCGGAGGAGGAGACCACGACGGTCTTGGGCAGGCCGGTGATCATGTCCCGGCCGCGGATCTCGGCCTCGGGCTCGCTGGGCAGCGGGAAGGCCGAGCCGAGGGTCATCTTCATCTCCTCGGCGGTGCGCTCCCCGAGCATCAGGGAGTACTCCTTCTTCATCCACGCGATGATCGCCTGGTCGAGCTCGTCGCCGGCGGTGCGGATCGACAGGCTGGTGACGATGCCGCCGAGCGAGATGACGGCGACCTCGGTGGTGCCGCCGCCGACGTCGACGACCATGTTGCCGGTGGCCTCGTGGACGGGGAGCCCGGCCCCGATCGCGGCGGCCATCGGCTCCTCGACGATGTACACCCGCCGGGCGCCGGCCTGGTAGCCGGCCTCCTTGACCGCGCGCTGCTCCACGGCGGTGATGCCGCTGGGGACGCAGATGACCAGGCGCGGCTTGGTGAAGTACCGGCGGCGGTGCACCTGCTGGATGAAGAACCGGAGCATCTGCTCGGTGGAGTCGAAGTCGGCGATGACGCCGTCCTTCAGGGGCCGGATCGCGGTGATGTTGTCGGGGGTGCGCCCGATCATCCGCTTGGCCTCGTGGCCCACGGCGAGGATCTCGCCGGTCGTGGCGTTCAGCGCGACGACGGACGGCTCGTCAAGGAGCACGCCCTTGCCGCGCACGTAGACGAGCGTGTTGGCGGTGCCGAGGTCAACGGCCATGTCCCGGCCGATGATGCTGTTCGCCATGCGCCTGGTTGCCCCTCGCGAGAGACCCGGCGCCGGCCGGCCCGGCCCGGGTTGTCACGGGTCGGCGCGATGCGCTCCGACCCCTGCGAGAAGCCTAGGAGCGCCGGACCGTCAGACCCGGCAGGACACGCGCGCGGCGGGTCAGGACTGCTGCTGCTCCGGCGGGTCGGGCAGCCGGACCTCGAACACGTCGTCGAGGCCGGTGATCTTGACGAGGTTCACCATCATCGGGTTCGGGGCCACCAGCTCGAGGGTGCCGCCGTTGTCGTTCAGCGTCTTGTGCGCGCCGAGCAGGGCAGCCAGGCCGGTCGAGTCGCAGAACTCCAGGTCCGAGAGGTCGACCACGACCCGTCGCGGGGCGTCGGTGAGCTCGGCCAGCGCGTCCTGCAGGTCCGGCGCGGTGCTGATGTCCAGCTCGCCGGCCACGGCCACGAAGGCGTCGTCGCCTTCACGACGTACGTCGATCGACAGTTCCATCCGGGCTCCCTTGTCCCCCAGCTTCCACGCTGATCGTCGTCCATCGACCCCCGGGGCGACAGCGCGAACACCGCGGGGGCGTGCCCAATGTAGCCGACCCCGGGCCGGAGGCGACTGCGTGGTAACTTGGCCGCTGCCTCACCCTCGGGAAGGGGGGTGCTCCGTGGTGGACGCCATCGTCCCCCGTGCCGGGCTCGAGCCGCCCGCTCTCGACGCCGCCGCCCCCACCGCCTGGAGCGGCAGCTCCGCGGACCTCGCCCGGATCCTCGACGCCGAGCTCAGCGGCTCCCTGAACACACGGCGCACCGTGCTGCGCGTGCTGGACCTCGCCGCGAGCCGGCTCGCCGACTGGGCGATGGTCGTGGCCGCGGAGCCCAAGGGCCCGAGCCTGCACGTGTACGGCGGCGCCGACCCCACGTTCCACGCCACCACCCGCCGCGCGGACACCTGGTCGCTGCTGCGCCAGGTGATGGAAGGCAGCCGGCACGAGCTGGTGCACGTCGACCTGAGCGTCGACCCGCACGCCGCGCTCCACGGGCTGGTCCCGCATCCCGACCTGCGCGAGCAGGTCGCCGGGCTCCGGCCCGCCGACATCCTGGCCTCGCCGTTGACCGCCCGCGGCAGCGTCGTCGGCGCCCTGGTGCTGGTCCGCCAGGCGGGCGGAGGGTTCGACCCCCAGGACGTGGAGCTGGTCGGTGAGCTGTGCACCCGCGCGGCGCTGGCCCTGGACTCGGCACGTGTCTACGAGGAGCACGCGCGGGTGACGCGGGTGCTCGAGGAGAGCCTGCGCCCGCCGGCCCTGCCGCGCATCGCGGGACTCGACGTGGCGGCATGCTTCCGTTCCGCGGCCGCCCACCTCGCCATCGGCGGCGACTTCTACGACGTGCACGGCTCCGACGACGACTGGCTGGTCGTGCTCGGCGACGTGTGCGGCAAGGGGGTCGAGGCCGCGGTGCTCAACGGCCGCGCCCGCCAGAGCATCCGGACCGCAGCACGCTTCGACCGGAGTCCCGCCAGCATCCTCACCACCCTCAACGACGTGCTGTACGAGGACGACTCGGACCGCTTCGTCACCGTCGTCTGCGCGCGGGTGCGGCCCTCCGGTGACGGCAGCGGCTCGTTCCGGGTCGACGCCGCGGTGGCCGGCCACCCGGCGCCGCTGGTCGTCCACACCGACGGCTCGGTCGAGCAGCCCGACATCACCGGCCGGCTCGCCGGAGCGCTTCCCAACAGCGACGGCTACGACGAGGTCACGCTGACGCTCGTGCCCGGTGACGCGCTGGTGCTCTTCAGCGACGGCATCCACGAGGCGCGCGGCGAGCGGGGCCTCTACGGCCTCGACCGGCTACGCACGCTGCTGGGTCGTTACGCCGGCACCGGTGCCGGCACCATCGTGGAGGCCGTGGAGCGCGACGTCGTCGAGCACCTCGACGGGAACGGGCATGACGACATGACCGCGCTCGTCATCGCGCCGCACCGGCGCTCCTCGTGACCACGACCGCGCGTACCGGGGGACGCGACCTCGCCGAGGACGTCGAGCGCCTCGACGCCGCCGTCGCCGGGGGCGACGTGGACGGCGCGCTGACCCTGGTCGACGACCTGCTCGACGAGGGCCTGGACCCGCTCGACGTCGTCGAGGTGATCGCGACGGTGCAGAAGCGCGTGGGCGAGCGCTGGCAGAACGCCGAGTGGTCGGTCGCCCAGGAGCACGCGGCCACGGCGGTGGCCACCTCGGCCCTGGAGTCCGTGCGCCGCATCAGCCGGGGCGTCGTCCCCGAGCGCGGTCGCATCGTCATCGCCTGCGCCGAGCACGAGTGGCACGCCCTGCCGGCGATGCTCGTCTCCGCCGCGCTCCGAAGCCGCGGATGGCACGTGACGCTGCTCGGCGCCTCGACCCCGACGGCCCGGCTCAACCGGTACCTGCAGGACCTCGGGCCGGACATCACCGCCGTCAGCTGCTCGGTGGCGTCCGGGCTCCCCCACTCGCGCGCGTTCATCGAGGCGAGCACGACCGCGGGTATCCCGGTACTCGCCGGCGGGGCCGCCTTCGGCCCGGACCCCCGCCGCGCGACCGCGCTCGGAGCCACCGCCTGGGCCCCCGACGCGCGCGCCGCGGTCGAGGTCGTGGAGAAGCTCCCCCTCGTCGTGCGCGCGGCTGCTCCCCTCCCTCCCGAGGTGACGGTCGAGCACAGCTCCCTGATCAGCGGCCACCGCTCGCTGGTGGCGACGATCGCGGAGGCGTGGGCGCCGTACCGCGACGCCGGGACCGAGGACCAGGAGCTCCTGCGGGACATCGTCGACCAGGCCGTGCACGCGGTGGGTGGGGCGCTGCTCACCGGCGATGAGCGGCTGCTGAGCGAGACCTCGACGTGGGTGCTCACCGTGCTCGCGGCCCGGGAGCACGCCGCATCGGCGTGGAGCGAGCTCGGGTCGCTGCTGCGGGGCGCGCTGCGCGACTACCCCGTCGCGAGCGGGCTCCTCAAGCAACACTGGTCGCCGGAGACCCCCGCCCCCGCCTGACCCTGCCCCCGCCGCGGATTACCACGGTATGTCGGCGATCTTGCACTCCCCATGGGACGCAGCCCATGACAGGCGCCGGTTCTCCATGGGGAGTACGGCGTTCCGCAGCGGCGCCGGGATCAGAGGTTGGGGAACCAGATCTTGATCTCGCGCTCGGCGGACTCGGGCGAGTCCGAGCCGTGCACGAGGTTCTCGCGGTTGGAGAGCGACAGGTCGCCGCGGATGGTTCCGGGGGCGGCCTTGCGGCCGTCGGTGGCGCCGTTGAGCGCGCGCACGACCTCGATGGCCTCGTCGCCCTCGAGCACCATGGCGACGAGCGGACCGCTGGTCACGAAGTCGCGCAGCGGCGGGTAGAAGCCCTTCTCGACGTGGTCGGCGTAGTGCTCGTCGGCCGACGCGCCGTCGATGGTGCGCAGCTCCATGGCCACGATCGAGAGGCCCTTCGCCTCGAAGCGGGAGAGCACCTCCCCCACCAGGCCGCGGCGGACGGCGTCGGGCTTGAGCAGGACGAGCGTGCGCTGGGACATGGGCGTGAGCCTATCCGGCGGCCTCGGGTGACCCGGTATCGGCCTGCCACTGCTCCTCGAGCACGGCCCGCTCGGCCTTCTCCCGGTCGACCTTCTGGCCGAGGAAGTAGGCGCCGGCCCACAGCGAGCCGAAGACGATGCCCAGGAGGAACATCATCGGGACCACCAGGCCGAGCGCCAGGGTCACGACCTGCACCGCCCAGCCCAGTGCGTAGCCACCGCGCCGGCCCAGCATGCCCGCGGCGACGACGCTCAGCGTCGCGAGCCCGAGCCCGGTCCCGAACGCCGCGGCGAAGCCGATGTCGGTGACGCCGGTCAGGACCAGACCGCCCAGGAAGAGCACGACCGCCTGCAGCGACAGCATCGCCGCGCACATCGACCGCTGGACCGACCTCACGACTCGCCCCGCGGCCGGAGCATCGTGCGGGCCTGTCCGACGGTCACGACCGAGCCCGTGACGAGCACGCCGCCCGAGCCGATCGCCTCGCCGTAGACCCCGCCGACCTCCGCCAGCGTCGCCCCCCGTTCGATGGCGTCGGCCAGCCGCGGCTCGAGGTGGACGCGGTCGACGCCGAAGATGCCCTCGGCGATCTCCGCCAGCTCGGCCGCCGGCATCGCACGCTCGGTGGTGTTCTGGGTGATCACGACGTGGGCCAGCACCGGCTCGAGCTCGGCGAGGAGCCCCTCGTGGTCCTTGTCGGCCATCACGCCGACCACGCCGACCAGCGGGCTGAACGTGAACGAGTCCTGGAGCGCCTCCGCCAGCGCAGCGGCGCCGTGCGGATTGTGGGCCGCATCGAGGACGATCGTGGGGCTGCGCCGGACCACTTCCAGCCGCCCTGGTGACGTCATCTGGCCGAACGCCTCACGGACCAGCTCGTCGCCCAGCGGCTCCTCGCCGATGAACGCCTCGACCACGGCGAGCGCCAGGGCGGCGTTGTGGGCCTGGTGGGCGCCGTACAACGGGAGGAACACCTCGTCGTACTCCCCGCGCAGCCCGCGCAGGCTCATCATCTGGCCGCCGACGGCGGGCACGCGGTGCTCGACACCGAAGTCGACGCCCTCCCACAGGATCGTGGCGCCGACCTCCGCCGCCCGCTCGATCAGCACCTGGGCGACCTCGGGCTCCTGCACGGCGCTGACGACGGTCGCGCCGGGCTTGATGATCCCGGCCTTCTCGACCGCGATGTCGGCGGGCCGGTCGCCGAGGTACCTGGCGTGGTCGACCGAGATCGGCGTGATCACCGCGACGCGGCCGTCGGCGACGTTGGTGGCGTCCCAGGTGCCGCCCATCCCGACCTCGACGATCCCGACGTCCACCGGCGAGTCCGCGAAGGCGGCGAACGCCATGCCGACGACCGTCTCGAAGAACGAGAGTGGGTGCGCGGAGTCGCGCTCGACGAGCCGGACGTACGGCGCGATGTCGTTGTAGGCCTGGAGGAACGCCTCCTCCGACATCGGCTCGCCGTCGATCGAGATGCGTTCGGTCATCGACTCGACGTGGGGACTCGTGAACCGCCCGGTGCGCAGCCCGGCCGCCCGCAGCAGCGTGTCGATCATGCGCGACGTCGAGGTCTTGCCGTTGGTGCCGGTGAGGTGCACGACCGGGTACGCGTGCTGGGGGTCACCGAGCAGCTCGACGAGCGCCTCGATGCGGTCCAGCGAGGGGTCGAGCTTGGTCTCGGGCCACTTCGCGAGCAGTGCGGTCTCCGCCTCGTCGTAGGACGAGACCTGGCCCGGCGCGGCCGTGGCGGGGAAGTCAGCGGACATCACCGTCGAGTCTACGGTGACGCCCAGGACGGAACTGCTTCGCGGTCACCGGTGCCGCAACCGTAAGATCAACGGCTATGAGCGACGAGCCGACGACCCCCGACGTGACCACGACTGCCACCCCGCAGCCCGCGTCCGTACGGGTGCCCGAGAAGCCCGCTCTGGAGGGGCTCGAGGACCGGTGGACGCAGCGCTGGGCCGAGGACCAGACCTACGCCTTCGACCGGTCGCGGACCCGGGAGGAGATCTACTCGATCGACACTCCCCCACCGACCGTCTCCGGGTCGCTGCACGTCGGCCACGTCTTCTCCTACACGCACACCGACCTCGTCGCGCGCTTCCAGCGGATGCGCGGCAAGGAGGTCTTCTACCCGATGGGGTGGGACGACAACGGCCTGCCGACCGAGCGGCGCGTCCAGAACTACTTCGGCGTGCGCTGCGACCCCACGCTCCCGTACGAGGACGACTTCACACCGCCGGAGAAGCCGGACCCGAAGCGGCAGGTCCCGATCAGCCGGCGCAACTTCATCGAGCTCTGCGAGAAGCTCGTCGTCGAGGACGAGCAGGTCTTCGAGCAGCTGTGGCGCAAGGTCGGCCTGTCCGTCGACTGGTCGCAGACCTACACCACGATCGGCGAGCGATCCCAGACGGTGTCGCAGCGCGCGTTCCTGCGGAACTTCGCGCGCGGCGAGGCGTACCTCCAGGAGTCGCCCACCCTGTGGGACGTCACCTTCCAGACCGCGGTCGCTCAGGCCGAGCTCGAGGCGCGGGAGTACGCCGGCCACTACCACCGTGTGGCCTTCCACGGGTCGAACGGCCCGGTGCACATCGAGACCACCCGACCGGAGCTGATCCCCTCGGTCGTCGCTCTCATCGCGCACCCGGACGACGAGCGTTACCAGCCCCTGTTCGGCACGACGGTG
>Ga0075331_1000330_pt1 | contig 10373 bp, 8 predicted proteins | sample MayberrySE_TuleA_FD_120090 | JGI IMG/M metagenome (GOLD analysis project Ga0075331, IMG submission 120090) | Natural and restored wetland microbial communities from the San Francisco Bay, California, USA, that impact long-term carbon... | ecosystem: Environmental > Terrestrial > Soil > Wetlands ... | reverse complement strand
CGCTTGCCGATGACGTAGGGGAGTGCGCTCGTGAACACAGCCGTGACGATCTCGGCCCCCGGGGTGTCCATGCCGCCGGGCAGACCGGTGGCGCGCCGGATGTCCTGCTCGTGCACCCAGATGTCGACCGCCCGGTTGCGCAGCAGCGTCTGCCAGTCCCAGCCGATGGCGCCCGGGGTGCGGTCGGGCACGCCCTTGGGGGTGGTCGGGGCCAGGTCGGCGAGCTGCTGGTAGCGCCTCGCCACGGCGGTCTCGAGCTCCTCGATCAGCTGCTCCGGCGTGCGCTCCCGACGCTCGGCGACGCCGACCTCGGTGTAGGCCGACGCGACCTCGCGGGTTCCCTCGCCCACGCGGACCTGGCCTTCGCCCGTCGCCATCTCGTGCTCGACGGCCGCGAGGTGGGCGACGACGTCGTGGACGGACCAGCCGGGGCAGTCGGTCGGGAGATCCCACGCACCGGGCTCCAGACCCTTCAGCAGCGAGGTGAGGTCGCGGGCGGTCTGGTGCCAGGCGTCGATGAAGGGCTGGAGCGGGCTCATGCGCATCGAGAGTAGAGGTCCGGGCCGGGTTCCAGAACTCGCGCAGATCGACGGTGACGCACCGCGCAGGCGATGTTGCGGAGCGCGTCAACTGGGTGGCTCAGGCGGCCCAACTCTCGAGCATCTCGACGGGGATGTGCAGGTGGTCGTCGGTGCCCGCATCGTCGGGCTCCTCATACGCCTCCCCGGTCTCGCGCCGCCACTGCTGCAACCTGCGGTCGGCGATGTCGCGGCGCGGTCCGGCCCACAGCTCGCGGGCGGCCTGCCGTCGACGCGCGGCGTCGAGCAGCCGGAGGCCAGCTCGGACGTCATTCGGGCCCGCCGGGAGGTCCCACTCCGGTACGTCGATCCAGGAGCCTTCCGGGTGAGGGTCGGCCGTGGTCGTATAAGTGTGCCCGGACGGGAACGTCCAGTGAAACGTCCCGGGTCTCGGCTGACGGAGGTGGAAGGGGCCACCGCCGTCCTTGCTGCGATGGTGAGAACGGCACAGCGAGCCGAGGTTGGTCTCCCGAGTCTCGCCGCCGACTGCCCAGGCGCGACCGTGGTCGATGTCGCAGGTGTCGGCCGCGTGGTTGCATCCGACGCCGACACAGGTGCGATCTCTCGCGATGATGGTGCGCTTCTGGGCCGTGGTGGGGGTGTAGGCCTCCGTGGACAGCTCCACGCACCGGCCCTGGTCGGTCAACATCCGGTGCCAGACGCTGTCCGGGTCGACGGCGAGCCGACGCGCGAGCGACGCCGGCACGATCTCGCCGGTCAGCGTCTCGCCGGGGTCGTCGCGCAGCCCCATCAGCGTCTGGATCGGCACGGTGACGTTGATCTGGATGCGCCGCCGGAGGCCGGTGGGTCGGATGGCAGCCGGCGCGCCCTCCTCGAGCAGGCTGGTGCAGGTGTCGACGGCGAGCCGTCCCTCGAGGATGTCGCAGGCCAGGTCGGCGACCTGTTGGTCCATCGACCTCGGGTCCTCGGCGGGCAGCGAGCGGGCGACCAGGCCGAGGCGGTGGTGGATCGCACGGATGCGGTCCACGGAGTGCGTGAGCCACAGCGTGCCCATCCCGGCGGCCTCGGCGCTGTCGCCGGCGTCGGTGACGACCCGTCGCCTGGCGTACGCCCGCTTGAAGTCCTCGTCGGTGCGCTCCGGCTCTGCCCGGGCGACGAGCCGACGGACCAGTGCGCGCGTGCGGGTCGGGTTGGTCCCGACCAGCCCGAAGCCGCTGGCCCGCGACGCATCGGAGGCGGTCGTGGCCAACAGCCGTCGGACGATCTGGTCCTCGAGCTCCGGGATGAGAGTCCGGTCGGTCACCGAGGCGAGCAGGTCGAGGATCTGCGAGGCGGAGTAGACGTCGAGCCGGCCGGCGCGCACCAGAGCCCAGACCTGGGGCAGCTCGGTGGTGAGGCTGCGGACGAGGTGCAGCCGCGCCGACGCCCGATACCTCGTCTCGCACCAGGCGGCGGCCGCCTCGGCGGCCGCGACGGTCGTCGGGTCGAGGTTGCGGTCGCTCTCGGCCTGCGGGTCCATCGCCGCCAGCACGGTGCGCAGCTGGTCGGCCGCAGCGAGGCCGAGCGCCTCACAGCGCACGGCCAGGCGCTTGGTCGCCGCGAGCACGTCGACGAGCTCACCGGCGTCCAACGAGTCCAACGATCTCGACTCCAGCAGGCTCAACAACTCGGCGTCCGGCGGTCGGTCGCGCAGTGCGGCCCACCCGACGTCTTGTGGAGCTTCGGGCTCAGCCATCCTTCCTCCTTCGAACGTATGTTCGAAGACTATCGGCGGCCACCGACAGAGTGCCCGCGCGGCTGGTCAGTCGTCTCGCATCCACGGCGTGAAGCACACGCCGACCAGTGCCGGCAGGGAAGTGCTGACGAGGACGCGAGGGCCGGGTTAGCGTGCCGGATGTGAGACGCGCCCCGCACGAGAACGTCGCGACCGTGCTCGTGGCCCCGTGCGTTCTCGGCGACCTCGAGCTCGAGCTGATGGCGTTGGACCTGCGGGTGTGGCCGGTGAGCACTGCCCCCATCTGTACGGACGGGCCGCGCCTGGCCTTCCAGACTCGTCGCCGATTGCTCATGAAGCACCGGGGGGCGTGGGATGTCGCCGCCGACTGGACGCCGGTGTGGATCGGCTTCGGGCCCACCTGGCAGAACGGTGACGAGCCGCTGCCCTGGGCCGCGCACCAAGCGCTGTGGCGGGGGCTGGACGTCTACGCCGAGCACGTCCGTTTTCAGCGCAGGCTCGGCGGAGTTCCCCGCCTCCCCCTGCCCCAGGACGTGCACCCGTGATCACCCCTTGGGCGGTGGACTCTCACCCGCCGCCAGCAGCCGCCGCCCGAGGAGGCGCGCGGCCTCCCGGACCTCCGCGGACGCGACGATCCGGTACGACGCCGGGATCGCCGCGAGCTGCTCGGCGTACCACACCGGGTTGCTGGTGCTGCCGACCAGACGGCTTGTCTCGGCACCGATCGGCTCGAGCTGTCCAAGGGCGCGGGGGACGCACCGCGCCACGACGTCGACGGGCGCGTCGATGACGACCTCGACGTCATACTCCCACCCGACGGCGAGATGCTCCTCGAGCGTGGCGACCGGGTCGAGGTCGACGGGTGGGGTGGCGGTGTCGTCGAGCAGCTCCACTGCGCGGATCCGGTCGATCCGGTAAGCCCGCCGGGCGTGGGCGGAGTGAGACCAGCAGAGGAGATACCACCGGCCGTGGCGTACGACGATCGCCCACGGGTCGACCTCCATGGCCCACTCCGACCCGGCCTCCGTGCGATAGTCGAGCCGCATCCGGCGATGGTCCGCGCACGCCTGCACCAGGGTGGTCGTGGTCCCGGGGTCGGGCCGGGCGGCGGCGCGGTCGGGCGCAGGGGCGGCGGTCCGACGGACAGCCTCGGCCTGGGCCGCTACCGGCTCCGGCAGTGCTCGTACGAGCTTGCCGAGCGCGCTGCCGACGGGGTCGGTGGGATCGCTCGCATCGTGGTGGCCGTCGAGCACGGCCATGACCAGACCGAGCGCCTCGGTGGCGCTGAACGTGAGGGGCGGGAGCCGGAGGCCGCGGCCGACGCGGTAGCCGCCGTAGGGCCCCCGGACGGACTCGATCGGGATGCCGGCCTCGCGGAGGATGCCGACGTAGCGACGGGCGGCCCGCTCCGTGACGCGGAGCTTGTCGGCGAGCCGGTCCGCAGTGATGCCCGGGCTGCCCTGGATCAGCTCGAGGGCCAGCAGCGCCCGTGCTGTGGGACTCGTGTCGGGCTTCATGCCACTCCCACCCCAATTCCGGAAGCACAACGTCCGGAACAGACCGTACCGTGCGGGCATGACCGAGGACACCGTCCTGGACACGACCGTTCGCGAGCCGTCGATAACCGCCGACGAGGTCGAGATGCTGCTGTTCGCGCTGGAACGCTCCCGCGCGCAGTTCGCCTGGAAGTGCGGCGGACTGGACGCGGCCGGGCTCGCCCAGCCGCACCCGCCGTCGACGATGACCCTGGGCGGCCTGCTCAAGCACCTCGCATTCGTCGAGGACCACTACACCGCCCGCGACCTCACCGGCGAGCCGATCGGACCGCCGTGGGACGCGGTGGACTTCGCCGCCGACCCCGAGTGGGAGTGGCGTACGGCGGCCGACGACTCACCCGACGAGCTCTACGAGCTCTGGCGAGCCGCGGTCGGACGCACCCGGGCCGCGATGGCGCGGGTGCTCGCCGAAGGTGGTCTCGACCAGCCGTCGAAGTTCACCACCGACTCCGGGGAGTCGCCGAACCTCCGGCGGTTGCTGGTCGACCTGCACGACGAGTACGCCCGCCACGTCGGCCACGCGGACCTCCTTCGCGAGGCCGTGGACGGCCTGGTCGGTGAGGACCCGCCGCAGCCGTGAGGTCGTCGGGAGAGACTGGTCCGCATGACGACCCGACCCCGCGTCCGCGCACCTGAGCTCCGAGGCCGTGGCTGGCTGAACACCGGCGGCACGACGTACTCGATCTCGGACCTGCGCGGCCGCTTCGTCGTACTCGACTTCTGGACCTTCTGCTGCATCAACTGCCTGCACGTGCTCGACGAGCTGCGTGCGGTGGAGGAGCAGTACGCCGACGAGCTCGTCGTCGTGGGCGTGCACTCACCCAAGTTCGAGCACGAGGCCGACCCCGAGGCGCTCGCGGCGGCGGTCGAGCGGTACGACGTGCACCACCCGGTGCTGGACGACCCCGACCTCGAGACCTGGCAGGCCTACACCGCCCGCGCCTGGCCCACGCTCGTGCTCGTCGACCCCGAGGGCTACGTCGTCGCCCAGTACGCCGGGGAGGGTCATGCGCACGCCATCGTGGCCCTGCTCGACGATCTCATCCGCACGCACCGGGAGCGCGGGACGCTGCAACCGGCCGAGACGCCGTACGTCCCTCCCACGCCCGAGCCCACCACCTTGCGGTTCCCGGCCAAGGTGATCTCCTTGCCGGGCACGGGGTTCCTGGTCGCCGACGCCGGCCACCACCAGATCGTCGAGCTGGCCGAGGACGCCGAGACCGTGGTCCGCCGGATCGGCAGCGGACGTCGCGGTCTCGCTGACGGTGACGCCGACACGGCTCGACTGAGCGAGCCCAACGGGCTCTGCCTGCTGCCCCAGCACGTGGCGAGCCGGGTCGGTTACGACGTGGTGGTCGCCGACACCGTCAACCACGCCCTGCGCGGCATCCACCTCGCGACGGGACAGGTGCGCACGCTCGCCGGCACCGGCGAGCAGTGGATGTCGCAGGACGGGGTCGACAGGCTCTCCTCGCCCTGGGACGTCGCCTGGTGGGGCGACCGGGTGTGGATCGCGATGGCCGGCATCCACCAGCTCTGGACGTTCGACCCGGTCAGCGGCGAGGTCACGGTGGCCGCGGGTACGACGAACGAGGGGCTGGTCGACGGTCCGCTCGACGAGGCGTGGTTCGCGCAGACGTCGGGGCTCGCGGCCGACGGCGACCGGCTCTGGCTGTCCGACTCCGAGGTGTCCGCGCTGCGGTTCGTACGTGCCGACGAGGTGCACACCGCGGTCGGGACCGGACTGTTCGACTTCGGCTTCCGTGACGGCCCGCGCGGCGAGGCGCTGATGCAGCACCCGCTCGGTGTCGTGCTGCTGCCCGACGGCTCGGTCGCGGTCCTCGACACCTACAACGCCGCCGTACGCCGGTTCGACCCCGCGTCGCAGCGGCTGACGACCCTGGCGGCCGATCTCGCCGAGCCGTCCGGTGCGGTCGTCGTCGACGACCACCTGCTCGTGGTCGAGTCGGCCGCGCACCGGCTCACGCGGGTTCCGCTCGGCAGTGCTGCCGTCGCGAGCGGCGCCAGCCACCGCACGGCTCGACCCGTCACCGACCTGGCCGCCGGGGAGGTGGAGATCGAGGTGGTCTTCGAGCCGCCACCGGGTGAGAAGGTCGACGACCGCTGGGGGCCTGCGACCCGGCTCATGGTCACGGCGACACCGCCGGCGCTGCTCCGGGACGGCGACGGGCGCGGGACCGACCTGCGCCGGACCGTCGTACTCGCGGCCGAGGTCGGTGAGGGCGTGCTGCACATCGCCGCGCAGGCGGCGTCCTGCGACGTGTCGGATGGCGAGGGCGCGGCGTGCCGGATGCATCAGCAGGACTGGGGCGTCCCCGTGCGGCTGACCCCGACGGGCGAGGCGCGCCTGCGCCTGCCGCTCTCCGGCTGAGATCACACCGGGCGTGGTCAGGGCCGCCCGTGACGGCTGCTAGACTGAAGCACAGCCAAGGGCCCCATCAGGGGCCTTCATTTGTGCCCGGTGACATCGACGCGTCTGTGCGGTCGGAGCGGATCGGGTGCCACTGCCCCCTTCGGCTCACCGGGTCCGCGCCGCGGTCCGGTTCGGGGTGCACCCGCGTCTCGATCTTTGGAGCACTCACCCACGTGACAGTCCACCCTGCCCTGAACAACTCTGCGCTGGACAACTCTGCCCGGGACACCCCGGACCTTCCTGCGTTCGCCGACCTCGGCCTGCCCCCTGCGCTCGTGCGCAGCCTCGGCAAGCAGGACATCACCACCGCCACCCCCGTGCAGGCAGCCGTCATCCCCGACGCGCAGGCCGGCCGCGACGTGCTGGGCCGCGCGCGCACCGGCTCCGGCAAGACCCTCGCCTTCGGGCTGCCGATGCTCGCGCAGCTCCGCGGCAAGCGCAGCCGCCCCAAGAGCCCGCGCGGCCTCATCATCCTCCCGACCCGCGAGCTGGCCAACCAGGTACGGCACTCGATGGAGCCGCTCGCCCGCACCCTCGGCCTGCGGATGACGACCGTGTACGGCGGCACGCCGTACGACCGCCAGATCCGCCGCCTCAAGCAGGGCACCGACATCGTCGTCGCCACGCCGGGGCGGCTGGAGGACCTGATCCGCAAGGGCGCCTGCCGCCTCGACGCCGTCGAGATCTCGGTGCTGGACGAGGCCGACCACCTGTGCGACCTCGGGTTCTTCCCCGCCGTCAACGAGCTGCTCGGCATGACGCCCGCCGGCGGCCAGCGCCTGCTGCTGTCGGCGACCCTGGACGGCGATGTCGACACCATCGTCAGGAACCACCTCGACGACCCGGTGGTGCACGAGATCGACCCGGACCAAGGCGCGGTCACGACGATGGACCATCACGTGCTCGTGGTGGGTTCGCACAACAAGCTCGAGGCGACCCTCGACCTGCTGCGCGCCAACCCGCGCTCGATCGTGTTCACCCGGACGCGCGGCGGTGCGACCGACCTCGCGAAGCACCTCACCGATGCCGGCATCGAGGCGGTCGACCTGCACGGGAACCTGTCGCAGCGGGTGCGCGAGCGCAACCTGCGGCAGTTCAGCAGCGGGCGGGCGAAGGTCGTCGTGGCGACCGACGTCGCCGCACGCGGCATCCACGTCGACGGCATCGGGATGGTCGTGCACTACGACCTGCCGGCCGAGTCCAAGTCCTACCTGCACCGCTCCGGTCGCACCGCGAGGGCGGGCCAGTCCGGCGCCGTCGTCACGGTGACCCATCACCGCGGGGTACGCGACGTGCTCCGCCTGCACCGCACGGCCGGCGTCGAGGCGAGGCATCACGATGTCAAGACCGCGCCGATGCCGCTCACCGTGGACGCACTGGCCAAGGCCGGTGTGCCCGCACACGAGGTGCAGGTCGCGCCGGGCGGCGGGAGCCGTCCGGCGGGTCGGCGGCCGCAGGGTGGTCCCCGCGGGCGTGGCCAGGGCAAGGGCGGCTACCGCGGCCAGGGCAAGAGTGGCTACCGCACGCAGGGTGGCCGGCGTGGCCAGAGTGGCACCCGAGGCAGCAGGCAGCGCGCCGGCGCCTGACCTGCTCGACACGCACGAGGGGCCGACCGGTCGTCCGGTCGGCCCCTCGTGGGCGTGCTGGGGTGTCAGGTGCCGTGGTCGTAACGGCGCTCCTCGACGGTGTGCTTGCTCTTGTTGCGCTGGCTGTTCATCACCAGCGCCAGGACGATGGCGAGAACGCCGGCGAGGATGAGGATCCAGCCGAGCCCTCCCTCATCGACGAAAGCGGTGCCGACGTTGATCACGTCTGCGACGAGGATCAGGCCGAGTACCAGCAGTACGACGCCAAGTCCGATGCCCATAGTGGCTCCCTCTTTCGATCGAGGACGACGCGGTCGCGCCGCCGTACAGTGCTCAGCGCGAGCACCGTTGGTGTGGACCCCTCACCTTCGGTACATACCCACACGGGGTCCGGCTGAACCGGTAGCGGTGACATCGCGCCCGCACGGATGAGGGGCCGGCCTGCCTACCTGGCGGACCGGCCCCTGACCGTGTCGTGCGTGTGCGTCAGAACGACGACTCGTCGAGCTCCATCAGCGACAGGTCCGTGCTTTCGGCGATGGCACGCTCCGCGCTCAGCTTCGGCAGCACCGTGCGGGCGAAGAACTGGGCTGCTGCCACCTTGCCCTCGTAGAACGCCTTGTCGGCCGGCTTGACGTCCTCGCCGAGCTTGGCGAGCGCGACCTCGGCCTGGCGCAGCAGCAGCCAGGAGCAGACCACGTCGCCCAGCGCCATCAGCAGCCGCGTGGTGTTGAGGCCCGCCTTGTAGACGTTGCGGATGTCGCCGTCCTCGGCCTCCGGGTTGGACGACATCAGCTGCCCGATCAGCGCGCCGAGGATGCCCTGCGCGTCCTCGAGACCCTGGCCCAACAGGCCGCGCTCCACCTTGAGGCGGCCGTTGCCGGCCTCGCTCTGCACGAGCTCACCGATCATCGCGGCGACGTGGCCGAGCGCCTGGCCCTGGTCGCGCACGATCTTGCGGAAGAACAGGTCCTGCCCCTGGATCGCGGTGGTGCCCTCGTAGAGGGTGTCGATCTTGGCGTCACGAACGTACTGCTCGATCGGGTACTCCTGCAGGAAGCCGGAGCCGCCGAGGGTCTGCAACGATTCGGTGCCGAGCAGCACCCATGAGCGCTCCGACCCGTAGCCCTTGACGATCGGCAGCAGCAGGTCGTTGACCTTCTCCGCGATCTCGTCGGTCTCCCCGTTGTGCTCGGCGATCTGCACCCGGTCCTGGAACGTCGCGGTGAAGATGACCAGCGCGCGCAGCGCCTCCGCGAACGACTTCTGCGCCATGAGGGAGCGCCGTACGTCGGGGTGGTGGGTGATCGTCACCCGGGGAGCGGTCTTGTCCGCCGCCTGGGTGAGGTCGGCACCCTGCACGCGCTCCTTGGCGTACTCGAGCGCGTTGAGGTAGCCGCTGGACAGGGTGGCGATCGCCTTGGTGCCCACCATCATCCGCGCGTTCTCGATCACCTGGAACATCTGCGCGATGCCGTTGTGCACGTCACCGAGCAGCCATGCCTTGGCCGGCGCGCCGTCGCCGAAGGTGAGCTCGCAGGTCGTGGAGACCTTGATGCCCATCTTCTTCTCGACGTTGGTGACGTAGACGCCGTTGCGCTCGCCGGTCAGCTCGCCGGACTCGGGGTCGAAGTGGTGCTTGGGTACGACGAACAGGGACAAGCCCTTGGTGCCGGGGCCGCCGGCGCCCTCGACACCGACCGGGCGGGCCAGCACGAGGTGCACGATGTTCTCGGTCATGTCGTGCTCGGCGGAGGTGATGAACCGCTTGACGCCCTCGATGTGCCAGGTGCCGTCATCCTGCGGGATGGCCTTGGTGCGGCCGGCTCCGACGTCGGAGCCCGCGTCGGGCTCGGTGAGCACCATCGTGGCGCCCCAGCCCCGGTCGACCATGTGCTGCGCGATCTTCTTGTCGCGCTCGGTGCCGTTACGGGAGACGATGTTGGCGAAGCTCGGGCCGCAGGCGTACATCCACACGGCTGGGTTGGAGCCGAGCACGAGCTCGGCCATCGACCAGACGACGGAGCTGGGTGCCGGCTGGCCCCCGAGGTCCGCGTCGAGGTGCAGGCGGAACCACTCGGCGTCCATGTAGGAGCGGTAGCTGGCCTTGAACGCCTCGGGCATCGTCACCGACCGCGCCTCAGGGTCGTAGACCGGCGGGTTGCGGTCACCCTCCTCGAACGACGCGGCGAGGTCCTCGCGGGCCAGGCGGTCGACCTCGGTGAGGATGCTGCGCGCGGTGTCGACGTCCACCTCGGCGAAGGGACCGGTGCCGAGCACCTCGTCACGGCCGAACACCTCGAAGAGGTTGAACTCGATGTCACGGATGTTGCTCTTGTAGTGGCTCATCGCAGACGGTGTTTCCCTCGCTCGACGGGGTGGCATCGCACCCAGGTTGCTACTCGTCAGTAACACCATTTTCATACGCGCCAGTAACAAACGCAAGGGTTGCCGCCGAGCCGTTGTGTGACCCAGACCACGCAAACGGGATAGTTGATAAGAATGACTGACCAAGGTTAGTCT